>Ga0209157_1001819_pt1 | contig 17432 bp, 16 predicted proteins | sample GraSoiAngelo_135_FD_185892 | JGI IMG/M metagenome (GOLD analysis project Ga0209157, IMG submission 185892) | Grasslands soil microbial communities from the Angelo Coastal Reserve, California, USA - 14_0929_05_40cm (SPAdes) (version 2) | ecosystem: Environmental > Terrestrial > Soil > Grasslands ...
TCATCATTAGGGGCATCTTCAAGCACGTGCGCGATTTTCAGGGCGAGAGCCTGCACGTTTTATGTCATTCGGCATTTGAAAAAAGCGGCACACAACCCTTTGGCGAAAAATCGCCGCGGTCGGCTGTAACGGTCGCAAGCAAATTGTTCCGAATCGTTCGACTGCCCATCGGGGCACCGGTTCGCTGCAGCGCCCTTGTTAGGCGTCACCCTTATCTGTTGGCGCATTGGAGTGGCTGGGAGATTCTACAACGGACGCGATTTCACCTGCGCAAGAAATAAGATCGTGGTTCCCACATTATCGCAGCAACGTCCTTTCAACTAACGATACGTAGCCAGCATCATCAGGCGGCAAAGGATAGCCGTGGTCCTGTCGCCATCGGTCGGCAGCGTCAATATAATCCCTACCCTGTTCTGGATCGATATTAGGACCGTGTTTGACGTACTTCAAAAAAGACAGCCAATCTTTTTCTGGCACGTATCCCGGCGATATTCCCTCAAATGGATGATCGTATCCCGCCCCATGGATTAGATTGCAAACTTCGGCAACTTCCTCATTAGATTCCAGTCTGTGTCCCTCCGCTCGAGATAGTGCGTGAAAGGGCAACAAGACCGAACCGTGCTGTTTTAGGACCGCAGCGCTTCGTTCAAAACAGCCCTCGACAGCCTTGGCGCGTTCGTCCTGCTTCGCGTCGGTTAGCGTGTCCAGCTCCCTTCGAATCTGCATATAAATTGGATAGGGAGAAACGAACCACCGGACGAGAAATACGCCCGCTCCGGCCAGCAACGGAACCATAACTAGGATAAACGCGTTCATTCGATCTGAAATGTGGTCGTGAAACGAGCGCGGAGAAAACCACAGAAGAACGGCTAGCGTCGCTCCAACAATGAGAGATACCCACCCGCAAACTCCGCCTGTCCCTTTTGAGGCCCATTTGCATCTTTCTGAAAGGTAGGTGAGAAAGCTTCGCATCCTAAAATGTAGTGCCTTGAATCGCTAGCACAGCTGTGGATTTTAGGCCAGCGATACGCCCACACGGTGATGCACTGACGATGAAGGGATTGAATGAAAGAAAACGTTTCCCCAGCCACTGCGGTGCCGCGTCAACACCGCCCGAATGTCCTGCCGCTTGAAGGCGACATCGATCTGCACGTTTCGCCTGGCGTCACAGAGTCCCTTAACGCAATGATCAAGAAAAGACCGGAACGGATAGTGATAGATCTTTCCCGAGCGACTTACATCGATAGCGCAGGGATGGCGGCGCTTATTCTAGCCATGCAAGAGGTTGAAGCGTATGGTGGCAAGTTTTTCCTGAGTGGCCTGCAGGAAACCTTGCGCTTGATTTTCGAAACTTCGCGGCTTGATCGAATATTTCGGATTTACCCAGATGTAGATGCTGCGCTGGCGTAGCCGGACCGGACGTACCGCTGATTCGAAGCAGAAAAAACGATACCGGAGACATCCGTGGAAATCAGCGAATTTTGGCGGGAGAGTTCTGACTTAGCGATTTTTTCGGCTGGTTGTTCTTTGACGGTGCGGACGATGAGGCCGTTCTTCTCGTCGTCGTCGATCTTCTTTTTCCAGATAGTCCTGTGTTTTAGAGGCAACATACGGGCAATAATTCTGCTCAAACTGGCGCGCCCGAGAGGATTCGAACCACTAACCTTCTGATCCGTAGTCAGATGCTCTATCCAGTTGAGCTACGGGCGCCCGAGAGACGGCTAATTTGCTAGGGAGCGGTGAGGCGGTCAAATGATGCTCACAAAAAGTTCCGACCGGAATCGGGATCGGAATCGATTCCTCATGCGGGGTTATGGAACTGATCGCGCAAAAATCATCAACCCTACAATTCACATCGACCAACGCGGAGTCTTCCCGTAGCAGGTCGCCAAACAAGAAGCCCACGTCTGTTGACTCGCCAAACGACGCAACCGGAGAATAACCATGAATAAGCAAAGCTCGAATCGTCTTAATCTCAATCCCGGCGTCACCCGCCGAAAATTTATCGGCACAACAGCCGCCACTAGTGCCGCGCTGCTAGGCGGCGGACTCACCTCACTTCTTTCACGATCTGCCTTAGCCGCGCATGATTTTGATTTTCTTGAAAAGAGCATTCCCGAGCTACAAGCTGCCATGGCGTCGGGCCAGGTGAGCAGCAAGGAACTGGTGAAGGGTTATCTGAGACGTATCGCGTCGCTGAACCCTCTGCTTAATTCAGTCATCGAAACAAACCCCAATGCTGTATCCATCGCGCAACATCTCGACAATGAGCGCCGCAGGGGACAAGTGCGCGGTCCGCTCCACGGGATTCCCGTTTTGGTGAAAGACAACATTGCGACTGACGACAATATGGAAACGACCGCGGGATCGTTGGCTCTGTTGCGCAGTCATGTGCCGTCTGATGCGGTAATCATTCAGCAGCTACGCGAAGCTGGCGCTGTAATCCTTGGCAAAGCGAACCTGGGCGAATGGGCAAATTTCCGGGACGATGAGGCTGAGACCTATCCTCTAGCAGTCGGTTGGAGCGCGCGCGGTGGGAGTACGAACAATGCCTACGACTTGAGTTACACATCGTGGGGCTCAAGCTCTGGTTCCGCTAATGGTGCTGCGGCGAATCTCTGCGCGGCGGCGATTGGCACGGAGACAGACGGGTCAATCACTGGACCATCGGCCGTTGAAAACATCGTCGGTCTGAAGCCGACGCTAGGCCTTGTTTCACAGGATGGAATCATTCCGATCGCGCACGAACAAGACACCGCCGGACCGATGGCGCGCAGCGTTACTGACATTGCAATCCTGCTCGGCGTATTGCAGTCGCCGTTTGGGGAGGTGATTGGGCATGATCTCCCGAGCGATTACACACAATTTCTCGATCCGAACGCACTCGATGGCGCAGTGATTGGACGCGATGTGCGCTTTTTCGATTACAGCTACTACGGCAGCGGCATTCCGGGTGATGAGCTGACCGTCGCCTTTGCGGAAAATGCGCTGAGCGTGATGGAAAGCCTCGGTGCGACTGTTGTTGACGTTGATACGGGGGACGTATTCGCTTACAACGGCGACGAGTTCACAGCGTTGCTGTATGAATTTAGAGCGCAAATAGCGGACTACCTCGCGACGCTCACGCACACCGATATGCACACTTTAGCCGACCTGATTGCGTTCAACGACGCGCATTGTGTGCAAGAGATGCCCTACTACGACCAGGACGTATTCTTATTGGCGGAACAGTTCCCAGGTTATCCGAACGATCCCGCCTACATCGCCGCGCGAACGCATGCCCGCACTGCTGCGCGCTCTGGCATTGATAGTGTAATCAACTCGGGTGTCGATGCGATCGTCGCTCCGCACTTGACTAACTCGACCGGACCCGCAGTGGCGGGTTATCCAAATTTATCGATACCGGTGGGCATTCGCGATAGCGGCCGGCCGGCGGGAATGCTCATGTACAGCACTTTCCTGCATGAACCGCAGCTAATCGGCTTCGGCTACGCGTTGGAGCAGGCGTTAAATGTGCGGCAGCAGCCGCAATTCCTCGGCTCGATTATCCCGATCCCGAACGGCGGATTTTGCACCGGCCAGCCGAGGCAGCCCCAAGTGTTTACAGCCGGAGCACGTCTGCCGCGGATCTTCTAAAATCTGGGCCCTTCAGTCTTGAGCACGCGAGCAGAATGACCATTCTGCTCGCGTGACCATCTTTCTTGGCTGCGGCTTTGCGGCGAAGTATCTCGAAGGCGGCGGAAATTTTTCAGTGCCGCTGCAATGGCTGCTCGGGCTGCGGCGACTGAAACTCGATGCGATCTGGCTCGAGCTGTTGCCGGCTACAAACGATCTGCAAGCCGATGAAGCGAGGATCAAAAATTTCCAGCGCCAGTTGCGGGCGCACGGGCTGGCCGGCCGATATTCTTTGCTTTGTCAAAAGCCTGCAGCCGATACGCAGGATTTGGATGCGATGCGTTGCATTGGAATTTCGAAGCATGAGCTACTCGAACGTATTGCCGGACCGAATGTTCTGCTCAACCTTGCTTACTCCGTTCATCCGCCCCTGTTGTTGAAGTTCGAGCGGCGAATCTTTTGCGATCTCGATCCGAGCGAAATCTTCTACTGGATGACGAAGATGGAGATGGGGCAGTCGTACCATCACGAATTCTGGACGATCGGACTCAACGTGCACGGAAGCGACTGCCAGCTCCCAAACTCATCGCTGAACTGGAAGACATTTTATCCGCTGGTGGACACGAAATTGTTCCGTCTACAACCGAAGCCGTTTGCGCCGAAATTTACTACGGTTGGTCAATGGTATTGGGGTGGCGCCGTGGAAGTTGCCGGTGAATTTCCCGATTTATCAAAAAAACTTGCATTCGACCCTTACCTGGATCTTCCGACGCGTGTACCTGAAGCGCAGTTTGAACTGGCAATGAACATCGATGCAGATGATCCCGAACGACAACGGCTACAGCGGCTCGGCTGGAAAATTGTCGATCCTCACCGGGTTGCGCGCACACCAACCGCATACCGCCGTTACCTCGCCAGTGCGCTGGCTGAATTCACCGCGATCAAGGGTGTCGACGTAGCATGGCGCACCGGTTGGATTAGCGATCGGGCCGCGGCATTTCTTGCCCTTGGCCGACCGGTGATCACGGAAGACACCGGCGCCGGACGTTACCTACCGGCCAAGAGTGGATTCAGTTTTGTCCGAAGCGTCGGTGATGCCGAGTCTGCTGTAAAAGAAGTGCTCTGCGATTGGGCGCAGTTGTCCAGACAGGCGCGCGATTGTGCCGTGGAAGTCTTTGATTCGAAAAAAAATCTCAAAGCAATTCTTGATCTTTAACCGGCAGCCGAGACGCCTGCCAGCGTTACATGACTGTTACGAAAAAGCCGATCGATTTGCCATTGCAAAACGATTTTCGGGTGATACTCGTTGTGCCGTTATGGCTGACTTAATCAAAGCTGCGGACCTGAAAGACCGCATGAAAAAGATCCCGGAATGGGAACTGGAGAAGAAACATATCGAGCGCACTTTCGAATTTGATGATTTTGCCGACGCGATCGATTTCGTAAATGCTGTGGCCGAAGTTGCGGAGGACGAAGAACACCACCCCGATATCGACATTCGCTACAGCAAAGTGCGCCTGGTTCTCTCAACGCACAGCAAAGGCGGCTTGACCGAGCTTGATTTTGGTCTGGCGGAGCGAATCGATACGCTAGCGGAATAGGCGGAGGGATTAGTGATCGGTGATGAGTCCTGCCGGTCGATTTTTGCTTTTTGCTTTGTCGCCGTCAGCTTGGCATACGCCCTTCGTCAGCATCGATGAACTGAAACGCGGTCTGAATATCTGATCTGTCGGACATGCCAGCGTCCGCCTTGCGGCGTTTCAGTATTTCAGATACTTCATCGTTCCAGCCACGCTTGCGCATGAATTCGTTCCAAACAAATATGTCGTCTTCGGACGGTCTGCGGCCAGCACTGAAGCACCACTGCAAAATCTCTTCATCGGCACCACCCTCTTTTACGCGCTCGACTAACTGATCGTAATTCACTTGGAGCAACCGCACGCATTTCTCGTCGAAGCCTTTCCCAAGGTTCGTGTGATAGTCTGAAGGTAATTCGCCTTTAGCGTGAAGCCGAATTTTGTCGAGCATCCGGCCGAAATAGAAGAGGCCGCCGACTTTTTTAGAAGGACTGCGAAGAGAAACCACGGCCATTGGGAAAGTTTGGGCGTTTTCCCGCACGCTTCAAGGGTACGAAGACAATCCCTCACCTCAGTCCTCTCCGTTTGGGAAAGGCAGAGGCGGACTTTCTCACATCGCTAAGCTAAACTGGCTGCCAATTGGTCAGCACGGTTAAAACGTGAGCGTCGTATTGTAAAGGACTGACGGGGACTCGCCTCTCCCCATTTCTTAGCGAGAGAATGAAGGTGAGGGGAAGGTTGCTTTTTCGGTTAGCCAAATTCCGATTCGATGCATAATTGCTGGCAATGGATCGAGTCGTTGGAATCGAAACCGAATACGGCTGCCTTCTGAGTGAAGACGAACCGAACGTCAATTCGGAGCTGTGGCCAGCGAAGGTTAAGAATTATCTTTTCCGAAAAGCGGATGCTGGCACAATCGATTTGCACTATCGCGACTACGAGGAACCGCCGGGAAACGGAGGATTCCTCCTCAATGGGGGGCGGCTCTACCTCGACATGGGACACATTGAGTACGCGTCGCCGGAATGTTTGCATCTGCACGATCTTGTGATCTATGAGCTAGCTGGCGACGACCTGCTGCAATCGTCACTCGTTGCACTGGGCGCGGAGGATCGCGTGTCGTTCATCAAGAACAACGTCGATCATCATACTGGAGCGACGTTTGGCTGCCACGAGAATTATCTGATGAAAAGAGAGGCGCAATTCACGCCTCCGATTCTCGGGACGCTGCTGACCTTTTTAGCGACGCGGCAGATCTTTACTGGCTCCGGTCGAGTCGGTCAGTCGAATCCACTCGCATTCGATTTCGAGCCGCCGCAATCGGAAGCCCAGGTCAATTTTCAACTCAGTCAGCGCGCCGATCACATTGTGAACGACATTTATCAGTGGGTACAATTTAATCGCGCCATCATCAACGCACGCGACGAACCGCTTGCTGATTACCGAAAATATCGCCGGCTGCATTTGCTCATTGGCGATTCTAACATGAGCCCATATGCCAATGCTCTAAAAATCGGGACGACTGCCTGTGTTCTGTCATTGCTGGAAGAAGGCCGTTTGCCGCGAAATCTTGTCCTGGCCGATGCGGTGCAGAGCACACGTGACATCTCTCGGGATGCTTCTCAACGATGGATTATACGTCTTGAGAACGGCAAAAGCATCGGCGCGCTCGACGTGCAGTGGGAATTCCACCAGGTAGCACAGAAGTACTTGCACAATAGCAGTGCGGAAACCAATTGGTTACTGGAAAACTGGGGATTCGTTCTTGAAGCAATGCCGCATAATCGCCAGACGCTTATTGGCGGGATTGATTGGATTACAAAGAAATGGTTGCTGGAAGCATTCGTCGAATCCGAAGGACTAACGTGGGACGATCCGTGGCTGCAAAGCATCGACCTCGAATATCATAACATCGATCCGCGTCGTGGATTGTTCTTTGGCGTGACGCCTGGAAAACGAATCGCGGAGTGGAACAATAGCGTACGGCGTCCCAGCGCGACGCATGTTCCTCCGGCTAACACACGCGCATCAGGCCGCGCGCGGGCAGTCGCTTTTTTCCAAAGCTGCAACTTACCATATGTGATCAACTGGGACTCGATCGCTTGCGACAGCCGCGACTTTCTGGTGATGGGAAACCCATTCGAAACCTACAACGAGGAGGTAGAACGTTTCTTGGCGAAGCCGCGGGTGACGAATACCGATACGGAGTGCGCTGATCGTTGAGAGTTAGACGAGTGAGGCACCAGTTGCAGCGAGGTCATTGCAGCCTTTGCAGCGAAGAAATCCCGTAGTTTTCTTGAAGCTCGGGCGCTTCGGCGGCGACTTGTGCCGCGTCGAGCTCGATCTGTTTTGGATCTTCTTCGGTCTCGATTTTGATGAAACCCTCGATTGGTTGTTTTACGGCTTGGGCCAAATCGTCTAATGACTTGATTTCCTTACCGTTCACCTTCGTCACCGTTAGATATGCGAGATCATCGTAGCCGATTGTGCTGTTGGCTGGGAGGACCTGGCTGAGAATCACGACGCGGCGATTTCTCTCCGGAAAAAACTCGGATTGGAAACGGTCTAGATAAACCAAACGCTGGGGAGCTTCTCGCTGCCAATTCAGTCCCCATTCCTTGAGATATTGACGGGATAGCTCCTGAAAAATCAGGCCGCCGAGTACGTAATAGCGCGGTGGCTGATCGAGATAATACGGCGGACTCACGTAGTCCTTCGCATCGCGATGTTCAAGAGTCATATTTAGCTGCATCGCTTTGCCGTTACGCTGAATATGGAAAGGGATAACGTCACCGGCGTAAGCATGCGCTGTCAGCAGATTTGTGAATTCGATCTTGCCAAAGAGCCGATCTACGTAGTTGCCATTCTGGTCGATCTCATTGTTCCCGATGGCTGTCACGACATCGCCCACTTGGAGTCCGGCCTTCATTGCCGGGGTGCCTGCTTCCACATTCGTAATGTAAACGCCGCCGCCTTTCCCTTTTTCTCCAGCGAACTCACGCAGCTGCGGATCGCGGGTCGGAAAAAATGAGAATCCAGCGGAGGGAAAACCACGATAGTTCTGGCTTTCGGCTTCCTTTAAAAAATGTGTGATGACGGGCGCTGGGATCGCGTCGAGCAGTTGCGAGCGCGAATCGTAACGCAGTAGCAATCCCGCCAGCTTGTTATTTTTGACCAGAGGGACCGTGTAACTGTTCTCCCGATACTGCATCGGGATGCTGATGCGGTATGTGAGGAATTCCCCAATGTCGATGGGGTAAGGCATCATTTGCACAGTTGTCACCAATCCTTCCGTAGCGAGTAAGGCGCCGGTTGGTTCCAATTGCCACGCGGCGAGTCGATCCCCGACCACCGTATCAGGTGAGATTTCTAGCGGCGTGATTCCATCGAGGAATGTTTTTTCCGTTGGTTCGAGAAGTGCCAGGTTGGCTTCGTAATCAATCACCTGCACGTTCGCCGCGGTTTTTTCGCCGGACTCGGCGCGCTCGAGCTCGACATAGTTTTGGTTTGCAACGAGGTCGGCAGTGACAAGGACACGGCCTTTAGACAACACCGCTCCAAGCGCTCGCTTTGAAAACGGCGCTTTCTTTTGCCATGGCCGAAAATAATCATACGATTGGCCGGTCACATTTACGCGAACGAGCGCCAGCTGTTTTTGTTTAGCTACGCTTGGCGGAATAGCGGATTCCTTTTTGGCCAGAGTGCCGCTGACCGCGACAAACATGATGCCGAAAGCAATAAGGGAGTGTCTTAGCATTCTAGGTTTTGTTCGCCTGTTTCGGCGCGCCTGACGCAGGCCGTTCCTCAAGATTTTGCTCTTTAGCTACATTGTAACGTGTCTTGATCCGTTCGCGCGCAGCCTCGATCTTGTTGCGATCAAGCACCAGCGGAGGTCCGTCACCAATCATGCGAATCACCAGCCGCTCGGGCGCTTCAGCAAAAGCCTTTGCCAATTCGTCGAGGGTCAGGATTTTCTTGCCGTTTATTTCATCCACGATCGCACCGCGATAAGGCGCCAGATAGGTGTTGATAGGGTCCGGTAAAATGTTGCTCAACACAATGACATCGGGATGCTGCAAATAAATTTGCTCCAGAATGAAATATTCGAAGAAATGGCGGAGCCGCAGGTCCGTTGATCGATACGCTTCCAGCGTGTCGAGGTTTAAAGGCTGAAAAAGCAAACCGCCATAAAGGACGTAACGCGGTCGCACATCGTAGCTATGACCTTGAATCGAGTACGGCCAGGGCTTGTACAACTTAATCGTCAGCGACATAGGTTGCTTGTCGCGCAAGATCTCGAACTTGACCGAATCACCCTTGAACTTTCGCTCGACGACTTCCTCGAACTGTGCGCGCTCGCCTTCTAGTTCGACACTCGCATCGCTCGCGATGGGATGACCATCGATCGCAAGAAGCACGTCACCCGGCCGAAGAATTCCATCCGATGGCCCGGCCGCGACCACAGAGCTCACCAGCACGCCGCGATCGCCATCTTTAAGTCCGAGAAACTTTCTCTGCGCGGGATTCTGCAATTTGGCATAGGTGATTGCGAGATCGGGGTATTCGTCATAATGGCCATTGCCAATATCCTTCAAGAACCGGTTGATGACCGGCGTGGGAATCATGTAGGCCACCCCCTGGGCGACATCCCCGCTGTAACCTTGAAATGCGACACCGGCGACTTTTCCATCTTGCATCACTGGGCCACCGCTATTGCCCGGGTTGATCTGCGCGCTGATCTGGATCGCCAAATGCTGATCAACCGACGAATGAGTATAAAGCTGGAAATCAACTCGCGACACGATCCCGGTCGTAACTGACATCCGTTCGCCTCCGATTGGATATCCATAAGCGGAGACGGTGGATTCCAGCGCCGGAATGCCGCCAAATTTTAGCGGGATCATGTCTTTGAAGAAGTCCGGAGCAGACACTGTGATGAGCGCCAGATCGCAATCATTCGCGATGAATTGCACCGTCGCCGGATATTTGTTTGGATCGCCGTCGCGCTCGACCGTGACATAACGGCTATTGGCAACCACGTGCGCGTTTGTCATAATGCGGTTGCCACTTATCACAAAACCGGCACCGACACCGCGCTGGAGCCCTCCCGCATTCCACGGCGCCCTGTAATCTGGCTCGACCGAAGTCGCTGTGATTCGCACAAGACTTTTCTGAACTGGCCCGTTTGGTTTTGGCGGGGCGATGGGTACCGGAACAGGAACGATTGCCTGCCCGGGCGGAGTCGATCTCGATGCCCCTGGCTGCTGTCCTGGAATTTGTTGCTCGACAGGGGGAGGCGCTGGCGTGCTCTCCTGCGCCTCTAAGATCGGCGTGAATAGCAAGGCAACAGAAATAGCAACAACAAAACGCTTCATGGGCAGAAAGGCTGAAAACTTAAACAGCGTAATGTAAAATCAACATTCGGATGTGAATTTGCAGTTGGCCTTTTCGGGACACTACTGACACGCGGCACGCTCCGCGCGTTCAAATCTGCAGAATATCGGTGAGATTTAATGTCGCTTGCAACAGTGATAATGCAACACCGTCTTGTCTGCCGAGGACCAGTCAAATTCCGGCTCGATCGAGAATAGATTTGAGCACCTTTTCTGCTTGGAAGAATTCGCGGGCAATAGCGTACGCGGCTCGGGAATGTGTTGCGTAATCGCGATCGATGGCTTTAACACTTTCAACGATTTCCCCCAGGGTTCTAAAGGATAAGAGTCCGGCTTTCGCACCATAGATTTTAGTGAAGCCCGTTTCCTGTGTGATCACTGGACGCCCTGCCGCGAGATAACAGGCGCTCCGGTCACTAAACCAGCCGGTGTTGAGGCGGACATATTGGTCTTTTGCGACAGTAAACTCGCCTTTGGAGTGCTGGATGTAATCACGATATAGCCAGTAATCGACACTCATTTGCAGCGGGCAGCGTAGTCGCCAGCCATTTCGTTCAAATTTTGTGCGCGTGGCGGCGTGGTCGATGTTTGTCGCTAGTTCAAATGTTTCGCCGGCCTTTTTCGGCGCGGCAATGAAACGCAGAAACTCCCGCGACTTGCTCCAAAGATATTTCCGGCCGCGCCACGAAATATCTTTCAAGCCGCTGGTGGACCAGTTTGCTACGGTGGTGAAGACCGCCGCCCGAGAAGGAGAACGGTTTGTTCGCCACAGATCAGTCACCACGGGTTGCCGCGTTGGCAGCCACTTAAATCCATGCGTCGGCACGGGGAAACTTTTTGTGCCGATATTTTCGCCAAAGGTAAAAAGCGCGCGATGCCGTCGCAGATATTCGATTGTCGATTTTACTCCCTTGTCGATCTTGATTTGCTCAACGGCAGGGTCGCTCTCGATGTAAAGAATGCGATCGGAAACGAGCAGGTCGTCATTAAATTCCTGCGTCCCGCAAACGTTCAGGATCGCGTCAGCATCCCGATAGAGTTGCCGGATTTTTCTTAATGGCAGCCCGGCAGTTGGATTGCCTGGCAAATAGCGCGCGCAAAACGCCCACCGATTTTTGAACTCGAATTCGCGTGATAGGCGCCTTAGAATCCGCGCTGCGTAATCGAACTCGTCAGTTACTTCAAATGTCTCGGGGTTGTATGGAAGCCGCGCGGAGTCTTCTATGTAATAAACGTCGTGCCCGAGCCGTTGAAGGCCGACAATATAATGAACATGCTGCCAGATCACGCCCGCGATCGGCATCGAACCCATGAAGCCCATGACGACGATGCGCTTCGATTTCATTTTGGAACCACCAAGGACACGAAGAGCACAAAGAATTACAAAACGAAGCGTCTAATCCCGCTTTGCAGCTTTGTAACATTGAAATTGATAAGCAAACCTAACGGAACACTCGCGAGCCGCATGTATGTAAGGATCTGCGCTTGGTGAATTGGCAGAAGCGCTTCGACGCTTTTGATCTCGACGATGAGATCGTCGCTGATAAGTAAGTCGATCCGATAGCCGCAATCGAGCAAGATATCTTTGTATCGAACAGGCAGCGGTACTTCCATCTGAAATGCGATTTCGGCATGCGATAATTCACAGGCCAAGCACTGCGGGTAAGTCGATTCCAGTAGACCCGGCCCGAGATTGCGATGCACTTCGATCGCGCACCCGATCACGCTCCGTGACAATTCGTCAAACTCCATCTTCGTGTTCTTCGCGATCTTCGTGGTGCCTAAATCTCTTCACCACAACGGCCGGATTTCCGGCGACGACTGTATTCGGTTGAACGCTCTTGGTAACTACTGAGCCTGCGGCGACAACCGAGTTTTCACCGATCGTGACGCCTTTCAAAATCACGGCATTCATGCCGATCCAGACGTTGTCCGAAATTTTAACAGGAGCGGTTTTCAGTTTAGGACGGGCCGGACGGTTTTTGAAATAGGGAGCAAGAGCTTGTGCATCGATCAGGCGCTGAGCAGGCGCAAGAGGATGAAAATCAGAATCGGCGATACCAACATTCCAAGAAACAAGACAATACGATCCGATTTCGATCTTTTCTTCGGCCATAATGAGCGCGCCGTTGAGGAGGGTGAAATCTCCGATGGTGCAATGACCGTTCTCGCCGATGGCAAATGAGCAGCCCGCGTAACATGAAACGTGGTTGCCGATAATTACTGCGCGCGGCTCCTTGCTCCGGAGCTTTCGAAAGATTTGGGCCGTCTCGCAATAAAATCCATCGCCAAACTCCACATTGCCCGGAATTGGCTCCGGCCACCAATCGGCTTCGACGTGTCGATCTTCTTTAACGTTGCTCACGAAGGAAAATGTCCTGAGCTGTAAAGCTTTGCGTAAATGCCGCCGCGCGCGGCGAGTTCCGGGCCGCGGCCTTGCTCAACAATTCGTCCGTGTTCGAGCACGATGATTTGGTCCAGGTTATGAATCGTTGCCAGGCGATGTGTTGCGATCAGAGTCGTCCGACCCCGCATTAGTTCCTTGATCGTATCCATAATCGCAGATTCGGTGCTCGGATCGAGCGCCGAAGTCGGTTCGTCAAGCAACAGGATGGGTGCGTTTTTTAGAAACGCTCGCGCTATTCCAATGCGCTGCCGTTGGCCTACGCTCAAATGCCCGCCCCTTTCACCAACGAGGCTGCCATATCCCTGTGGCATCTGCCGAATAAACTCGTCGGCCTGTGCCCGACGCGCCGCCTCAATAATTTCTTCTTCCGTCGCGTCCGGCCGGCCATAGGCGATGTTTTCGCGAACCGTGGTCGAGAACAGCAACGTGTCCTGCAGCACGATGGCGATCTGTGCCCGCAAACTTTTCTTTGTGATTTGGCGAATGTCGCAGCCATCAAGTCTGATTGAACCCGTTGTTGGATCGTAAAAACGCGGCACAAGACTGAGCAGGGTGCTCTTGCCAGCTCCAGTTCCGCCCACCAGTCCAATGATTTGATTCGGATCGATTTGAAGATCGATGTTTCGCAAGACACATCGATCTGGTGCGTAGCCGAAATTTACCGCTTCGAATGCAATCGCGCCTTGAGCGGACGAAATGGCAACGGCGCCTGGGGAATCAACGACGTCGTCCTGTCGATCCAAGACTTCGAAGCATCGTTTCGCACCGGCAGTGGCGCCTTCCATTGCCCACGTCGTGTAGGTGAGCGACTCCAGCGGTTGGTAAAGCATCAGGAGATATGCGCTGAAAACCAGAAGCGAGCCGAGCGTGAGCGTGCCCGACAGAACATGCACGGTGCCGATGTAATACATCACTGCGGTGCCGACTACCATCAGCGTGCTGATCACAAGCGCGCTGTTCACGTTAGTCAAAGTCAGCCGCAGGTTGGCTTGTAAGCTCTGTCGCGCTTGTTGTTGGAACTGGCGGACTTCAAACTCCTCGCGCCCGAACGCATGCACCATCCGGATCGAGCTTAGCCCCTCCTGCGCTTGAGCCAGAACAGCGCTCTCGTGTTCTTGAATGGATGTCGATTCGCGGCGAATCCGGTGCGCAAAGAGGTAAATGGCGCCGACAACCAAAGGGACAATACCAAGTGAAACCAGCGTAAGCTGCCAGTCTAGTCGCAGCATGATGACGAAGGTTCCGATCAACGTGACGATCGATGCGAAGATGTTGGTAAATCCCTTGTTGTAGATCGTCTGGATCGATTGCGAATCGTAAGCAACGCGAAAACTGGAATCACTCGACCGCCTTGCATCATGGTATTTGAGCGAGAGCGATTGCAGATATGAGTACAGATCGGTGCGCAGCTTCAGCAACGCCTGTAGCCCAACTTTTACGAACAGATAATTTGTAATCCAATTGATAATTCCCCAAAGCAACTGGATACCAATCACTGCCAGACAAAGAAGCAGAACCCACATGCGCCAGTCTGAGCGTATCGCTGATCCTGCGCGCAAGAAATCGTCAACGATAATCTTGAAAGGCCACGGCTTGAGGAGGTTCAGGGCGATTCCCAAAAGCGACAGGCACAATCCAAATATCGTTTGCCCCAGGAACGGTCGGTAGTAGCGAAGAACGCGCCGGTAGATCGACATTTGATTTTCGAATTGCGGATTGGGGATTTTAGACTGAACTAGGGCGAATTCATTCGGCTCGATCGGGAGAATCCTCGACTTGGCCCGGAATGACAATATGCATCATCTTCTTGAGACATGGTTCAACTGGGTTCTGACGGGAGGTTATCTTGGCATCGTCGTCTTGATGGCGATGGAGAGCTCAATTTTCCCAGTGCCCAGCGAAATCGTCATTCCGCCGGCTGCATTCCTTGCGGCTCAGGGCAAGCTGAGTTTTACGGGCGTAGTGGTGGCCGGTACGCTGGGATCGTACCTGGGGTCGGCCATCACCTATTGGGCGTCGCGATTAATCGGCCGGCCGCTTATCGTAAAATATGGCCGGTATGTTCTGATTGGTCCTAAAAAGCTGGAACAAGCCGAGCACTGGCTGGCGCGCTACGAAGCCGGCGGAGTTTTTTTTGCGCGGCTGCTCCCGGTGGTTCGCCATCTCATTTCAATTCCGGCGGGAATCGTCCGCATGAACTTCGGAATATTCAGTTTCGTTACGATTGCTGGATCGGCACTCTGGTGCTGGATACTGGCATATCTCGGCGACAAAGCGTATCGCGTCGAGCCTGAACTTCTCACAAGTCCCGAAGCACTCGAGCATTTCATCCGTCAACAATCGAAGGGAATTCTTCTGGTGATCGTGGTGTTTGCCGCTCTATACATGTTGACTCTTCGCCTGATGAAGCCACGCTCCGGTTCGTAGGCAGACTTGCCCAGCAAATACGAAATTCGACATTCGCGCTTCGAATTCTCGCAAATCGATTTCCAACTGGCACAGGCAAGCGAGTAGCGATCAGGCGGTTGAATGAGCTGTGACCCGTAGATGGGCCAGGATATTTGTGTTTGAAAATTGAACAAAAGTGTCGCTCAACGGTCAGTTCTAAAGTGCACAAGGAGTGAATAACTGCATGGGATTTATGGATGAGATATTCGCAATGGGGGATGGCACCGAAACTGCTCTCGGAACAAACGGACACAATATGAAAAGACATCGGCAAATCTTCAAACCGCGCACCAGGCTCTCCCTTGGGGATCTTATCCTCGCGGTCAGTTCCTGCACGAACAGCAGTAGGGAGACGGTGGCAACGGTCGCTGATCTTCTTGCCAGCGGCCAGGTGCGGTTGCACGATAATGGACGCTTCCGGCGCGCAAGGGTCTGCTAGGCGGCCCGTTCGAATAGGCATTTTGACAAGTCGCTCCGGTATTTGATCGCTGGAGCGATTTTTTTGGCCTGCCGCCGCTTCAGAAGAAGGCCGAAAGAAGAGACTCGCTCGGCTCGTCGTGCTGTCCTCAGCGTACTTGATGTTTTTGCACCGTGAGCCACCGCACTGCTCATCTTCGATGTCTAAAGCGCGGCGTTAAACAAAACAAAACACTTTTCGCGTAAGTCCGTCGCTTTTATCGTAATGCAGTGATCGACCGTTACTCCCGGCCAGAAATGAGCAGAATCTGGTCGGACGAACGCAAATTCCAGATCTGGCTGGAGATTGAGGTGCTCGCCTGCGAGGTGATGGCAGACCTCGGCCAGATCCCAAAGGAGGACGCTGCAGAAATTCGAAAGCGGGCGCGATTTTCGATTCCCAAGATCCTGGAAATCGAAAAGCGAACGAATCACGACGTGATCGCTTTTCTCGAAAACGTAGCTGAATCGGTCGGCCCGGCATCGCGCTGGATTCATCAGGGGTTAACGTCATCGGACATATTGGACACGACTCTCGCTGTCCAACTAACGGAGTCGTGCCAAATTCTTTTGGACGATCTCGATTCAATGCGAACGGCGATTGGCAATCAGGCGCGCCGGTTCAAAATGACCCCGATGATCGGGCGGAGCCATGGTGTCCACGCGGAGCCGATCACATTCGGTTTGAAGCTCGCGCTCATGTATGACGAATTTGGTCGTGCGAAGGAGCGGCTCACGGAAACGCGCGAACGTATTCGGGTTGGTAAAATAAGCGGCGCGGTTGGCACGCATGCGCACATCGATCCAAAAATTGAGCGCGCGGTTTGCGAGAAACTCGGATTAAAACCGGCGACACTCTCAACCCAGGTCGTGCAGCGCGATCGGCATGCGGAATTTATGACTGCGCTCGCTGTGATCGCGTCCAGTGTCGATCGTTGGGCGACCGAGTTTCGGCACCTCCAGCGCACTGAAGTTCTAGAAGTGGAAGAATTTTTCGGCGAAGGCCAGAAAGGCAGCTCCGCGATGCCGCACAAACGCAATCCGATTACAAACGAGCGCTTGAGTGGCCTGGCGCGCGTCATTCGCGGAAACACGGTTGTTGCGTTGGAGAACGTGGCGCTGTGGCATGAGCGCGACATCAGTCACTCGAGCGCCGAGCGAATCATCCTACCAGACTCGTGCATCCTGCTCGATTACATGCTCGCGAAATTGCGAGACGTCGTAGAAAAATTGCAGGTCTATCCGGAACGAATGCAGCAAAATCTCGATCTAACCAAAGGCCTGTATTTCAGCCAAACGATTTTGCTCGCGCTTACGCGAGCGGGCGCGGAACGAAAAAGCGCGTACGAAGCCGTGCAACGCGCGGCTATGAAAACTTGGAAAGGTGAGGGGACATTTGCCGAAAACGCAAAACGCGAACCCGAAATCGCGGCGAAACTTTCGGCCGCCGAGATCGACCGGCTTTGTTCGCTCGACATTCATTTCAAACATGTCGACGCAGCGTTCAAAGCCCTCGGCTTGGAGTAATCATGCGGA
>Ga0209157_1001820_pt1 | contig 17424 bp, 20 predicted proteins | sample GraSoiAngelo_135_FD_185892 | JGI IMG/M metagenome (GOLD analysis project Ga0209157, IMG submission 185892) | Grasslands soil microbial communities from the Angelo Coastal Reserve, California, USA - 14_0929_05_40cm (SPAdes) (version 2) | ecosystem: Environmental > Terrestrial > Soil > Grasslands ...
CGATGATCCATTCGATGCGCCGGATACGGTCACGTCCGTCTTCACGTCCGTGGATTCCATCGTCCATAAGGGGACGCTCGGACTTGCGAAAATCGATTTGACGACCCGGAAAGTCGACTACTTTCCCATTGGGCCGCTGCTACCCATGAACGGATTCCAACTCTCTCCTGATCGCAAGCGTGGCTACTCGGTTATGCCGAAAATCGGAGCGGGCGCAAACCGCGCGACCGAGTGGTGGGTTTGGGACATCGAGAGTCACAAGGTGATCAAGAAAAAGGACTTCGACACTCGTCCGACATTTCGATTTGCGGTAGGAGGTGACGGTAAGAAGCTTTACCTGTATGGGGCGGGCTCGACGCTTGAAGTGTGGGACGCCGAGACTCTCGAATCGCGAAAGCTGATTTACTTGAACAAGGACACAACCACGAATCTGATCACACTACCGGAGCCGGTCAAAAGCGCGCAGCAATGAGAGATCAAACGTGGCGCGAGTTCCTTCATAAAGGTATGCGAGTTGGCGGAATGCGCGGTGCCGGCATGATCGGTTATGGCCTCAAGATTGCAGTCATCGACACCGGGATCAATGCCAGTCACCCGCACATCTTCGCTCCAATTCATCCCGTGATCTTCGATCCAGAAGAAACGAATCCTTCGTACGAGGACGTTCTTGGACACGGGACTGCGGTGACCGCCGCGATTCAGGAAAGAGCGCCGTATGCGGATTATTACATCCTGAAACTGTTTGGAAACACACTGCGCACGACCTCCAACAGGCTCATTCGTGCGATCGACTGGACCGTCGAGCACGAGATGGACATCGTGAATCTAAGTCTGGGGAGTCCAAATTTCGATCATCGTCCCGTATTAGAAACCCTCGTCTCCCGTGCAACTACAGCGGGTGTTCTGCTGGTCGCTGCACGATACTCCGAACACACGCCAGTGCTGCCGGGAATGTTGGATGATGTGATCAGCGTTGACGTCGATTGGAATCTTTCGCGAGATGAATATCGCGTATCGCGTGTCGGTGGCGCGCCAATCTTCTGCGCTTCAGGCTTTCCTCGTCCATTGCCCGGCGTGCCGGTAGCACGGAATCTCAGCGGAATCAGCTTTGCGGTTGCAAACATGACAGGTTTCGTCGCGCGCGCCTGTCAAGATCTGCAGGAACGTTCGGTCGAGAAATTAATCAGTGCCCTGACTGTAGAGAGACAGCTATCGATTCCGTGAAGAAAGTCCTGATACTGATAACCGCGGTTTTCCTTTGCCGCATGACGTCAGCACGATCAACAGAGGCGGTCCCCTTCACCGTCGACGCATCCGAAGACGTCACCAGTGAATTTCCCGGTGCTCCGCGGCTTCAATCATTTGCATTCGCGCAATGGGAGGGCCGATGGATCTTTATTGGCGGGCGAACCAGCGGCTATCACGCGGTGGGAGGCGGCTCTGCGGAATTCCTGCAGGCCGATGCGAACCGTGAGGTCTGGGTTATCGATACGACGGTCAAACCGGCGCGTACATATCACATGGCTGTTGGTCAGTTGCCGCCAAAACTCGCAGCAGTCCGGGCGCAGTGGACGGCGACAGGTCTGCTCTATTTCCAGGACGGCAAACAACTGTACATCTGCGGAGGTTACGGCCAGGACGAGAATGGCAAATGGTCGACGTTCGACGTCATCTCGCGAGTGAGCTTGCCGCACTTTGTTCAGGGTGTGATGCAGGGTCGCATTTCCGTGGAAGCGGTCTCGTTTGCAAGATCCCGCCTTGTTCAATCAGCTGGTGGTGGACTGACGAAGCTGCCGGACGGCTACTTCTATCTGGTGATGGGACACGAGTTCCAAGGCAGCTATGCCGCGTTCGAAGGCAGAGGTGAACAGAATGGCTTCGAAGCTTCGCAGATATATTTGAACGAGATCCGCAAGCTCAGTATCAAGACAAAAACCGATGGAAGTTTGGACGTTGCGCTCATCGAGAAATTCCGTAACGAAGTAGAGTTTCATCGGCGCGACTTGAATGTAGTTCAATTCGTCTCTCCTGCTGGGCTTGGATTCGCGGCTTATGGCGGAGTGTTCACGCCAGATACACAACTCAACTACAGCAAACCGATTTATGTAAGCCCAGGAACGCTTCCATTCGTGGATTCCACGTTTGAGCAGAAAATGAATGCATATGCTTCCGCCGTGTTGTTGATGTACAGCGAAGCCTCGAGGACGATGTACACGACATTTTTTGGAGGGATCAGCAGGTTTGCATGGAATCCGTTGGAGCACGTCTATAACGAAAACCCCAGGGTAGGAAGCAAAACTGAATCGACCTATCTTGATGGATTACAGTGGAGCGACCAGATTTCGACAATTCAGAAGAGCGATGGAGAGACGTCTGAGATTGTACATCCACTTTCGCTTCCTGCGTACATCGGTACTGGCGCGGTTTTCATCCCAAGGCCGGAACTCAAGCGCGCTCGCCCCGGCACGGACATTCTAGCTTTCGATGCGTTTCGGGAAACAAGAACGTTCGTAGGCTACCTCTTTGGCGGAATCCGCGCATATCCGTATCAGTTTCCCTATCTCAAGACCGCGCAACGCTACAATTCCGGCGCGACTCCAAGCAAGCCCAGCGATCTGATCTTGAAAATTTATGTGGCGCAAGTTGTTCCTCCAAAATCGTGAGACATGCTTCAAATTTTGAGAAGCAAGAGTCTTCTATTCCATAACCCAATTGACACGAGTCCTACCATCATCAAACCAACCATTATTCATTAGCCCATCCGAGCGGCCGGCATTCCTCCCGGTATGCCGGCCGCAATCAAGGGGTAATTATGTTTGTGGCGGAGTTTTGTCCCTGTTTCGATTTAAGGGCTGAACAGACTTTTACGTCCTTCTGGGCCTTTTTGTCTCCACTATATAATGTTGTCCAGTGCCACCATGTTGCTGACACTAAGAGCAGCGTCGCTCGTTCTGTTTGCCTCCGTTTGTGCTCAGGCCCAAACTCGAACGCTAGCCTTGTACGCAGGTCCGGCACCCGGACTCAATACCGAATCCACCTTAGTGATGCGGGCAGAGCTGCAGCGGCTGCTTGTACCGGCCGGACTCCAAGTCGTGTGGAAAGATTCTATCGTCCGGAGGAACGGCGAGGATTTCGAACTCATCGCGGTCGGCACGTTTGAGGGATCCTGTTCCCCTGAAAAGCCTGCGCAAACCGGGATTGCCGCCAGCGTAGCGGACACCTCAATGTCCAACGGCCGCGTCCTTCCATTCTTTCGTGTGGACTGCACGCGATTGATTCAAGCACTTGGGCGTTCAATCAATTCGCTGGTTTTTGGACGCGCTCTGGCCCGTGTGATTGCCCACGAGCTCTATCACATCGTCGCTCGGATTGCAGATCATCAGGATAGCGGTGTGGCCAAGGCGGTTTTCTCAGCTCAAGATCTCACCGATGCTCGATTCGAGTTCGATTCCGCGAGTATCTCGCGCATGCAACTATCAGCCCTTGCAGGATTTTCTGACATCTCCGCGATCACCGAGCCCTAATCCTTTTCTCCTTTCCGGTGTAGTTCTTCGGCGAGAACAATCGCTTCGGCCAGGTCGCGCATTGGGCGGCGTAAGCGCCGGCTTTCCCTGCGAAGGTCGAGGTATGCTTGCTCCTCGCTAATGCTGTGGCGATGTTGCAGAATTCGATCGAGATAGCCCTCGGTCATGATCGTGTGGCCGACGGCGGCGAGCAATTCGACCTTTTTTCGCAGCGGCACGCGACTTTTCGGAAAGGCGCGTTCTCGAAATGGCGCCGCTCATCTGTTCGGCAACGTAGTTCACCAGCGCCACCTCTTCTGGTGAATGATTGCGCGGGTCTTTGTGATGAACATTAATAACGCCGATGACCTGCTCGCTACTGATCAGCGGAACCGACAGGAACGCTTCGTAGGTGTCTTTTGGCGGGGCGGTAAAGGACTTAAAGCGAGGGTCTTTCCAGGCGCGCGACGACAGCGCCACAACCGATTGGTGTTTCGCTCCCCATCCCGTTATGCCTTCTCCGACCCTCAAATAACCAAAAGCGAAAGCTACATTTCTGTATGCTTCGACTACCGCGCGCTACAGTTATGTGGGATATTAGCCCCATTGATGGCGACGGTGATCGATCCACAGACACGAAGGTAATCCGTGAGCAAGCAAGTCCAAGTCAAGTGGCTCGCCGAACCGGAAGAGCATGACTATCCCGCGGCTGAGTCATACTTGAAGCTGCTCTATGACAAGAAAACCACCGCGCGGCTTGTCGAACAACTGAAAGGCACCAAGGTAACCAGCTTCAAGGCCAAAGACATCTTTCGAGCATCGGCACTGTCTTTGCTCGGAGTCAGCAATTCCCATATAGAAAAGGGCCTGAAAAAGATCCGAGACGGCCGCAAGCTCTCTCCTCTTCTCCTCGTGAGAGATGAGAGGCATGCCAAAGTAGTCATTGCGGACGGTTATCACCGGCTCTGTGCGGTTTATTCGTTCGATGAGGACGCCATGATTCCTTGCAAGATTGTCTGAGCCCCCGCCAAATCGATTGTCCCGTCTGCGTTTGTGCAAAACTTACGATTCTTGTAGTCTGTGGTCCTAACCGCCTGTTACTATTCTCGGCTCCATGAAACGCACGGACGAATTGGTGTCTTCATTCAATAGATCGTGGAAGCGATTTTCCGGAACCTGGAAAAAGGCCCGGACGGATGCATCCGAGAAGTCGGTCCATGATCTTCGCGTGAACACGCGGCGGATAATTGCAACTCTGGAACTGGCGCGTGTGTTGTCGAATCGCGGAAACATTGCCAAGGTGCAACGGCGTTTCAAGAAGGTCCTCAAAAGCATGGGCCCGCTGCGAGACGTGCAAGTCCAGTTGGACACTGTTTCGCAATTGCGGCGGGGCGCAGTGATCGGCGACTTCGTGCGTCGTCTCAAGCGGCGCGAAGGCGAGGAGATCCACAGGATTCAGAATGCGCTGAAACGCGGCAGAAAGCGCCGTTTGGCGGAGGAAGTGAAACAGTTGGGCACGGAAATCGGCCGTTTGCACGAGTCCCTTGATAGTCAAAGGATTCACCGTTTGGTGAATCGGGTATTGTCCGTGCGGCAGAATGAGTTCTCGAAGGCAAAGCGGCGATTCGATCGCCTGCAACTCCGCAACGAGGAGACCTTGCACGTCATGCGCATTGCTCTGAAAAAGCTTCGCTACGTCGTCGAGGCTTTGGAACCAGTGCTCGGCCCCTCGGCAAAGCCGAAGGCACGCCAGATGGATGCTTTCCAACAATTGATGGGCGAGTGTCGTGATCTGCAGATCCTTCGCATGGAGCTGGAAAGGTGGGCGAAGAAGAACGGGAAAACAATCGCGATCGTCCCCGTGCTGGAGCAACTACAGGAAAGGCGAGAGTTCCTGCTTAAGAAGATCATTGAATCTTCCGCCAAACTGGAACGCATCGTCGAACCTAAATCTCCGGAGCCTCTTGCGGAAGAAACGCAAGTCGTGGCCTTCCCGGTTCCTGCTGGCTCAGCCGCAGCGCGTTAAACCGGCGGCATGGTGCGATGGGTTAACCCGCGGCCTGCGCCTTGGCACCCTGGCGATGGCGCACATCTTGGCCCTCGACCAGGAAAATCACCATTTCGGCGATATTCGCCGCATGATCTCCGATGCGCTCCAGGTTGCGGGCCACGAACATCAATCTCAGCGCGCGAGAGACTGTCGACGGGTCTTCGAACATATAGGTCAGCAGCTCGCGAAGCATTTGCTCGCAGACGTCATCGATGTATCGATCATCTTGGATGACACGCTTTGCCAATGCCGCATCGCTATTGACGAAAGCGTCGAGGCTCTCCTTCAGAATGCGTTGTGCAGCCGCCGCCGCAACAGGAATGTCGATAATCGGTTTCAGTTCGGGCTCATGCATGATTTCAAGCGCACGGCGCGCCATGTTGACGCCGTTGTCTCCGATACGCTCGATATCGGCAACAATCTTCATCGCGGTTGTGATGAAACGAAGATCGGACGCAACAGGCTGCTCGCGCGCCAGGATCTCGAAGCAGATGTCGTCGATCTCGAGTTCGAGTCTATCGACTTCGTCATCTTCGTCAACGACACGCTGGGCAAGCGATGGCCGGCGCTCCACAAGAGCCCGCGTGGCGTCAGCAATTGATGTCTCCGCTTTGTAGCCGATCAGCAGGAGCTTGTCTTTTAGTAAACGAAGCTGTTGCTCGTATTGTTTGCTGGTGTGTTCGCGTTCTTGCATGACGAAAGCCAAGATCAAATCAAACGGATATTTCAAATTTGTTACAGGTCGATGAACTTTTGACAGATGTGCGGCTTCGGGGAGGCGTGATCAAGCTCTCAGGTCGCTTCATGCATGCTTCTTTCGAGTTCGTGCTGCGTGCGCGATCTTATCTCCGATCAACGCAATCTTGCTGTCGCGGAGTCTCTTCTCGTTTAACCAATATGGACTCGTAATTTCCTTGAACGCGTGGATCGCGGCCTGAATTCCTTCGGCCCATGCAACCGCAATGAGCTTGATGTCCCCATGGACGTCCCCCACAGCGAAAACACCTTGCCTGCTTGTTTCGAAGTACGGATCGATCGCTATGCTGCTGTCTTCGTTCAACCGCAGCCCAAGACGCTCGAAAGTATCCTTGGCCGAAAGAAAACCAATCTGGACTATGGCGAGCGAGCAGTCGATCTGAAGTCCGCCCGTTATAGTAAGCTGGATCTCATCTCCAGCGAATTCCGCTCTCTGGATCTCCGATGAGACATGTATGGACGCTCCCGCCTCACGTATGCGCGCGAGCGTGTCAGGCTTACCCACCGGTACTTCCTCCCGAACGATGAGAGCCACGCGTCCGTTTCGTCCCAAGACCATGTATGCCGCATCGAGCGCGGAATCGCCTCCTCCGACGACAGCCACGTTCTTCCCCTCGTAGTCTCCGATCTTCGGGATTTTGTAATGAACGTTTTTTGAATTGAGCTCATCGAAAATGGACAATTTTCGGGGATAGTGCAGCAGCCCACAAGCGATAATGACCTTACGGCAAAGATAACTGCTTTTGTTGGTCAGCACTCTTTTGAGACGATCTTCCGATTCGATTTGATCGGTTTCTTCGATCGCGACAAGCTCTTCGTTGAATCGAAACTGGACAAGGGCATCCTTCGCTTGACGATACGTGCGCTCCGAAAGCTCTTCTCCGGTGATGCCGTCCGGGAAACCCGGAATATCAACGATGCGCTTATCCGCGTAAAGAAACTGAGGTTGACCGCCGGGCTTGTCCTTCGCTTCGATAACTAGAGTTGTCAGTGCGCGATGAACCGTCGTGAGGCCGGCAGCCAGCCCAGCAGGACCCGCACCGATGATTACGACATCCCAGTAAGGAAGGTGGTCGAAATCCAAACTTGTTTCCAGGGCTTTGATGTTGAAGTCTGCCATGACTGACCTTTTCCCGACACTACGATGCTACACGCGTGTGGTTCGGAGCGGAAGCCCATGCCGACAAGGCGGGCACGGTGGGTGTAAAACTCTTGAACTTTTCCTCCGTGAGCAGGATGGCGAAAAATATCTCCGCCGATAGATCAGGAGCATGCTTCGCCTGGTGATGGTGAGCATCATTTGCGAGGGCGTGCGTCGAGGATCGTGACTTCGGCGGTCAGTACCGCGCCGGAAGGGATCACGCCTGGAACTCCGCGATCTCCATACGCGAGATGCGGTGCGATTTCCAGCCTGCGTGTTCCGCCGACACACATGCCTTCGATGCCGTAGAACAGGCCATTGACGAGCGAGCGGTGTCATGATTAGGATCGCCGCTGTAAGCCAGCGCATAAATGGCCGAAGTGTCCAGAAACGTCATTTGCGATGAGTTTTGGCGAGGGCTTCATCGTGTCTCTCCGAAACGGGCGATAGGTCTCCCTGCTTCGATCGAGCTGCCCCGATGAAGGAGAACTGGTCTACGCGTGTGATCCTTTTCCTGGTCTTTCCGGCCTTCAGGCCCTTCGCAACGAGTTCACGTGTCAGCGATGATATGAAACGGCCTTGTTCGAATGCGCACCGGCGCAACTCTTCATAGGTATCTTCATCAAACTGAATCAAGGTTCGCTTCACAGCAACATGATATCGTGATGTATCCATTCGACAAGGGATGACGCCGAAAATGAAAAACAACCTCGAGAACGAGATTGACGCGCTATTTGTGTTGCCGCTGGCCGACTTCACGGGGGCGCGGAACTTGTTAGCCGAGCGCCTGAAGAAAGACGGGCGGGCAGAGGATGCGGAGCGGGTGAAGTCTCTGCGGAAACCGCCCGTTTCGGCGTGGGTCGTGAACCAACTGTACTGGCGGCATCGCGAAGCGTTCGATCGGCTGCTCTCAACCGGTGACCAATTCCGAAAAGCGCAAGCTTCGCAGCTTTCCGGGAAGGCCGTGGATCTACGCGAGTCGCGCGACGCCAGACGTGAGTCGCTCAATCAGCTGTCGCGTCTGGCCGCGGCCGTGCTGCGGAAGGCCGGTCACAACCCAACGCCGGAAATGTCACGGCGCATCGATACAACTCTCGAGGCAATCTCCGCTTATGCTTCTCTGCCCGGCCCGTTTCCGGGACGCCTCACCGATGACGTCGATCCTCCGGGATTTGACGCTCTCGCAGCCTTGATTTCCGATGTTCCGACACCGAAACAGCAGAAGAACGCAGCGGGCGAAACACGAATTGCCCAGGCGAAAGCGTCATTGCGTGGCGCGGAACAGGCATTAAAGCAAGCCCGCGCAATCGCCAGGGAAACCGACGCAGCCCGCAAGAGAGCCGCGGCCGTTAAAAGAGAAGCCGAGAGGCTGATGCGGGAGGCGGACGAGCGCCTCAGAGCCGCGGCCGCCGAGGCTGACGAGGCTGCGAAGGCCCTTGAGCAGGCCGAGCGCGCAGTCGACGATGCGTCAGAGGAGCTTCAGTCCCTACTTCAAGGAACGAGGAAGTCGTCGTGAATCGTCTCACGCGCTTTCAACGTGAAACTCCCCTCTTGGTTCGTTAAATCAAGTCGCGACCTGAACAGAAATCCTGGCGCAAAAGCCAACGAGATTTGGGCGGCCTTAGACTCGGAAGGCGGGTGGACCGGTAGTGACTCAGTTTCAATTTGCCAATGCGTGCGAGAAAACATTCCCCTCCTCGCAGAGGAGGGGAATATTCTTCCCAAACCAAAACTTCCGAATTTCAAACTGAGTCATTACCGGTGGACCGGGATGCTTGACACTTTTGCAAAGTTCGCGGAAGCCTAGCCGCAGATGCAGTTTTTCGGATCCACACAAACTGTGGGCTTATTGCTGTAGGACTTTATGTTGCTTGCACTCGATTCATCATCGGGGACAGCTCTCGTTGCTTGTGCGCCTTGCGGGCGGTCATTAAAAAATGAACCTCAAGCCAAGTTGAGCCTGGCGCGGACCGCCAAACCTGTCTGTTCCCGGAGCAAACGTCGGAATTCCGGCGGTACCGTTGGTGTAGAACAATCCGGTGAGCGGATTCACCGTTGTCGTCGGCTTGCCGAAAATGCTGTCGCCATCGCTATTGAAAGTTTTGTTGGATGCGCGTGTCAGGTTGTAGCCCTCGATCGAAAACATGAGGCGTGTACGCTCGCTCGTCCTGAACTCTTTCAGCAGCCGCATGTCCCAATCGAAGAAACCCGGCAGACGCGTGGAAGCGCGCGGCACCAAATGGCCGTTAATGACAGGACGGTCCTCGTCCTTGTTCCCGTCATCACTCAAATCCGTGCCGATGACATAACGTCCGGGCATGCCGGTTCGCGACATCAGCAATCCGCTTAACGTGAATCCATGACCGATATCGAACAGAACGTTCGTATTGAACCGGTGCCGGAGGTCGTTCTTGGCGTATGCCGCATCCGCTTTAAGGTTATACACGTTGATTTCGTACTGCCGGTTGAAGTCGCGCTCGTTCGAATCATCGTCGTGGTTCACCGAATAGGTGTAATTGAGGCCGAATTGGACGCGGTGACTCATGCGGCGCTGCACGGAGACGTATCCGCCGTTATAGCTGGAGTAGCCGATCGACTTGTTGACATTAATTTGGCCGGCGGTGGGATCGGGGCGGACGACTGAAATCCTGAGAGGCTTGCCGGCCGAATCGAGATAGATTCCCTGCCCCGTAATGGGATCGTAGCCGGAGGCTTGAACCAGGTTGCCCTGAAAGTCGGAAGTCGGGTAAGCGACAAAACCGTTCGGTAGCACAGCCGGTTGGAACAGGTTGATGTCCAACCGCCGCTGAAGCGCCCAGGTCGCGTTTCGCACGAACCCGACGGTTACAGTAGTGTCCTTGTCCAGGCGCTGTTCAACCGATAAGGAGACTTGTCCGGACCGCGGATTCCTGAACCTCGGATCGAAAGCGTAAACGGCGTTGTTACCCGCTACTCTCAACTCGGCTGGTAGCGTCGCGATGGGACTGGGAATCGTCAGATAATTCAGGACCCTCGAATCGACGGAACTGTCCAGCACAACCGTGCTGACGCCATCGTCGGTAAAGACGCGTTGCATGAGGTAACCCGGTGTGCGCGCGTCAAACAGACCGCCGGAAAGCCGGAGGACGGTCCTTCCTTTACCTCCGAGATCGTACGCGATTCCGAACCGAGGCTGCCACATCCTGAAATCGTTGGGGATCTGGCTGTTGATCGGCCATTGCTTGTTATATGGAGGATGCGGATTGATCTGACCTTCCCAACGCAGGCCGGCCGTGACCGTCAGGCTCTTGGCCACTCTGATGGTGTCGGTGAAAAACAGCGCGTGGTCCTGCTGGTTCTTATCGTAGAGGCCTTGCCTTCCGTTCGCGGCGATCGTCTGTTGATAGCGGCCGATCTTCGTTTTGTCTCCCGCCAGAGCGGCGAGGTACTCCGCCAGCGTGTTGAACGAGTACAGGCCGCCATAGTTCTTCTCGCGCTGCTGCCGCTCGGGCTCGATGTTGACATCCACGCCGAACTTGATGCTGTGAATGCCGCGGGTCCAACTGATGTTGTCGAGGAATTGAACGCGAGTCGCTTCGTAAATGTAGGTGCCGTTTGAGCTCCCACCCAGCGTTCCGAAGTCGTTGATATCGACCTGCGCCAGAGGACTGACCGGTTGCTGGATGCGGTTATCGTAGACCCATTGGCCTCGGAATTCACCGACCAACGACGGGCCGAACACCGTCGTCAAAGCGCCTTTCACGCCCTGGCTTGCCCGGTCGAGAATGGTGTTGTTCGTCGACGCTGCATTCGTCTGTCCGCTGACACCGCCAAAATTGAGACCGGATTGAGCCGCATAGGTGTACTGAAAATTGATCGTATTCTTCTGATTCACGCGATAGTCCAGACGCCCGAAGCCCACCAGCGGATTGTTTTTCTGATCGAACTCGCCTTGCTGGCCGAGAATGTCCTGAGGAACGACGACGTTCCCGGAAGGCTTATAGAACTTCACCGTATAGGGTATCTTCACCAGGTTCTTTTCCGCTGCGCCGAAGAAAAACACCTTGTCATTCCTGATCGGACCGCCTAACGATGCGCCAAACTGGTGCTGCGAGTTGCTGCTGCTGTCGTTGCCGAACGCATCCGGTGATGTCAGCGCGCTGTTCCGGTTCTGATAAAAACCGGCTCCGTGAAAATTATTCGTCCCTGATTGCGTGACGACGTTCAGATAGCCGGCATTCGTGCGGCCGACTTCAGCCGACGCCCCATTTAGCACGAATTGAAATTCGCGAACCGCGAGCTGCGGGAAGAAAAAAGCGGATTCATTGGGGCCGCCGCCTCGGGGCCCGCCCTGAAGGGGATCGTTAAAGTCCACTCCATCGATCGAGATATTCGAATTGATGGACCGTTGTCCGTTGACGACGATGCCAAAACGATTCGACTCTTGAGTGACGTTCGGTGATAACTGAACGAACTCCGTGAAGTTGCGCCCGCGAATGGGCAGGTCTACGATCGCCCGGCTGTTGATATCGATGCTATTCGACGGGTCTGAGCGGTCGATGAGATCCGCAGTTTCAACGACGAGCACTTCCGTCTCGACCGAAGCCAGCCGCAAGGTGATGTTCACATTCTTCGTTTCGCCGACCGCCAACGTCAGATTTCCGATCCGAGCCACGCCAAATCCCGCAGCGACTGCTTCTACCGTATATGTGCCCACCGGTAGCGCGGCCGCGCGAAATTGCCCGTTGCTATCGGTCTGAAGTTTCCGCTCCAGGCCCGTCTGCGTTTCACGGATGGTGACGCCGGCGCCGCTGACGAAGTTGTTGTCCGGATCGGAAACCGAGCCACCGATTACCGCGCGGCCTGTTTCCGATTGTGCAAGACCGAGATTCAGGGGGAAGAGAAGCAGAACGCCGAGAATAATCGGCTTCATACAGCCACCTTTCGCATCAAAAAGATGGTGGAGAGTAAACATGCACGGAGTGACATCGACGTTTCGCGGTTGTTAATTTACTGTTACGGGAAGGGCTTCCCAGACAAGCTGGTCTTGTACGTCTACGAATTTGATATAAGTGCGATCGATTTCGACGGCATGGACCGCTGTATCGCCTCAACGGAGACAATGAGGAACAGTTTTGCTGCGCGCCGCTCCAGCATTCCGGCGACACCGCTTAATGGACCCTTTTCCACCACGACAATTCGGCCTTCTGCTTTGAAGGTCTGTACTGGCTAGGTACTCCGGCTGTCACAATGCGCCGCAGATTGATCGGGGGGTGGCTCGCGATCGCTCGCTCCCCCCGTGGTGAAAGTCTTAGTCGTGAGACGCTAACCCTGCGCTGATGTAAATCGCATTGTCCAGTTTTTCGGCATCCACGCTGGCCAGGGATATTTCTACGGGCAGATCGATCACTTGACACAGTTGGAGGCCATCCTCGTCCGGGTCAGACGAGATGACAAATTGGCGGGGTGCGACATGCACAGTGACGTTAGTGAGTTCGATTTTCGGCAGAGTCACTTCGACAAATACATCCTTTCCCTCAGTATGAGTTTCCGCAAATGGCTTGATGATGAACTCGCGCTCGGCGTCGAGCCAATTGTCGAGATCGTGGCCGTAAACCGCGCCGCGCTCGATAAAGTTCTCATACGCGCGGCGGACTATTCGTTGCCTCACATTCTCGAGAAGAGGCGCGATCGAGTCGGGTCCGTTCAAGCGGACTGGAATGGTGGTCAAAATATCCATGTTCATCCTCCATATGTCTAACAGTTTCCAACCATAAAACATGTGAGAGTGTGGTTATGCCCTGTGAATCTTTCGTTACGCGCCAGAGCAGTTCCCAGCGATCGCCTCGAAAATCCAGCGAGTTGGCGTCGTTCTCATGCGAGCATGCTCGCAATTCAACGTTGCAGCGATATGAATAAGCTGTGAAATGTTTGTAGTCGCTGAACTCCCAGCCAATCTGAGCTGGTTATTCTTGTTCAGGCGTTCTCCTAACACGCTGGAATATCAAGTACCCGGAAGCTGGCCGAAACGGTGAACGCAATCCCTCGTTGCCGCAGAGAGATTTTGTTCTTCGTGAGGTGGCACATGCCGTATTTGCTTCAGGTTTTCCTCTTGGTTATTGCAGGGGGCGTTTCTCCAACTTTGATAGCGCTCTCGATCTTATGGATTTTGATGGTCGCGAAAGCTGCGATCCCCGAACTAGTTCGCGACCTCCTAGCGCGATCGGGTTCGTTCCCGTGCCCGGGCCGACGTTTAGGAGAGGTTCATGCGGATTAGACCTATCCAAAACCGAACCGGTGAGGCCATTCAAGAGGTTGGAGAGCGAGAATCGAGTTGGGCTAAGATCCTCCTGAAATTACTCATCCAGAGCCTCGGGCCCGATCCAGCTTGAAGCTGGCGCGCGTTCAGCGTGCTGGCGAGACCGGCTTTTCAAAACGTCCAACTGTGGTCCCCCGAAATCAAGACTTATAATGGCTTCATGGGAAGCTTCTCGACGAAAGACGCGGACACATCGGTAGTCGGCGTCAACTCACACCTTCCTTTCCTTGGCATTCACGCCGTCAACGTTTTTGTTCGAGATCAGGATCAGAGCTTACGATTCTATGTCGAGCAACTCGGATTTGACGTGGCTTTTGATGGGCGGCTTCAAGCCGGTGAGCGGTGGGTAGCTGTTGCGCCTCCGGATGGGAGCGCGGTCCTCGCCCTTATCGCACCGCCGCCGCACTCCAAGCAATACAAGCTTATCGGTCGGGCCACCGGGATTGTTTTCGTTGCCGAAGATGTGATTGCCAAGTTTGAAGAATGGCGAAGGCGCGGCGTTCGGTTTCTTAACACGCCTCGTTTAAGGCGCGTCAAGTATGAGCGCCACTTGGTGACGCGGCGCTCGACCGAGGAAGCTGCTGGAGCCCCAGAGCCTTCCGTTTGGGGCGGAATATTCACCCGCTTTGAGGATGTGGATGGAAACTCTTTTGCGCTTGTGGGCTACGATGAGGTTAACCGGACAGTTGAAGCTCAGCGACGGCTGGCTGCGCAAAAGTTGGAATTTGAACGCCGCGTTGCACAAGAATTGGAAATTGCAAAGCAAGTCCAGGCCAGACTTTTCCCTCAACAACTGCCGGCCATGCAGACCCTCGAATACGCGGGCACTTGCATCCAGGCACATCAGGTAGGCGGTGATTACCACGACTTTCTAGACCTGGGTCGAGGGCGCTTCGGTTTAGTCATTGGCGATATCTCTGGCAAGGGGATCGCCGCTGCGCTACTGATGGCCAATCTGCAGGCGAATCTTCGAAGCTTGTGTGCGATTGCTTTCGATGAACTTGAGCGCCTCTTGCGTTCGGTGAATCAGCTTTTTTACGAGAATACAAGCGAGAGTTCGTACGCCACGCTCTTCTTTGCTGAATACGACGATAAGCTACGACGCTTGCGCTACGCGAACTGCGGGCATTTGCCGGCATTGCTCTTCCGTCGCGATGGTACGATTGAAAGGCTCGATTCCACCTGCACCGTGCTTGGACTCTTCAAAGAATGGGATTGCTCGATAATAGAGCGCGGCCTTCTTTCGGGAGATACACTCGTACTCTATACCGACGGGATTACTGAATCGTTCAACCATGCCGGAGAAGAGTTCGGCGAAGGGCGTTTGATCGAGGCACTGCAGAGGCATCAAGAACTGCCGCCCCCGGCGTTGATGGAGGCGGTTGTGACTGACGTTCAAGAGTTCAGTGCAAAAGAACAGCACGACGACATCACTTTGATTGTGGCGAAGTGCCGAGTCGATGAGCGCCAGCGCGCGCTGGACCTCGGCCCGTCTGCCTAGTTCGAATTACTCTCATAAAGGGTTCTATGAATCAATCAGGAGCTCAACCGTCCGATGCTGCGCGTGAGGCTGCCTCATCGACAAAAGAAACGCAAACCTTCATCGAAGGGCTCTGGGGAGTTCGCTATCAAGTCAAGGATGTCCGCCGTGCGATCGCGTTTTATACACAGCAACTTGGCTTTAAGTTAGATCTGCAGAACCTACCAGCCTTCGCCCAGGTTTCAATCGGCAACCTAAAGCTCAAGAAACTGGGCTTGTGTTTCCGCAACAATATGGAGGTCGGTCCCGGCGGCAAACAGATCCAATTGGAAGACCCCGACGGTAATCCGATTGAACTTTTCGAACCCCCTCGCTAAGGTGCTCAATGCGGGGGGTGCAGATCGCGTGTACCTCGGTCCGCCGGATCGCGCGCCTACGTCTTCGATTTCATCAGCCGCTCGGTCTCGGCCATCGACATCTCGAATCCCACCGCGCCGGCGCGCCTTTGCCACCGTTGTCCGTGGCCAGCCATGAAGCAGGCTGAACGAGTGTGAAATGCGCCTCCGCCACCGGGGGTAACAGCATTACGATTCCGATCAGTAAGGCTGAAGCCAGTCTCACCTGACCTCTGCGGAATTTCTCATAAAACGGTCGAAATACTGTTCCTCCAAAGTAGACGGTAATCCTGCTCGCCGGCGGAACGATTGATCTAGTGAAGATGCGTCGGCATCGTTCGCTTACCGTCCACGACCGGCGGGAAGTCCTTCACCTCATCGTAAGTCTCGGTGATGAATCGATCTTTGCTCTGCGGTGTGTCACCCAGGGTCGTCTTGTCGTAGGGTGCGGTCAGATTTGCGGCGAGCACCTCCTTCAGCGATTTTCCCTGATTGCGCAGCGTCGTCACCTTGGCCACGATATCGACCAGCATCGCACGATAAGGCTGGAGATCTTTTTTCTTGATCAGGGTGCCATGGCCGGGAATCAGCGTCGTGTCCTGGCCCGAGACTTTATCGAATAGATCGATCGCCTCGAGCATGCCTTTGAGCGAACCACCGTTGGCCTGATCGGCGAACGGATAGCCGAAGTTGCGGTAGAAGTCCTCAATGTAGATCGCGTTGGCGTTGCGGAAACGCACAATCGTGTCGCCGGCCGTGTGAGACGGCATCATCGGAATGAAGTCCACCGTTTCGCCGTTCATGTGGAACGTGACGGCTGGTTCACCCCGAGTGGCGGGATTGTAGTTATACGTGACCAGAGGAACACCCGCCATGTCGGGCGCGGGAGCCGGCAGGCCGTTCGCGCGCGGCGGCTGACGCAGCATCTCGTTACGCAGATTCTCCTGCGCGTAGATCAACGCGCCTTGTTTGGCGAAGAAGGCATTGGCGCCGGTGTGATCGCCATGCACGTGCGTGTTGACGAGGATCCTGATTGGGGCGTTGGTGAACGACCGGATAGCCGCGAATGTTTTTTCGGCGACCTGCCTGTTTTGAGAATCCACCATCAAGACGCCGTCGGGTCCGAAGAGCACCATCACTCGTCCGCCGGACGCGTCGGGATGCGCCGGATCGAGTCCCTCCGAACCATGGAGCACGAATAGATTCGGAGACATCTTCGCCGTCACCATGATCTGAATCTTTTCCCAAGGCGTCTGGTAATTCGCAGGGAACGTATTCGTGCCTTTTCCCGTCGGTATCAGCGTGACGGGATATCCCGCCTCTTGCGCCTGAACCACCGGGGGGACTGCCGCCACCGCGGCCACGGCCAATAAGAACAGTGCGATATTCTTCACGATCGTTCCCTCCTGAACCACCGATTGCAAGCCGGTTCGGATTGTAATGCACTTTTTTAAATAAATGGAATTCTGTAATCGCCCTTCGGAGACGAGTCGATTTCGTTAACACCCTTCAGAAATTTTTCAACCGATACCATTTGGATCAAACGTGCCGCGGCGATTTCAGGAGGTTGTCCGGGCCGGTAACATCATGTCCGGCTAGCGGGCAGGCTCGAACAACTCGATCGGATTGCCGTCGGGATCTTCCAACTGGATTTGTTTGCCGCCAGGGCCTACTTCCATCTGCGCGACCCCGGGAACCAAGTGTACACAAGACCCATACTGCGACACTGAACGGCCGCCACCTGCCGACTCCCCTCGCTTTTATATTGCCTTGAAAACCAGTGTGGGTCAGCTTCCCTGTT
>Ga0209157_1001821_pt1 | contig 17422 bp, 19 predicted proteins | sample GraSoiAngelo_135_FD_185892 | JGI IMG/M metagenome (GOLD analysis project Ga0209157, IMG submission 185892) | Grasslands soil microbial communities from the Angelo Coastal Reserve, California, USA - 14_0929_05_40cm (SPAdes) (version 2) | ecosystem: Environmental > Terrestrial > Soil > Grasslands ...
GGTGACCGCGCGGCGACCATCAACGGTCAGGAGATCGTCGTGCGCGGCGACATCATCCTGGAGGCCGCCGGCATCACCCTCCGGGCGGCCGACGACATGACGAAGATCCGCGAGAAGCTCGGGACGATGACCGCCGGGCAGACGTTCAAGTTCCGCGTGCTGCGGGCCGGCAAGGTCGTCGAGCTGACCGGCACCCTGCCGTGAGCGTCACGGACGCCGGCATCACGGTGCGCGACCTCGACATGCGGTACGGCGAGCGCGTCATCCAGCGCGACCTGAACTTCACGGTCCGGGCCGGCGAGATCTTCGTGATCATGGGCGGCAGCGGTTGCGGCAAGAGCACGCTGCTCCGGCACTTGATCGGCCTCGTCCACCCCGCCCGCGGCGACGTCCTCTACGACGGCGAAAGCTTCTGGACGGCGGAGCCGGAGGCGCGCGAGGGGATCATGCGCCGCTTCGGGGTGCTGTACCAGAGCGGCGCCCTCTGGAGCTCGCTGACGCTGGCCGACAACGTCGGTCTCCCGCTCGGCGAGTACACGCGGCTCACGGCGGCGGAGATCGCCGAGCTCGTCTCGCTGAAGCTCGCGCTGGTCGGCCTGGCTGGCTTCGAGGAGTTCTATCCCTCGGAGATCAGCGGCGGCATGCGCAAGCGCGCCGGCCTGGCCCGGGCCATGGCGCTCGACCCCGACATCCTCTTCTTCGACGAGCCGTCGGCGGGCCTGGACCCCATCAGCTCCAAGCTGCTGGACGACCTCATCCTCGAGCTGCGCGATAGCCTCGGCGCGACGGTGGTGATCGTGACCCATGAGCTGGCCAGCATCTTCGCGATCGCCGGTAACTGCGTGTTCCTCGACGCCGAGACGAAGACGATGATCGCGACTGGCAATCCCAGAGACCTGCTCGAACATTCAGCCGACCCCAAGGTGCGGCGCTTCCTCACCCGCGGCGAGTCGGACGGAGGGACGCAGCATGGCTAGACGGGCCAATCCAACTCTCATCGGAGCGTTCGTCGTGGGCGGGCTGACGCTGGCGGTCGTCGGCCTCGTCGTCTTCGGCGGCGGGCGGTTCTTCCGGCTGACCAAGCCGGCGGTTGCGTACTTCGAGGGCTCGGTGAAGGGCGTCGCCATCGGCGCGCCGGTCACGTTCCAAGGGGCGAAGATCGGCTCGATCACCGACGTGCGGGTCGTGCTCGACACCAAGAGTCTCAAGATCACGACCCCGGTGTTCTTCGAGGTCGACGCCGATCGGCTCACGGAAGCCTCCGGGCAAAAGGTCACGTTCCGGCAGGACGCGGCCGGCTTCAAGCTGCTCGTGGAGCGTGGGCTCCGCGCCCAACTCGAGACGCAGAGCTTCGTGACGGGCCAGGTCGGCGTCGCGTTGGACATGCACCCGGGCACGCCGGTGCGGCTGACCGGGCTGTCGCCCGGTTACACAGAAGTGCCGACCGTGCCGTCCGACCTGCAGCGTCTCACCGAGACGCTGCAGAATCTCCCGATCGCGGAGATCATGGCGAGCGCCAAGGACACCCTCGACAGCATCCGGGGACTGGTGAAGTCGCCGCAGATGACCGAGACCCTCCACGCCCTGCGGGTGGCCGTCCTGCGTTCCGGCGAGGCGCTGGCCGCGGTCGAGAAGCTCGCTCGCAACGTCGACGGCCAGGTCGGTCCGATGGCGGCCGAGGTGAAGGCGACCGCCGAATCCGCCCGCAGCGCCCTGGCCGAAGCGGAGCGGACGATCAACCAGGTGGGCAAGACGGCCGACGGGACGCTGGCCCAGGCGCAGGGCACGCTTGCCCGTCTGGAGCCGACGGTCGAGGTCACGCTCAAGGACTTCCAGGCGCTCGCCCGTGGCCTCGACGAGAAGGTCGCGAAGCTCTCGGCGAGCCTCGATCGCACCCTGTCCGGCGCCGACGACATGCTCGCCGACGGCTCGCCGGTGCGGGCGAGCCTCGTGACGGCGCTCGACGAGCTGGCCGAGGCCGCGGCGAGCATCCGGACGCTCGCGAACTACCTCGAGCGCAATCCAAACTCGCTGGTCTTCGGAAAGGCAGGGGCCGCCCGATGAGAAGGTTCCTCCTCCTAGCCGTGCTCCTGATCGGCCTCGCGCGCTGTGCGGGCGCGTCGGACCCGACCCGCTTCTACGTGCTGGGTCCGGTGGACGCGCCCGCGGCGGCCAGCCCGTCGGCGGCGCCTCGCGACCTGCGGGTGGGCGTCCGCGCCGTGGAGCTGCCGCGCTATCTCGAGCGCTCACAGATCGTCACCCGGGCCAGCGCCAACCGGCTCGAGATGGCCGAGTTCCACCAGTGGGGCGCGCCGCTCCGGCTCGCGGTGCCGACGGTCCTGGGCGAGGACCTCGCCCGGCTGCTGCCGAGCGAGCAGGTGCAGGTCTTCCCGTGGGGTCGCTCGTTCACTCCCGACGCGCAGGTGCTGGTCGAGATCTCGCGCCTGGAGGGCGCGCTCAACGCGGAGAGCGTGCTGGCGGCTCGCTGGCGCATCCTGGATCGCTCCGGCGCCGAGGTGCGGTCGGGCAGCTCGCGGCTCACCGAGCCCTCGGGACCGAGCTACGAGAGCCTGGTGAACGCACAGAGCCGGCTGCTCGGCGCGCTGAGCCGTGACATCGCCGAGGGGCTGCGGGCCGAGGCGTTGCGCGCGGTCCGATAGTCCCGCATTGGACGAAGGTCGCATTGCCGCCCGCCGGACGCGCCCGTACGGTCGGACGCACATGGAGGGTACCGTGACGACGTGCATGACTCTGACGAGGGCGATGGCCGTGATCCTCGGCGTGCTGGCCAGCGCCGGCGCACCCCGCGCCCAGACGGCGGCGGCGCCGCCCGCGCCAGCCGCTGCAAGCGACGGCGAGCGTGGCGACATGCTGAGCGACGTGGAGCTGACGCGCGCCGCCATCCAGGTGCGGCGGCAGGCGCTGGTGACGTCCGTGATGGACCTCGACGCCAAGGAGGCGGAGGCGTTCTGGCCGCTCTACCGCGAGTACCGGGCTGCCATGGCGACGGTCAACGACCGCTACGTGAAGCTCGTGGTGGCGTACCTGGACACCTACAAGGCGCTCAGCGACGACGCGGCAACCGGGATGCTCAAGGAGTACCTGAGCATCGAGCGGGCCCGGACGGACGTGAAGAGTGAGTACGTGCCCCGGTTCGGGAAGGTCATCACGGCGAAAAAGGTGGCGCGCTTCTTCCAGGTCGACAACAAGCTCGACGCGGTGATCAACGCCGACATGGCGCGCCTGATCCCGCTGGCCCGGTGACCATGATGACACATCGCCCATCCATCGCGACCGCGCTCGTGGTGATCCTGCTTCTGCTGGCGACGGGCGCCGGTGCGGAGGTCGTGGTGTACCCGAAGGCCGGCCAGAGCCAGGACCAGTTCCAGCAGGACCAGATCCAGTGCCACCAGCTGGCGCAACAGCAGACCGGCTTCAACCCCGCGCAGCCGGTGGCGGCGGCCCCGCCGCCGGAGCGAGGCGGCGCCGTCCGGGGCGCCGCCGGCGGTGCCGCGCTGGGCGCGGTCGGTGGCGCCATCGGCGGTGACGCCGGCAGGGGCGCTGCGATCGGCGCCGGGGTGGGCGCGGCCGCCGGCCTCCTGCGCCAGGGGGCGAGGAACCGCCAGAACGCCCAGGCCGCCCAGCAGGTGCAGGCGCAACAGCAGGTGAGCATGCAGGGTTATGACCCGGCCTACGCCGGGTGCATGGCCAGCAAGGGCTACCAGCCGCGATAGCGGGCCGCGCGGCTATTGCCGTCCGCGTGGAGGCGCCAAGTACGTCATCCGCGGCCAGGTCCAGGTCCAGTTCCCGCGATCGCGCTCAGGGGCCACGGTTGGGACCTTGGACCAAGGTCCAATCGACGCGTTCGCCGCGCAGTGCGACACAAATATGAGGCGATTACACGGGTTTTGGAGCCGGCCACGGTCACGAGCACTGAACAGGAAGGGAGCAGGTTATGAACAAGAGCAGCATGGCCATCGGCGCAACCGCAGTGCTTCTGGCCGCGTGTGGCACCACGCAGCAGGCGACGGTGTCGCCGGCGGACCTCAAATGCGGCTTCCTCGGGCCCGCGTGCACTCAGCTCAGTCCCGGCTCCGAGGGGCAGATCGCCCTGCGCTACGTCAACCCGGCGGCGAAGTGGACCCAGTACCGCAAGATCATGATCCAGCCGGTGACGTTCTGGGGCGACGAGCAATCCAAGGTCTCCACCGAGGATCAGCAGCGGCTCGTGAACTTTCTCTACACCGCCCTCGACCAGGAGCTGGCCAAGCAGTTCCAGATCGTCGACCAGGACGGCCCGGACGTCATGAAGCTCCAGGTGGCGCTGACCGACGTCGCTGCGGCCACGCCGGGTCTGCGGACCATGACCATGGTGGTTCCGCAGGCGCGGCTGTTGAGCACGGTCAAGCGTGGCACGACCGGGTCCTATCCGTTCGTGGGCGGCGCACAGGCGGAGTTCAAGCTCACCGACTCGACCAGTGGCGAGCTCCTGGCGGCGGGCGTGGACCGGCGCATCGGCGGCGGCTCCATCGAGACGGCGGCGCAGTGGCAGTGGGGCGACGCCGAGAACGTGATGAAGGAATGGGCCAAGATGGCGACCGAGCGCCTCTCCGCCTGGACGAAGGGCACCGCGAAGGCGTCCTGAACAGGGAGTGACCGGCGCCGCCCTCGCCCCGGAGGACCGGAGCGACCGCTAGATCCAGCCCTGTCGCTGGAATGCTACGCGCAACTGGTCGGCGATTTTCTTGGCCGTCCGCTTGGCCGAGCCCTCGATCGTCGCCCGGCCCGAGAGCTGGCCTTCGATCTTCGCCGCGCTGCCGACGGCGAGGCCGATCGGGTTGCCGCTCGCGATCGCGACGGCGAGGGGAGCCACCACGCCGGGTCCCTTGCCGCCCTCCGACTCCACGACGCCTTCGCCGAGCCGACGCAGGCCCCGATCGGTCATCAGGTAGCCCTCGACGGCGGTCCTCAGCTCCGCCGCTCCCGCGCCGAAGCCGAGCGCGATGCGCTTGGCGGCGCTGCCAGCATTGATGGACTCGAAGTAGCCCATGATGACGATGTCGCCGGGCCGCGGCGGTGGATTACTGGCCGGCCTCAGGGCCGGCAGTCCCATGGCCTGGATTTCGGAAACCAGGTCCTGCGCCACCTGGGACCCCAGCTGTCGGCCGAGCGCGAGCTCGTTCGCGCTCGGAGGCGCGCTCGGCGCCCACTGCTGAGCGAGTGACCCGGGCGGGATGTCGTCCGCCGTCGCCGCGAAGTCGTGCACGATGATGCGCTCGGGACGGGGGATGCGCTGGTCCGTGTACGGGTCAGTCAGGGTGGCCGTCGTCGAGGCGCAGCCGGCGACGGCGACGAGGACGAACACGAATGCTGCCGCTCGGTGGTGAGTGCTCATGTCATGCCTCCCTCACGGTGACACGCGCGGCCGTGCCGGCGGTGGAGCCCGCAGGGCCCGAATTCTCCGGCACGGAGCGTAGCGACGCGCCCGCTCGGCCGCTATCCGACCATGGTCGTACGGCGTCGATGTCGTTGCCGACGGCCGCGCCTCAGTAGCGCGGACCCGGCTCCCCGGCGGTCATGCGATCGGAGACGGCGAGAGCATGGGCGGCCCTGACCCGTGCGGCGGGGATCGAGCGGTCGCCGTCGCGCAGTCGCGCCAGCATGGCCGTCTTGTCACTGCCGGACACCAGCCAGAGAAAATTCCGCGCGCGATCCAGGATCGGGTAGGTGAGCGTCATCCGCCGACGGCCCTCGTGGATGCCGGTGACCGCCACGTCACGATCGGTCACGTCGAGCACCGGGTCGTCGGGGATGAGCGAGGCGGTGCGCCCATCCGCCCGAGCGCGAGATGGACGAGATCGAGCACGGGCGGCGAGCCGGCAAGATCGGCGAGCACTCGGGCGTAGCGCGCGGCGGCCGCGATCGGATCGGACGACTCCACGGGCATGACGGCGATCTGCGCGGCTCGCATCGGCGTGTGGTCGAGCAGGTGCTCGTGCAGGGCGTCGAGATGGCGGTCGGGGTGCCCGCGCGGCGCCAGGCGCTCGTCCACCTGGGCGACGTGCGCCCGCGCCTACGGCACGTCCTCCGCGGCCAGGGCCCGCAGCATGAGCCACGACGTGCGGCCGCCGCTGACCGCCATGACGAAGCGCCCGCGCGCAGCCGCCGCGGACCGCGCTTCCACCGCGATGATGCCGGCGGCCGCCCGCGCCGCGGCCCCCGCGTCGGCGTAGACTTCCAGCTTCACGTGACTGGCGTCCGGCAGCGCGTCACGTGCGCGGTCGGATCCTCGGCAGCCATAACGAAAACGTGGCGCCTTGGCCAGGCAGGCTGGTGCACGCGATCTCGCCGCCGAGCTGGTCCGCGAAGCGCTTGGCGATGGCGAGCCCATAACCGCTGGAAGGCTCACCGCCCGACGGAACTGTCCCCAGGCGCACACCCGGCAGGAACAGGCGCTCCTGCTCGGCAGGGCTCAGGCCGGGACCTTCGTCCCGCACACGGCACGCGACCCCGTCGCGCTCGGGCTCGACGTCGACCCAGATGCGCTTGTCGCGGGGCGAATACTTCACGGCATTCGACAGGAGATTGTCGAGGACCGCCGCCACCAGGACCCGATCCGTCTCGACGGTCGGTACGTCGGCAGCGGCGTGGAACTTCACGTCGATCCCCTTGACATCGGCGGCGCGTCGGTAATAGGCGCACGCGCGCTCGACCAGGCGAGGCAGGTCGACGTCTTCGAGACGCAGGCTCGTCTCGACGCCCACCGAAGTGTTCATGAGTTGGCTGACAGTGTGGATCATCAGATCCGTGGCGTGCGAGAGGCCTTCCAGCCACACCGCCACCTGCCGATCCGGATGGCCCCGCAGTATCGGGATCAGGAGGTTCACGACACCGCCGGAGACGGTCAGGAAGTTGTTCAGCGCGTGAGCCGCGAGGGCGATGGAGTGGAGGTCGAGCGCAGGAAGCCGGTCGAGCTCCTCGACGGCCCGCTCCAGATTGGCCTGTGCCTCGGCGATCGCGGTCGCGACCCCCCGCTTGGGGTCGAGCGACCGTCCCTGCATGCCCACGCTCATCCGCTTGCCTTCTACCGCGCCGAACAGGGCAGGCCCATTGGACCTTCGTCCGATGTGCGTGGGAGAGGGCTGCTGAGACGACGGGCGCTGAGACTAAGGTCCCATAGAGGCGTCCGCGCGTTGCCACTAGCATCGGCCCATGCTGATTGCCCCCGCGGCCGAGACGCAGTGCTGGCTGGTCGACATCGTCGACGCGACGGACGTGCCATTGTGCGGAGGTAAGGCAGCTGGTCTGGCGAGGCTGGAGCAGGCCGGCTGGGCCGTTCCCGCCGCGATCTGTGTGACCACGGATTTCTACCGCCGCTGGCTGGCCGCCTCTGGCCTTGCCGCGCGCATGCCCGCAATGCTCGCCGGTGCTCGCGACGCCGCCTCCCGGCGCCGCATCCTCGAGGAGATCCGCGTGCGGATGGAGGCGGCCCCCCTCCCGGACGATCTCGAGGTGCTCCTGGGGGACGGCATTGGCCGTCTGCAAGAGCGCCCGAACGGTCCGCTCTCGGTGCGCTCCTCCGGCGTGGACGAGGACGACCACAACGCGTCCCATGCGGGGATCCATTCGAGCCTGGTCGTGGCCGGCCACGACCTGCCGGCGATCATCGCGGCGATCAAGACGTGCTGGGCCTCGCCGTGGACCGAGGCGGCGTGGACGTATCGCGAGCGCCTCGACATCCCTCACAGCTCGGTGGCGATGGCGGTCGTGATCCAGCGCTTCGTGCCCGCGGAGTGCTCGGGCGTCGCGTTCTCGGCCGACCCGCTGACGAACGAGCGGATGATGGTGGTGATCGAAGCCGGCTGGGGATCGGGCGCCGCGCTCGTCGGCGGCAGGATGACACCCGACGAGTACCGCGTCTCGACGAACGGTGCGGCTTCGCTCGTCGTTCACCGGCGCACGGAACGCCAGACGACGATGACCGTCTGGCGCGACGGACGGGAGACCGCCGTGCCGCTCGACGAGACGCGACGCGAGCGCCCGGTGCTCGATGAGGGGCAGGTGCTCCAGCTCGCGCGGGCCGTGAAGCTCGTCGAGCGCGCCCTCGGACAACCGGTGGATGTCGAGTGGGTCTTCGACGGCAGGATGTTCTGGGCCGTGCAGGCGCGGCCGATCACCGCGCTGGCGGCCGCCTCGCGCGCGACTCCTCGCCGTCCGAGGCTCTGGACGCGGGCGAACCTGAAAGAGGTATTCCCCGAGCTGCCCAGCCCGCTGGCGCTTTCCTATCTCGCGATCTCGCTGAACCGCATGTTCCGGTCGTACCACGCCGCCAACGGGTACTCGCTGCCGGATGGCGCCAACTTGGTCTCGGTGATCCACGGCCGGCCGTATCTGAATCTCTCGCTCATGCAGGATCTGGCGATCGAGCGGGGCGGCAACCCGGCGATCGTCGGTCGGCTCCTCGGAGGCGGGAGCCCGGCACCACCAACGTCGCCGGTCCCGGCCCCGCCTCCCAGGCTCTCGCTCCGCGGTCACGCGCGGCTCGCACGCGAGATGCTGGCGACCTTCTTCCGGACGCCCGCACGGGGCCGCCGATTGTTTCGGATCATGCGAGCCGAGGCGGCCCTGCTCGCGTCGGTGTCACTCGAAGCGCTCGACGACTCGACGCTGACCGCCCACTTCGAGCGTCTCGGTGCGTCGCTGCTGGACGAGACGCCTCTGCGGCGCCTGCACGAGGTCGTCTCGGCGCAGTCGCGGGCCTACATGGTGCTGGAGGCGCTGCTGACGGCCTGGATCCCGACCGATGCCGACACCGTCATGAAGCGCCTGATGACCGGCCTCGGGACCCTGCCCAACGTCCAGATGACCTACCGTCTCATGGAGCTTGGCGCGCTGGCGGCGCAGGATCGCCGGGCGTGCGCCTATTTCACGGCTGAGCTCGGCCAGGACTCGCTACGAGGGTACGCGGACGCCCTGGCCGGTACTGCCGTCCTTCGGGGCCTCGAGGCATTCCTGCAGGAGTTCGGGCATCGCGGGCCCTACGAGTCCGATGTCATGTCGCCCCGGTTCGCCGAGGACCCGGCGCCGGTGCTACGCCTGATCCAGCTCCACATGCGGGCGGGCGCGAGGGAGACCGCCGCGCGTCACGTCGCCGATCGCCGCCGCGTCCGCCGAGCCGCGATGGCGGAGGTCCGGCGGGCGCTCCACCAGGGCCGTGGGCGTCTCGCATTCGCCGCACAGTGGACGGTGTTCTCCATCGTCTGCAACGCGCTCCAGCGCTTGCTGGCCCTGCGCGATGAGTGCCGGCACGTCACGACGATGCTGGTGGCTCACATCCGGCGCGTGGTGCTGGAGATCGGTCGGCGCGCGAGCCGAGCGGGGACGCTGGCCGATCCTAACGACGTCTTCTTCCTGACGTGGGAAGAGATACCGCGGATCCTCGCTGAGCGCGACGGCGCCTGGCGCGCCGTGACGGCCGACCGAAGGCGGCAGCGCGATCGCGATATGCAGGCGGAGGCCCCGGACGTCGTCAGTGACGACGGCCCTGCCGGCGGCGACATCGTGATGGACGCCCAGGAAAGTGACGAGCTGGTGGGTTACGGCGTGAGCCCGGGGATCGTCACCGGCCGCATCCGCGTGCTGCACTCGATCGAGGGCATCGGACGCCTGTCCGGAGAGATCGTCGTGTTCCCGGCCATCGAACCGACCCTTGCGCCGATCTTTCCGCTCGTCGGCGGCTTCATTGCCGAGATGGGAGGTCTTCTCTCCCATGCGGCGATCCTCGCCCGCGAGTACGGCTTGCCGGCGATCGTGAGCGTTCGCGACGCCACGCGCCGCCTGCGAGACGGGGATCGGGTCGAGCTGGACGGTACCTCCGGACGCATCCGCGTGCTGGAGCGCGCCGGCTGACCTCCGGATCAGGCGGAACGGTCGACCGCTCGCTCCAGGATCATCCTGCCGGGCACGATCAGCCGGTAGCGATAGAGGCGCACGGCGACCGTCAATCCGAGAGCTGCCCCGGCGATGATGTCGGACAGATAGTGACGCTCGAGGTAGACGCGGCCAAGCGCGATGGCGGCGGCGAGGCCATAGAGCGGCCAGCGCAGGCGGGGGTAGTACGTGGCGAAGACGGCGGCGACCGCGAACACCGAGGTGGCATGCCCGGACGGAAAGGAATCGATGTCGGCCGCGAAGGACGGGCCGAGCAGGCCGGCGGTGGCCATCGCGGCGTCCGGTCTCGGGCGGCCCACCAGGTGCTTGAGCGTGAATTCCACGGCGCCAGCGGAGACGAAGGCGAGCGCCGCCAGCCAGGCCGCGTCCTGCAGCCACAAGCGTCGAAGGCGACGGGCCAGGACGGCGAGGGCCGCGCACGCGATGAGCAGCGTGATGCCGCTGCCGATCGGATTGAGGATGCCGACGACGAGGTCCAGGACCTGAACCCGGCAGCGCAGGGCCCAGGCGGCCACGACGTGGTCGGTCACGAGCGCGGCGCCGAACAGGAGGAGAAAGATGCCGAGCGCCGCTCGCTGCCGGTTCCCCGACAGTGTCATGTTGTCTAGTATATCGAAGATCGGGTGCGACGAGAAAATGTTGCGATGAAGGTGGGCCGCCATCTCCTCCTCGCGGCCGGCGTGGCCTCCGTCGCGTATCTGGTGGCGACGACGGGCGTCGAGAGGTTGCTGGGGCCAGTGCGGACGCTGTCGTGGCGCATCGCTGTCTTCATCGCCCTGCCGTACGCCCTGGTCGCGTTCCTGCACACGGTCGCCTGGCGTCTGATCTTCGTGCGCCGGCCGTTCTCCCTGCGCCAGTTGTTTTCTGTCCGGCTTGCCGGCGAGGCCGTCAACCTGGGTACCGCGTCGGTGGGCGGGGAGCCGGTGAAGGTCTACCTCCTGAGACCCTGGGTGCCAATGGCCGAAGCCTCGGCGGCCCTGGTGGTGGACAAGACTGCCATCACGATCGGACAGGTCCTCTTTCTCGCCGCGGGGCTCGTGGTCGCAGTCGGGAGTTTCCCGCTGCGCCCCGACTTCTTGCGCGCGATGGCGGCCCTGCTCGGTCTTCAGATCGTCGTCGTCGCCGCCTTCGTGCTCGTGCAGTATGCCGGGCTCGGTGGCTGGACGTTGCGCGCGCTCGACCGGCTCGGGTTCGGGAGCGCCCGCGCACGCATGAGCGGCCTCGTGCGGTTCGACCGCATGCTCGCCGCATCCTATCGGGAGCGCCCGGGCGCCGTCCTCGCGTGCGTCCTCGTCCACCTCGTCGGCTGGCTGGTGGGGAGTCTCGAGGTCTATCTCGTGCTGCGCTGGCTGAACGTCAGCGCGTCCTTTGGCGTCGCCCTCGCGATCGATGCCTTCGGCACCGGGATCAAGTTCCTGGCGTTCTCGATCCCCGGTGCGCTCGGCGTTCTCGAGGGGGGATACATGCTCGTCTTCAGCGCCTTCGGCCTGGGCGGCGGCCTCGGTCTGTCCTTCACGCTCATCCGGCGGCTGCGGATGTTGGCCTGGAGCGCGGCCGGGTTCGTCGTCCTCGCGCTGCTGAACGCCGCGCCGGAGCCGGTCTCTGTCGGCGCGCCCGAGGCCTAGCCGAGCCTTCGCCGCGCTCCCTGCCCTCGTTGCCACGCGATCGCGAGCACGCCCAGCCCGGTGGCGGCCATGAGCACGACGTTCGGCCACGATGTCAGGACCCAGTGGCCGCTGTAGGACCAGCCACGATCGCTGAGCGGCCAGAGGTACTTGATCGGCAGCCCACCGGTGCCCACGAGGTCGAGCAGCAGGTGGAGGTGAAAGCTGACGGCCGCCAGCGCGCCCGTGCCCGATGGAGAATCACCGCACAGCAACGCAACCGCGACGATGAGCCCAAGGAAGAGCATGCCGTGGCCGGCCGCGCGGTGCGCAGCGGTATAGGCATACTCGCTCCAGAGGATGCCAAGCCCGTCGAGATCCGGCACCGTCCCCGCCAGCACGATGATGAGGCGATCCCTCGGGGAGACTCGCGCCAGGTTGGCGAAGATCCAGCTGAGGCCAACGTGCGTCAGGAAATGCGCCGCCGGAAGCACAGTGGCTACTTGACAGCGGCGCGGAGCCGCTTCACCAGCTCCTCGTACGAGGCCCGGCTGATGATCGCGTCGAACTGGGCCCGGTAGTTGTCGACGAGGCTGATCATTTCGACCCGGACGTCCTGCACGTGCCAGCGCCGGGCGGGGGTCGCTCGCACGAGGTACTCCACGTCGATCGCGCTGCCTCGCTTCGTGAGGACCTTGGTCTTCACCGTGCCGCGCTCACCGACCGTGATATCGCCAAGATACTGAAAGGTCCTGGCGTCGACGAGGTTGATCCGCGACAGGTAAGCGCGGGCGAAGAGGTCCGAGAAGAGCCGGGTGAACTCTGCGCGCTCGCCCGGCGTCCGCTCGGGCCAGTAGCCTCGCAGCGAGGATTCCGCCATCGCGGACCAGTCGAACATTCGATCGACGATCGCCCGGGGCGGGGCTCCGCCCTGGCCGGGTGCCGCGGCGGGGGCGTTGACCGATCGATACAGCTCGTCGATGTCGGACCGGAGCTGCTCGGTCGGTTCACCCGCCCCGACGCCGGGCGTCGGGCCGAGCAGCATGAAGATCAGTCCGGAGAGCGCCAGCGCGCATGGATATCGCATCATGGATCCTTTCCGTCCCGCGCGCGGCGAACGGCGGGAACGCCCGATCGACGAGGCACAAGAGGGTGGGCAACAGAAGGAGGGACGAGGCGAGGGCCGCCGCGCTGCCGATCGTGAGGAACAGCCCCAGGCCGAAGATGCCCTGGTGGCGGGCGACCATCAAGCTCCCGAAGCCCGCCATGTTCGTGAGGCCGTTGAGCACGACGGCGAGGATCCCGCTGCGCGGGAACGGCGCGCCCCCGGCGACGGTCCGCTCACGATACCGGAGCACGACGTTGAGACCGTACTCGGCCGAGGCCCCGATGATCAGCGGCAGCCCCCAGACATTGGCGAGGTTGAACGACAGACCCAGCACGGGCATGAATCCGATCGTCCACAGGGTGCCGAGCGCCATCGGCACCAGCGCGAGGACGGCGTCCAGGGGGCGCCGCAGCATGACCACCGCGAGCACCGCGACGAGCGCAGCGGCGTACAGGGTGCCATGCCAGTACGCCGCCTCCACCAGCCGGCTCGCCTCATAGCTGATGACCGGCGAGCCGGTGACGGCGGCGTCGACGGAGCGCAGCTGCCGGACGAACTCCCGGGCCCCGTCACGGTCCCAGGTGTCAATGGCCGGGTAGATCAGCATGAGCAGGCGCCCGCTGGCGCCGATGAACTTTCGCGTCAGGTCGGGTGGCAGCTCGCGCACCGCCACGTGCCGCGGGGCGAGATTGTCCTGCAGCGTGCCGAGCTTCGCCGCAAAGTCGTCGCGCAGGCTCGCCTGGACCTGTGCGAGGCGGGACGCCAGCTCAGCGTCGCCACGCTGCAGCCGGCCGAGGAGAGCGTCCGCCCGGTCGCGCGCCGAGCGCAACGTTGCCGCTGCCGTCCGTCCCTCGGCCTCCACCGCGGCGATCGTGAGACGGTGGCGCAGCGTGGCCAGCGCGGTCCGGATCGCGGCCACGTCGACGGCCGACTCGTGGCCGAGGTGGACGTCCGCCACCAGCGGGGCCAGGCGCCGCACGGCGGCGATCTTTGCGTCCTGGTCGGCGGGGACGAGCTTGAGCACGCTCACCAGCTCGGACACGGCCGGGAGCGCGGAAAAGGCCTCCTGCTTCGCCTTCAGCTCGGGGAGCGAGTCGGCGGTGGCGAGAGCCGCGAATCCGGAGCGGCGTGACTCCATGATCTTCCGCTCCCAGATCACCGACTCCGTTCCCCGGGCCTGGAGATTCAGGCGGCTGTAGTCGAACCGTACGGCCGGCAGCGCGAGCAGGGCGCCGCTGGTCAGCGCCGCCGCCACGATGAGGATCGATACCCGACGGCGCAGCAGATGGCCCAGGAGCGGGACGTCGGCGGCCCCGCCGGCCCCGGCGGCCGCCGGGGCCGGCACCGGACGCCGGTGCATCGTCACCAGCAGGGCGGGAAAGAGCGTGAGCATGGCGATGAAGGCCATCAGGATGGCGATGCCGGCGACGAAGCCGAACTCCTGGATGCCGCGGAACTCGGTGAGCATCAGGACACCGAACGTCCCGGCGGCAGCGAGGGCCCCGAACAGGATCCCGGGACCGGAGCCCGCCGCGGTCGCGTCGAGAGCCTGCTGCGGTGTGCGACCGAGCCCGAGCTCCTCCTCGTAACGGAAGAAGAGATAGACCCCGTAGTCGATGCCGATGCCGATCAGGAGGGATATGAACATCACCGAGAAGACGGTCAGGTGCCCCACGGTGGCCGTGATGATGCCGAGCGACCAGGCGAGACTCGCGAGCAGGACGGCCGTCATGACGAGGGGCACCACGGCACACCGCATCACGAGGAAGAGGGCGCCGACCGTCAGGGTCACGGCGAGCAGCGTCGCCATCGTGCTGTCGCGGAACGCGGTCAGCATCTCGTCGTTCGACAGCGCGGGCGTCCCGGTGGCGCCGGCGGCGACGTCGGGGTACGTCGCCCGCAGCGTCCGGATGGCGCCGCGGATTGCCGCGATGAAGCGCTCGTTGTCGGTGAAGTTGGCGGCCTCCCGTCGTGGCTCGACGAGCAAGAAGAGCAGCCGGTCGTCAGCGGAGAAGAAGTACCCCGAGCGCTCGTGCTCGGCCGCGCTGGTGAAGACGCGGGCCCACGGCGAGGCCCCGACACCGACGCCCTCGACCCCCTCGGCGACCACGCCGAGCAGGGCGTCGACGAACCCGGCATCGACCTTCTCCGTCCCGCCGCCATCGAGACCGAGATCGACGAAGCCGAGGGCCAGGCGGCGCGCGATCTCGTCGCCGATGGCGTCCAGGAGCTCGGCCAGCGTGGGCCGCGCGGCGTACCGCTCGATGAAGGGCCGGTGCAACCGGATCTTGTCGGCGAGATCGTCGAGCTCCGGCGTGGACAGGTAGAGCAGGGCCTGTCCGGCGAACAGGTCGGGGTCGACGCGATACGCAACTCGGCCGGCTCCGGGCAGCCGCTTGATCTCGGTGGCGAGCCGGTCGGCGTAGACCTCCGCCCGTGACGGGCTGGGCGCCTCGATCGCGATCACGATATCGTTGAGCTCGCCGAAATCGCGGAGGTACTCCTTGAAGCGCTGGACGTAGATGTGATGCGGCGGCAGCAGCTCCACCGAGGAGGTCTGGAACGTCAGGTGGCGGGCGGTCACGACCAGCCCTGCCAGCGCCAGCGTGAGACAGACGCCGATCGTGAGGCCGGGACGCTTGATCGACACCCGAACCACGCGGGACAGCGACGCTCCGGTCGGCGGATCGTTCATCCGGCGATCCTGTGCCCCGGACTGTACCCCGCCTGACCGTCGTGATCGATGGGACCAAGGTCGCATGGCACCCATGACCTTCGGTTACCGCATGGCCGACCGTCGCCGACCCGGGCCAGCAGCGTAACGCTGCAGCCGCCTCAGGCGTCGCCGAGCGCCGTGCGGATCGCCTGGATCAAGGCGTGTTCGTCGAAGGGCTTGCGAAGATACTGGGCGTTGGCGGCCGTGCGGGCTCGGTCGCGAGTGGCCTCGTCGTCGCGCGCCGTGATGAACACGATGGGGAGGGACGGCTGCACGTCGGTAAGGCGCTCTTGCACGTCGAAGCCGCTGAGTCCCGCCAGGTGAACGTCGAGGATCAGGCACTCGATCGTCCCGAGGCCCTCCCACGCGAGGAGTTCCTCGCCGGAGCCAAAGGTATTCACCGTGAAGCCTGCGGCGCCCAACAGCCGCCGCAGGGCGCGGAGGATCGAAGGATCGTCGTCGACAACCGCGATGCGCTGACTCAGGATGAGCATTTCGATGCAGTGGGTGGCCGCGCTTCAGCGCGTCGGAAGAGGGCCCTCGGTTCACCGAGTCGGCTCCTAGTCTACTCCTGGATGCCGACTCAGTGAAAGGGCCCTGTGGCCGCCGGTCGTCGAGGCTGTGGCCGGTCTGGCGATTGGCCGGCAGCCTAAGAAACGTCGAGCTTCTCCACCATCCGAACGAGGTCCGCGACGGAGCTCGCTTGCATCTTCTGCATGACGCGACCCCGGTGAACCTTGATGGTCTTCTCGGCTATGCCCAGATCGCCGGCAATCTGCTTGTTCAGCTTGCCCGTGATGACCTGCATCAGGACTTCGCGTTCGCGAGGCGTGAGGGTATCCAGGCGGCCTTGCAGCTTCGTGCGCTCGGCCCGCTCGACCAGACGCTGCCGGCTCCTGGCCAGAGCCCGCTGGACGCAGTCGATCAATTCCTGATCATTGAAAGGCTTTTGCAGGAAATCGAGGGCCCCGCCCTTCATGGCACGGACCGTGGTCGGCACGGTACCGTGGCCGGTAATGAAAATGATGGGGAGGTCGCGCCCCGCCTGACTCAGCGCCTCCTGCACATCCAGACCACTCGGGCCGGGGAGTCGGATATCGAGGACGAGACATGCCGGACGATCAACAGGGGGGTGGTCGAGAAATGCCTTGGCCGACCGAAAGGTCTCGGCGGTGAGTCCCACCGAGCGAATGAGTCGCGCCAGGGCACGGCAGACAGACTCATCGTCATCCACCACGTACACGATCGCGTCGTTCATCGCTCCGCTTCGCTCAGCGTCGTCACGCGGGCTCGGGCTCGGTAAGCGTACGGCAACGACGCCTTCGATATCCCGCCGTTCGGTCCCGGCTGGAGGGGAGACACGGCGCGCGCGGCCTCCGCTGTCCGTCACCGCGATCAGGGAGACGGGCAGGCGCCACAGACAGGAGAGGTGGGGCCGTCGGCGGACATCTGGCCCGTGACCTCTGCGATGGTCGCCACCCGGCCGCGGCCGTGCTCGTCCACGTACACAATGACACGGCCGTCCAGACGCGCCGCCGACGTCATCTCGGTCTTCCGGCCGCTGTCCTGACCGTCGGTGGTCAGCCACTGGCCGACGTTGAACCGCAGCAACGACGGCAAGTCGGGGCGCCACGAACCCGTGTGGCGCTGCCACAGACCCGTACCGTCACACTGCGTGATCGTGCTGATGGCGCCGCGCCGCGCCGCCGAGCCATCGAAAGCCGCCGACGCGTTGATCGGCGTGGCCAGGGGGGTGGCCGGGATGGTGGCGAGTGCTGCGAGACCGATGGTGAAGGTGCCGAGTGTCCTGATCGACGCCGTCATGGCGGTGTCCTCTGTCCTCGCGTAGTGCCCTCGGATCGAGCCGTCATCGTAGGGGTAGTGACGGTGCTGGCACTATACGACCAAAGTCCCATGTGTCGGCGCAGACCCTCGAGTCACGCGTGGCCGACGCCCTGAGTGTTCAGTGGGGGCGCATCGACAGTCGGCCGGGCATCGAGGGCTATGTCCACAACGACTCGTCGTATCGCATCGGCCTCGTAC
>Ga0209157_1001826_pt1 | contig 17413 bp, 19 predicted proteins | sample GraSoiAngelo_135_FD_185892 | JGI IMG/M metagenome (GOLD analysis project Ga0209157, IMG submission 185892) | Grasslands soil microbial communities from the Angelo Coastal Reserve, California, USA - 14_0929_05_40cm (SPAdes) (version 2) | ecosystem: Environmental > Terrestrial > Soil > Grasslands ...
GCGCGAGCTCGCGATGTCGTTCGTGACCTGTGCCCCGGGGTAGTCGAGCGCGTCCTCCCGCTTCGCCAGGATCTGGCGCATCTCCTCGTCGTAGTACTCGCTATGTCGTCGGTAGATCTCGGTGGCTTTCGACGCCATCGGCGAATCGAGGTACAGCGGTAGGCGCGGGATCTTCTTCTCGTCGAGCAGCCGGTCGAGCTGCCACACGACCTCCTGGGTGCGCCCGATCGCGAACGACGGCACGAGCAGCACGCCGTTCGCCTGCGCGACGAGCTGCACGGTCTCCGCGAGGATGCGCACGGCTTCCGCCTGTGGCTCATGCTCGCGTCCGCCGTACGTCGATTCGACCAGCAGATAGTCGGCGTCGGTCACCGTCGTCGGATCGCGGATGATCGGCGTGTCGTGACGGCCGACGTCGCCGGAGAACACGACGATCTTCTCGCCAGCGCCGTCCTCGACGCGGAGGCGGATGATCGCCGAGCCGAGGATGTGACCCGCGTCGAAGAAGGTCGCCTGGATGCCGGGAGCGACCAGGACTTCACGCTCGTAGACGACCTCTTTGAAGAGCCGCAGCGCTGCCTCTGTGTCGTCCATCGTGTAGAGAGGCTCGTCGATGCGCGTGTCGACGACCGGCGGCTGATTCCGTAGCGTGACCTCGGGGTCGCGCGTCTCCGCCGCGGTCTCCTCGTCGTCGGCCGTGGCGGCCTCCCGCGTGGCGCTCCGCAAATCAGCCGCGGCGTCGGTCGATTCCTTCGCCGCGCGGTCGGGGTGCTTGCGGCCGAACCGAGCGTCGCGTCGCGCGGCCTCCTCCTGCAGCTTGGCGGAGTCACGGAGCACGAGGCCGGCCAGCTCGACCGTTCCCGCGGTGGCGAAGACCGGGGCGCGGAGACCGCGAGCGACGACGTGGGGAATGAGCCCGCAGTGGTCGAGATGCGCGTGCGTCAGCAGGAGCGCGTCGATCTCTTTGGGGTCGTACGCCAGCGGCACGCGATTGCGGATCGCCTCGTGTGGGTTGCCCTGGAACATTCCGCAGTCGATGAGCACCTTCGCACGCGACGTCGTGAGCAGGAACTGCGATCCCGTGACGGTCGTCGCGGCGCCGAGGAACTGCAGCTCCATCTTTGGCTATTCTGCGTGCCCATGTTCGGCCCCGTTCTGCGCGGTGATCACGTCACATTGCGTCCTGCGGACGACAGCGATCCAGCGCGCTTCGTTCCGTGGTTCGCCGACATGGAGGTGACGCGTTACCTCGGACGGCGCACAGCGGTGGCGCTTTATTACGAGGTCGACACGCTGAAGAAGTTCGGCGAGTCCGAAAACACGGTGTTCTGGATGATCGAGGCCGACGGGGAGACGATCGGCGCGACAGGCATCCACGCGATCGACTGGATCAACGCGCACGCGACGACGGGCATCGTGATCGGCGCGAAGGAGCACTGGCGCAAGGGCTACGCCACCGAGGCGATGCGCCTGCGCACGCGTTATGCGTTCCGCGAGCTCAATCTCCACAAGCTCATGACGGAGGTCTTCGTCTCGAACGAGGCGAGCCGGCGCGCGCTCGAAAAGAACGGCTATCGGACGATCGGGGTCAGCCGCGAGCACTTTTTCACCGGCGGTCGGTGGCACGACGTGTGGCACGGCGAAGTGCTCCGCGAAGATTGGGAGCGCGCGCAGACCTCCTGATCACGGCCTCCTCCGCGAGCTGCGCGCACACGGCCTAGCATCGCGACTCGTGGACCCCTCGCTCGACACCCTCGTGCGCGACGCCATGGAGCGCTACCACGTGCCGGGCGTCGCGATCGGGATGATCCGCGCGGACGATGTCGATATCACCGCGTACGGCGTGACGAGCGTCGAGCATCCGCTTCCGGTCGATGGCGACACGTTGTTCCAGATCGCGTCGGTCACCAAGACGATGACGGCCACGGTGATCACGCGTCTCGTCGAGCGCGGCGCACTCGATCTCGACGCGCCGGTGCGCCGGTACATCCCCGCGTTCCGCCTCCGCGATGCCGACGCTCAGGAGCGCGCGACGGTCCGCCATCTCGTGACCCACACCGGAGGCTGGCTCGGTGACTGCTTCGCCGACTTTGGCAACGGCGATGACGCCCTCGAGCGCTACGTGGCCGCGATGGCCGAGCTCGAGCAGCTCACACCGCTGGGCGAGATCTGGCACTACTCGAACTCGAGCTTCGCACTGCTCGGACGGCTTATCGAGGTCGTCACCGGCAAGAGCTACGAGGAAGCCATGCGCGAGCTGCTCTTTCTCCCCCTCGGTATGACCCGCTCGTGCTTCTCCGCCGGCGAGGCGATCACGCATCGTGTCGCCATCGGCCACGTCATCGTCGACGAGAAGCCGACGGTCGCGCGCCCATGGGCCTTCCCGCGCGCGACGACGCCGGTCGGCGGCATCGTCTCGACGGCGAACGACCTCATGCGCTACGCGCGCTTCCACCTCGGCGACGGACGAGCCCCAGACGGCGCGCGCCTTCTGAGGCGTGAGTCGCTCGACCTCATGCGCACGCCGCTCGCCGACGCGGACCTCGATCGCAAGGTGGGTGTCTCGTGGTTCCTCCGCACCGTCGGCGGTGTGCGCCTCCAGTACCACGGCGGCGTCGCGATCGGGCAACAGGGCGTCCTGATGCTGGCGCCGGACCGCGGCGAGGCCGTGACGGTGCAGACGAACTCGGCGCGCGGCGGGCTCCTTCATCAGGACGTCACCACCTGGTGGCAGCGGCAGCGGCTCAACCTCAAGGTGCCGGAGCCGGTCTACATCGAGCTCGAGACAGCGCGCTACAAGGAGTACGCCGACCGCTACCGCGCGGAGCTCTCCGACGCGGAGCTCGAGCTCTCCGACACCGGTCTGGTGTACCGCACGTTCTCGCACAACAAGCTCAACGTCCAGCCGAAGCCACCCGACCCGCCGCCGTCCCGCGTCGCCTTCACGAGCGACGCGCGTTTCACGCTGCTCGACGGTCCGCTCAAGGACACGCGCGGTGAGTTCCTGCGCGGACCCGACGGACTCGTGCGATATCTGCGCGTCGGCGGCCGTGTCTACCGCCGGACCCGGAGCTAGCGCGTGCATCAGTACCTCGGCATCCTTCGCAAGGCGCTCGAGACCGGGGTCGACCGCGACGATCGGACCGGCACCGGGACGCGCGCCATCTTCGGCGAGGTCATGCGCTTCGACATGTCCGAGGGCTTCCCCGCGGTCACGACGAAGCGGCTCGCATTCCGCTCCGTCCTCGCGGAGCTGCTCTGGTTCATCGCCGGCTCATCGGACGTGAACGAGCTGCACGCGCTCGGCGTGCGGATCTGGGACGGCAACGCGTACGCGCCGTACTGGATCGAGCGGGCGCGTTTCGATGGCGACGCCGGCCGCAACTATGGGCAGCAGTGGCGCGACTGGATCGCGCCCGACGGGCGTCACGTCGATCAGCTGCGCGAGGTGATCCAAAATCTCAGCGAGAAGCCCGAGAGCCGCCGCCACGTCGTCACCGCCTGGAACCCGGGCGAGCTCGATCAGACGAGCCTGCCCGCGTGCCACGCGCTGTTCCAGTTCTTCGTCGCGCCTCGCGAAGGCGAATTCGGGCAGGCGCGGCTCAGCGTGATGATGTATCAGCGCAGCTGCGATCTCTTCCTCGGCGTGCCGTTCAACATCGCCGAGTACGCGCTGCTTCTCCATCTCATCGCGCAGTTCAGCGGCCTCGTGCCGCATGAGTTCATACATGTGCTCGCGGACGCGCACGTCTATCGCGACCACTTCGATGCCGCGCGCCAGCAGCTCGAACGCGCGCCGTTCCCGTCCCCACGTCTCGCGTTGGATCCATCGCTTCGCTCGCTCGACGAGGTCGTCGCGCGCTATCGCGACATCGTCGCCCGCGCGAAGGCCGGCGAGAAGCCGGGGCCGCTGCTCGACGCCGTCGCTCGCCTCGAGCAATACCAGTTCCATCCGCCGATCGAAGCGAAGATGGCGGTCTAGCGCGCGCGGCGTGATGATGGCGGCGTGAGCCGCATCGCGTTCGTGGTCGCGGTCGATCGCAACAAGGTGATCGGCAAGGACGGAGGATTACCCTGGCGGCTCCCCGACGACATGAGGCACGTGCGTGCGGTCACCATGGGAAAGCCGGTCATCATGGGCCGCCGCACGTACGACTCGATCGGACATCCGCTCCCGGGCCGCACGAACATCGTCCTCACCCGCGACCCGGCATTTCATCCAGAAGGCGTGTTCGTCGCCTCGTCGCCTGAGGAGGCGCTGCGGCTCGCGGGCGAAGCGCCGGAGATCATCGTGTTCGGCGGCGCGCAGGTGTTCCAGGAATTCCTACCCATGGTCGACCGCCTGTACCTGACCACGGTCGATGCCGAGGTGCAGGGCGACACGTACTTCGACATGGGCAAAGACGACTGGCGCGTCGTGACGAACGAACGGCACGAGGCCGACGATCGTCACAAGTACGCCTTCAATATCTACGTCCTCGATCGCATCACCCATCGATGACCGCAAAGGGCGCGGGTTTTCTGTGGGATCCGCGCGTCGCCGCACACGTCTACCGCGACGACCATCCACTGAAGCCGAAGCGCCTCATCGGGGTCCACGACACCCTCGAACGCCTGGGCGCGTTCGCGCGTGACGATACGCGCGTGCTCACGCCGCGCGCCGCGACGCGGGCCGAGATCGAGCGGATCCACGACAGCGACTACGTCGAGGCCGTCATGCAGGCGTCCCGTGATCCGGATGGTGATTACACCGAGTGGGGGCTTTCCGCCTGGGGTGACACGCCACCGTTCGAGGGCATGCACGGGGTGTCGCTGCTGACGACGGGCGGGACGCTCACCGCGATGGAGGAGGTGATCTCCGGCCGGCTACACGTCGCGTTCAATGGATCCGGCGGCCTGCATCACGCGATGCGCCGTAACGCCTCCGGCTTCTGCATCTACAACGACCCCGCGATCGCCTGCGGCCTGCTCGCCGACCGCGGGATGAAGGTCGCATACGTCGACATCGACGCGCATCACGGCGACGGTGTGCAGGCCGCGTTCTACGACACCGACCAGGTGCTCACCGTGAGCCTGCACCAGTACGGGATCATGCCCGACGTTCGGCGTCCGTTCTTCCCCGGAACCGGCACGGCCGACGAGCGTGGCCGCGGCAAGGGCGCGGGGTACAGCGTCAACGTCGCGCTGCCCGCGTATACCGATGGAGCCGCGTACGTGCGCGCATTCGACGCCGTCGTGCCGCCGCTTCTCGAGCGCTACCGTCCGGACGTGCTCGTGACCCAACAGGGGATCGACTCGCATTTCGACGATCCGCTGACGAACCTGATGGTGTCGACGCAAGCGCGCGAGCACGTCGTGCGGCGACTTGCGACGACCAGGGTGCCGTGGGTCGCGATGGGCGGGGGTGGCTACTCGCTCGACGCGGTGCGCCGCGCGTGGTCGATGGAGTTCCTCATCATGCTCGGGATGCCGATCCCGCCCGAGCTCCACGATCCGGATCCGCCGGAATGGAGCGGCGATCGGCGCGCGCAGATCGACGCGGCGGTCGATGCCGCGGTCGCAGGCGCGCTCGGTGCGGCGTGGACCTGAGCCGCGATCATTGATCGCGCTCGGCACTCCATGGATCTAAGTCGGGAGCCGCTCCTCGCGCTCGCGCGGTCGCCGAGCGTCGGCGCGCCGGTCGTGCTGGCGCGGGGCCGGCTTCTCTCCGCGGTGCTGCTCGTGTTCGCGGCGACATGTCTCTCGGCGCTGGGCGCCGTCCGGGTCTCCAGCGAGACGTACGTCGACGACCTGTTCCTTGGCGCGACGCGCCATCCACTCGTCACCGCGATGCTCCAAGCGCTCGGCACCGAGCGTACCGCGGTCGTGATCTATCTTGTGCAGCGCTCGTTCGACGCGGTTCTCGTCGCGACCGCGGTGACGCCGATCTTTGTTTGGCTCCTCGGCTCGAGCGCGGTCCAAGCGTCCGCGCGGCTCGCCGGTCTCCGTCGGCCGTACCTGCCACTGCTGGTGTTCTTCGCCTACGCCGCGGCGCTGACCCTTATCCCCGCGAACGTGGCGACGCTCGTCCTCGGAACGGGCGCCACCGTCGGCTCGCAGATCGCGCAGCTCATCGGACTGGCATGCCTGGTCTGGCTGGGCGTCATCGCGTATCGCGGTGTGCGCGCGTACTACGGGGTCGATCAGCGACAGGCGACGCGCATCCTCATCGTCGCGCTGGTGCTGTTCTACCTCGTGCCGCTCATCCTGATCGTGGGCGCGGCGGTCTCGATCATCGTCGCCGCCGTCGTACTCGGGTACTTCTGATCCGGCGTCTTGTCGCGGTCCTCACCCTCCGCTGCCCGCGATGCCTATCCGGTCCGGTGTGGCGAGGCTTCATCTCGATGAACACTGCGTGCCTGGTGTGCGGCCTGGTGTTTGAGCGGGAGTCCGGGTACTTCGCGGGCGCGATGGTGGTCAGCTACGCGATCGCCGTGCCGATCCTGGCCGCGATGGTCATCGCGCTCATCCTCATCGGCGGCCTCGACGCGGTCGTCGCGCTCATCATCGGGAACACCGCGTACCTCGTGCTCGTGCCCTTCATCTTCCGTTATTCACGCGTGCTGTGGCTGCATCTCGACTGGCTCATCGATCCCGACGAACCGTCCTGAGCACGACGGCGCGGCTACGATAGGCCGGCGATGAGCGTGCTCGAGACGCGAGATCTCACGAAGGAGTTCGCGGGATTCCGCGCCGTCGATCACGTGTCGCTCGCGCTCGACGACGGCAAGGTCCACGCGCTCGTGGGGCCGAACGGCGCCGGGAAGACCACGCTCTTTCACATGCTGACCGGATTCGTGAAGCCCTCCTCGGGCAGCATCGTCGCGTTCGGTGCTGATGTCACCGGAATGAGCCCGGATCGCATCAGCCGCATGGGTATCGCGCGCTCGTTCCAGATCACGAGCCTCTTCGACCGCCGCACCGCGCTCGAGCACGTTGTCCTGGCGCTCCACGTCGCCGATCCCGTCAGCCTCCACTTCTGGACGTCGGAGCGCGCGGTGGCGCGCTATCGCGAGACGGCGATGGCGATCCTCGAGGAGGTCGGCCTCGGCTCGGTCGCGGCGCGCACCGCGGACAGCCTGCCCTACGGGCAGAAGCGTGCCCTGGAGCTCGCCCTCGCCCTCGCGCTCGAGCCACGGCTCCTTCTGCTCGACGAGCCGACCTCGGGGATGAGCCTCGAGGATGTCCAGCGCACGATCGCGCTCGTTCGCCACGTCCACGCCGGCCGCACCGTCCTCCTCGTCGAGCACAACATGGGTGTCGTCGCGGAGCTTGCCGATCGCGTGATCGTGATGCAGCAAGGTCGCGTGATCGCCGACGGCGGCTACGAGCAGGTGAGGCACGATCCCGCGGTCATCGCCGCGTATCTCGGACAGATCGATGCTTGAAGTGCAGAACCTCACCGCGTGGTATGGGCAGGCGCACGCGCTTCGCGAGGTGAGCTTCGAGGTGAAGGAGGGTGAGCTCATCACGCTCGTCGGGCGCAACGGCGCGGGAAAGAGCACGACGCTTCGCTGTGTCATGGGACTCCATCCCCAGATGAGCGGCAGGATCCGCCTGGGCGGTCGCGACCTGACCGGCCTCGAGGCGCACGAGCGCGCGCACGCCGGCCTCGGCTACGTCCCGGACGATCGTGGCATCTACGCGACGCTCACCGTCGAGGAGAACCTCATGCTGCCGCCGCAGGTGGGCACCACGCACTGGCCGCTCGAACGCGTCTACAAGGCGTTCCCGGTGCTCAGGGAACGTCGCCGTCATCCCGGCACCAAGCTCTCCGGCGGCGAACAGCAGGCGCTCTCGATCGCGCGGGCGCTCCGGATGGGCGCGAAGGTCGTCCTGCTCGACGAGCCGACCGAAGGCCTCGCGCCGGTCCTCGTCCAGCAGCTCCGCGACATCCTGCTCGAGGCGAAACACGACGGTTTGACGATGCTCCTCGTCGAGCAGAATCTGCGGTTCGCCATGGCGGTGGCGGACCGCCACTATCTCCTGGCGGAGGGGACGGTCGTGCAGACGTTCGGCAACGCGGAGATCGCCGCGCGCGAACACGAGCTGCTCCGACATCTTGGCGTCTAGCGTCAGGCGACAGCAAATGGGAGGAACCGATATGAAACGCGTGCTCGCGCTCGCGATGATCGCCGCGGTCGTGACCACGGCGTGTGGTGCGGCCGCGCCGACGGGCGGTGCATCGCCGAGCGCCGCGCAGGTAAAACTGACTGACGGGAAGCTGGTCATCGGGGTGATCAACGACCAATCGCTCGTCTACGCCGATCTCTCCGGCAAGAACGCCGTCGAGGCGGTGAAGATGGCGGTCGAGGACTTCAAGGCGAAGTACGGGGAGAACGCGCTCGGCGGCCCGGTCGAGGTGATCACGGCGGATCACCAGAACAAACCGGACGTCGCGAGCTCCAAGGCGCAGGAGTTCTACGAGCGGAACAACGCCGACATCATCCTCGACGTCCCGACGTCGTCGGCGGCCCTCGCGATCGCGAAGGTCGCGAACGACGAGAAGAAGCTGTACATCAACATCACCGCGGCGACGACTGATCTCACCGGCGCGAGCTGCAACAAGTACACCTTCCACTACGCGTACGACACCTACATGCTCGCCGCCGGGACCGGGAAGTGGGTCACGGAGAACGTCGGCAAACAGTGGTACATCATCTATCCGAACTACGCGTTCGGTCAGGACATGGAGAAATCCTTCCGAGGCGCGGTGACGAAGTTCGGCGGTACGGTCATCCAGTCGGACGGCTCGCCGTTCCCGAACACCAGCGGTGACTTCTCGCAGCTCCTTGTGAAGGCGGGCCAGCTGAAGCCGCAGATCCTCGGCGTCATGCAGGCCGGCGGCGATCTGGTGAACGTCGTGAAGCAGTACAACCAGTTCAAGCTGGGCGACCAAGGCATCAAGCTCGCGGTCGGGCTGCTCTTCGACACCGACATCACCGCGATCGGTCAGGACCAGATGGCCGGGATCGTCTACACGACCCCATGGCTGTGGAGCATGGACGACCAGGCGAAGCAGTTCGCCGACAAGTTCCTGAAGCGCACCGGCATTCGCCCGACGTTCGCGCACGCCGGGAACTACTCCGCGGCATGGCAGTACATGGAGGCGATCCGTCGCGCCGGCACCGACGACGCCGACGCCGTCGTGAAGCAGCTCGAGGGTTACAAGTTCAACGACTTCTTCATCCGCAACGGCAACATCCGCGCCGAGGACCACTGGGTCATGCACGACGCGCTCCTCGCGCAGGTGAAGCCGGCCTCCGAGGCCAAGGAGAAGTTCGACTACTCCAAGGTCCTTGGAACGATCCCTGCGGAGACGGCGTCACGTCCACTGGCCGACGCAGGCTGCAAGAAATAGGTCGATGAGTGCGGCGCGTCCCGTTCGGGGCGCGCCGCACGAGCCTCACATGGACCTCGGCTACGTCTCAGTCCAGCTCTTCAACGGTTTGGTGAACGGCGCGTTCTACGCGCTGCTCTCGCTCGGCCTCGCGATCATCTTCGGCGTCCTGCGCGTCGTGAACTTCGCGCACGGCGCGGTCTACATGCTCGGCGCGTTCGCCGCGTACCTCCTGCTCCAGCAGTTCGGCATCGGCTTCTGGCCCGCGCTCGTGCTCGCGCCCATTGGCGTAGCCCTACTCGGCATCGTCGTGGAGCGGCTGCTCCTGCGCCGGCTCTATGGCCTCGACCCGCTGTACAACTTCCTCCTCACCTTCGGTCTCACGCTCTTCCTCCAGGACGCGATGCGGCTGCGCTTCGGGATCCAGGGCCAGCCGTACCCGACGCCGGACGAGCTCGCCGCGTCGGTGGCGCTCGGGCCGGTCAGCTACCCGGTCTACCGGCTCTTCGTGATCGCGTTCTCGCTGCTGGTATGTGTCGTGACGTGGTATGTCATCGAACGTACCCGGCTCGGCATGGTCGTGCGCGCCGCCACGGAGCGTGCCGAGCTCACGCGGGCGCTCGGCATCGACGTCGACCGTTGGGTCACAGCCGTATTCGCCATCGGCGTCGCCCTCGCGGCGCTCGCTGGGGTACTCGCGGCACCGATGCGGAACGTCGCGCCCCTCATGGGCTCCGAGCTGATCATCCTGACCTTCGCGGTCGTCGTGATCGGCGGCCTCGGCTCGATCGTCGGCGCGGTCACGGCCGGATTCCTCATCGGCGTACTCGCGAGCCTCGGCGCGGTGTTCAACCCGGCGTTCGAGAACGTCATCGTCTTCGCGCTCATGGCGGTCGTACTGCTGCTGCGCCCGGCGGGCCTGTTCGGCTCGCGCGAGGCCGCATGAAGCGGCGCGACATCGCGCTGCTCGCCGTGGGCATCGGCATCGCCCTTCTGCTGCCGCGCGTCCTGTATTCGGCTCTCGCCCTGCGCATCGTGCTGTGGGCGCTCTTTGCCGTGTCGGTCGATCTCCTCCTTGGGTACGGGGGGATGCTGTCGTTCGGGCACGCGGCGTTCTGGGGTGTTGGCGGCTACACGGCCGCGCTCCTCGCGAAGGCCTACCAGCTGCCGTTCCCCGTGGCGGCGCTCGGTGGGATCGCGCTCGCGATGGCGCTCGCCGCGCCGATCGGGTATCTCGCGATCCGGCGGCGCGGGATCTACTTCGCGATGGTGACGCTCGCCTTCGCGCAGTTGGTCTTCTATGTCGTGAACGAGCTGCGGGGCCTCACCGGTGGCGAGAACGGCGTGCAAGGCGTCCCGAAGATCCTTCCGTGGATCTCGGTGAGCCGGACCTCCGACTTCTACTATGCCGCGTTGCCCCTCGTGTTCATCGGGTTCTTCGTCGCGTACCGCATCGTCCACTCGCCCTTCGGTCACGTGCTCGTCTCGATCCGCGACAACGAGGCGCGGGCGCAGGCCCTCGGCTATCCCACGCAGCGCTACAAGCTCATCGCGTTCGTGCTGTCCGGGGGCATCGCCGGTCTCGCGGGTTCTCTCTTCGCCATCGGCAACAGCTTCGCGTCGCTCGAGCTTCTGCACTGGACGACGTCGGGCAGCGCGGTGCTCATGACGGTGCTCGGTGGCATGGGGACGCTCTGGGGCGGGGGCGTCGGCGCCGCGATCGTCCTGCTGTTGGAGGACTCGCTGTCGAGCGTGACCGAAGCGCCCGGCGTCGTCACCGGCGCGATCCTCATCGCCATCGTTCTCGGCTTCCGGCGCGGGATCGCTCCCGCGTTGCAACGCGCCGCCGTGCTGGTCTGGGCCCGGCTCCAGGCGCTTCGCGCCGCGGGCCAGGTGTAGCGTCGACAACGACGTCCTCGTCGTCGGCGCCGGCCACGGCGGGCTCGCCGTGGCTCACGATCTGAGGCGCGCCGGGCGGGACGTCCTCGTCGTCGATGCGCACGATCGCGTGGGTGACGCGTGGCGCACACGCTGGGATTCGCTGCGCCTATTCACGCCGCGCGACATCGACGCACTGCCGGGCGTTCCGTTCCCGCGGGGCGAAGATCCGTTCCCCAACAAGGACGAGGTCGCCGACTATCAGGAGTGCTACGCACTCGAGACGCGCGTGCCGACACGTCTCGGGGAGCGCGTGCGCACGTTGCGGCGCGCGGGTGAGCACTTCGATGCCGCCGTCGCCAGCGACCTGATCCGCGCGCGCTCGGTCGTGATCGCCTGCGGCCACTTCCAGGCGCCGAACATCCCCCACTTCGCGGCGCGGCTCGATCCCTCCGTCCTGCAGCTGCACAGCCGCGACTACCAGAGGGCGCGCGATCTGCCCGAGGGACCGGTCGTCGTCGTCGGCGCGGCGAACTCCGGCGGCGACATCGCCGTCGAGGTCGCGCGCGAGCGGCCGACCACGATCGCCATCGGAACGCGGAAGCCACTTGCGCCGAAGCGCTATCGCTCGCCGACCTGGTGGAAGCTCGCGCTCCTCCGCGACCGTATCTTCCACGAGAGGACCGCCGACGTTTCCTGGCTTCCGTGGCCGCTCCGCGCCGGCGGGTACCTCGAGGCAGATCTCGCTCGCGCCGCGGCCGACTACGGGCTCCGGCTCGCGCCGCGCGCGGTGGACGCCGTGGGTGACGCGGTGCGATTCGCTGACGGCAGCAGCGCGCAAGCGCGCACCGTGATCTGGGCCACCGGCTACCGTGCCGATCACTCCTGGATCGACGCGCCCAAGGAGAACGGCCTTATCGCGATCGGCCGCCACGGGTCCACGCCGGTCGGGCGTCTCCACTTCGTCCGCGGGCGTTTTCTGTTCGCGATCTCGCGTCATGCGCGCGATGTCGCGCGCGACGTCGGCCGCATCGGCTGACGCCGCGCGCGAGGGCGGAGGTCTAGACGCGCTTCGGGTTCGTGATCGCGCGGACGAGGGCCACGACGAGGAGCCCGATGAGGAACAGGAACCCGATCGACAGCACGGCCGCGATGTCGAGCACCGGCGGTCCCTGCGGCTCGGGGAAGATCCCCTGGAACGGCCGCACCAGCGGCTCGGTCGCGTTGTACAGCGCGGCGATGAGCGGCTGGTTCGAGTTCGCGCCAGTGAGCTTGAAGAAAAAGCGCAGGAGCAGGAGCACCTCGAGCACGGTGAAGATCAGCGTCACCACGTTCGTCGCGGTCCAGACCGACGTGGAGCCGCCGCTCCCGACGTTGACGTTCGATGCCGCGGGTGCCGTCGTCATGGGTCGCTCGCGGACCTGCTCGTAGCGTTCGACGCGCTCGACGCGTTCGGTTGGATGGTCGTCGTGTTGTGTGGTTGTCATGCCGAGCGAGCCAGCAGGGACCGTGCCAAGCGGGTAACCTGCCGAGCGTGGAGGCATTCCCTTTTCGCTACCGGCAACGTGTGCGCTTTGGCGAAACGGACCTCCAGAACGTCGTGTATTGCGCGACGCTGGAGAAGGCGAAGGAGGCGGAGGGCGGGCGGCCTTCCCGCTAGATGGATACTCAGCTCCCCGAAGACATCCGTCTTCTTCAGCGGACCGTGCGCGGATTCGTCGACGACGTTCTCGCACCATGCGCAAAGGAGATCGAGGAAAAGGACGAGATCTCGCGCGCGCTCATCACGAAGATGGGTGAAGCGGGACTTTTCGGCATCGGCCACGACGAGGCCCTCGGCGGACAGGGCTTCGGGAAGCTCGGCTACTGCGTCGCGGTCGAGCAGCTCGCGCGCGTGAACGCCTCGCTCTGGAACGTCGTTGGTGGATCCGCGGGTCTGTGCGGCACGGCTATCTCGGTCGGCGGACCGGACGAGGTGCGCCGGCGCTATCTCCCTGATCTCTTCAGCGGTCGCAAGGTCGGCGCGTACGCGCTGTCCGAGCCGGGCGCCGGTAGCGACGCGGGCAGTCTCAAGACAGCCGCGCGCCGCGACGGAGACGCGTACGTCATCGACGGCGCGAAGACGTTCATCACCAACGCGCCGATCGCCGACGTGTTCGTCATCTTCGCGAACGCCGCGCCGGCGAGCGGCTCGAAGGGCATCACCGCCTTCGTCGTCGAGCGCGGCGCCAAGGGACTCGAGATCGGTCCGAACGACGAGAAGATGGGTCTGCACGGATCCACCACGGCGCAGCTCTACTTCGACGGTCTGCGCGTCGACGTCGCGCAGCGTGTCGGGAACGAGGGCGACGGCTTCAAGATCGCGCTCCGCACGCTCGACTTCGGACGGCTCGGCTTGGCCGCGCACTCCGTCGGCGCGGCACAGCGACTCCTCGAGGCGTCCGTCGAGCACGCGAAAACGCGGGTGCAGTTCGCGAAGCCGATCGGCGCGAACCAGGCGATCCAGTGGATGCTCGCGGACGCCGCGACCGAGATCCACGCCGCACGCCTCATGGTCTACGACGCCGCATCGCGCGCCGACCGCGGCGAGCGCATCACGGATCGCGCGGCGATGGCCAAGCTTTTCGCGACCGAGATGCTCGGCCGCGTCGCCGACGCGGCGGTCCAGATCCACGGCGGGATGGGTTACATGCGCGAGCTCTGGATCGAGCGCGCGTACCGCGACGCGCGTATTACCCGCATTTACGAGGGCACGAGCGAGATCCAACGCATCGTCATCGCCGGCGCGCTGTTAGCGGACAGCTAACGGTCGGCGGCGGCCGCTCGGTGTGGATAACCACTGGATTTCGGTGGATAAACCGGAATCCGGAGCGTGGAAGACCTAAAAACTGTGGATAAAAGGGCTGTGCTGAGAGCGGTCACGCCCGGCGGCCATCCGGCGATCACGGCGGGGTGGCTTCTCGGTCTCGCGCTGATCGCGGTCGCGGCGGTCGTCCTGTCCTTCGGCGCCACCACGACCGCGGAGCTCGTGGCGCTCGGCGCGATCGTCGTGCTCGTCGCGGCGTCCGTCGCATACCAGCTGCGCCTGCGTCGTTTCAGCGCGACGCTCGTCGCGACCGAGGAAGCGCTCGACGCCGGCGACACCAAACGCGCGCGCGATCTCATGGCGCCGCTGCTGGCGCGCTTTCACACCTTTCCCCTCGTGCAGGAGGTCGCCGCCGACGTCCTTTACGCGGCGGGCGATCCGCTGTCCGCGGCAGCCCTGTGGGAGACCGCGATGAAGCGGCTCGGCGCCGCGCGCGTGGCACCACGACTTGTCGCGGCATACGCCGCGCTCAATCGCGGCGGCGACGCGCGCCGTGTCGCGGCCCTCGTGCCGGACGATCCGCTGGCGAAGCTTGCGCTCGCGTGGAGCGAGCTCGCGGCGAACGGCGGCGACCGCGAACGCGGCACGCTCCTCGCCGGCGAGCTCGTGCGCGATGTCGACGCCGTGCCCAACGCGACTGTTGCCGCGATGACGGCAGCGGTCGCCGCGATCGCGGACGCCCGACGTGGCGATCGGAGCGGCATGCGAGCGAAGCTGGCGGCGATGCGTCGCGCGGTGCCGACGCCGCACGACGCGGCATTCCTGGGTTATCTCGCGGGCGTCGCGCTACGCGAAGCGGGGGACATCGAAGAAGCACGTAGCGAGTTCAGTGCGGCGATCGAGCGCTCACCCGAATCGATCGGCGGTGCGCTCGCCCGCCGCGAGCGCGCGCATCTTCCGACCTAGAGCTTCGCCTCACGCAGCGTCTGGAGGAACCCCGCGACCGGTCCGATCGGCTCGCCCGCGTCCTTGCGGCGTAGCGCGACGATCGGGCGACGCACCGGCTGCGCGCCGATGAGACGCACCGGGCGCAGCGAGCGCGATCGCAGCTCGGCCGACAGCGCCATGCGCGGCAGCAGTGCGACGCCGAGCCCCTGTTGCACCATCTTCTTGGCGGCCTCGACGTTATCGAGCTCCATGACGCTGGCTGGTACGACGCCCGCTTCACGGAACAGCGCGCTCGTGAGCTCGTGGTAGCTCGAGGTTCGGTCGAAGAGGATCAGCCGCTCCGACGCGAGCTCGTCCATGCGCACCTTCGTGCGTGACGCGAAGGGATGCCGTCGGCTCACGACGAGCAGCATCTCGTCTTCGAAGACGGGAATGAGCTCGACCTCGGGATGGCGGACGGGCCGGCCGAGACCGATGTTCACCTCCTGGCGCAGAACGAGCTCGAGCACCTCCTCGGTGTGGCCGGTCTTCACGCCGAGACGGACGTTCGGGTAGGTCGCGCGGTACGTCTTGAGGATCGTCGGCAACAGATAGGTGCTCACGGCGGGAGCCGCGCCGATGACGAGGTCGCCGGTCGCGCCCTCGCGCAGGTCGGAGATCACCTGCCGGCCTTCGGTCACGAGCCCGAGCGTGCGCTGCGCGTAGGGGAGGAAGGCGCGGCCGGCGTCGGTGAGCTTCATCCCACGCGCGCTGCGCACGAAGAGCTCGACTCCCAGGTCGCTCTCCAAGGACTTGAGCCGCGCGGTCAGAGCGGGCTGGGTCAGGAAGAGCGCGTCCGCGGCACGGCTGACGTTCCCGGTGCGCGCCACCTCGACGAATGACTCGAGGTGCGCCAGGAGCATCGATTCAGGCATCTAGGCCAGCGAGCTGATCCCGGGCATATCAACCAAGTTTATAGCCCACATCAGAACTAGCAATTGGACTGATGGCGTGGGCGGCACGGAAACTGCCCGCTCATCCAGGCATGCTGCAACAACAACGGGAGACCGAAATGACCGAGCTTGACGAGCGGATCGCCATCGAACGCGAGCGCGCAGAGCTGCTGAGGAAGCAGATGGCGTGCGGTTGCCCCGACCGGTGTGACATCGACCATGACAACTGAGACGCCGGCGAGGATCTCCGACATGCTCGAGCTCGTGCCCTCGGCGCTGTTACCGGAGGGTTACACCGTCCCGGCGTCGCGCTGGATCGATCCCAGCAAGCGGATGCGCGAGCTCCTCGACACCGAGCCGTTCCTGTTCGGCCCTGGGGTCTACGACCCGCAGGGCGCGGAGCTCGCGATGTACTACGGCTTCAAGGCCGTCTACTTCAGCGGCTACTCGTTCGCCATCGGACATCTCGGCACGACCGACATGGACCTGTACAGCGGGCCGGAGATCGCCGACGGCGCTCGCCGCACCATCTCGGCGCTGCGCAAATTCCAGCTCACGATGGCCGTGGGCGACCCGGAAAAGGGCCAGAGGCCGAAGCACCTCGAGATCCCGCCGGTCGTCGTCGACATGGACGGCGGCTACGGCAACCTCTTCAACGTCCAGCGCACCACCGAGCTGTACGTGACCGCGGGCGTCGCGGCCGCGCACCTCGAGGACCAGGTCCTGCCGAAGCGCTGCGGCCACATCGGCGGCAAGGCGCTGATCTCCGCGGACGAGATGATCGGCAAGCTGCGCATGGCGCGCGCCGTCGCCGAGGATCTCGGCCGTCCCGATTTCGTCGTCATCGCGCGGACCGACGGCGTCTCCGCCGTCGACGCTCCCGAGAAGGAGCGCGGCATCGAGCTCGCGATAGAGCGCGCGCTCCGCTACCTCGACACCGGGATCCCCGACCTCGTGTGGTGCGAGTTCCCGACCTCGGAGCGCGAGCCCGTCGAGCGCTTCGCCGATCAGGTCCACCGTCGCTTTCCCGATGCGCGTTTCGCGTTCAACTGGTCGAGCTCGTTCAAGTGGTTCAACGATCCCGACCCCATCACCTTCGCGCAACTCGGCGAGCTCGGCTACCGGTTCCTCTTCATCACCCTCGGCGCGCAGCATGCGATGGCGCACGGTCTGTCCACGCTGCTGCAGGGCATGAGCGAGACGCAGGAGCAGGCGTACATCGAGCTGCAGCGGAAGGAATGGGCGGCGGGGCAGGATCTGCCGAGCAAGAGCCACCACTTCTTCTCGGGCGTGCCGTACCACCAGCTGGTCGGCGAGTCCTTCGGTGGATCGCGCCTCGGCTCGAAGTTCCAGGAGAAGCTCGCGGAGGAGCGTGTCGTATGAACCAGAACGAGAGCTGGATCGCCGAGCAGTCGCGTCTCCTCACGCTCGAGGACGGCTTCGGGCCTGTTTACTGCGGCGTGCGCGAAG
>Ga0209157_1001829_pt1 | contig 17393 bp, 17 predicted proteins | sample GraSoiAngelo_135_FD_185892 | JGI IMG/M metagenome (GOLD analysis project Ga0209157, IMG submission 185892) | Grasslands soil microbial communities from the Angelo Coastal Reserve, California, USA - 14_0929_05_40cm (SPAdes) (version 2) | ecosystem: Environmental > Terrestrial > Soil > Grasslands ...
CGTTCGGGTCCTCGCCGCCATATGTGCCCAGGGCATTCTTGGCAAAGTACTGTGGCAACCGGGGATCGGCGCGCCCGTTCATGATATCCACGAGTGCCTTCCCCGCCACGACATCCTGGCCGAACGTCGTGGTCTGGAATTGATACCAGATGTTTCGCTCCGACGTCGCGGTGCTGTGATACGCAGTCAGGTCCCCGGCGGGGCTGCCGATTCCCGACGTGGCCTCGGTGATGGCGCTCCCGTATACCGTGGCCTTGTTCGTGGCCCCTTCCACGGTGTGCAGGAGGAACCGCGCCTTCAACGTGTGCGCCGCCGCGATCCACTTCGCTTTGTCGCCGCCGTAAACGAGATCGTTTCCCAGCGGCCCGGTGCCGGGTCCCGCCAACTCCGCGATCGCCTGCGAAAGGAGCGATTGCACCGAGTCGTAGACGGCCGACTGGTTGTCCAACACCGGCGTGGGCGCGCTGCCCACCGCTTCTGTGTAGGGCACATCGCCCCAGAGGTCCGCGGCGACGCCGATGTCGAACGCCTCCCAGATCTTCGCAATCCCCAGGAAGACGCTGTCGCCGGCCGCGCGCTCGGCCGCCTCGATCTTGCGAAGATCGATGAGGCCGCCACCGGTGTAGACCTGGAACCAATTGCCGTCCCAGCTGAACTCATTGACGGTATAGTGGGCGTACTGGTCGACGAACCGCCCGCCCACTCCGGCGCATTGCTGCATCCACATGCACACAGTCATGGCGACCGTGTTCTCCTGCGACGTGAACATGTTCGCCTGCACGCCGACGAAGAGCTGCACGGCCGTCGCCTGGCTCGGGTTGTTGGGATCACTGGACAGCTTGTCCCCGGTCAGGAAGCTGCCGCAGCCTGAGCCCCCGAGCACGAGACAGAGGGAGACGGCCGCGACTTTGATAGAGCGAGTCATGGGTCGATCTCCTCGGGCTAATGGTTCAAGGTGACGGTGAACACGAACGACCGCGTCTGCGGATTGCCGAAGTACTCCGATCCCTGAATCGGATCGGTGGATCCTCCGCCGCTCGTCTCCGGATCGTAGCCGGTCCACTTGGTCCAGGTCTTGAGATTCCGGCCGGACGCCCGCAGGTCGATGCTCCCGATTCCGAGCGTGCGCTCGACCCAGGGCGCGTCCAGCGTATAGGTAACCGAGATCTCGCGGAGCTTCACGTAGCCATGGGGCTCGAGACACGCCTCCTCAATCGTCGAGAACGGGCAGGGCGCGTCGCTCTGCCGGTACCAGTTCTCACCGATCGGGACGGATTTGCCCGCCCCGGGACCGACAACGGGCCCGTCGAACCAGCCGCCCTTTCCGAACACCTTGGTGTTGCCGGTGCACGTCTCCACTCCGCCCGAGACGACACAGTCGGCCCGGTTCTGTGTATCCTGGTGCGTCCCGTAGCTCCACAGGGCACCCTTCACGTCGTTCGGCACCACGCCGCCGTGCCGGATGTCGAGCAGCCCGGAGAACTGGAACTTCCGGTAGCGGAACGCGCTCCGCACGCTTCCCGTCCAGCGGGGATTCGGGTTGGCGAGGATGCGTTGGTTAGGGTCGGTGACCGGGAAGCCCGTCGAGTCGATATACATCGCGCCCCGCGGAGCGCCGGCGCAGGCTGTGCCGACCGCACCACCGAGAAGGCTCGGGTCGGATACGCCACAGTGGATGTAGCCCGACGTGCGCAACACGCCGATTTCCTGACCGACCTGCGCGACTCCGGAGCCAAAGAAGATGTATTGGGGGCCGTTCAACGAGATCACGATGCCCCGGTTGCGGGCCCACTGGAGACCGACCTCCCAGCCATAGTCCGGCTTCTGGATCGGCCGCATGTTGAGCGTCGCCTCGAGCCCGCGGTTCCGGAAGTGGGCGGCATTGGTGTACTGCGCCGAATACCCCGTCGAAGGAGCGAGCGGTGTCGCCAGAATCAGGTCAACGGTATTGGCGTTGTAGTAGGTGAACGCGAGGTCCGCACGGTCGCGGAGCAGGCCGAGGTCGAACCCCGCTTCGAGCTCCTTCGAGCGCTCCGGTTTCAGCACGTCCGCCGGCTTCAAGCCGCTCGTAAGCAACCCTCCGATCCCGTTCTGCGTGGGCGTCTCCCCGGTGCCCTGGGCGATACCGCCGAAGATCTGCGAGAAATAGGTTCCTGACGTCACGTAGGGCGGCGGCTCGTTGCCCGCCTCGCCGTAGGCAAGGCGCAGCTTACCAAAGGTGAGCCACGGCCGCTCGCCGGTAACCTTCGTAAACGTCCAGGCCGCGCCAGCCTTGGGGAACCATGCCCGCCGCGAGAGTCGCCCGAAGTTCGAGAAGCCATCGTTGCGGAGCGAGGCGGTGAGGTAAAGCTGCTGATACAAGTCGATCGTGGCCTGACCGAAATACGATTCGCGGTGGATCACGATCTCATAGTCGAGAGGCAGATCGCGCGCGACCGTATTGGACAGCTTGTACGGCGTCGGCGCCACGAGGCCGCGCCCGACTGCGAACAGGTTGCGGTTGTTCTGACTGTTCAGGTTCTGGCCCACCGTGATCGTCCCCGATACATTCGGGTTTACGGTGTACGTCGCGGTCCCAACCAGGTTGTGATCGATCTGATAATTGACGACCTTGCCCTCGATCACCCGCCCACCGTTGCACACATCTGACGAGGAAATGGCGCATCCCTCCAGCCGCTCGTCATTCGCGTAGTCGGCGCCGAGCGTGTAGTCGATCTTCAGCCACGACGTGGCGAGATACTCCGCGCCGATGTTGCCGAAGACGCGACCCACCGTCGAGGTGTTGACCTGCTCGTTGAGGGCGAAGAAGGGGTTGTCGAACCCGCGGTCGGCCTCGAGACTGCCGGCCGTGGGATGTTGGAACCGGTACGACCGATGCTGATTGTACACCGGGTCCAGGTATGGCAGGTTGTTGAACTCGGGCGGCGTCCGCAGCGCCGGGATTTGCACCGCGTTTACGTTGTTGCCGCGCTGAATGTAGTGCCCGCGGCTGTCGGCGTAGGCCAGGTTCGCGTTGATCTTGAGCTGGTCCGACCACGCGTGCGACCCTTTCACCCGCACGGTCGTGCGGTTGAACCGGTCGTGATCACCCACGAACGCCCCGTTGTTGTCCAGATTCTCGCCGGAGAGATAGAACGTCGTGCGGTCGTTTCCCCCCGAGATCGTCATTGCCTGCTCGACGACGTGGCCCGTCTCGTAAAGCTCGCGGGAGTGATCGAACCGCGGAGTGCTCCCCGGAAGCAGCGGACCCCAGGAGCGCCGGCAGATGCTGTTCCCCGGGTCGTCGCACGCGCCGCCCGGCGTGGTGTCGGCTTCCACGCCGAAGCGGCCCTGGCCGTACCTGGTCTGCAGCGCGACGAAATGGTTGACGTCGTCGAACGAGGCGGAGGAGCGCAGCGAGAAATGCGTTGCGCCGGGGTGGCCGGACTTGGTCGTGACCATGATGACGCCCTGCCCCGCGCGGGCGCCGTAGATCGCCCCCGCAGCCGCACCCTTCAGGATCTCTACCGACTCGATGTCGTTGGGGTTCAAGTCCATCGCCCGGTTCGTCACCACCGTGCCTTCGCCCGAGTAGCCGCCGTCGTGCGGATTGAAGTCCGAAGTCGACTTGGCCGAGTTGTCAATCGGCACGCCATCCACAACGATGAGCGGCTGGTTGTTGCCCACGATCGTGCGAATGCCACGGATCTGGATGAACGACGACGCACCGGGATCACCCGACTGCGCGCTGACGAACACGTTCGGGGCCTTCGCCGCCAGAGCTTCGACGACATTCTGCTCGTTGCTCTTGACGATCTGGTCCGCGGGAACGTTGTTCCGCACGCTCCCGAGTTTCTCGGTCGTGCTGGTCGTGCCCGCGCCCGTCACCACGACTTCACCGAGCTGCAGCGGGTTCGGGGCGAGATTGAAATCCTGCTCCATGACTCCAGACTTGAGCGCCACCTGAATAGTCGTCGGCTTGTACCCAAGGCGGCGTGCGACGACGGCGATGGTCTGCCCCGCCTGCGCACGAGCGCTGGGGATCACGATCGCGTAGCGGCCATCATCCCTCGTGTTTGCTCCCAGCCCGAGCGAGGGAATGACGACTTCCGCGTACCCGATAGGCGCGCCCATCGCCATGACCCTACCGCTCAGGGTGATAGGCTCCTGCGCCGCCGCCCAGTTCGGCGTCGCAGCACACACAGCAACCGCTGATAAGAGGAAAGGAAAAACGGAGACACGCATGAGTCCTCCCAGGTGGACGGTGCACCTGCGGACCACACCACGATTTTTTCCATATACACCGCCAACGGACGGACCGCTAGAGCGACGTCTCAATCTGATGGGACTACTTCGGGACGATGACTCCTTCGAAGGTGACCGAGCGGGGAGAGATGAAGCCGGCGGTCAGCACGGTGACGAGCAGATCCGGCCACCGGCTCCGCACCTTGATGCGCAAGTTGGTGATGCGGGAGCCCGTCCCGACCTGACCCGCCAGCACATCCTCGGCATTGGGGCGGGAGGCTCCGGCGAGTCCCCACAGCAGGAAGACGGGATGCTTGGTGATGCGGAAGGGAGTGCCCTGCGATACCAGCGACTGCGCCGACTCGGCCAGCGAGGTCGGCACCCCAAGCTGGGTCGCGTCAAAGGTCAGGGCGCAGCCGCCCACCATGAGGGCCAGGGCCGCTAGGCCCCCCCCCGTCCGCATTGCAGTCTGAATCACGAATCTCCTGGGAAGCCTAGGGGCGCGCGCCCCAACACGGGACGGCGCGCCCCAAAGCTACTGCGGGTTACATCCCGGCGGGAGCCTTCAACGCCACGTGCGCGCCGATGCCGATGACGCCGCGAGTCACGCCACCCACCTTCTGCGAGTCGTATGCCAGGTGCAGGCCGAGCATCCCGAACCCAACGTTCGCGCCGATCACCCAGCCGACGTTGGACGCCGTGCTGCCGCCTGACGGCTTGCGCCAACGATTACTGATGGACAAGTACGGCTCGATGTTGATCCCTGGTGTCGGCACGTTCACACTGACGCCGGCGCCCGCGAGGGCCGTTGTGACTTTGGGTACAAGCGTCACCGCCCCCGTATCCACCGAGCTGGTCGTGCTGGCGCCGAGCTGGAAGTTCAGCGCTACCGGAATGAGACTGCCGCCGATGACTTTGAACTGCGCTGTGCCGCCGACGGACGTCAAGCTCTGGCTGTATCCACTCGGCTTCCAGTTCGAAACGCCGGCGGTGAAGGTGATGTTGGCGAGACCAAGCGTGGCGCGCGCGCCGAACGCCGTCCCCTTGCCGGCGTTGCTGTTGGGGAAGCCCAGGTCGCCGTCGACCGTGACGCCCGTGCCGCCCTTGGGATTATTCCAGACTGGCATCCCCGCCCATTGAGCCACTGCGGGGGGGGGCGTCGCCGCAAACATGATCAGCGCTGCTATCGTTACTATCCGCTTCATTCGTATCCTCCGCGAGGCGTGAGGTGCGAGATGCCAGGCTCCCAAGAGGCTCCTACGGTAGGAAAACCCGTCGGGCAAGTCAATCCGTGTCGGGCTAATGCACCCACACGGCGCTAAGTGACACACCTTCGACGTCGCCGAGACCGGCGCTGATCCGCGCGTCGAACCGGTGGGTCAGGCGGAAATCGGCGCCCAGACCGAGCGTGAAATGGAGATGCGACGGCGCGCTGCCGGCGACGAACAAGGCTGTCGGTTGCGCATAAGGAACGATGCTGATGGTCGAACCTTTGGGGTCGAGGCGGCGCCCCAACGAGATACCGACAGGAACGAACAGCGCGGAGCTGCCGCTGACGAATCCGCCGCCGATCCCGACGATCAGCGCGCCGTCGAGCGGAAAGTCTTCCGTATGGGTCACCACGCGCTCGCGCGCCTCCGCCCCGACGAGCAGCATCGTGTTTCCGCCCCCGCCCGGATCGAAGATGCCGCCGCGAAAACCGAGATCGAACTTGGCCTGCGAGATTCGATAGGCGCCTTCGATCGCGGTGCCGCCGCCGTTGGGAAACGTCAGCACGACGCCGATTTCAGACCGCGTGAACGCGCGATACGGCGCGTTGAAGCTCGGCAATCCGGTCGCCTGTGCCGCGGCGTTCGTGATCAACCCCGCGCTCATCAGCAGCGGCCACACGGCGTGAAACCGTCGCATTGCTGATCTCCTGAATTTGGTTGCGAAACTTACCCGACGAACAGCGCGGCGTTCCGGAAGGCCGGAACGCCGCGCCAGGTGTGAAGGCTTAGTGCCAGAGTGAAATGCCGATGCTGCCGCCGATCGCGAAGTAATCCGCGAATGGGGCGAGGTTGGTGCTCGAGGAGACCCACTGCACGCCGACTTGGTACCGCCAGGCGGCGCTGCCGTACGGCTTCCGCCAACCGATACCACCGTTCAGCTCCAGCGCCGTGCCGGTGCCCCTGCCCAGATCACCCATGACCAAACCGCCGCCACCGGTGAAGTACATTCCCCGTCGATGTCCGCCCGGGGTGTTCGAGATCAAGACGTTGACGTCGGGCGTGAAGAGGTACGTCGTCGTGCCGCCGACGGTGCTGAAGTTGAGTGTGACGCGTGGCTCCCACATCATGTTGCCGCGCGATGGGACAAATCCGAAACGCACGTCGAAGGGCGTCTGAATGGTGATGCCGCCGCTCACGTTCGACGGTTTCGTGTACGCGACGCCGATGTCCACACCAAGTTCGTGTTCAGCGCCGCCCATGCCCGCGGACGTCGCGCGCCGTTGCGCCTGAGCCGCTTGAGGAAGCGATAGGGCGATCGCGGACAACACGGTTACGCCGATGAGCTTCCGCATACCGATGCCTCCAGTTGAGGTTGGTCAAAGCCGCCACATCGTTAAGAACCACCCGATTTTCTGTCAAGCGCCGCGAGGGAAGAGAAGCCAATGGCCCGCCGGCTAGAAGCCTGACGGGCCATGGTTTACAGACGAACTAGTGACGCGGCTCACGCCGCTCCGGGCTTAACGCCAGAACGACATACCGATCCGCACCCCGATGCCGTAGCTGCTCGGAATGCCCTTGCTCGTTTGCGAGAAGTTGTACTTGAAGAATCCTTCCACACGCCAAGCCGACGCCGCACCCTGCATGGGAATACGGGTGCCGATACCACCATTCAGTGATAACTGCGTCGAGCTGGTGCTCGGGCTCCCGGAGAGGCCGAGGCTCGAGAAAGCGACACCGAGCCCACCAGTGGCGTAGGCTCCCTTCCTCGCCGTGCTGGAACCGAACTTGTACAACACGTTGACATCGGGATCGAACGCGAGCACGTGACCGCCGCCGCCCGTGAGATAACTGAGTGTGACGCGAGGCTCAAAGGAGAGCGGCCCACTCGACACGAACCCCCAGCGAATATCCACCGGCGTACCGGCCTCAAAGAAGCCGCAGCTCGATGTGCAGCCGCTGCCGACGTGGCTATACCCGGCGCCCAGATCGACGCCGAGTTCGTTCTTGGCAGCGGCGGCGCTGGCCCGTTGCGCGCACGCGACGTGCGGAAGCGCCATCAGCGCGACTGCCGCCACCACACAACCCATGAGTTTGCGCATTACCGAACCCTCCAGTAGAGGAGAACTCCGGGTTATTGACCGAACGTCAAGCCGACCGTGATCGGCAGAAATCCGGTCGATTTTCCTGCCGTGCTGATACTGGTATACCGGCTCGCCAGCACGAGGCGCATCGAGCTCGGCCCCAGTTTCAGAGCAACGCCCGCGCCGCCGCCAAAGCCGACTTTCGTGATTGACGTATCGCTCTTGACGTTGTAGAGACCCAGCCCGGCCGTGATGAACACCCGCGCCGGAGCGCTGGCCGGCATCAGCGCATACACCACCGAAGCCATACCGCCAGCGATCTTGGTGCTGCCAGGGACAGGAGAACCAAGGACGTCTTTGTGCGATGTCTGGGAATACGACCCCTCTACACGGACGCCGATGTTACCGGGGAGCCAGTAGGTCGCGCCGGCGCCAGCGATCCAGCCCATCTTGTCGAGGTCATTGTACGTGCTCATAGGCTTGAGCAACCCGACATTGAAGCCGTAGCGCAGCGACCCTTGCGCGCGCACGGACGGGGCCATGGCCACGCACAGAACGGCCGTGGCGAGCACTACGCTGCTAATCCGCTTCATATCCCGCCTCCAGATGGAAGTCGTAGACAAGCACCCCTGTAGGGGGTTGCGAAATTAGGGCGCGTTAGCCGGGACTACGGTTGGAAAAAGCTTTGCAGAAGTCAATAGTCCGGGGCAGGAAAAACCCTTGCAGAAGTCAAGAGTCTGCCGGACTGGCACTCCCCGCTACGATTCGGACGACATTTGAGGCGACTTGCAAAAACCCCCCCGCCACCTGGAGGCGGACGGTCTCGCCGGAACGGCGAATTGCCGCGATTCCGGTGCCGAGAAGGGTCATAAAGGGCGCGTGCCGGGGCAGGATGCCCACCAATCCATTATACGCCGGCGCGACTACCGCGTCCGCCTCCCCCTCGAACACGGCTCGCTCGGCGGAAATGACCGAGACGCGCATCATGCCGACGCCAACTTCTTCGCTTGCGCGACGACGTCTTCGATTCCGCCCTGCATGTAAAACGCCTGCTCGGGCAGCTGATCGAACTCGCCTGACACCACGCGCTCGAACGACGCGATCGTGTCCTCGAGCTTCACGTACTTCCCTTCGAGTCCCGTGAACTGCGACGCCACGAAGAACGGCTGCGAGAGGAATCGCTGCACGCGGCGCGCGCGGCCGACGAGCAGCTTGTCCTCCTCCGACAGCTCATCCATGCCCAGAATCGCGATGATGTCCTGGAGATCCTTGTAGCGCTGGAGAATGCGCTGGACTTCGACCGCCACCTTGTAGTGACGCTCGCCGAGATACTGGGCGTCGAGAATGCGGCTCGAGGAGGACAGGGGATTCACCGCGGGGTAGATGCCCAGCTCGACGATCGCGCGATCGAGCACGACGGTGGCGTCGAGGTGCGAGAATGCCGTCGCCGGCGCCGGATCGGTGAGGTCATCGGCGGGCACGTAGATCGCCTGCACCGACGTGATGGAGCCTTTCTTGGTCGAGGTGATCCGTTCCTGCAGCTCGCCCATCTCCGTCGCGAGCGTCGGCTGATAACCGACGGCCGACGGCATTCTTCCCAGCAACGCCGACACCTCCGAGCCCGCCTGCGTAAACCGAAAGATGTTGTCAATGAAGACCAGCACGTCCTGACGTTCGACGTCACGGAAATATTCTGCGACCGTCAGGCCGGAAAGCCCGACGCGCAGTCGAGCGCCCGGTGGCTCGTTCATTTGACCATAAATGAGCGCGACGTTCTCCAGGATGTGCGCTTCTTTGAACTCGAGATAGAGATCGTTCCCCTCACGCGTCCGCTCGCCGACGCCGCAGAACACCGACTTGCCGCCGTGCGCCTTGGCGACGTTGTTGATCAATTCCTGAATCACGACCGTCTTGCCGACGCCGGCGCCGCCGAACAGCCCGATCTTCCCGCCCTTCACGAACGGCGCGATCAGGTCGATGACCTTGATGCCGGTCTCGAACACCTGCGTCTTCGGCTCGAGGTCGACGAACGCCGGCGTGCCGCGGTGAATCGGCCAGCGCTCGGCGTCTTTGGGAATCGGCGGCCCTTCGTCCACCGGCTCGCCGATGACGTTGAGGATCCGGCCCAGCGCCGGCTTGCCAACCGGGACGGTGATGGGCTGTCCCGTATCGAGCACGTCCATGCCGCGCACGACACCGTCCGTCGAGCTCATCGCGACCGCGCGGATCTGGTTGCGGCCGATGTGTTGCTCGACTTCCGCCACCAGTTGCCCGGAATCGACTTTCAGCGTGACTGCGTTGTAGAGCTCGGGCAACTGCTCCGGCTCGAACTCGACGTCGAGAACGGGGCCGATGACCTGCACGACTTTCCCGATGTTCGCCATTTCCTATCCTTTGAGAGCCTCGGCTCCCCCAACGATTTCCGCGAGCTCTTGCGTGATCTGCGCCTGGCGCGCGCGGTTGAACGTGCGCTGCAAGATCGTCAGCATGTCTTGACCGGCGTCGGTGGCGTTTTTCATCGCCGTACGTCGCGCGCCGTGCTCGGCCGCCGCCGTCTCGACGAGGGCGCGATAGAACTGGTTCTGTACGTACAACGGAAGCAGCTCGTCGAGAATCTCTTCCGCCGAAGGCTCGAGGATGTAATTGACCGACCGCCGTTTCTCAGGCGGAGTCACGGGCAGTACCCGCAACGTCGTTGGAGGAGTAGACACCGCACTGTTGAACTTCGCGAAGACGACATCCACTGCATCGAGGTCTCCGGCCGCGAACCGATCCATCAGCGGCTTCGCGAGCTCTTCGGCGTGCCGCAGCGTGGGACGATCGCCGATGTCGACCCGCTGGGACGCAACGTTGCGGCGCGTGAACTTGAAGTAGCTGATGCCTTTCTTGCCGACGAGGTGCAGCTCCGTATGCGTATCCTGCGCTTCCAGCTCTTCGAGCCGGCGCCGGGCTTCACGGATCAGGTTGGAATTGAACGCGCCGCACAAACCGCGATTTGACGTGATAAGCAGCAAGGCGGAGCGCCTCACCCCCGCGCCGCGCACGCTCCGGCCGGGCTGGCGCAGCAGGGGGAACCGCTCGGCCAGCTCGGGCGAGTATAACTCCCCGATCACTTCGGCCAGCGCCTGCGCGTACGGGCGGGCGCCGACGACGCGATCCTGAGCGCGCTTGAGTTTTGACGTGGAGACGAGCTCCATCGTCTTCGTGATCTTGCGCGTGTTCTGCACGGACCGGATGCGTCGTTTCAGCTCGCGGGGCTTCGCCATTACAGCGCCTTGTACTCCTCGATCGCCTGGCGCAGTCTGCCGCTCAGATCGTCGGACAACGCTTTCCGCGTACGGATCTCTTCACCGATTTCAGGGTGCTGCGCCGCCATGAACTCGAGCAATCCTTTTTCCCACTCTTTGATCTGCGGCACATCCACGTCGTCTATCAGTCCGTTGGTGACGGAGAAAATGACGATGACCTGCTGCTCGACGGGCATCGGCTGGTACTGCGGCTGCTTGAGCACCTCGACCACCCGCGCCCCGCGCGCGAGCTGCCGCTGCGTGGCGGGATCGAGCTCGGAGCCGAACTGGGCAAACGCCTCCAGCTCGCGATACTGGGCCAGGTCGAGCCGCAGCCGCCCGGCGACCTGCTTCATCGCCTTGATCTGCGCGTTGCCGCCCACTCGACTCACGGAAATGCCGGCGTTCACGGCGGGCCGCACGTTCGAGTAAAAGAGATCGGTTTCGAGGAAGATCTGTCCGTCGGTGATCGAAATGACGTTGGTCGGAATGTAGGCAGAGACGTCGCCCGCTTGCGTCTCGATGATCGGCAGCGCCGTCAGCGAGCCACCGCCCATTTCATCGGACAATTTCGCGGCGCGCTCGAGCAGACGGCTGTGGAGATAGAAGACGTCGCCGGGATAGGCTTCCCGACCCGGTGGACGACGCAGTACGAGGGAAAGCTGGCGGTACGCCGCCGCCTGTTTCGACAGGTCGTCGTAGACGCACAACGTCGCCTTGCGCTCGTCGTACATGAAGTACTCAGCCATGCTGCAGCCGGAGTAGGGGGCGATGTACTGCATTGGCGCGGGCTCCGAGGCGGACGACACGACCACGATCGTGTACTCCAAGGCGTCGTGCTCCTTGAGCCGCTCCACGACCGACGCGACCGTCGAATTCTTCTGGCCGATCGCGATGTACACGCACGTGACGCCCTGCCCCTTCTGGTTGATGATCGTATCGATCGCGATTGCCGTCTTTCCCGTGCCGCGATCGCCGATGATCAGCTCACGCTGGCCGCGGCCGATCGGAATCATCGAATCGATGGCTTTGATGCCGGTCTGGAGCGGCTCTTTGACGGGCTGCCGCTTGATGATGCCCGGCGCCACGATCTCGACTTTGCGGGTCTTGGTGGTGTGAATGGGGCCGAGCCCGTCGACTGGCCGCCCCAGCGCGTCGACCACGCGGCCGACCAGCGCCGGCCCAACGGGGACTTCGAGCACGCGGGCCGTGCGACGCACCTCGTCGCCCTCGCGCAGCTCGAGGTAGTTTCCGAAAATGACCGCGCCGATGTTGTCTTCCTCGAGATTCAGTGCGAGTCCGGTGATCTTGCCGCCCGTCGCCGAGACCGTGAACTCGAGCATCTCACCCGCCATCGCCGACGTGAGGCCGTAGATGCGAGCGATGCCGTCCTTCACCTCGAGGACCGTGCCGACCTCGCGAACGTCGATGTCCGCGAGGTCGGCTGCCTGAATTTCCTTGAGGAGGAGGTTCTTGAGCTCGCCGGGTCGCAGGATGGAGTCGGTGGCCATGGCTTTACCGGTTTGAGTTTGTGAAAAATATCACAAGAGAGGCGGCGGCGGAAGGCGGCGAAGGGGCGGCGAAAAACCTATACACGAGATCGCGTCCTTCCTCTGAGGAACCTCGTCAGCACACCCCGAGGACCTAGCTCACGCAGCTCGTGCGGTGTCGCGCCGGCGACCCGTCGCGCGGCACCGGCCAAATGACTGGGGGAGGCGTAACCGAGGATGCGCACGACGCCGCGCACGGTATACCCAGGATTGCCGAGCAGGTCCGCCGCGCACGCCGCGCGCGCGAGATCGATCACGCGTTTCAGATTCGGCGCGCCGCCCGCCCCGAACTCCCGCGACAAGTGCTCTCGCGTTACGCGCAACGCCTGGGCGACATGCCCTGTCTTGGTCGGGACGCCGGCGCGGCGCAGCACTTCGTCCCACGCGGCGAGTTGCAGGCGATCGGTCAGCCGCAACAACCGGGGCGCGTCCGCCAGCGCCGCACGGCGCGCCACCTGTGCCGTGCGCGCCGCGATCCATTCCCCTGCGACCGCATTGTCCACGCCCTCGACCAGTACACAGAACCCCGCATCACGACAGGACTCGAGCAGCGCACCATCGTCAGGGCGGACCGCGGAGAGCGCGTACATCGGGATGCGTGGAAAGCGCGTGGGCAGCGCCAACCCCTCGCGATCACAATGGCGAACGTCGATGACGACGGCATCGACGAGCCGCTGCGCGAGCAGCCGCTCGACCGCCTGAAGACTCCGACACAGCCGCACACTGCCGGCGCTGCGCGGATAACCGCGTTTGATCGCGCGCCGCGCCTCGCGGCGCGGATGGAACACGGGCACGACCGGATACGCGGTGGCCGCGGCGGTCACGTCTGCACCAGTGCCTGCTGCATCTCCGCCGCCTGCAGTAACACCTCACGCGCGTTGTCGTAGCTGACCGTCTGTTGCGCCTCTTCCAATGGATGCCAGACGCAGGCGGTGATTCCCTCGGCTTCCTCGGGGACCGGATCGCCGCGCCGTGATTCGAACAGGAAAAAGTGGCAATACTTGTGAATCGTCTTGCCGCGGAATCGGAAATACCAATCGATGACTTTGATCGGACCGTGAACCAGCAGCTCCTCGAGGCCGGTCTCCTCCGCGACTTCGCGCCGCGCCGCCTCGGCCGGTGGCTCGTCGCGCTCGAGATGCCCCTTGGGGAATCCCCAGTTCTTGTAGGAGTCGCGGATCAGAAGAAAGCGCACCTGGCCGTCGGGCCCGCGGCGGAAGACGACACCGCCGGCGCTCGTCTCCCGTTGCGCGCGGGGTTGGGAACTGCGCTTACGCGAACGGCGTGCCATTCGTCAGAACACGCTGAAAGTGAAGTATTTCCGCGGATTGGCCTGAATGTCCGAGAGCAGCTGACGCAGTTGAATCATCGTGAGGGTCGTCTCGCGATACAGCGCTGAATCGGCGACGAGGAGGCCGAGCGTGCCGCTGCGGTTCGAGATCCGGGACAGCACCGTGTCGGCGTTCTGCAGAACGCGCACGAGGCTTTCCTGATTCCGGTTCGCCGCGGCCATGAGCTGGCGGAAATCCTGCGACGCGCTCCGCAGGTCGGTGGCCGAAGCGGCCGTGTTATTGAGGATCGTAGCCAGCTGGCCCTGGTTCGTCGCGGTGTCCACGCGTCCCAACGTTGTCCTGAGATCGGTCGCAACGTGGGCGAGAGCCTCCGAGCCCTGCTGCAGATTGGATCCCACATTGCCGATGACGTCGGCTTGCTCGTTCGTGACCCGCGTTAAGCGGTCGGCGATCTGGCCAAAGTCGCGGATCGAGCGCCGCAGGTCCGAGACGGCGGATGAGTCGAATGCGGTCTGGATGCGGGTCGAGACGGTGGCGATGTCGGTCGCGATGCGGCTCGCCTGCGCCGTCAACTGGCCGATATCGGGGAGTGTGGCGCCCGGCCACTTCCCCACACCCGACGCCTCTGCCTCGACGAGGGCCTGGCGCACGTTGGGATCGTTAGGTAGCGGGTCGCTCGAGATGAGCGTGGCGGCCCATTCGCCGAACAGGGAGGCCGAGGCCGCAATCACCGCCGGCTTCTCGGGTAGGGTGACGCCGGAATAGATCTTCAAGTCCGCCTCGACCCAGTTGCCCGGCGCGAGCCGAATCGCCTCCACGCGGCCCACGCGCACCCCGCGCAACACGACCGGGTTGCCCACACCCAGTCCGCCGACCGTCCGGAAGCGCGCTGTATGGGCCACGTCGGTCTTGCCGAGATGGGCGCCGGACAGCCAGAGGGCGCCGCCAATCACCACGGCGAGCGCCGCAATCACGACGAGCCCGACGGCGAACTCGTTCTCGCGTTTCACTCGGGACGTCCCTCGATGAACTGGCGCACGACCGGGTCCTCCGTTCGTTGCATCTCCTCGACCGTCCCGACCTGGCGAATGCGTCCCTCGTAGAGCATGGCGATGCGATCGCCCACCGTGTAGGCACTGCGCATGTCGTGCGTGACCACGACTCCCGTGACCCCGAGGTGCTCGCGCGTCCGCACCATCAGCCGATCGATGATCGCGGAGGTGACAGGGTCCAGACCGGTCGTCGGCTCATCATACAGGATGTATCGCGGTTTCAGCGCGATCGCGCGTGCGATGCCCACCCGCTTTCGCATCCCGCCGGACAGCTCGGCCGGCAGCTGGTCATCGGTGCCCGAGAGGTCCACGAGCGCCAGGGCCTCACGCACGCGGTCTCCGATCTCCTCGTCGTACAGTCCGCGCCGCCGCAGGCCGAGCGCGACGTTTTCCGCGACCGTGAGCGAATCGAACAGCGCCGCGAACTGGAAGACGTACCCAATGCCCTGGCGCAGCAGGGTGAGCCCCTCGCGATCGAGGGTGCTGACCGCCCGGCCGTCAACGATGACGTCACCTGCATCCGGGTGCAACAGCCCGACGATGTGCTTCAGCGCCACGCTCTTACCTGTTCCCGAGTATCCGATGATGACGACCGTCTCGGCGTCTCGAATCTTCAGCGACAGACCCTGGAGTACGGGCTTTTCATCGAACGCCTTGAACACCTCCTGGAACTCGATCACAACAGGACCACCGCCCAGAATGCGTCGAGTACGAGGATGAGAATCGCGGAGTAGACCACCGCGCGCGTCGTGCTGCGCCCCACGCCTTCGGCGCCACCCCTGGTTGAGAGCCCGACGATGCAGCCGACGAGGGTGATCGTGCAGCCGAAACTGGCGCTCTTCAGCAGCCCGAACCAGATGTCCTTGAACTGATAAAACAGCTTCAGCCCCTTGATGAAATCGGGGGTGGAGAGGTCCAGCAGCACGAGACTCGTGATCCAGCCGGTGATGATCCCGGTCGCAATCGCAAACGCGACGATCACGGGAAACATCAGCGTTCCCGCGATGACGCGCGGCAGCACGAGGTAGCTCTGCGGATTGTAGGCGAGCGTTTCGAGGGCGTCGACCTGCTCGGTCACCTTCATGGTGCCGAGCTCCGCCGCCATGCTCGCGCCCACGCGCCCAGCCAGCGCGAGCCCGGCGAGGACCGGGCCGAGCTCGAGCATCATGGTTTTGCCGACGAGCGTGCCGACGAAGTAGAGCGGGACGGCACCGGTGAACGTATAGGACGCCTGGAGAGCCAGCACGACACCGGTGAAGGCCGCGATGAAAAGCGCCACCGGCAGCGAATCGACGCCGACGCGGCGCATCTGCACGATCAGCGGTCGCGCCCATGTCCGGACGTCGGACAGAGCCGCGAGCATGTCCATCACGAAGTGGCCGACCCGACCGACGTCCTCGATGGCGGCGACGGTCCGGCGACCGATCACATCGATCACGGGAGGAGAAGCTACAGCGGGAAACGAAAGTGGCCAGGATTTCTCCTGGCCACTCTGTTCAGGCGGCGAAGCTCGCTAGAGCCTTGCCGACGTCGCCATCGCGCAGTCGCTTGAGTGCGCGATCGCGCAGCTGGCGAACGCGCTCACGCGTGACGCCGAGCATCCCACCGATCTCTTCGAGCGTGTGCTCGCGTCCACCGTCGAGACCAAAGTAGAGCCGCAGCACCTTCGCATCGCGACGCTGCAGCGTGTTGAGCGCCTGCTCGATCTCGTCGGACAGGAAGCGGTCCATCGCTTGATCTTCCGTGTCCGGCAGATCCTCGGCGATGAAGCGCTCGATGAGCGAGCGGTCACCGTCGGGGTCGAGCGGAGCATCGAGCCGCACGTCGCCCGTATTGAGCGCGGCGAGCGACTGCACGACCTCGAGCGACAGCTTCGTCGCGTCGGCGATCTCTTCGGGCGTCGGCTCGCGCCGCAGCGTCTGCCGCAGATACTCCGCCGTGCGCACGATGCGCGACAGATCCGCGGTCCGGTTGAGCGGCACGCGAACCGTCCGTCCCTGCCGGGCCAGCGCGGCGAGAATCGCCTGCCGGATCCACCACACGGCGTAGGAAATGAACTTGACGCCCTGATCGGGATCGAACTTCCGCGCGGCCGTGAGCAGGCCGACGTTGCCCTCACCGATCAGATCGGTGAGCGGCAGCCCGCGGTTCTGATACTTCTTCGCTACCGAGATCACGAAGCGCAGATTGCGCTTCACCAGCTCCTGCATGGCTTCCTGATCGCCGGCCCGCACCTTCCGGGCGAGGGCGATCTCCTCCTTCTGCGTGAGCAGCGGAGTCTTCGACACTTCGTGCAGGTACTGGTCCAGGATGTCGCGCTCGTGCTCGTGAGAGCCGAGACCGGAGAGCAGACCACGGCGCCGGCCGCGACGCTTGACGACCCGTCGCTCGGTAGCGACGGGCGCCTTCGCCTTGGCCTTCGCGGCGGGTGCAGTCTTCGTTTTCTTCCGGGTACGCGGCATTGGTTCGCCCTATTTGGGTGCTTTTTAGTACGCAGACGCAGCAAAAATGTTCATGAAACGGGCGTGAAATCGCTTGACACCGCCTAAACGCCCCGATAAGATGCCGTGTTCCAGCCCGGGGCAATTCGGGGGGCGCCGGGGGGCGCCGGGGGGCGCCGGGGGGCGCCGGGGGGCGCGGGGGCGGGGGGGGCAATATAACGGGGGCGTAGCTCAGTTGGGAGAGCGCGTGAATGG
>Ga0209157_1001835_pt1 | contig 17350 bp, 14 predicted proteins | sample GraSoiAngelo_135_FD_185892 | JGI IMG/M metagenome (GOLD analysis project Ga0209157, IMG submission 185892) | Grasslands soil microbial communities from the Angelo Coastal Reserve, California, USA - 14_0929_05_40cm (SPAdes) (version 2) | ecosystem: Environmental > Terrestrial > Soil > Grasslands ...
CCCGGTCACCGGGTGGCGGCGCACCACCGGATGGCGCACCCAGGTCACTTTCTTCTCCTGCTCCTCGGAAAGCACCGAGGCGACGGTGCGCGAGCCCTTGTCGAGGTCATCGCGGTTGCCGTAGTGATGCAGCGCAATAAGCGCATCGCATTTCGCTTTTAGAGACGCGGACAATCCGTCATAGGCGGCGTATTGGTTCGCGAACAGCGTATCGCCGCCTTTGCTCGGCACCTGGATTGAATACAGCAGCGTCGCGCGAGCCGGCACTTCGAGATAGGAGTAGTCGGTGTGAAAGTACGTGCCGGCGTCCGCAAGGCCGATCGGCGCGCCGTCCTTCTTCACGTTGGACAGGATCAGGATGTCGGCGTGCTCGGGATGGTGGAATTGGTCGATCACGTGCGGCTCGGGCCTGCCGAACTGGCGCGCGAACTCGAGGAACTGCGCCGCCTTCAGCTGCAGATTTCTGAACACCAAGATCTGCCCGGCAAAGAACGCATCCCGGACTTTCCGGAAATCGGGGCTGATCGCGTCGGCCTCCAGCCCGAAACCCCCGAGTTTCGTCAGCCGCATCCGTGCACCGCGAGAAGTTGCTTCATGCGCGCGCAGGCGAGCGGGGGATCCGACAGCAGCCCGGCGACATCGGCGAGCCTGAACAGCTCGCAGAAATGCAACAGGTGGCGCGCCGACTGCTGGCCGCCGACCATCACGAAGTGATCCTGGTGGCCGTTGAGCCACGCCATGAACACGATACCGGTCTTGTAGAAGCGTGTCGGCGCACAGAAGATATGGCGCGAAAGCGGCACGGTGGGAGCGAGCACCTCGTGGTATTCATCTTTTTTGTTAATGGCTAAAGCCGATAGCGCGTGCGAGGCGGCGGGGGCGATCGAGTCGAAGATGCCGAGCAGCGCATCCGAGTAGCCCTCGGCATCGCCCTCGATCAGCTCGGCGAAGTTGAAGTCGTCGCCGGTGTACATGCGCACGCCCCTGGGCAGCTTGCGGCGCATGGCGATCTCCTTGTCCTTGTCCAGGAGGGAGATTTTGATCCCATCGACCTTGGCTTTGTTTCTTTTTAAAATCTCTAAACAGTTTTCCACCGCCGCATGGTGATCCCGGTTGCCCCAATATCCCTCCAGCGCCGGGTCGAACATCTCCCCGAGCCAGTGGATGATCACCGGCTCTTTGACCTGCGACAGGATGCGGTCGTACACGCGCGCGTAGTCCTCGGGCGAGCTTGCGCACGCCACCAGCGCGCGGCTGGCCATGAGGATGATGCGGCCGCCGAGCTTCTCGATCGAAGCGCATTGGGCTTCGTACGCGGAAATGATTTCCTCGATTGAAAACTCTTTATGCAGAGGCAAGTGGTCCGTTCCCGCGCCTGAAGCGACGAAGGCACCCGTCACGCCCTTCGCAGCATCGAGCGTTCTGCGGATCAATTCGAGGGAGCCCGGCCAGTCGAGCCCCATGCCGCGCTGCGCCGTGTCCATCGCTTCGGCGATCCCCAGCCCCCAGGACCACAGGTGCCTGCGGTACGCGATCGTTGCGTCCCAGTCGACCGCCGGCTCGAGCCAGGGCTCCTTGGTCGAGAAAGGATCGGCGACGACATGCGCCGCGGCCAGGGCACGCCGGGTAAAAGGTTCCGGCGGCCTGCGAAAGGACTTGGGCTCCCGGACCGCATAGTCTTCGAGCGAGCCGGCCGCGCCGGGAAGCTTGATGGTGAGAATCGTGTCGCGTTTCATGCTTTCAGCCCCGGCACATCGAGCCACTTTTTCCGCTGCCAGCTCCTCCTGCCCAGCTCGGCGAGCTGCACGCCTCTCGCGCCCTCGAGCAGGTTCCAGCGGAAGGCGCCTTCGCCGGCGACGTGCTTGAGAAAGAGCTCCCACTGCACCTTGAAGGCGTTGTCGTAGCCGGCGTCGGGCACCTCCTGCCAGCCTGCGAAGAAATCGATCGGTTGCGCGATGTCGGGGTTCCACACCGGCTTGGGAGTTTTCTCATAGGGTTGAATCAAGCAACGTCGCAAACCCGCGACCGCGCTGCCGTGCGTGCCGTCCACCTGCAGCGTGAGCAGGTCGTCGCGCCGCACGCGCACGGCCCAGGAAGAGTTGAAATGCGCGATGACTCCGCCGGCGAGCTTGAACGTCGCATAGGCAGCGTCATCCGCCGTCGCCTTGTACCTCCTGCCGTTCTCGTCCCAGCGATACGGGATGTGGGTCGCGCCCAGGCATGAAAGCGCCTTGACTTCCCCGAACAGGTTGTCGAGCACGTAACGCCAGTGGCACAGCATGTCGAGGATGATGCCGCCGCCGTCCTGCTTGCGGTAGTTCCACGACGGGCGCTGCGCGGGCTCGCGGTCGCCCTCGAACACCCAGTAGCCAAACTCGCCGCGCACCGACAGCAGCCTGCCGAAAAAGCCCGCGTCGCGCAGCTTCTGCAGCTTCAGCAGCCCAGGCAGCCAGAGCTTGTCCTGCACCACGCCGTGCTTCACCCGCGCCTTTTTTGCCGCCTTGTACAGGTCCATGGACTCGGCGAGCGAGGTGGCGAGCGGCTTCTCGCAGTACACATGCTTGCCCGCCGCGATCGCCCGCTTGAGCAGCCTGGGCCTGAGCTGGGTCGAGGCGGCGTCGAAGAAGATTTCATCTTTCTCGTTCGCAAGCGCCTGATCCAGATCCGTCGTCCAGCGCTCCACACCATGCTTCTTCGCCAGTTCCTCGAGCTTGGCCGCATTTCGTCCGACCAGCAACGGGTCGGGCATGACGCGCGTGCCGTCCTTCAGCGCCACGCCGCCCTGCTTGCGGATCTCCAGGATCGAGCGCACCAGGTGCTGGTTCATGCCCATGCGCCCGGTGACGCCGTGCATGATGATGCCGATTCGCCTTTCGCTCACTGCATTCTCCTCATCGCCTCCCAGTCCGGCATCGCCGCGCTGGCAAAGCCGGGGCAATCGAGCGATCCGATCTGGAGGTCGCCATCCCTTATTTTCAATCTGACGGCGCCGTGGCTGCGCTCGTACAGATCCGGGTGCGCTTCAAGGAACGCCGCCTGTTCCGCGAGCGGCAGTCCCGCCATGCCGTTGACGTAGTGATGGCCGTTGCGCTCGGCGTGAGCCAGGCCGAGGAGCGATACGAGCGCGAGGTCCTGCTGCAACGCAAGGCCGGCCTGCAGCGTCAGGTCCTCGCCCGACATGAAGTAGCGCGCGGCGCCTTCCTCGCGGTTCCACAGCCGGCAGCGCGCCGCGTTCAGCAGCGACTTGTAGAGGCCCTTGCAGGTCTTGGACGAGACCCCGGTATAACCCAGGCGCCGCGCCCGCGGAAACGCCTCGAGCGAATCGTCCGACTCGTCGATGATCACCGGCCTTTCCTCCGCCAGCGCCGACACGTCGCCGGAGAGCGCGTGCTGCCGGTTCACCGGCTGCTCGATGAAGGCGATGCTCGAGGCGAGGCGCTTGAGGCGCGGCTCCGCCCGGATGCGCCGCCACAGCTCGAGCACTCCGGCGGCGCTGGCGTACTGCTCGTTGCCGTCGAGCGTCGCCTGGTACGGCTCCTCGTTGCGATCGAGGACTGCCGCGATGGCGACCAGGCGCTCCACGTCGGCCTTCGCATCGCCGCCGACCTTGAGCTTGAACCAGCGGTGCCCGTAGCGCGCGACGACCTCGCCTAGCGTCTCGGGCAGGCCGTCGTTGACCTTCCTGTCAGCAGGGGTCACCGGGTCCAGCAGGCCGACGGTGTGCCGGGCCGCGATCTTCGTCGCGGGCGAGAGCTGTGATAGAAACTCGTCCATGTCGAACGCCGCCAGGTCGGCCTGCCAGCCCGGTGCCGAGATGCCGGGCAGGTTGCTGCGGATCGCCTCGTAGAACGAGACGCCGAGCGCGCGGCACAGCGCGTCGAGCAGGGCGCGGTCGATGAGCGCCGGGCCGAAGCAGGCGGTGAGGCTGTTCATGCCTTGCGCGGCCCCGAGCGCGATTTGCGGGCCGTAGTTGTCGATCCAGTGGCCGAATGCGGTGTTGTCGCCGGCGGCGAGGTAGGCGTCGCGCGCCAGCGCCAGCGAGGCGCGCAGCTGATCGATGTTCTGCTCGTTGCTGAGCGCCGGGTCCTTGTCGAACCATTTCGGCACCAGCATTTCGGCCGCCGCGCCTTCGGCCTCCTTGCCGTCCTCGAGGGCGATGCGGGCGCGCACGAAGGCCTGCGGCGCCGAGGTGAGCGTCACGACCCCGAAGCGGAACGGCAGCCTGAGCCGCACCCCGCGCTCGAAAAAGGAGATTTCCCTGACTGAGAACCTGACCTGCACGGTCAATCCATCGCCAGCACGCCCCTGGACTTGAAGATGTCCCGGATGCGGCCGGCATAGTCGTTGAACCGCTGCGGCAGCTTGTCGAGGCGCCGCGGGCGCGGCAGGTCGACGTCGAGGATCTCGACGATGCGCCCCGGGCGCGGGCTCATCACCACCACGCGGTCGGCGAGCAGCACCGCCTCGGGGATGCTGTGCGTGATGTGGAGCGCGGTCTTGCGCCTTTCCATCCATACCCGCTGGATGTCCATCGAGATCTGCTCCCGCGTCAAGGCGTCGAGCGCGCCGAAAGGCTCGTCCATCAGCAGCAGCGGCGGATCATGCACCAGCGCGCGGCAGATCGACACGCGCTGGCGCATGCCGCCGGAGAGCTCGTAGGGCTTCCTGTTCTCGAAGCCTTCCAGCCCGGTTTGCCTGAGCAGGTGCTTCGCCACCGCCTCGTAGGTCGCGCGGTCCATGCCGCGGATGTCGACCTGCAGCATCACGTTCGACAGCACGTCGCGCCAGTCGAGCAGGATCGACTCCTGGAACACGATGCCGACGTCGGTCTGCGGGCGATCCACTTTCCTGCCGCCGACGGTGATCGAGCCCGAGCTGTAGGGCACCAGCCCGGCGACCATCTTCAGCAGGGTGGTCTTGCCGCAGCCGCTCGGGCCGACGATGGCGACGAACTCGGACTGGCGGATGTCGAGATGCAGCTCGGCGCAGGCCTCCACCGTGCCCCCCTTGGTGTCGTAGACCTTGCCGACGTTCTCGAGGCGGATGTAGGGCTGCATTACTTCCTGGGCGAATAAGGCGCCTCGGACAGGAAGCTGTTGGTGTAGTAGACGTTGAGGTCGGCCTGGGGCTTGAGCTTGGCGTACTGGGCGAGCAGGTCCTGCGTCTCCTTCCAGTCCTCGAGCGCCGACCAGCCGATCGGCCGGCCCTGGGTGCGCTCGGTGCGGATGATAGTCATCGTGCCGTTGATCTCGAGGAGCGAGATCTCCTTGTTGAACGCGGGCGCGTTCTTCATGAAGATCTCGGCCGCCTCGTCCCGGTTGTCGAACGCGTACTGCCAGCCGCGCTGCGAGGCGCGCAGGAAGCGCCGCAGCTGGTCCTGGCTCTTCGCCTCCTTCGCCCAGTCGTTGTTGACGATGATCGCGCTCGAGAGCGTCGACACGCCCGCCATGTCATACAGGCGCGTCCAGCCCATCTTGACGCCGGTCTGCAGCTGCATGCGCGGGCCCTGGTCCATGAAGTAGCCGAGCAGCGCGTCGGCCTGCTTGTTCAGCACCGCCTGCTCCTTCGCCTGCGGGTTCGCCACCGTGATCATCTGCACATCCTCGAGCTTCATGCCGAGCTTGCCCATGAAGGCGGTGAAGATCGCGAGGCTCGCGTCGCCCGCCGTGATGGCGATGCGGCTGCCCCTGATCTCCGAGATCTTTGTCGGACGGGGCGCGTCGGCGCGATAGATGAACGACATCGGGCTCTGCTGCAGCGTCACGCCCACCGCCTTGATCGGCATGCCGGCGCCCACGCCGCGCATCATGGTCGCCGCGTCGACGTAGGCGACCGGGTTGGTCTTGTTGGCCACCAGCTGCGCCACCGTGGTCGAGCCGCTGCCTTCCAAGATCTCCACCTCGAGCCCTTCATCGCGATAGAAGCCCTTGTCGCGCGCGACGAAGAAAGGCGCGTGCTCGCCGTACAGCGTCCAGTTCAGGCGGAACTGGAATTTTTCCTGCGCGAGCGCCGGGACGGCGAGCAGGGTCAATATCAGCAGTGCGGTGGTGCGCTTCATTTCATCCTCCTCCTTGTAGTCGCTACAGGGTCCCCGTGTCCCCGCGGATGCGATGCGTCACGTGCCACGGGATCAAAAGCGCCTCGAGCAGCTCGACGGCGTAGAAGAACGCGAGGCCGATGATCGTCAGGGCGACGATGGTGGCGAACATCAAGGCGGTCTCCATGTTGGAGTTCGTGACCAGCAGCAGGTAGCCGAGCCCCTTGTCCGCGCCGACGAACTCGCCGACCACCGCGCCGGCGACCGCCAGCGTCGCCGCCACCTTCAGGCCGCTGAACAGGTACGGCAGGCTGGTGGGCAGGCGAAAGCGGGCGAATACCTGCATGCGGCTCGCGCCCATCGAGCGCGCGAGGTCGGTCATTTCGCCCGACATCGAGCGCAAGCCGACCGCCGCATCGATGACGATCGGGAAAAACGAGATCAGGAACGCCACCAGGATCTTGGGCAGCGCGCCGACGCCGAACCAGACGAGGAACAGCGGCGCGATCGCCACCTTGGGCACCACCTGGAAAAACAGCAGCGTCGGCATGACGAAGCTGTCGAAGCGCTGCGAGGACGTGATCGCAATGGCCAGCGGAACGGCGACGGCCACCGCCAGAGCGTAGCCGAGGAGCATTTCATACGCCGTCACCCAGCCATGGTACGCAAGCCGCGGCAGCTCCGTCACGAAGGTCTCGAGGATCACGCTGGGGGCCGGAAGCAGGTAGGCAGGCATCCTGTAGAGCGCCACCCCTGCCTCCCACACGGCGAGAAACACCAGGATGCCGACGAACGGCGTGATCACCGAGCGGAGCCTTTTCATGCCTACTCTCACCTTATGGTTGAGAGATTGGATTGTCGAGCGCCTCGAGCACGCCCCGCACGTAGCCGATGGCACGCGCCGCAGCGCCCGGGCCGTCGGGGACGTAGTCGAACGGCTCTACCGCCACGTCGCCGCCGTAGCGGTGTTTCCTGAGCGCGGCAAACAGCGGCGCGAATTTCTGCTGGCCCTGCCCCGGGCCCTGGCGGTTGCGATCGTTCAGCTGCACGTGGGCGATCACCCCCTGCGGCAGCCAGCGGTCCACCAGCGCGGCAAGCGGCTGCTTCTCCATGCGGCCCGCGGCGCTGCAGTCGAGCATGCTCCTGATGGAAGGACTGTTGATCTGCTTCACGATGCGCGCGGCCTCCTCAAGGGTGTTGATGAGCGGGGTCTGCTCGGCCGAGAGCGCCTCGATGCAATAGACCACGCCGGCCTTCTCGGCCCGCCCGGCCACCGCGGCGAAGCTCTCCTGCGCGCGCGCCAGCGCGGCGGCGCGCGTTTCGCCCGGGTCGACGCGCCGCTGATGCGGCGAGCCGTGCACCAGATAGCGGCCGCCGAGCTCGGCGCATTGATCGATGAGCGCGAGCATGACGTCGATGGTGCGCTTGCGCACCGCGTCGTCGCGCGTCGAGATCGAAAGCCCCGCCGGCTTGACGAGCAGCCAGTGCAGGCCGGTAATCGCGATGCCCGCGTCCTGGGCGGCGCTGCGCGCCGCGGCGATCTGCGCCGCGCCGAGGCGATGCGGCTCGTCGGACAGCGTGTAGGGCGCGATCTCGAGCCCGTCATAGCCGAGCTTGGCGGCGTAGACGCATTGCGCCGGGAAAGGCATCGGCGCGATCACCTCGTTGCACAGCGCGATCCTCACGCCCGATTATAATGATCGCTTGATCCAGACCACCGTCGTCGGCTCCTACCCGATCCCGGACTGGCTCGTCGCGGCGCCCTCCGACCAGGCGCTGCTCGACGCAACGCGGGTAGTGCTGCACACGCAGGAGCAGGCCGGCATCGACCTCGTGTGCGACGGCGAGCTCTACCGCTTCGACCTCAACCATCCCGAGACCAACGGCATGATCGAGTATTTCGTGCAGCCGCTCGCCGGCGTGCGCACGCGGCTGAGCTTCGACGAGCTGATGGGCTACCGCGGCCAGCGCGCGACGCGCTTTCGCGCGCGACCGCCCGGCGTGGTCGATGGGCCAATCGGCCCGGGAACGCTCGACCTGCCGAGCGCCTGCAGCCGGGCGCGGGCGCTCGCCTCCAGGCCGTTCAAGTTCACGCTCACCGGCCCGCACATGCTCGCCAAGATGCTGCTCAACAAGCATTACCGCGACAGCGCCGAGCTGGCGCACGCCATCGGCGATGCACTCGCCGGGCAGGTCCGCCACCTCGACGCCGACGTAGTTCAAGTCGACGAGGCGAACCTGCCGGGCAGCCCCGATGAATGGCAGTGGGCAGCCTCCGCCGTGAACCGCGTGCTGGATGCGGCACCGAAGTCCGCCAAGGCGGCGGTGCACCTGTGCTTCGGCAACTACGGCGGGCAGTCGATCCAGAAGGGCAGCTGGGCAAAGCTGATCGACTACCTCAACGCGCTGCATGTTGACCACATCGTCATGGAGTGCGCGCACCGGCCGCAAGGGGAGATGGCGGTGTTCAAGTCCCTGCGTCCGGAGATCGGCCTTGGCATCGGCGTGATCGACATCAAGCGCACCGAGGTCGAAAGCGCGGAAGAGGTGGCGCGCGCGATCGAGCAAGCCGAGAAAACGCTGGGCGCCGGGCGGCTGCGCTATGTCCACCCCGACTGCGGCTTCTGGATGCTCAAGCGCAACATGGCCGACGGCAAGATGAAAGCGCTGGTCGCCGGCCGCGATCTCTACGAAGGGCGCAGCGCGCCCCAGGTCTTCTCCCAGTCCTTGCCGAGGAAATCGGTCTCGCGCCCGTCGGGCTGATAGAACTTGTTCGGGATCTGGAACATGGCGAGCATCAGGCCGCCTTGCGGCCCGGCCCAGGCCTCGTGCCGGCTACCGGCGGGGCGCCAGACGAATTCGCCGGCCTTGCACACGCCTTCGCCGCAGACCAGGCTGCCCTCGAGCACGTAGGTCTGCTCGATCCTCACATGCTCGTGGTCCGGCAGCCGCGCCCCCGGCGCCATTTTCATGAGCAGCGTCATCACCCCGGTGGCGCGATCGACGAGCAGCGGTTTGGTCTCGACGCCCGGATACGGCGTCTTTTCCCAGGGCAGACGCTCGACGTCGACGAAGCGTGAAGCCCTGGGCGGCAGGTTGGCGTGGGTCATGGCGTGCGATGCTCCCCGACTCTGACGATCTTCATCGTATTGGTGCCTCCGGCCTTGCCGATCGGCTCGCCGATGGTGAGCACGATCAGGTCGCCCGCCTTCACGACCTTGTTCTCGACCAGCACCTTCTCCGCCTCGCGCAGCAGCTCCTCGCGGTCGTGCCCGACATACTTCACCATCAGCGGAAAGACTTCGCGGAACAGCGCGCAGCGATAGCGCGTCGAGGTCTGCGAGGTGAGGGCGTAGATCGGCACGCCGGCATTGAGGCGGCTCATCCACAGCGCGGTCGAGCCTGATTCCGTGAGCGAGGCGATCGCCTTGACCTTCAGGTGGTAGGCGGTGAACAGGGCCGCCATGGCGATCGACTGGTCCACCCGCGTGAACACCCGGTTGAAGAAGTCCTGGTCGAGGTTGAGCGGCTGCGTCTGCTCGGCCTCGATGCAGATGCGGTCCATCGCCTGGACCACCTCCACCGGGTACCTTCCGCTCGCCGTTTCCGCCGAGAGCATCACCGCGTCGGTGCCATCGAGCACGGCGTTTGCGACGTCCGACACCTCGGCCCGCGTCGGCACCGGGCTCGAGATCATCGACTCCATCATCTGGGTCGCGGTGATGGTGAGCTTGTTGTGCTCGCGCCCGAGCCGGATCATCTTCTTCTGCAGCGCCGGCACCGCGGCGTCGCCGACCTCCACTGCGAGATCGCCGCGCGCCACCATGATGCCGTCGGAGCCGCGCATGATGTCGACGAGCGCGCTTTCCGCCACCGCCTCGGCGCGCTCGATCTTGGCGATGAGGAAGGCGTTGCCGCCGGCGGCGCGCATCAGCTCCCGCGCCATGTACATGTCGGCGCCGGACTTCGGAAACGACACGGCGAGGTAATCCGCCTGGATCTTCACCGCGGTCCTGATGTCCTCCATGTCCTTGGCGGTGAGCGCCGCCGCGGTCAGGCCGCCTCCCTGCCGGTTGATGCCCTTGTTGTTCGAGAGCACGCCGCCGTGGCGCACGACCGTGTGCACCTCGCTGCCTTTGACGGCCGTGACCTCGAGCACGATCTTGCCGTCGTCAAGCAGCAGCACCGCGCCGGGCTCGACGTCGCGCGGCAGCTCCTTGTAGTCGAGGCCGGCCCGGTCGCTGTCGCCCAGCTCGCAGGCCGCGTCGAGGACGAAGCGTTGCCCTTTCTCGAGCGTGATCTTGCCGTCCTTGAACTTGCCGACGCGGATCTTCGGCCCCTGCAGGTCGCACATGATCGCCACCGTGCGCCCGGTCTTCGACGCGATGCTCTTCACCAGCGCGGCACGCTGCTCATGGTCCGCGGCGCTGCCGTGCGAGAAGTTGAGCCGCACCACGTCCACGCCGGCGCGGATCATGCGCTCGAGCACCGCGGGTTCGCTCGAAGCCGGGCCGAGGGTGGCCACGATCTTGGTACTGCGGGGCATTCGGGTAACCTTAACCAGTCAGGCTGCGATGTGCAACAAGGGTGATCCGTTCAGTCATCCGCGCGCGCTTCAAGCGCCGCCACCGCAGGCAAGGTCTTGCCCTCGAGAAACTCGAGAAACGCGCCACCCGCAGTGGAGATGTAGCCGATCTTGTCCGTAACGCCGAACTTGTTGATGGCGGCGACCGTATCTCCGCCGCCGGCGATGGAGTAGGCCTTCGAGTGCGCGATCGCCTCGGCGATGATGCGGGTGCCGTTCGCGAACTGGTCCTTCTCGAACAGACCCACCGGACCGTTCCAGACGATCGTTCCAGCCTTGGCGATCTCATCGGCATAGGCGCGTGCGGTCTTCGGGCCGATGTCCAGGATGACGTCGTCGGCAGCCACGTCATCAACGCTTTTCACTTTTGCGTCGGCAACGACGACATCTGCCGGAAGAGGCACCTTTCCGGTCGTCATGATCCTCTTCGCTTCGCCCGCGAGCTCGGGCTCGGCCAGCGACTTGCCGATCGGTTTCCCCGCCGCGAGCAGAAAAGTATTCGCGATGCCGCCGCCGACGATCAGGTTGTCGACTTTTTTCGCCAGCTCGCCGAGCACCGAGAGCTTGGTCGACACCTTCGAGCCGCCGACGATCGCCATCAGCGGGCGCGCCGGATGCGCGAGCGCGCGCCCGAGCGCGTCGAGCTCCGCCGCCATCAGCGGCCCGGCGCAGGCAACGAGCGCGAATCGCGCAACAGCGTGCGTGGTCGCTTCCGCGCGGTGGGCGCTGCCGAAAGCGTCGTTCACATAGACGTCGCAAAGCGCGGCGATTTTCCGGGCCAGAGCCGCGTCGTCTTTTTTCTCGCCCTTGTTGACCCGGCAGTTCTCCAGCACGACCACGTGTCCTGGCTCGACCTTCACGCCATTTACCCAATTGGAAATCAGGGGAACTTCAACACCTAAAATCTCTGCCAGCCTCTTCGCTACCGGAGCGAGGGAGTCCTCGGGCTTGAGCTCGCCTTCCTTGGGCCTGCCGAGGTGCGAGGTGACCATCACGGCGGCGTTCTGGTCGAGCGCGTGGCGGATGCCGGGCAACGAGGCACGGATGCGCGTGTCGTCGGTGATCCTGCCACCCTCGATCGGCACATTGAGATCGGCGCGGATGAAGACCCGCTTGCCGGCCAGCGGCACTTCACTCATGCGCTTGAAGCGCACGGCCCTACTTCGCGTTCATCAGCGCCACGGTGGCGTCGAGCATGCGGTTGGAGAAGCCCCACTCGTTGTCGTACCAGGCGCAGACTTTCACCAGCGTGCCCTCGGCCACGCGGGTCAGGCCGGCGTCGAGAATGGCGCTCGCCGGGTGGTGGTTGAAGTCCGAGGACACCAGCGGCTCGCTCGCGTACTCGAGCAGGCCCTTCAGGTCGGTCTCGGAGGCCTGTTTCACCGCCTTGTTGACCTCGTCGACGCTGGTCGGCCTTTTCGCGACGAACGAAAGATCGACGAGCGAGACGTTGATCGTCGGCACCCGGATCGAAAAGCCATCGAGCTTGCCGTTCAGGTGCGGCAGCACGAGGCCGACCGCGGCGGCGGCGCCGGACTTCGTCGGGATCATGTTGTGGGTCGCCGAGCGCGCCCGGCGCAGGTCCTTGTGGTACACGTCGGTCAGGACCTGGTCGTTGGTGTACGAGTGCACCGTGTTCATCAACCCCGAGACCATGCCGATGCGGTCGTCGAGCGCCTTGACGAGCGTCGCGAGGCAGTTCGTCGTGCACGACGCGTTCGAGATCACCGTGTCCGACCCCTGCAGCGACTTGTGGTTGACGCCGTAGACGATGGTGCGGTCGACGTCGCTTTCGCCCGGCGCTGAAATGATCACCTTCCTTGCGCCCGCCTGCAGGTGCGCGCCCGCCCTGGCCTTGCTGGTGAACAGCCCCGTGCATTCGAGCACCACGTCGATGCCGAGCTGCTTCCACGGCAGCTTCGCGGGATCGCGCTCCGCCACCACGCGAATGCGCTCGTCGTTGACCACCATGCTCTCCCCGTCCACGCGCACGCTGCCCGGGAAGCGGGCATGCGCCGTGTCGTACTTCAGCAAGTGGGCGTTGGTCTGGGCGTCGCCCAGGTCGTTGATGGCCAAGAATTGCAGGCCGTGCTTCTTGCCGCCCTCGTAATGGGCGCGCAGGACCATGCGCCCGATCCGTCCGAAGCCATTGATCGCCACCTTGATAGTCATTTCAAAATGCTCCTCACTGCCTTAGCCACGTTTTCCGGCGTAAAACCAAAAAATCTGAAAAGATCACCCGCTGGCGCGGATTCGCCGAAGCGGTCGATGCCGACCACCACGCCCTCCAGGCCGACGTACTTCCTCCAGTAGTCGGTGACGCCGGCCTCGACCGCGACGCGCGGCAGGCCCGGCGGCAGCACCGACTTGCGATAGTCTTCGCTCTGCCGGTCGAACACGCTGGTCGAGGGCATCGACACCACGCGCAGCGCAATGCCTTCGGCAGCGAGCAGCGCCTGCGCGCCGACCGCGAGGTGGACTTCGGATCCGGTCGCGATCACCACGGCGCGCGCCTGCCCGGGATCCGAAACCACGTAGCCGCCGCGCTCGATGTCGCTCGCCGAATTCCTTTTCACGAATGGAACGCTCTGGCGCGTCAGCAAAAGGGCGGTCGGCCCGTCCTTCCTGCGCAGGGCCGCCGCCCAGGCGACCGCCGTCTCGACGCCGTCGCAGGGACGCCAGACCTCCATGTTCGGCATCAGGCGCAGGCTCGCCGCGTGCTCGATCGGCTGGTGCGTCGGCCCGTCCTCGCCCAGCCCGATCGAGTCGTGCGTGAAGACATAGGTGACGCGAATGCCCATCAGCGCCGCCAGCCGCAGCGCGTTTCGCGCGTAGTCCGAGAACACCAGGAAGGTGCCGCCGTACGGGATCAGGCCGCCATGCAGGGACACGCCGTTCATCGTCGCGCACATGCCGAACTCGCGCACGCCGTAGAACACGTAATTGCCGCCGCCCTCGCGTCCGACCACCCGGGAGGCCTTCACCATCGTGAGGTTCGACCCGGTGAGGTCGGCCGAGCCGCCGAGCAGCTCAGGCAGCGCGGGCACCAGCACCTCGAGCACCTGCTGCGAGGCCTTGCGGGTCGCCATGGTCTCGGCCTTCTCGCTCGCTTCCTTCAGGAGGGACGAAACTTTCTCGTCGAAATCACCAGGCAGCTGGCCTGCCACCCGGCGCTTGAATTCCGCGGCCTCGGCCGGGTACTGCTTCCCGTACGCGGCGAACAGCCGGTTCCAGCGCCGCTCGGCGCGCTTGCCCGCTTCGCGGGCGTCCCAGCCGCGGTACACGTTCTCTGGGATCTCGAAGGGTGGATAGCTCCAGCCGAGCGCCTGCCGGGTGGCGGCAACCTCCCTGTCGCCGAGCGGCGCGCCGTGCGCCGCCCCGGTGTTGGCCTTGGTCGGAGCGCCTTTCGCGATGACGGTCTTGGCGCAGATCAGCGTCGGGCGCGACTTTTCGCGCTTCGCCCTGCGCAGCGCGCGGTCGACCGCCTCCAGATCGTGGCCGTCGACCTCCGGGATCACCTGCCAGCCGTACGCCTCGAAGCGCCGCCGCACGTCGTCGGTGAACCACTGCTTGATCCGGCCCTTGTCCGAGTCGATCGAGATGCTGTTGTCGTCGTAGACGGCGATCAGCTTGCCTAAGCCGAGAGTGCCGGCGAGCGAGCAGGCCTCGTGCGGCAGGCCCTCCATCATGCAGCCGTCGCCCATGAAGACATAGGTGTGGTGATCGACGATCGCGTGACCCGGGCGGTTGAACTCGGCAGCCAGCAGGCGTTCAGCCAGCGCCATCCCGACGGCGTTCGCGATCCCCTGCCCGAGCGGCCCGGTGGTCGTCTCGACGCCCGGCGCAAGCCCGCGCTCCGGGTGGCCCGGCGTCCTGGAATGCAGCTGCCGGAAGCGCCGCAGCTCGTCCATCGGCAGCGCGTAGCCGGTGAGGTGCAGCAGGCTGTAGAGCAGCATCGAGCCGTGGCCGTTGGACAGCACGAAGCGGTCGCGATCGGGCCAGGCGGGGTTGGCCGGGTTGTGGCGCAGGTGGCGCTTCCAGAGCGCCACCGCGATCTCCGCCATTCCCATGGGCATGCCGGGATGGCCGGACTTCGCCGCCTCCACGGCATCCATCGCGAGCGCGCGAATCGAGTTGGCGAGCTCGCCTTCAGACGCAGGGGGATTCATCGGAGGCCGCAAATTATACTCGGCGCATGATGCTGCTCCCCTTCAGCCGCCCGGTGGATTACGAGCCCCTCGTTTCGGCGCAGGCGCCCGGCGGCGGACACTGGTTCGTGTTCCGCGGCACCGACCTGCTGGTCGAGATAGGGCCGCCCGATCCGCGCCCGAGCGACGACCCGCGGGTGCGGCAGCGGCCGTCGTGGGCCCGGCTGCCGTTGCAGAAAAACCACAACTGGTTGGGGACGCTGCCGCTCAGAACCCTATACCTAGGGCGGTTGCGTGGAGTCGACTGCTGGGCTGCCGAGGCCGCGCCGCAGGCCATGGCGCCCGCCGGGATGGCCTGGGAGGGACTGCGCGCGCTGTTCTCGGTGCTCGACGATGCGCACTTCGCGCTGGCCGGCCGGGCGCTGCAGCTCGTCGAATGGGACCGCACGCACCAGTACTGCGGGCGCTGCGGCACGCCCACCGAGGCCAAGCGCGACGAGCGCGTACGCGTCTGCCCCGCCTGCAAGCTGGCTGCCTATCCGAGAGTGGCGCCGGCGGTGATGGCGCTGGTGCACCGCGGCCGCGAGCTGCTCCTCGCGCGCAGCCCGCATTTCCCGCCCGGCATGTACAGCGCGCTGGCGGGCTTCGTCGAGCCCGGCGAGTCCCTCGAGCAGTGCCTGGCGCGCGAAGTCGCCGAGGAAGTCGGGGTGCAAATCGGCAACATCCGCTACTTCGCGAGCCAGCCGTGGCCGTTCCCGCATTCGCTGATGATCGCCTTCGTCTGCGACTGGGCGAGCGGCGAGATCCGGCTGCAGCCGGCGGAAATTGCCGACGCAAAGTGGTTCGAAGTATTGCAATTGCCTAAACTTCCAAGCAAAATCTCGATCGCTCGCCGCCTGATCGACGCAGTGTCTGCGCAGATCCGCGGCGAGTTTGCAAGCGAGTAGGAGGTTTTGCACGAGTTGAACAAGATCAAAGAGCGCTGTTTTGCGCCGCGACGCGCGAATGGAAGGCGTAGCCTGGACTTTTTGACGGCAGGCTGCGCCTTCGCATTTTGGGGGGTACTGGAATGAACGGCCTGCATCTTATCGGTGACCTCACCGGCTGCCGCTGCGATCCGCAGCTCCTTCTCGAGGGGGAGAAATTCCGCGCCAAGTGCGTCGAGCTGGTGGAGGCCTCCGGCCTCACGGCCGTCGGCGTGAGCTTTCATCAGTTCGAGGGCTCGGGCTTCACGGGCTGCCTGGTGCTCGCCGAGTCCCACCTCGCGATCCATACCTGGCCCGAGCGCCAGGGCCTGACGCTCGACGTCTACGTCTGCAACTACAGCGCCGACAACTCCGCCAAGGCGAGAACGCTGTTCGACTCGATCGTGGCGTACTTCAAGCCGACCGAGGTGGCGCGGCACGAGGTCGACCGCGGCGAGCATCTGCTGACCGAGCCGCTCAATGCCTCCACCGGCTTCTACATCAAGGCATCGCGTCAGCTCGGCGAATGGCAGACGCGCTTCCAGAAGATGCAGATCTACGACACGCCCCACTACGGCAAGCTCTTCAGGCTAGACGGGTTCAACATGACCTCCGAGAAGGAGGAGTTCGTCTATCACGAGAACCTGGTGCATCCGGCTCTCACCGCTCACGCCGCGCCCAGGCGCGTGCTGATCATCGGCGGCGGCGACGGCGGCTCCTCCGAGGAGGCGCTCAAGCATCCCTCGGTCGAGCAGGTGACGATGGTCGAGATCGACGCCGACGTCATCGACGTGGCGAAACAGCACTTCCAGGCGGTGCACAACGGCGTGTTCGGCAATCCGAAGCTGCGCGTGCTGGTCGAGGACGGGATGAAGTTCGTCCGCGACACGCAGGAGAAGTTCGACCTCGCCGCGCTGGACCTGAATGACCCGGTGGGGCCGGCGGCCGCGCTCTACTCCGGCGAGTTCTTCCAGCAGCTGCGCCAGACGCTGGCGCCCGGGGGCGCGCTCACGCTGCATCTCGGCTCGCCGGTGGCGCAGCCGCAGCGCGTCGCCGAGCTCGCGCAGCGCCTGAACAGCGTGTTCCGCATCGTGCGGGTGTACATCATGTACATCCCGCTCTACGGCTCGCTGTGGTCGATGGCGGTATGCTCCGACAAGCTCGATCCCAAGGCATTCACGGCCGACGAGATCGACCGCCGCATCGACGCGCGCAAGCTCCAGGAGCTGAAGTACTACAACGGCGAGACGCACGAGGGCGTGTTCGCGCTGCCCAACTACGTGCGCGACCTGGTCACCCCGGCACGCCTGAAGCAGCCGGCGCGCGGGCGCCGGTTGGGGGTCGTCAGCGCCGCAGCGAAGTAGTCAATGAAGTAATCGGGGTCAGAGCCCGATCTAATCCAGCGCGCTGAGGATCGACCGGGTAGTTTCGAAAATCCTGTCGATCTGCGGTTTCTCGATGATCAGCGGCGGCGAGAAGGCGATCGTGTCGCCGGTATAGCGGATCAGCACCCCGGCCTCGAAGCTCTTGACGAACGTCTCGTAGGCGCGGCGCCCGGGGGCGCCCCGGCGCGGCTCGAGCTCGACGCCGGCGACCAGCCCAAGGTTGCGGATGT
>Ga0209157_1001836_pt1 | contig 17342 bp, 11 predicted proteins | sample GraSoiAngelo_135_FD_185892 | JGI IMG/M metagenome (GOLD analysis project Ga0209157, IMG submission 185892) | Grasslands soil microbial communities from the Angelo Coastal Reserve, California, USA - 14_0929_05_40cm (SPAdes) (version 2) | ecosystem: Environmental > Terrestrial > Soil > Grasslands ...
GATCGCTCGAGGGTCGCTCAGCGTGTTCCGATCGGGATGTACGTCGGTCCCCAGCACACCGGTTGAAAGCCCTGATCTACGCCGCTGCCCGTGTAATGCGGTGTCCACCCCGACTTGTCTTGGAACAGCCGGATCGCGCGGATGTCGCGATCGGCACACAGATCAAACCAGTGCCACGTCCCGCGCGGCACGCGGATCAAGTCGCCGGCCTCGACTTCGATTGCAATGACCGGACCCTCGCGGGGATGAATGTGGAACAACCCGCGGCCGCGGATGATGAAGCGCACCTCGTCTTCGTCGTGCCAATGCTCGGTGCTGAACTTCGCGAGCATTGTCTCGAGATTCGGCGTGGCCGGCGTGACGTCGATGACGTCGGCCGTCACGTAGCCGCCGCGCGCCTTCAGCTGGTCGATTTCCGGCGCATAGGCGGCGAGCACCGCGTCCGCGGGCGCATTCGCCGCGGCGCGCTGAGCCAGCGGCCAGCGCTCGTAGTCGATGCCGAGCGTCGCGAGATACTGCGTCACCTCCGCCGAATCCGTCAGCGTCCGTTGCTCGGAGGGAATCTTCACCGTTGCCATGACAGGCCTCGCTTTCGTCCCATCGCCTCGAAGAGAAATTCGAGGATCTCCACGTGCCGCTTCGCCTCGGCCAGGTCGCGCCCCCAGGTGTAGAGGCCGTGGCGGCGGATCAGGAATCCATGGGCCGTCGGATGGTCGCGCAGCGCCGCCTCGACGCGTGGCACCGCGCCGGCCCAGTCTTGCGTATTCTCGACGATCGGCAGCCGCTCCTCGTGCTCGTGCGTGCGTACGCCGTCCAGCCCCTTCAACATTTCGTACCCGTCAATCACGAGGCTGCCGTCCGTTCCGGCATCCGACAGAATCGTGCTCCAAACGGAGTGCGTATGCAACACCGCGCCGGCACCGCGCGCTCGCGCGATTGCCAGATGTAACGTCGCTTCGGCGGACGGGGTGCCGGCGCCGCGCACCACGCGACCGCCGGCATCGATCGCCACGATCTGGCTGGGCTCGAGCAAGCCCTTGTCCACGCCGCTGGTCGTAATCGCGAGTGTGAGTGGATCTCTCTCGACGACGGCGCTGAAGTTGCCGCTCGTGCCGAGGACCCAACCGCGCGCATAACAGAGGCGGCCGACCTCCGCCAGCTGTTCAGCGACTGCTTCGAACGTCACCTTCACCAACCTCCAGCGAGCAGCCTCCAAGACGAGCCGGCCAGCGCGGCGTGAGCGAGATGCCCTGGACGGTCTCTTCAAACCCCCGCTCACTGCGCGCAACCGTCGTGATGTTGGATCGCCAGACTTCGGCCTCAGGCTGCAGACGCAACGGCACTTCGCGAGCCAGCGACAACTCGGGTGCGAACACCGCGTTCGGATGGGCCGCGCCGTCCCACGTGTACGCGACGTCGAGACAGCCCGCGACGTCGAACGTCAATCGTTTCTCGAGCTCAGGGCCTTGGAGGAGGACGGTGATCGCGTCGTGCGTGACGGAGACGCGCGCCGCCATCGGCGCCGCGGCCCACGATCGAATCGGCTGGTACCTGGCGGCGGCGTAATCGTCCGCCGTCACGTTCTCGTCCAGCAACCGCTCGACCAGAATCGCCCGGGGCTCGGCGTCGACCGGGGGCAGCGCTTTCAGCCGTGCCGCTTTCTCGATGTCATGAATGCTCGCCGTGCCTCCGCCTTGGCTCTCTCCATGGCCCCCATGGTCCCCCCCCTGCGCCTGCTGCGTCGGGATCTCGTGATACGATTCGCGGCGGCGCGTGAGCACGTCGGCCAGGTTGATCAGATCGTTGAATCGCGTCAGCACTTCCACAGCGCCGCCGCGGTGCGGGCTAACCAGCGCCGAGAATTGTCCGGAATGGATCCAGAGTTCGGGATACCCGTCGTTGTCGAGATCCAGCTCTTCATACGCGGGCGACTCACCGCGCCGCAGCTCGCGCTCGGCGATTGCGAGCTGCTGCCAAATCGCGTTGCGGAGATGGGGGAGATACAGGCCGCCGAACACGCCATGCCAGTAGGCATCGTTGCACTGCGCGCGCCCGATGGCGCGACGGGCGGCCGGCGGATCGCCCCGGCTGCGCGACAGGTTCGAGAGCGCGACCATCATCTTCTGCATGCGGTTCGACTCCGGGTACTTGACCAGGAAGTGGTGCCAGTGGCCTCCCCGCACGAACGCTGTCGCGGCCGCGAGATGCTTGGGTCCGAGCTCCTCCTCGAGCCTGGTGAGATCGCGCTGGGCTACCGGCGGCAGTGCCCACTTCTCCATCTCGCGGTACGAGGCGGTGCCGAGGTACACGAGGCCACCGGACGGGACCTGGCGGAACGCCTCCTGCCCGGTTGAAAGCTTGACCTCGCCCGCGGCTGTGAGGCGCTCCATAGCATGCAGAAACGTGTCGAGCCACCCGGAGCCGTACACCCAGTCCTTGGTGCCGGGCCAGCCGCCGAACTTCTCGCCATCGTCCGCCAGGACAGCCAATTCGTGCCCGTGCGCGCGGAGTTGGCGCAGGTAGGACGCGGTCTCCTCAGGCGGGCGGAACGGAATCAGATAGCGCAGTCGCTCATCGATGGCGAGCAAGCCGACCCGACGGCCGTCGGACTCGGTCAGGTGGGGGCGATGCAATTCTTCGTGACGAAATCCGCTGACCAGAAAGTGCCGGTCGTCGACGAGCGCGTACTCCACGCCGGCCTCAGCGAGGTCGGCCGCGAGCTCCGGCTGCCACACGCGCTCGGTGAGCCACAAGCCGGTCGCTAGGGCGCCGAAGCGGCGCTTGAGGTACTCGCGCATGCGGCCGATCTGCTCCAAGCGGTCGGGGCGGGGGAGCGAGGCGAGGATCGGCTCGTCGAATCCCGCGAGCAGGAGCTCGAGCCGACCATCGCCGGCGAGCCGGCCGATCAGATCGAGCCACGACGTGTCGTGCCGCTCCAACCACTCGAGCAGTGGCCCGGAGACATGCAGGGTGAGGGGAAAGAACCCCGCTGCAGCCGTGCGTTCCATGATGGGCCGGTACACGTCGCGCACGTGATCGGCCATCACATGATCGAAGTTGCCCACGGGCTGATGCAGGTGGAGTCCGAAGACAAAGCGCAGCGGCTGGCCGCTCACGGCTGCACCGGTTGGAATGACTGGCGAAAGATGTCGGCGGCACTACCGGCGGCGGGATCATTGCTGCGCGCATCACCCAACTTCTCGATGAACCCGGCTTCGAGCCGCCCTGCCTCGGGACCTGCGAGGGTGATCGCGTGCGCTGCGTACCGGAGCACCTGGCGGCCCTCGAGGCCCGCGATGTCGTCGAAGAACCAGCCGCAGGACGTCATCGCGCGCAGCACGCCGCGCTCCATTTCGACAAGCCGCTCCGCGTCCGCATCGCCGTTCAGGGGACCCGTCGCACCCGCCGCGTCACGAAATGCCCACGGTCCGTGCGGGAGTCGTGCGCCCTCCCGCTCGTACAGCGCGTGCATCTCCGCTGCCAACCAGTCGACGGCGGCCCGCAGCGGCGCGCGCCAGTCCTGCTGCGACGGCCGGTCATGATGGACCTTGCATCCGCAGGCGGCGCGCCAGCGCTCGATCCCGTGCACGCAACTCCAGGACGTGCGCTCGACCAGATCGACCGTCGTGACAGGGGGATGGGCGGCGAGGGCTGCGGCAAAGTTCGTCACGATAACCTTGTCTGTATGTCCCAGGCGATGGACTACCATCGCGAGCGTCTGATCGGCGCCCTTGTGGTGATGGCCGAATGTCTCACCGTCCACGGCGATGCTCGCGTTCGCGCCGGGCGGCGTGCGCTCGAGCGCCTCGGTCCAGCGATTGGCATCGTTGGTGAGCGGCCCAAAGGCGACGTCGTGCGAGAGCCCGCCATCATAGGCAAAGGCCGCGATCGAGCGACCGTTGTTCAGGTCGATACGGGCCGGCAACCCGCGCTCGGGCGGTTTGGAAACCTGATGCGGAGCTAGGACCGTGAATTGGAGCCCCAAGGCCGCGAGGACGTCCAGGGTTTCGCGATCGACGGCTGTCTCAGGCAGCCAGAAGCCGACGGGGTCGCGGCCGAAGCGTCGCTGGAAATCGGTGATGCCCCAGCGCACCTCGGTTTCCTTGTCCCGGCGTGTGGCGAGCGGCAGGATGATGTGATGATAGGGCATGGCGAGCGCGTTGCCGTGCCCGAGCCGCCGCACGCTTGCGTGGTCCGCGCGAATCACCGCGTCGTACACGTCGCGCGCTTCGCGCTCCAGCCAGTCGAGCAGCGTGGGGCCGAAGTCGAAGCTCAGGTATTCGTAGACGGGTGCGAGCGGCCGGTAGCATTCCCGCGTGATGCGCGCATTCCAATCGTGATCAGGTGCGGCCGAGGGCTCCGCATCCACTTGCCCCGTCCACGGATTTTCCCGCGGCGGCTGATAAAAGTGGCCGTGAATGATCACCAGTCCGCGGGGGGGTTGGGGGGGCTGCGGCGAAGTCATCCGACAACTGCAGCGACACTGCGCAGCACATCCGGGAAGATGCTATCCTGCGCACCCAGCGCTTCCACCCGCGACATCGTCGCATCATCGACCTTGCCGCTGGCGAGCGCCCGCACGAGATCCTCGGCCTGCCCGCAATGCTCGTCGAACCGCTGGTCGGCGTAATCGGCGGCTTCGCCGGTCGCGATGATGAATTGCCAATCCGAGCCTTGCGCGAGCAGCAGCGAGCGCGTCGCCTGGGCGAGTACGGCGCGCGGCTTGGGACCGCCGGCGAGCGCCTTGGGTGCCACAGCCCAGTACGCGTCCTCGAGTGCCCAGAGTCGTTTCCAGGTCCATGCCGTCTGATCGTTGAGCCAGTAGGAGAAGTCGCCATCCTTGCCCCAGGAGCCCGCGGTGAGCTGAAGCGCCGGTGCGCGGCGGCCGTGACTCGCGATGTGCTCGCGGGCCGTCACCGGCTGCACGCCATTCGTCGCGAGCCGGCGATAGACATTGGCGAGAAAGTCGACGCCTTCGAACCACCAGTGCCCGAACAGCTCCGCATCGAATGGCGCGGTCACGACGCCGTCGCGCGCTTTCCCGCGTGCGCGCGTCGCCGCGGTTTCTCGGAGCACGCTGGCAAAATGGTCGGCGTGGCTGCGGGCGCTGACCTGTGCGGCCTGTGGGTCGTATTGCCGTTTGGCGCCGAGGTCCACCTGCGGGCCGGTCACGCGCCACAGGCGCAATCCGTCGGGCCAGCGAATCTTGTGGAACTCCAGATACCACTCGTCGCCGGGGTAGCCCTGCGCGCGGCTCCAGACCTGTCGCGACGAACGTGGGTCGCGCACTAACGCGCAGAGATCGCGCGTCTTGCCGTCCGCCGACGCGACACGGTACGCAGTGTATGGAGTCCGCGCGGTGCCGGGCGGAGGCACCTCGGCGACGTCAGGATATCCCAATGCCGGCCCGCCGTGCACGAGATGCGAGTCGACAAAGAAGTAGCGGTAACCCGCGGCGACGAGATGCTCCTCGATGCCGACGCGATACGGTTGGACGGGCGCGCCGAAACCGGGATTCCAGGGACCGGCGGGACGATACGCACATTCCGGCAGCCAACATCCGGTCGGCGCCCGTCCGAAGAGCCGTTGATGCTCTGACGCGCCGACGTGCAGTTGCAAGCGGATACTTTCATCTCGCGCCAAGAGCGGCAGGAAACCGTGTGTCGCCGCTGACGAGATGATTTCGATGACGCCCCGTGCCTCGAAGCCTCGCAACGTCCCGATCAGATCCTCGTCGAGTGAGCGAAACAGCGCGTAGAGCCGCTGCAGCCTCTGCTGCCAAAAATCCGCGATCGGTTTGAGCGCCATGTCGCCCGACTGGGCGAGCGATGCGGGCGCGTGCGCGGCCGCCTCGAGGCGCCGCTCCATGTAGGTCTCGAACTCACTCACGAACGAAGGATGGGCGAGTTGATTCGCGAGCACTGGGGTGATGCCTAGCGTGATCGGTGCAGGGATGTGCTCGCGCTCGAGCGCCTGCAGCGCTTCGATCAGGGGGAGATAGCTGTCCAGCGCCCCCTCGCACAGCCAGACGCTGCCGTGCGGCCAGCGGCCGTGGTGCAGGACGTACGGAAGGTGACCGTGCAGCGTGAGAACGAAATCCATCGCAGGCGCGGTGGCGGTGGGGGGGGGCGACTTAGCGACGGGCGTTCACGCCTCGTCCACGTTTGCCGGTCGTGGACCGTTTGCGCGGCTTGCGCCCGCCCTGCTCGTCCGCGGTCGGCTCCGCGGTGGCGCGCGCGGCGGCGGCTCGGGCGTACACCTTCTGGTACATCTCCGCCGACTGGCGCCACGAGAAATCCTTCCGCATGGCGCCCTGGGCCAGCTCCATGAACCAGGCACGATCCTGAAACATCGTCACGGCACGCTGAATGGCGAGATCGAACGCCTCGGGACTGTAGGCTTCGTACAGGATGCCCGTGACCCCGTCTTCGATCGTGTCGGCCAGGCCACCCACGCGCCGTGCGACGGGGAGCGCGCCATAGAGCTGGGCGCGCATCTGCGTCAAACCACACGGCTCGTACAGCGACGGCATCATCAAGAAGTCCGCGCCGGCGAGCAGCTCATGCTCGAGTGTGTCCGTGAACGCGGTGTTCACCCCGACGCGCTGCGGGAAACGCGCCGCGAGCTCGCGCAGCGCGTTCTCGAACTGCGCCTCCCCCGCACCCAGGAAGATGAACTGCGCGTCGAGCAGCCGCAGGGACTGCGAGGCGACGATTTGGTCGAGCCCCTTTTGCGAGACGAGGCGCGCGCTCATCCCGAACAGCGGAATGTCGGCGCGCTGCGGCAGGCCCCACGCTTCCTGCAGCGCGGCCTTGCACCGTGTCTTCCCAGGCATGTCGTCCGCGCTGAAGCGCGCCGGGATGTGCGGATCGGTCGCTGGATTCCATTCGTTGACGTCGATGCCATTGCGGATGCCGACGAGTCGATCGGCAAGGGCGCGGAAGCTGTGCTGGAGCCCGAACCCGCCGACGTCCGTGAGCAGCTCGAATGCGTGCGTCGGGCTCACCGTGGTCACCATGTCAGCGTACTTGACGCCGCCCTTCAGGTAGTTGAGCCGTCCGTACCACTCCATGTAATCCGGCGACCACATATCGTCGGGCAGATGGATGTCTTTCATCACCTCGTACGGGTAAACGCCCTGGAAGCCGCCGTTATGCACGGTTAGCACGGATGGTAATCGCTGCAAATCCGGCTCAGCGCGGTACACGCGACGGAGGAACACGGGCACCAGCGCCGCATGCCAATCGTGCGCGTGCATGATGAGATCGCCTTGGCCGATGCGCCGCGCGATCTCGATCGCCGCGGAGGCGAAGAGCGCGAAGCGACGCGGATTGTCGGGATAGTCGCCGCTCGAGTCTCCATAAATGCCGGGGCGATCGAACGACGGATTGTGTTCGAGGAAAATCGTCTTCGGATAGTCGTCGCCGGCCTCGTGCCAGAGCCGCACGTGCTCCTTGCGGCCGGCGCTTTCCACCGTGAACGGATCGCTGAACGGCTCGAGCTTACTGATGTGGCTGCGCGCCTCACGATACAACGGCAGGACCACGTGGCTCTCCGTGCCGCTCGCCGCTTGATAGTCGGCGAGGCCGGCGACCGCCTGTCCGAGGCCGCCCGTCCGGGCATACGGCCACAACTCGGCGGTGAGATGGAGAACGCGGGTCTTCAACGGGCTCACCCCTGCGTTACGACGGCGGTGGATCTTCGGGAATCGCTGCCCCGACGGCAGCGGGAACGTAATAGCGTGTCACGTACGCCTGCAGCATTTGGCGCGTCGTGAAGCGTTCTACTGCGACGGCCATCGCTTCTTTCATCATATGTACCCATTCCGCCGATGGCTTGCCAGGGAGTCGATCGTAATAGGTGGGGACAACCTTGGCCTCGAGGATCTCGAAGAGGTGCTCCATGTCCTCCTGGTCGGGCTCGCCCTCGTTCTTCGGCAGGGGGATAGCCCAGCCGTTCTCGCCGGTGAATCCCTCGGCCCACCACCCGTCCAGCGTTCCCAGTTGGGGGACACCATTCAGCGCGGCCTTCATCCCACTGGTCCCGCAAGCTTCTAATGGCACTCGTGGCAAATTGAGCCAGACGTCCACGCCAGCGACCAGGCGTTGTGCCAGATAGAGCTCGTAGTCCTCCAAAAACGCGATCCGGCCCTCGAAGCTCGGATTCTGCGCGGCCGAATACACGCGCTGCAGCACGCGTTTGCCGGGCTCGTCGGCCGGATGGGCCTTGCCCGAGAAGATGATCTGCACGGGACGTCGAGGATCGGTCAGCAGGCGCCGTAACCGTTCGGGGTCGCGCAACAGGAGATCGGCGCGTTTGTAGGTTGCAAACCGGCGGGCAAATCCAAGCGTCAAGACGTTGGGTGACAGCAGCGCTCCGGCGCCTGCGAGTTTCGCCGGGTCCTTCCAGGTGTCGTGCCAACGGTGACGTGCCTCCTCACGGACATAGTGAAAGAGCAGTTGACGGAGGCCTTCGTGGACGGCCCACAGCCGGTCATCATCGATGATACGGACTGCGGCGGCCACGGCTGCGGAGTCGGCCTCGGATTCCCAGTCGGGACCGAGCGCCTCGGCAAGCAACTCGCGTAGCGGCCGTGCCATCCAGGTGGAGAGGTGCACCCCATTGGTGACGTAGCCGATCGGGATGTCCGCGATGGGCTTGTCTTCCCCCCACACCCAACGCCAGATGCGGCGCGACTCTTCGCGATGGCGTGCCGACACCGCGTTCACTCGTCCCGCGAGCCGCAGTGACAGCAGCGTCATCTCGTAGTGCTGATCGCTCGGGCCAGGTTGCCCGAACGCCATGAATTGTTCGCGGGTGATGCCCATCGTGTTCCAGAACGGTCCAGCGACCTGCTCGATCTCATTGAACGAAAAAACGTCGTGCCCCGCCGGCACGGGGGTGTGCGTCGTGAAGATGCTGGTCCCGCGGATCTGCGCCTTTGCCTGTGGGGGCGCGACTCCCTTTTCGATCAGCTCGCGCATCCGCTCGACGTACATGAAGGCGGCGTGGCCTTCGTTGGCGTGCCAGATCTCGGGCTGAATGCGGAGCGCGCGCAGCATCCGGACGCCGGCAACGCCGAGCACCCACTCCTGCCGCAGGCGCGATTCCGTCCCGCTGGCATAGAGTCGCGCGGTCAGATTGCGATCTGCCTTGTCGTTGCAATCCAGATCCGTGTCGAGGAGATACACAGGAATGCGTCCCACCATGACACGCCAGGCGCCCACTTGGACCTGGCGGCCGGCGATGGTGATGGGCACCAGGCAGGGGCTGCCATCGTCACCGTTCACACGGAAGACGGGGTTGACGGTGGGGTCGACCGGATCGACGGAATCGGTTTGCCATCCATCCAATCCGATCTGCTGATCGAAATAGCCGCCGTGATAGTAGAGACCCACGCCGATCAACGGCGCACCGAGGTCCGAGGCTTCTTTACAATGATCGCCCGCGAGGACGCCGAGTCCGCCCGAGTAGATGGGGAGTGAGCGGTGCAGCGCGAACTCGGCGGAGAAATAGGCGATGGTGCGATCGAGCAGTTCGGGATAGCGGCTCGCGAACCAGGTGCCGTTGCGCTGCGAGAGCAGTTCAAAGCGGCGGACGACACGATCGTAGCGCTCGAGAAAGATCGGATCCTGCGCCTGCTGCTCAAGGAGCTCCGGAGAGACCTGGCGAAGGAACTGGACGGCGTTGTGCCGCGTGCTCCTCCACAGGCGGTGGTCGATCCGGTCGAACAACTCGCGCGCGTCCAGCTGCCAACTCCACCAGAGGTTCTGGCTGATGTCAGCGAGCTGCCGGATGCGCTCCGGGATATGGTTCGGCACCGGCGTGGGCGGGGCCGAGGGCGCGACCTGAGGTTGAGCCGGCGCCTGAGGTGGTTCAGTTGGTGACATGGGGTTGAGACATACTAACGAGTGAGATTGTAAGGCTCCAGTCAGGACCGCAACCTTTTTCCGTCGGGCCGCGTCCAACCTGGTATCCTAGCCCCCGTGACCACCATGTCGAGACTCACCGTCTTTCTCGCCGTGCTGTGTGCCCCTTCCTTAGTAGCGCAAAACATCCATCCCACTCCCCCACCGGAGGCTACCGCGGTGCCGCTACGGGAGGAGATCCATCTCGATGGTAAGCTCGACGAGGCGGTGTGGCACACCGCGCCAGCTGCGACCGGATTCCGGCAGAATCAGCCGCACGAGGGGCAGCCGGCGACGCAGCGCACCGAAGTCCGATTCGCCTTCGATGATGCCGCTATTTATGTCGGGGCACGGATGTTCGACGACTCGGGCTCGCGCGGCGTGCGCACACGGCTCGTGCGCCGGGATGCCGACCTCGCATCCGACTACTTCGAAGTCATTTTCGATACCTATCACGATCACATCGGCCGGCTCTTCTTCACGGTGAATCCCTCCGGCGTCAAGCAGGACGCGAACGGACTCGGCGGCGGCGGCGATGAGTCGTGGGACCCGGTGTGGGAAGTGCAGACGAACATCGATTCGCTTGGCTGGACGGCGGAGCTGCGGATTCCGTTCTCCCAACTGCGCTATCCGTCGACGGGGGACGAGCAGACGTGGGGCCTGCAGATGTGGCGTCAGGAAAACCGGCTGAACGAGCTGTCGCAGTGGGCGTGGTGGGGACTGCAGGAAACGGGGGGACCGCCCCGCTTCGGCCATTTACACGGTCTCGTGATCCATCATGCGCCAGGGCGGGCGGAGGTGCTGCCATATCTGGTCGGCCGCAACTCCAACATTCCCGGCAACAGGGACGATCCGTTTTTCGACCCGCATGCGGTCGACGGGCGTGTCGGCGGTGACGCGACGCTGCGCGTCACGTCGAATCTCACGCTCAACGCGACCGTGAATCCGGACTTCGGCCAGGTCGAAGTCGATCCCGCCGTCGTGAACCTCTCAGCCTTCGAGACCTTCTTCGACGAGAAGCGGCCGTTCTTCGTCGAGGGGGCCGGGTACTTCGGCCTGGGCGGGATCAACTGTTTCTTCTGCTCGAACGTTTCAAATCTCACAACGCTGGCCACGCGGCGCATTGGCCGGCCGCCGCAGGTCTCGCCGTACCGCAGCGGCCTGGCGGTTCCAGTCGACTATGCGGACATGCCGGAGAACTCGACGATCCTCGGTGCCGCCAAGCTCACCGGCCGGACGCGCACGGGATGGTCGATCGGCACGCTGGATGCCGTCACGCGGCGCGAGGCGGCTCCGGTGCAGTTCGACGATTCCACGCGTGGAACGCTCACCGTCGAGCCGGCAACAAACTATTTCGCGACCCGCGTCGCCAAGGATTTAGCGGGAGGGGCGACGCAGCTGAGGGCGATGGTGACGTCCGTCCACCGTGATCTCGGCGATCCCTACCTCGCGAACCGGCTCAGCCATCATTCCGAGGTGTTGGGGATCGCGACCGATAGCTGGTGGAGCAAACGGACCTATCGCCTCATGGCTCAATTTGCGGGTTCCCACATCACGGGTGACACGGCGGCGCTGCGGCGCGTGCGCTTCGGATCGGCTCACTACTTTCAGCGGCCCGACCGCTCCGATCCTGTGGATGCCCAGACGCCCCGGACCGGCATGGGAGGGGTCGGGGGATACGCCCGACTCTCGAAGGAAGCGGGCCACTGGCTGTGGGAAGTCTCCACCACCTTCCGCACGCCCGCCTACAACAACAACGACATCGCGTTCTTCTCCCGCGCCGATTACTGGTGGATGAGCGCCAATCTCTTCCCGATCTGGTCGAAGCCGACCAAATGGTATCGGCAGCTGTTTTTCATCGCCGGAGGGCAGCAGCAGTACAACTTTGACGGCGATCTGACGGATCGACAGGTGCAGGCATATGCCCAGATCGAGACGCTGGGCTACTGGAATCTGAGCACCTTCTGGATTCACCGGCCACAGACGTTCGATGACCGGCTGACGCGCGGCGGGCCGGTCGTGAAACGGGTGGCGAACGACTTCTGGTATCTGAACGTCAACAGCGATTCGCGCAAACGAATCGTGGCTCGGTTCAATGGCTCCTACAGCTGCAACGATGACGGGGATTGCGGTAACTCGACGAGCCTGTCCCTGCAGCTGAAGCCGCGCTCGAATGTGTCGGTGTCACTGGGCCCTTCCTACAATCGCTCGCTGACCAGCGTTCAGTTCGTCGGCTCCTATGCCGATCCGACGGCGACCAACTTCTTCGGCACCCGCTACGTGTTCGCGCATCTCACGCAGAAAACGATCTCGATGGATACGCGCGTCAACGTCACCTTCACGCCGACCATGACCCTCGAGCTGTTCGCGCAACCGCTGATCGTGTCGGGCGCGTTCTCGCGCTACAACGCCTTCGCGGCGCCGCGGTCCACACAACGGCTGGTGTTTGGCCGGGACTTCGGAACGGTCGTCGTCACGCCGGCGACGAAGCCGGCCGTCGATCCGGCCACGATTCAACTCGACGCCGACACGCTGGGCGGTGGTGCACCCACGTACACCTTCACCGATCCGACCTTCACCTTCCGCTCCCTGCGCGGCAACGCGGTGCTGCGCTGGGAATACCGGCCGGGGTCGACCCTCTTCGTCGTCTGGACCCGCAGCAGCCAGATTCCCGACCTTCCGCGCGGCAACATTCGCTTCGGCGAGGACGCGGGCGACCTGTTTCAGGGGCCGTCGGAGAACATCTTCCTCGTCAAGATGACGTACTGGTTGGGGTTCTAAACTGGGGACCGGGGGCCGGGAGCAGTGGGAACCGGTTAGTGTTCTTGTAGCAACTGCTTCCCTGAGGGTTTCATGTCTATCCGCGCCGTCAAATCGATTTCTCAGTCGCTGCCCACGCTCGAAGGCGCCGGCGTCAAGCTGCGCCGGGCCTTCGGGTTTGGCCGAACCGGCGACTTCGATCCGTTCCTTCTCCTCGATGATTTTCGCAACGAGAATCCTGAGGATTACCTCCCGGGCTTTCCGTGGCACCCGCACCGCGGCATCGAGACGATCACGTACGTGCTGAGCGGCAGCGTGCAGCACGGTGACAGCCTGGGCAATAAGGGCACGATGGGCGCGGGGGACGTGCAGTGGATGACCGCGGGGAGCGGCATTCTTCACCAGGAGATGCCCAAAGGCGACGAGCGCGGCCGGATGCATGGGTTCCAGCTCTGGGCCAATCTGCCGCGCAGCCTCAAGATGACTGCGCCGCGCTACCAGGACATCCACGCGCAAGAGATCCCCGAGGTGGTCGACGACGTCGGGACACGCGTGCGCGTCGTCGCGGGCGATTTCTGGGGCAAGCGCGGCCCCGTCGAGGGCGTCGCCGCCGATCCCCGCTACCTGGACATCTGGATTCCCCCGCGCGTGCGCAAGACGATTCCGGTGGAGTCGTCCCGGCACGCGTTCGCCTACGTGTTCGAAGGCAGCGGCACGTTCCGCGACGCCTCCGCGCCGCAGGGCGTTCGGACCGATCGCGTGTCGGCCGGCGGCCGTGATGCTGGCAGTGAAAGCGCCCAGGAGACGGGAAACCGGTCGCTCGTGTTGTTCGACTCGGGCGACGAAGTCACCGTGCAGGCCGGTGAGCAGGGCATGCGGTTCCTCCTGGTGTCGGGTCAGCCGTTGCAGGAGCCGGTGGCGTGGCAGGGGCCGATTGTGATGAACACCAAAGAGGAACTGCAGAACGCGTACGACGAGCTGCGCCGGGGCACCTTCATCAAGCGCTAGCCAGTTTCGTTCTGGGGCGGTTATCCTTCACGCCGCCCAATGTGGAACTTCCTCCGCCGGATCTCACTCACGTGGTGGATTTTCATCGGGATGGTCCTCGGCGTGGCGCTGGGGGTCATCGCGCGTGAGGTCGGTCATCCCGAGTACGCGACCGCACTCCGGCCGATATCGACGACGTTTCTGCGGATGATCAAGTCGATCATCGTGCCGATCATTTTCGGCACGCTGGTCGTCGGGATCGCGGGTCATGGCGACGACATGAAGCGCGTCGGCCGTCTCGCCCTCAAGTCGCTGATCTATTTCGAGATTGTGACCACGCTGGCGCTGTTCATCGGTCTGTTCGCCGTGAACTTCGTCAAGCCAGGGATCGGCGTAAGCCTCAAGCCGCCAACCGGCGGGCCGGCTGGCCTCCCGGGTGGCGAACAGCCGACATTCGCCAGCGTGCTGGAACACATCGTGCCGCAGAGCTTTTTCGAGGCGGCGTTCCAGAATCAGATCCTCCAGATCGTCTTTTGGTCGGTGCTGTTCGCCATCGGACTGTCGCAGGTGCGCGGCCGTCCCAAAGAAGCGATGCTCGGGTTCTGTGAAGGACTCGCCGAGGTGATGTTCAGGTTCACCGCGATCGTCATGAAGTTCGCGCCGATCGGCATCGGTGCCGCCATCGCCTACACGGTCGGCCATGCGGGTTTGGATGTGTTGAAGAATCTCGCCTTGCTCATCATCACGCTGTACGGTGCGCTCGTGGTTTTCGGGTTGCTGGTGCTCTATCCGGTGGCGCGGATCGCGCGCGTTCCGCTCGTGCCGTTCGTCCGGGCGATCAAGGAACCGGCGTTGATCGCATTCTCTACGACCTCGTCCGAAGCCGCCTTGCCGAAGGCGATGGAACAGATGGAGGCGATCGGCGTGCCACGCCGCATCGTCGCGTTTGTCATGCCGACCGGATACTCGTTCAACCTGGATGGCAGCACGCTGTATCTCGCGGTCGCGTCCATCTTTGTGGCGCAAGCGGCCGGCGTGCATTTGTCGCTCGGCCAGCAGCTGCTGATGATGTTGACGCTCATGCTGACGAGCAAAGGCGTCGCGGCGGTCCCCCGGGCATCGCTGGTGATCCTGACCGGAACGCTGGCCTCGTTTCATCTGCCGGTCGAAGCGGTCCTCGTCATCCTCGGCGTAGACGAAATCATGGACATGGCACGCACGACGGTGAACTTGATAGGCAACTGTCTGGCCACGGTTGTCATGGCGCGCTGGGAAGGCGAATACGACGACTCGCGCCCCTTCGTAACCAAAGCGGCCGACGCAGCGTAACTTCTCCGCGTGACCAGCTCCGCGGAGATACCCGCCGACCTCGCGGCGGCGCTCGCTGATCGCTACACGCTGCGCCACGTCCTGGGACGCGGCGGCATGGCGACGGTGTACCTGGCGGACGATCGCAAGCACCACCGCGCCGTCGCTCTCAAGGTCCTCCTGCCGGGGCTCGCCGCCTACCTCGGGGCCGAACGCTTTCTCAAAGAGATCCAAATCGCGGCGCGGCTGACGCATCCGCACATTCTTGCGCTGCATGACTCAGGCGAAGCCAGCGGGTTCCTCTACTACGTCATGCCGTACATCGATGGCGGCTCGTTGCGCCAGCAGCTCGAGGGACCGCCGCGCCGAGCGTTCTCGCAGCAGCAGGCGCTGGCGATCGCGGAGCCCGTCGCCGACGCACTGACCTACGCGCACCGGATGGGCGTCCTGCACCGCGACATCAAGCCCGAAAACATCCTCTTCCTGCAGGGCCATCCCATCGTGGCGGACTTCGGCATTGCGAAAGCCGTGAGCACGGCCGGGGGCGCGAATCTGACGCGCACCGGATTCCCCGTGGGCACGCCGGGCTATATGAGTCCGGAACAAGCGGCCGGCCTGACCGAGCTCGACGAGCGCACCGACGTCTACAGCCTGGCGGTCGTGATGTATGAGATGTTGGTCGGCGACGTGCCCGGCCGCTGGCCGACCGAGGATGCGGTGCGCGCCGGCCGGTTCCTCGAGGCATCGGCGTCCCACCGCACCCGACTGACGAACATCGGGGCGAGAATCGAGGGTGCTCTGGTGCGGGGACTCGCGATTCGGCACGACCAGCGCACACCCACCGCGGCGGCTTTGATGGAGGAGCTGACGCACGGGACCTTCGGGGGGGGGGCCCGGCGGCGCTACGACAAGGACGAGGTACAGGAAATCGTCAAACGCGCCACGGAAATGGAAGCGACCAACAAGACGGCTTCCGGCACCATGACGATCGGCGGCGTGCAGGCGCTCGCGGACGAAGTCGGCGTCGCGCCGGACCTGGTGCGCGCCGCTGCCGATTCACTGCAGACGCCGTATGTGGCGCCCGGTCCACTGGCTCAGAATCGCACGAATCACTGGGCCGGGGGTCCCACGGAATTGTTCTTCGAGCGCGTGATCGAGGGCGAGTTGCCGGAGTCCGAGTACGCGACGGTCGTCGAGGAGATCCGGCGCGTGCTCCGCAACTCCGGGCAGGTGAGCCAGTTCGGCCGATCTTTTTCCTGGATTGCGGCACGGGGACCGGCCGCGCGGCGCGATCTGGAGGTTTCGGTTTCCGTGCGCCGCGGGCAAACGCGCATCACGATCCAGGAGAACCTGCATCAGTTGATTGGCGCCATCTACGGAGGCATTGGCGGCGGGATGGGCGGCGGCGGGATGGGACCGATCCTGGGAATTGGTGCGGGCGCGCTGCACATGGGTCCGGCCGCGGTCGCCGTTGTGCCCATCTGGCTCGGTATCACCTACCTCACCGCGCGAACCGTGTACCGCCGTTCGACGGGCCGCCGCCTTCGCGAGCTCGACGCCCTCATCAATCGCCTAGGCGCGCTCGTCGCAGACCTTGTCGTCATGGCGCACTGACTGAATCCCTAGGCTGCCACGGCGGGACCTAGAACGCGGCGTGCCACTCGACTCGAGCGCCGCGTGAGCTGGCGAGAAATCGGGGCGCGCCGAGGCCAAAAAAACGCCACCGGCCCTCGATGAAATTGGCCGCCGTGACCCCCACCGTCGCGCCGGCCAGGACGTCCGAAAGCCAGTGTCGATGGTCGTTCAGCCGCGACCAGGCCGTCCCGGTCGCGCCGGCGAACAACACGGCGCTGGCCCACGGGCGCCGGATCTCGCCAGCCAGCGATGTCGCCAGCGCAAACGCCATCGTGGCGTGGCCGGACGGGAACGAATCGTGATGAGAGAACGGCTTGAACGCGTACTGGGTGGTGGACTCAACCGGACGCAGCCGTCCGGCGACGACTTTCCCCCCGCCCGTGATCACGCCCGCGAGCACGACGGATGCGAGCACGCGCGCGCCACTGCGCGTCAGATCTTTGCTCCCCCCGATGAGTCCAGCGCCCAACAGGAGGGCCGGAACGCCGAAGGTAACCTCGGGTTGACCGCCGTTACGAAATCCGCGCGCGAGCGCATCCGACTGCGAGTTGCGGTGGTCCTGAATCCACGTGTCCACGCCACGGTCGATCACGCTTACGGCACCGATTGCCCCCGCGGCAACAACGACGTGCCACCAGCGCACGTTCGGTGGAGCGGGGGCGGGGGCGGGGGCGGGGGCGGGGGATCGCTGGGCGGGTGCTGTCGTGGGCAGCACGATGAGCAACGCGACCCCCAAAGCTGTTG
>Ga0209157_1001839_pt1 | contig 17320 bp, 19 predicted proteins | sample GraSoiAngelo_135_FD_185892 | JGI IMG/M metagenome (GOLD analysis project Ga0209157, IMG submission 185892) | Grasslands soil microbial communities from the Angelo Coastal Reserve, California, USA - 14_0929_05_40cm (SPAdes) (version 2) | ecosystem: Environmental > Terrestrial > Soil > Grasslands ...
GAGCCATGGTCACGAGACGGCGGGCCGGCCGGCCGCCGGAGGCATACTTGCCGCTGCCGCCCGCAACGTTCCACATCCTGCTGGCGCTCGCGGACGGGGAGCTGCACGGCTACGCGATCATGAAGGGTGTGGCAGCGCGTTCCGAGGGCACCGTGCGGCTGGGGCCGGGGACGCTCTACGGATCGCTGAAGCGGCTGCTGGAGGCGGGCCTCGTGGAAGAAGGTGGCGAGCGCGCAGCCCCGGAGAGGGGCGACGAGCGACGCCGCTACTACCGACTGACGCAGCTCGGCCTATCCGTCGTGCGCGCGGAGGCGCGGCGGCTCGACGCGATGGTGCGTGCGGCGCGGCGCAAGAAGCTGATCGGTGTGAGGCCTGCATGAGCGCCGAACGTATCTACCGTCTGCTGCTGCGCGCCTACCCGCCGGACTTTCGGTCCGAGTACGGACGCGAGATGGTGCTGCTTTTTCGAGATCAGTGCCGGGAGAGCGACGTGCGAACCCTCGGTTTCTGGGCGGCGGTCATCTGGGACGTCGCGTGCAGCGCACCGGCCCTGCGCGCAGAAGCGTGGCATACGCGTGGACGTCTGAGCACTCGAACCATGGGGGTCATTATGAAGCTCGCTGCAATGCTCACTGTCTTGGTCGGCGTCCTTGGCATCCTGAATGCCGGGGTAGAGTGGGGCGCAGGGGTGACGGGAACGATCGGGGGGATGCACGCGCTCTCGCTCGTGCTTGGCGTCTTTGCGAGTGGGCTGCTTCTCGCCGCCGGTGTCGCGGTCCTGCGCCCGACGCAGCAGGGCCGGCAAGCGGCACGCCTCGCGCTGATCGCCTCGCTCGTGCTGATCGTGGCCGCCCGGCTGCTGTTTCCCTGGATGTCCATCTTCTCCCAGCTTGTCGGCATTGGACTGCCGGTCGCGCTCCTGATCGCGCTGTACTGGCCACGCAAGCACTCCACTCCTTCGTGGGGATCTACTCCGTAACACTACCCTTGGGAGGGGGCTCGGTCGTCCGGATTTTCGAGGAGAAGGGAGTACTCAAGGCCCTGTCGGAGGGCGAGACACGACGGCTCCTCAAGAGCTCCGTCGCCAGCCCCGTGCAAACCCTACACCAAGAAGAACACCTGCTCCCGCGAGCGCACAAATGAGGACAGGCGTTACGGGCGTATGGAGGTTCGCCACCGCGACTGGAGCGGCGACGACAAATCCGATAATCCCTCCAATGAGACCGCTCGAGCGATCAGCCCGCGCGAGCCACTGAAACTTGGAGGCCAGTCCAACGGCCGCGGTGACGCCCAGGATCCCACCTGCGGTCGCGCCGACGACGAGTCCGGACTTCCCTGCGGCGTTCCCAAGGATCGAGCCGGTCACCGCACCGAGACCAGCCAGGATCCACGCGGCTAAAAAGATCGGCATGGGCTTCACGTTGCTCGACGAATCTCCGTCATGACCGCCTCGGCGGCGAGCTGGAGCTTGAAGAACGGAAGGTACGAGGGCGACCAGTACGAAGGTAGCACCGGGCATCAGTGTCGCAAGCGAGCGAGTTCATTGGCGATCGCCACCAAGTTGTGCTCGTTGATCGCCTCTACGACGCTGTACCAGTCGGTATTCACGGTACTCGGATACATGGCGCCGAGAATCCCCCCTGCAATCGATGCGACGGAGTCACTGTCTCCGCCAATGTTCGCAGCCAGGAGAATCGCTTCCTCTGCCGATTGCATTACGGTCGCGAGCCCCAGGGCCAATGGCACGATCGTCAACGGCTGATTCGGAAAGCAATTCGCAGCTATCTCGGCTGGTCGAAGCACCGGCAAGCGCTCCAGCTGGTCATAGACGGTGCGGACCGCGTTCGCGAACGATGGAGCGACTTCGGCAGCGGCACGCACTGCAACCTCGTGGACGTCGCGAGGAGAAGCCTCATCGATCGCTGCCGAGACCGCCGCGGCAGTCGCGGCGGCGGCGGCGATCGCGAGTGAGCCGCCGTGAGTCGAAATCGCAGCCTCGCGGGCGCCGTTTTGGAGCTCGTCCAAACGGTGCGAGGTATAGAAGATGCCCACAGGTGCTACACGAATGGCGGCTCCGCAGCCGTCATGGTTCGTCGCAACGCGCGTCGGATCGGCGGCTTGGTGAAACTCCCAGAGGGATTTGACGCCCGGATGTACAGACTTGCTGCATCGGAGCATTTCACGACCGACGCTCACATGTGAGACAATCCGATCGGTGATGATGGCGCGTGCGACGGCGATGGTCCGTTCAGTGTCATCCGTGGTTTCACCGATCCGCCACTCGTGCTTCGCATTTCCCATGTATCGCGGGATGACCGACCCGGGAGTTCCTTCGAAACCGCGGATGGCGTGGGGATACCAGCGGCGCACGTCGTCATGCGACAGCGTCTCGGTTTGCTTGCCAACGGCGTCACCGGTAGCGATGCCCTTGAGGCAGCCGAGGATGCGTTCGGCTGCCCGAACGCGCTCACTTTGCAGGCAGTGAACCCGCGTACTTTGCGGCGACCTGGACCCACTTACCCAGCTGCACATCCGTTTTCAGCCCACTCGCCTCCACGAGAATCCACCCCTTCATCGGCCGTCCCGTGAGATCGAAGCGCCGGGTATGAGCCTGAGCGAGAGCAGCATCGGTCGCTTCAGGCGCGAGACGAACGATGAGATCCGACTTGTGGACCCCGACGCACATGTTGCCATTGAGAAGAAAGGCGACGCCGCCGAACATCTTCTTCTCGACGAGCCCTTTGCGCCGGCCCAGTGAGCCGCGAATTCGGTCTGCTAACCGTTCATCAAAGGCCATCGTTAGCAACTGCCGCGATCTTCTGAGCAACCCGCTCGGGGCCCTGGCCTAAAGGTGTGCGGGATTCCACAAGCTGTCGTCACGCCATGTCTGGACGAGAAACCACGGTAGCCCGCCGGTATCAATGGTGAGGACCAGGAGCGCGATCGCGGCGATGGGTTTTGAACCCGCGCTCGCCAAGAGAGCCAGCGTCACGAGGATCGTGCCGAATACGGGAACCCCCGAGCTGTAGCGGTAACCTTCCAGTGAGTGATGCCTGCGTCGGTAGATCCACGGGCGGATCCACGAGAGGTAGAGATTCAGCGATCCTATCGCAGCAGCGAGCCCCAACGGAACGAGGCCAACCCACCATGTTTGGCGCCGGGGTGCAAAAAGCGACCACACCGCGAGCGCGACGGGCGCGAAGCAGATCGTGACGCCGAGTATGCGGCGGAAGGTGAATCTCATCCTTGAACGGCCACCCAGATCTCAGCGGGGCCGGCTTCTGGGTAAATCTCGAAATCGGACGTATACGCGCGCGCCGGTGCATTGGCGCGCGCGAAGTACTTCCACACCTCGCGCCAGCCACCAATAATGGCGTCGGGGAGTGGGCCGGGACAGCGAAATGCGAGATATGGTCCCTGCGCAATAGAAATGACTTGCAGAGGAGCCGATACGGGTGGTGAATTGGGAACCTGGCGCCCCACCAAAAGCTGATAGCTGCCGGAGACATCACTTTCATACCCTGAGTAGACGGCCATTGTCGGCCCGACTGCACCCATTTCGTTCAGCCGCTCAGCCCAGCGCTCGGTACTGAACCGCGCCCATAGTTGAGGAATCTTTGCCTTGGCGGGATCTGATTCCGCGGCATTGGCTGTGCGTGTGGCGAGCCCCATGATTTTCTTAGCCGTGGCACGACGATGCTCTGGTCCAGAACTCAATCGATTCCTCCAAGCATTAAGAGCCACGACGCTGACGCGGAGGGCAAATCTTCGAAGAGGGCGCGTGTTGAGTGGCCCGCTCAATTCGTCGAGCGCGGATGTGCGAACTCCCGATATACGGTCCATTTGTCATCTGGTTCAATGATCATTTGAAGCTTATGGGTGTGAACCGACGGAGCGAACGCCTGCATCCGCCGCTTCGTCGACTCGGGATTCGATGTGTAGAACACCCACTCTTTAACACCGCCACACGTGATCGCGATTACCAGAACGGCCTCACGATCCACCTCGACAGCATTCCGAATCCTCTCCTCGAGCGCCTGGAGCGTGGCGTTCTCTTCGGGCGTCGGCATCCCGTTATTCGCCAGGGCCTGCATCTTCGTCGCTATCCCAACTCGGAAACCGTACGCGGGATGTCCGGCCAGCGAACCGACGCCCATATGAACGCGTGCCAGCATAAGCTGGCCATCCTGCGCGCCTTGGACCATGCTCCAGGGGCCGTTCGGAATCAAATCCGGAAGGGATGGCTTTCGGGAGAACAGGCCCATGCGAGAGTCCTCCGAGTTAGGCAGCCGCTAACCGAATCCATATCTTCCCGGCGTCGATGATTTCCGCCCGGCCTGGCAGCACCAACGGGTCGTTGGAATCGGTAAAAAACGCCAGGCCCTTGTAGGTCGTCAGATATCTCCAGGACGCTTGGAAGAAGCCCCCCGGAGCTCGAACCACGATGGGCTCGTCCTGTCGATTCAAGAGGCGCAGAAAGTCCACAGTCTCAACTCTGACAACGACGCCGGAAGCCTTGATCGCCTGAGCTATTGCTGCGGCATGTGCAGTGGCCTCGGCCATGGCTGGAACTCCTGTGGCTGCCTAACTTAGTAACGAAACAAATTCACTCGGGACTCCTCACACGCCCGCGAACCACGGATACCCCTGATCCTCCCAATACCCGCCCGGTCGCTCCGCCGTGAAGGTCATCGCAACGAGATACTTGGTCATCTTGTAGCCGAGCTTGGTGGGCGAGTACAGCCGCAGGGGCGCGCCGTGGCTGGGCGGTAAGGGATTGTCATTCATCCCGTACGCGAGAATCGTCTGCGGGTGCATCGCGCTCGCGAGATCCCAACCATTCGAGTAGCCGGAGTCGAACGAGTCGAAGCGGATATAGCGAGCCTGCGGGAGCATGCCGCAGCGCTCGGCAACAGCCGAGACTTGGGCGCCGTGCCAGGTGGCAATCGCGCTCCATCCTTCCACACAATGGTGCTTCACGGTGTACGTCGTCCGCGGCATCGCCTGCAGATCGTCGATCGACAACGTCTGGGGCTGGCGCACCAATCCGCTGACCTGCAGCCGCCACGCCCTGGGGTCCTGCAGCATCGGCATCATCGGCGAGATGAAATAGCTCGGTAGACGCGCCGTGCGCTGGGAGACGGCGTACTGCGGCGCCAGCCGGTGCTTGGAGAAAAAGATCTTCTCTCCCACCCAGTCGTTCACTCGACTGACGTCGAGCAACAGGGGACGCACGGCGTTGCCGCCGTCCCAGCCGCAGGCGGCCGCAACCGACGCCGGGCCGGCGAGGGCCGTCAATCGGAGAAACGCGCGCCGGTCAATCACGGCTTGGGAACCGGCCGCGGTACCAACCGGAGATCATCGCGCGCAGCGACGCGGGGTCCACGACGAATACCAGAATCACGTGCACGACGAGGAACCCCGTGAAGATCCACACCGCCCAAAAGTGCCAGTAGCGGGCCGCCTGAAATCCGCCGAAGAGCGCCGTGAGCCAGGAGAATTGCGTCGGCTTGTAGATCGCGAATCCGGTAAGAACCGAAAGCACACCGAGCAGAATGATGAACGTGTACGCGAGCTTCTGGAGCGGATTGTGCTTGCCCTGCGGCGGGTGATCCTTGCGGACCCTGAGGTAATACTTCTGCATCTCGATCGCGCCACGAATGTCGCGCGGCCGGAACAAGAGTGACCGCCACTCTCCGCTTAGGGCGAGATACGACAGGTACAACACGCCGGCGGCGATGAACGGCCACATCAACGCGAAATGCCAATTCAATGCGCCGGCGAGCCAGCCGCCGAGGCGACTCCATTTCGGGAATGCCTGGTTCTCAAACGCATTGACGTAGTAGGGACCACCGCGCTCACCAAAGCGCGCATACGCGCTGTAGATCTGCAATCCGCTCGTGATCATGCCCAGGACCAACACGAACGTCATCCAGTGCGTGACCCGGGCGATCCAGTGATGTCGTTTGACGGGCGCGGCGGGCGGAGTCATAGGCTAAGTATATTCCGTGCCATGCGCCTAGCAACGCTCTTCATCCTCGCCGGTCTCGTGTCCTGCCGCTCGCAACAAGCGGCCATAACAACTGGCAACGCCGACACGCTGAGCTTTGCCGACGTGACCCCACGCGATTCAGCGGATACCTCGTTGCTCGCCCCTCGCGTGATCACAGAGCCGACGGTGGTGGTCTTCTGGCTCGCGGCGGCGGACACCTTCTCGGCCGACGATCAAGCCGAGGCGCTCGACGAGCTCAATGCCACCACCGAGGGACTCGCGCCGATGCTGGCACGGCACAGCATCAAGCTCGTCCCGACCAACTCCGACACGATTTACGTCGCACTCCCCAACCGGCAGCGCCGCGTGATTCTCTTGACCGGCGTGGACTACCCCTTCGGGTACGTCCTCGTAGCACCGGGCAGCGCCGAGCGCATTCTCGCTGGACTCTACGCGGACGACGAGCTGCGCGACGAGGTCGAGGCCTATTTCGACCTGCCGCCCTCCGACAGCGCCGGCGCGAGGCCGCGGATCTCGACTTGAGTACGTCGCTGCTGCTGCGCGGCGGGCGGCTGGTCACCATGGACAACTCCCGCCGCATTGTGGATGCGGATGTGCTCGTGCAGGACGGGCGCATCAAGCAGGTTGGAAAGTTGGACGGTGGGAAGGTTGGAAAGAAGCCCGCACTCCTCGATTGCACAGGGCTCGTCGTTCTTCCGGGTCTCATACAAGCCCACATCCATCTCTGCCAGACTCTGTTCCGAGGATTGGCAGACGATCTCTCTCTCGAAGCGTGGCTGGCGAAACGCATCTGGCCGCTCGAGGCCGCACACACAGAAGCCTCGGTCCACGCGTCCGCCATGCTCGGCGCCGCCGAGCTGCTGCTGGGGGGCACGACGGCGATTCTGGACATGGAGACGGTGCGCCACACGGGGTCTGCGTTCGAGGCGCTCGAATCGATCGGCATCCGCGCCACCGCCGGTAAATGTCTGATGGATGGGCCGGCAAATCCAGCGCGCTTACGCGAGACGACCGACAAAGCGCTCACCGACAGCTCCGACCTGTGCGCGCGCTGGCATGGCGCCGCCGGCGGGCGGTTGCGCTACTGTTTTGCCCCGCGCTTCGCGCCCAGTTGCACGGGGCCCCTGCTTCGCGCGGTCAGCGATCTCGCGGAGCGGAGCGGGGCGACGATTCACACGCATGCGGCGGAAACGCCGCTCGAGCTGGATACGGTCAAGCGCGAGACGGGGCACGACGAGATCGCGTATCTCGACACGGTCGGCATCTCGGGGCCGCGCGCTGCACTAGCGCATTGTGTCTGGGTGGATAAGGACGGCATCGCTCGGCTGGCGCGGCAGGCGACGAACGTCGTCCATTGTCCCAGCTCGAACCTCAAGCTCGGCAGCGGTATTGCCCCGATTCCGGAGATGCTCGCCGCCGGATGCCGGGTCGCGATCGGCGCTGACGGCGCCCCGTGCAACAATCGCCTCGACGGCTTCTCCGAGATGCGCCTGGCCGCCCTGATTCAGAAGCCGCGCCTCGGACCAGACGCGCTGCCGGCCGGACAGGTCTTGGAGCTTGCCACCCTGGGCGGAGCACGGGCGCTGGGGCTCGAAGCGGAGATCGGCTCGATCGAAGTCGGCAAATGCGCGGATCTGATCGCGCTCGATCTCAGCGGCCCTCACGCGCAGCCCGACGACGCTGATGTCATCTCCCGGATCGTGTACAGCGCGCGGGCCGGCGACGTGCGGCACGTGATCGTGGACGGGCGAATTGTCGTGCGAGACGGTGTCCTGAAGACCGCCGATGTCCAAGAGATCCGGAAAACCGCGAACGCACAAGCGCGCCGGCTACGGCGCGCCGCCTCCATTTCCTGAGATCCGGAAGCGTTTGATCGTCTGAGCCAATACGGTCGCGGCATCGGAGAGTCGCTGCGACGTCGATGTCAGCTCGCTGAGCGAGGCGATCTGCTGCGCGGTCGCGGCGGAGGTCTGGCGCGCGCCGCTGGCCGCGTCGTCGGCGATCGCCGCGACTTCCTCCATGCGCCGCAGCACTTCCTGCATGCGTTTGGTCTGATTCTCGGTTTCGGCGGCGAACGTGGTCGCGAATTGCACAGTCGAGTTCAAGTCGGCGAAGATCGCGTCCAGGGCGTCATGCACGGTGGTGGCCACGCTGCCAACTCCCTTCGCGGCTTCGCGGCCCTGCTGCATCGCGTCCACGACGCGCGTGATCTGCTGCTGCGTCGCCCGCACGCGCGCCCCCACTTCCTCCGCCGAACGCGCGCTCTGCTCGGCGAGCTTGCGCACCTCACCGGCGACGACCCGGAAGCCGAGTCCGTGCTGGCCCGCGCGCGCCGCTTCGATCGCCGCGTTGAGGGCCAGAAGATCGGTCTGGCTGGCGATGCGGGTAATGCCGTCCACGAGCTTGCCGATCTCGCGAGAATCGCGGTCGAGCGCGCCCGCGACCTCGGCCGCGTGGTCCATATGCACCATCAGGTTCATGAGGAGCATGCTGGCGCGGGCGACCTCCTCGCCGCGCTTGTGCGCCTGTAGCGCGATCTCGGTGATCTGCCGCTCGGCCTCCTGCGCGCGGGCGTGTAGCGTCGTCGCCAGGCCGGAGGCGGCCTCGGAATCCTGTCGTCCATGGCCGATGAGCTGGCGCTGGCGCTCCGTGCCTTCGGACAGGTGCACGGTGGTGCTGGAAATGGATTGCGAGGCGGTCTGGAGCTCCCGTGCGGCTGTCGCCAGGCTGCGCGCCATGGCCGCGAGTGCATTCCCCTGGTGTGCGATCTCGCGCAGGATGTCGGCGATCGCCGCGGTCGTCCGATTCACGCTCACGCTCAGGAAGCCGAGCTCGTCCGTGGCGCCAGCGGCGCTGCTTCCCTCCATGCGCCGGGTCAGGTCGCCGCGTTCGATCTCACCGAGTACGCCCCGCGCGGTCCGCAAGCGTTCGACGATCTGCACGAGCGTCGGCACGAGTGCGACGCACGCGAACACCAGGACCAGGCTCTCCTGGATGTAGAGCGACCAGCTCCAGCCGTATCCCGCGACCTGGGTCAGCGCGGTGACCAGCGTGAAGGCGACGAGGTTGATGATCAATGCCCCCCACGCCTCACGCCGCTCGAGGTACAGCGCGGCCTGGAGCGGGGCGATCAGGTACGCGCCGTACAGGATGTGACCGTTGGGGCCCATCGCGAATAACACCGCCGAGATGAGCAGACAGCCGACGATGAGATTGAGCTGCGCGTACCACGGCTCGAACGCACCGCCCTGCACGAGCCGGCGGACGCCGGCGTTCGCTCCCGCGAAGCTCGCGGCGAAACCGAGAATGAACCACCAGGAGATTGTCGCGAGCCCCGCGAGCTTGACGGCCGCCAGCAGCACGATGCCGAATCCCACGAAGCCCCAGCGCGCCCGCGTGTTCGCCAGGACGTAGTGCCGTTGCTTCGCCAGGCGCTCTTGGAAGAGTTGCTGTTCGAGGCTGTTCACATGCGAAACAGGTAGCTGGCCTTCAGGAAGAAGCCGTCGCCGGTGCGTGAGAGACGGCGGAAGCTGAAGGGATCGGGCTCGCTGAGCGACGAGCCGTAGCCGAAGAAGAGCACCGTCCCGGGCGTCGGCTTGTAGGAGAATAGAAAGTCGTTGCGGAACTCCGTGTTCGTGCTGCGCGCCTGCGGGGTGCCGTTGACGATCAGCTGGTCCCCGGTCCGTGGATCGCGCAACGTGTCTCGCACCTGAGCGAAATACTGTCCGACATATCGAAAGAAGATGTCTCGCGTGAGCTGATACTCGACTTTGAGCCGGGGAATGTTCGCCGTCGAGAACCAGCTGCCGCCTGCCGCGCGCGTGATGACCTGATGTGGCCATTGGCCTTCGAAGCGCAGGGACGATGTCGGCTTCCACGCCAGCGCGAGGAAGAGATTGAGCGCGCGGCCTTCGGAGGCTTCGGCGAAGATCGGCCCGGATGTGCGCCCGATGCTGAGATCCATCTTCAGCGTGCGGTTGGGTGTGCTGAGGGCGGCGGCACCGCCCCAGAGATTGTACAGGCCATGCGGAACCGCGAACGGCGCCGGTGTGCCGGCGGCGTCGACTTGGTAGCCGGCGTAGTCCGGAGGGTCGAATCGCTGATGTGAGTTGCTCCAGAGCGCGGTAACGAACCACCCGCCCCTAATGTTCAACTGGAGCTGCTGCGTAATGCTGCCCTCGAGGGTGCTCCGCAGATTGAGGAAGTCGTCGTAGCGCCACGTCGGCTGAAGCAAGATGTAGGTAGTGGCGTTCTCGAGCAGCGCCCCCGGCTTCCCATAGCGCGTGAACCGATTGAAGATGCGTCCTTGGACGACGTTCACGCGGTTGACGAAACCGCTCCGGGCGGAGAAGTCAGGGCTGATCCCGACGAATTCGCCGTGGTTGCCGTAGGAACGACCGGTGAAATCGTAGAGCGTGGCGTCCCACAACGTGCCGGTGCGCAGTCCCGAGCCCACGGTGTCGTGGGTCCACGATCCGGCGACCTGCACCGACGTGAACCAGCGTTTCAGCCAGATGATACGCGCATCCACGCCCAGCACACGATTCGACGCGCTGCCTTCGATGCGGTCGGTGTAGGCGAGTCCCACGGTCGAGCTGGTGCCGAGATCGCGCCGCAGCCGAAGCAGGTTGACGATCGGATGATCGCGCGTGGCGGAGAGATTATTGTCGTCGATCGCGCCGATATAGGCGACACCGGTTCCGCCGAGCTTGCCGGTCAGCTTGGCTCCGCCGACGGGAGCGGTAATGCGCCGGGTATAGATCAGCGCATTCGGCGTATCGAATTGCTCGAGCCCCTCGAGAAAGAACGGCCGCTTTTCGGGAAAGAACACCGCGAACCGCTCGTTCACCGTCACCTGACCGACGTCGGCCTCGACCTGCGAGAAGTCCGGATTCACCGTTCCGGTCAGGCTCAAGTTCTGCGTGACCCCCCAGCGCAGATTCACGCCCAGCTGCGGATCGACCTCACTGTAATGGTATGCGGAGGCCCCCCCGCCACCCCCAGGCGTGCCGTCGACGCGGGACGTGAACTCCGGGCTGACGTCCATGACCAATCCGCGGTGCATCCCGGTGAGCCCTTTCAGCGTGCCGGATTGGATGAGAAAGCTCGCGCTGGCACGAACCACCGGTGTCCACGTGTCCTCGTAGGCGGTGTGCTGTGTGACGCGCACGATCTGAATTCCCCAGTCCTGTGTCTCGCCGCTCTGATAGCGCAGACTCTTGAACGGAATGCGGACCTCCACCTCGAAGCCGCTCGGCGTCACACGACCCTTCGATTCGTAGACGTAATCGGGATTCAGATCGACGACGCCATCGAAGCGACCGCCCGCATTCCCCCCGCCGGCGGCTCCGGCAATTCCTTCACTGCGTACACCATCCTGCTGCGCGCCGAGCGGGTTCACCGCAAAGAGCAGCGCGCGGCGTCGATCGAGGAACGTGTCGACTAGGATCTGGATGTTGTCGTCGGCGCCGATGTTGTCGCGATCGGCGAGAGTCGCCCGCACGACATTGCCGTGCGCCTCGTAGGCGCGGATGCCGAAGTAGATCGCGTCGGGCGCGTAGAAAACAAGGACCTCGGTCGAATCCTCGGCCGGCCTGCTGTCGACGGGCCGATACTGCGAGAATCCCTTCAGCAGCGCGGCACGACGCCACACCTCCTCGTCGAGCACGCCGTCGATGCGCACCGCTGCTTCGAGGCGGGGCACCCGCACGTCGAGCTGACGGAGGTGGCCGTCGTACACTGCTTGCTGCACGTCAGCGGTTTGCAACAGCGACAGAATGACGGCGAGCATTGGGAAAAGATAATTGCGGATTGTCGATTGCGGATTGCGGATTGGCTATCGATCTCTCGAGAGCCTTACGGATCGTCAGCTCGCCATGACAATCCGCAATCCACAATCCGCAATCCGCAATCTATTCGTATCTCAACGCGACAATCGGGTCGAGAGACGCGGCTCGCCGCGCCGGCCAGATGCCGAAGAACAGTCCGACCACCGCGCTGAAGACGAAGGCGACCAGGATGGCGAAGAAATTGATGGACGTATTCCAGTGCGCGATTTTCGACAGCGCCACGGCGCCAAGTGCACCGAACAGAATGCCGATGATCCCGCCGACCAGACACAGCACCAACGCTTCGACGAGGAACTGGAACAGGATATTGAATCGCGTGGCGCCGAGCGCTTTCCGCACGCCGATCTCCCGCGTCCGCTCGGTCACCGACACGAGCATGATGTTCATGATTCCGATCCCGCCCACGAGCAGGCTCACGGCTGCGATGCCGGCAAGGAGATAGGTGAACGTCTGCGTCGTCTGTTGGAACGTGGCGAGAATGTCGGACTGATTCCGGATCTGGAAATCGTTCTCGCCGCCCGGCCGGATCTTGTGCTCGCGGCGCAGGACGCGCTCGATCTCGATCATCGTGAGCGTCATCTGCGACACGTTCGCCGCGTCCACCGTGATGGTCCGCAGCCGGTCGGTCCCCATGATACGGTAGCGGGCGGTCTGCAGCGGGATCAGCACCTGTTCGTCCGGGTTACCGAATCCCATCGCCGAGCCCTTGGACGACAGCACACCGATGATCTCGAACGGAATACCCCTGATCTGGATCTCTTGGCCGATCATCGCCGTGGGGTTCGCGTTGAACATGTCGGGGATGGCCGAACCGAGGACAGCGAGCCGGCGGCGGCCCTCGTCCTCGCCGGCGGTGAACATCCGTCCGGCCGTGAGGGTGTAGTTCTTCACGACAGGGTAGTTCGGCGTCGTCCCGACGATGTTCACGTTCGCGTTCTGGCCGCCCTTCTTGATCTGCAGATTGCGCGTGAGCTCCGGGACGACCGCCTTCACGTACCGGGCATTGCTGGCAAGGGCGCTGGCGTCGTCCACGGTGAGACTGACGCGCGAGCCGAAATCGATCATGATTCCGCCCCGGAACGACTGCCCGGGATAGAGGGACAACAGCGTGGGGCCGAGCGCCTGGATGCGCTCCTGCACGGCTTTCTGCGCGCCGCTGCCGAGCGCGACCATCGTGATGACCGCCCCGACGCCGATGATGATGCCCAGCATCGTCAGGAACGACCGCAGCTTGTTGGCGCGGATCGCCTGGAGCGCGACGTGGAAGATTTCGTCGAGCAGCATGCTACGGCCTCGCCGGCGTCGCCTGCCGCGGCGGCGGCGTGGGCTGCTGCTGCTGCACGCCCGGCAAGCCACCGACGTTCCGCATCCGCTGCTGCATGTCGCGCTGCGAATTGAGCAGCGAGGCGCTGGGCAGCACCAGCACCGTGTCCTGCTCCGTCAGGCCGCTCACGACCTCGATGTAGTCGAGATCGGTGAGACCGGTGCTGATCTGCACCGGGGCCGGCTTGCCGCGCTTGAGGACGAAGACGATGTAGCTCGAGGGCTCGCCCGTGTTGCGGCGGAAACCGCCACCACCCGGCCCGCCCCCACCCCCACCCCCGCCGCCGCCGCCGCCGCCGCCGCCGCCGAACGCTCCGGAGGCACGCATCGCGGTGAACAGGGCGCGCCCCGCGGTCTGCTCCTCCTCAGTCGGCGTCTGTCCCTGCATCCGCTTGTCCATGGCGGCTTGGCCGAGTTTCACCTGCGCCGCCGTAAAGCCAGCCGGTGCAGGCACCGTACGCCCGTCGGGCAGTCGGATCACGAGGGCGGCGCTCTGAGCGTGCGCGGAGTCGCGTGACCCCGGCGTGCCGCCGCCACCGAGCGACGCGCTGTCGCGATTGGCCGGTCCCGCGGGCTGCTGGCTGGCGGCCGCGAGCTGCTGCTGCACGTCGTTCGGATCGAGCCCCAGCACCTGGGCGGCGGAAGCGACGTCCCGCTGGGTGCGCAGCGCCGCGTTCGGTACCGCGAGCACATTGTCACGGCGCCCGACGTGAATCTCAACCTCGGTGTTCATGCCCGGCTTCAGCAAATGATTCGGGTTGGGAATCCGCACCAGCACGTTGAACATGGTGACGTTCTGCTGGACCGTGGCCTGCGGCTCGATCTTCAAGACGCTCCCTTCGAACGGCCGGTTGGGATAGGCATCGACGGTGATCGTCGAGAGCATGCCCGGCTGCACCTTGCCGATGTCCGTCTCGTCCACCAGCGCGCGAATCTGCACGGTATCGAGGTTCGCCATCTTGAACAGCACCGTGCCGCCGCCGACGTCCGTCGTCGGCGACGAAATCACGGTGCCGAGCTCGACGTTCTTCGTAATGATCGTGCCGGCGAGCGGGGCGCGCAGCTTCGTGTCGTTCATGCGGTCCCGCGCGTTCTCGAGATCTGACTCCGCGCGGATCACCGCGGCATTCGCGTTCGCATAGTCCAGCTTGGCACCGTCGTACTCGGTCTGCGTGATCGCCTGTGCCTTGAACAGCGTGTCCGAGCGCGCGAGCTGCGCCTTGGCGTTGCTCAGCTGCGCCTGCGCCACCTGCAGGTTGGCCTGCGCCTGCGCGAGGTTGTTGCGCGGGATGCGCGGGTCGATCGAGGCGAGCAGCTGATCTTCCTTCACGTCGTCGCCGGTCTGCACGTTCATGCCGATGATCTCACCCGACGCCTTCGACTTCACGTCGACCGTGAGGACCGGCTCGATCGCGCCCGACGCCGACGCAGACACGATCAGGTTGCGGCGCTGGACCGCAACCGCCTCGTACGACTGCGGGACTTGCGTCTTGTGACAGCCGGCGATGCCGGTCAGCACGAGCGCCGTGGCGCTTGCCCAGAAGTATTTGTTCACGTCTGACCTTCCATCCTCTCATCGCGCGCAATTTTGCCGTCGAGCAGGTGAATCTGGCGGTGCGCGTGCGCCGCGATGTCATGTTCGTGCGTCACCAGCACGATGGTCTGGCCCGTCCGGTGCAACTCCTGGAAAACCCCCATGATCTCGTTTCCAGTCGCCGAGTCGAGGTTGCCCGTCGGCTCGTCGGCGAGCAGGATGCTGGGGGAGTTGACGAGTGCCCGCGCAATCGCTACGCGCTGGCGTTGTCCGCCCGAAAGCTCGTTGGGCCGGTGGTCCATGCGGTCGGCCAGCTGCACCTGGCTCAGCGCGTGGGCCGCGCGCTCGCGCCGCTCCTTGGCGGCCATGCCCGCGTAGATGAGCGGCAGCTCCACGTTGTGCAACGCATCGGCGCGGGGCAGCAGATTGAAGGTCTGAAAGACGAACCCGATCTCCTTGTTGCGGATGCGGGCCAGCTCGTCGTCGGTCAGGTCGCTCACCTTCTGCCCGTTCAACCAGTACTCGCCGGCCGTCGGCGTATCGAGGCAGCCGATCAGGTTCATCAGCGTCGACTTGCCCGACCCCGACGGACCCATGATCGCCACGAACTCGTTCTTCTTGATCTGGATGTCCACGCCACGGAGCGCATGGACCACTTCAGCGCCCATCTGATACTCGCGCGCGAGATTGTGCGTGAGGATCACGATGTCGGGCGTCGGCGTATCGCCCGTGCGAAACGTCATCGCCTGGACCGAGGTCATAGCGTCCGTCCGACGACCGCCTCGACCTGCGCGCGGGCGATCAGGTAATTGAAGCGCGTCTGCACGACGTTGACCTCGGCCTGCGTCAGGGCGGCCTGGGAGGTGAGCAGGTCCAGAATCGTCGCGGCGCCCACGCGATAGCGCTCGTTCTGCACGCGCAGGTCTTCCGTCGCGGCGGCGAGGTTGTCCTTCGCGATGTTGATCTGCTCGACCGCGGTCGAGAGTGCCGCGAGGTTCTGCGTGATGAGGGCGTTCACCTGGCGGCGCGTGTCGGCAGACCGCGCTTCGGCGACATCCCGGTTAACCGAGGCGCTGACCTGGCTCGCTTCACGCGTGAATCCGTTGAACACCGTCCACGACAGGCCAAAGCGCCACGAAAATGTCTCGGGGTAGCCGTTGAACAGCGGGAAGTTCGGCGAGCCGGTCCCCTGCCGATTGTTGCTGTAGCTCACGATCAACGACGGCCAGTATTGCGCCCGGACGCTCCAAACCTGCGCCCGCGCCGCGCTCGCCTGTGCCTCGGCTTGCGCGACGGCGGGCGCGCTTTCGATCGCGGCCCGCCGCAAATTCGCCGTGTCCGGCACCGCGGGCAGTGTCGTGTCGGGAATGGCGCGCACCAGCACGTCGACGCCGATCTGTCGTCCCAGGTTCGCCTGCGCCGTGGCGAGATCTGCCTGTGCCTGCAGCAGCGCGATCCGCGCGTTGCCGTATTCCACCGTCGAGCGCAGCGAGTCGGAGCGTGTCGCCGAGCCGGCATGCAGCTTGTCGATCGAGATCTGCAGCTGCTGCTGCGCGCGCCGGACCTGCGCGTCAGCCACGCGGACAAGCTCTTCATTGGCAATGGCGTTGTAGAACGCCTGCTTCGTGGCCAGCGTGATTTGGAATTGTTGGTTCACGGCACCGGCTTCCGCCGCGTTGCCCGTGGCCGACGCCACTTTGAGGTTGGCGAATCGCTGAAAGCCGTCGAACAGCTGCAGGCTGAGGTTGAGACTGCCCGTATAGGAATACTCGGGCGGCACCGGTCGTCCGGTGGTCGCGTCGATACGACCGACGTTGCTGCGTGCCGCTGACGCGCCCGTGGTGACGGAGGGCAGGAACGCCCCGAACGCCGAGCGCGATGAAGCGCCGGCATTGCGCTGGTCACCGCGCGCTTGGACCATCGCGGGCTGTACTACCAGAGCGCGCCGTACCGCCTCCTGCAGTGTGACCTCGACCTGTTGGGCCGGTGCGGGTGCCGCGAGGAGCATCGTCAGGACTCCCACCAGTGAGCCGCGCCCCATCAGTGTCCTCCCGCCTTTCTGGTTGAGTCTGCCCGCTCTGCCCGCTCCCTACGGAGATGCTCAGCCTGGTCGATCAGTTGCTGGTGCCGAGTCCGCTGCGCGGGCGTGAGCTGCGCGTCGATCTCCGCGCGCATGCGGGCTTTGATGGAGTCGAATTGTGGCCGGACCCGCGCCCAGAGGGAATCGGTCTCGGGGCGGTGGCGCGCGATGATTGCGCGCACGGAGTCGCGCTGGGCGGTACTGAGGTCCAGTTCGCGGCTCAGGTAGGCGACGAGTGCGTCAGGGCCGCGCCGACCAGGCCCATGGTCATCGCGCTCCGCGGCCTCGCGGCCGCCCCAGCCCGCCAGCCCGCCGGCCACGAACACAGCGGCCAGGAGGCCGACGGCGGCGAGCTTCGATCGATTCAGCATGATTGCGCTTTCCTCGTTCTAACGTTGCTCGACAAGTGACGTAAACAGGACGCTGGCATCAGGTGGATCGGCCGCCGTGACGAGCGCCGCGAGACCTTGCCCTTCGATCGGTGCGAGCGCGGTATCGAACGATGCCGGCGCCGGTGTCAG
>Ga0209157_1001840_pt1 | contig 17316 bp, 25 predicted proteins | sample GraSoiAngelo_135_FD_185892 | JGI IMG/M metagenome (GOLD analysis project Ga0209157, IMG submission 185892) | Grasslands soil microbial communities from the Angelo Coastal Reserve, California, USA - 14_0929_05_40cm (SPAdes) (version 2) | ecosystem: Environmental > Terrestrial > Soil > Grasslands ...
GTTCCATGACTCTGTAGGCCCTTAAGTAAGCGCGAGAGACTTCTGGGAGCAACGCCCCGGCCGGGGCCTGAGCCGGGCGTCTATGATCTCGGGCCGCTGCTACCTCTTTGCTTGGCCATTTCTTGGCTATCACCATCGTGCGTCATCGGTCGGCACCGTCTGCCCGGCGAGCGCGCCTCGCAAAGGCATGATAAGCAACGATGACGACCGATGACGACATGGTGAGGGAAGGGGCCGTACGAACTTGAAATCCATGACCCCGCACGGGGTTTCGGAGTTCGAATCTCCGGCCCTCCGCCAACTTTCCGAGGACTTATCGAGCATCATTTGTAGCCGGCTCTGTGCTCTTGAACCTGATTGTGCCCACAGTGAGGTCCGTACCATGACGACAAGCACTGAGCAGTGACGGGATAAAGATCCCAGTGGATGAAAAATCCGCCGCGCGCGCGCTGGGCCTTTTCTTTACAGCCTGATTCTACTATAGTGGAAGCTGAGCTCTATAGGAGAGAGGAGAAGGTGGCGCAAACGTCATGCGGCCTCGATCTGGCGCGGCTCGGTGAGCGCATCCGCCAGGAGCGCGCCCGGCGACAGTTGTCCCTGGAGAACCTTGAAGCGCGGAGCGGCGTGAGTCGGAGCATGCTCTCCGCGGTCGAGCGTGGCGGGAAGGCGCCCACCATCCTCGTGCTCGACCGCATCGCCACCGGGCTTGACACGAGCATCGCGCGGCTGCTCGGCGAAGAGCGCGCGGCGCGCGTGGCCCTCCTCCGCCGAGGGGAGCAGGACACCGCTCTCGATCCTTCGGGTTGGGAACGCCGCATTCTGTCGCCCGTCCTCCCGGGCGTCGAATTCGAGCTGATGCGTACCACCATCCCGGCCGGCGTGGACGCGGGCGAATTCGCGCCGCCGCGCCCGGCTCGCGAGAGTACCTGGCGATGGAGCGAGGCACGCTGCGGCTGACCATTGACAGCGTGGAGTATCTGCTGCACGCCGGCGACAGCATCTACTACGCCGGGGACTGTCGCCATGCCTTCGCCAACGGCGGCCGCGAGACCTGCAGCTACTATCTTGCGATGGAGTTGGGCCGGCATTTCGCGCGGTCGGGCACGCGGCGACGCGGGGCCAGGCGCCCGAGAAAAGGGAAGCGCACATGACACCGTCTGAAGGGACGAGCACTGTCGACAAGACGACGCCACCCAAGATCGACCCCGAGCACTTCCGGCGTCTCGGCCACGAGTTGGTCGACCTCGTTTCGGACTACCTCGCCGGCATTCGCGAGCGTCCGGTGTTCCGTCCCATGAAGCCGGCCGAGCGCGAGACGCTGATTCAGGAGGTCCTCGGAGAGACCGGTGCCCACCCCGAGACCATCGTCGAGCGGTTCCGCACCGCCGTCCTTCCGCACGCCATGGGCAATGGCCATCCGCGCTTCTTCGGCTGGGTCAACTCCCCACCAGCGCCCATCGGTGTGCTGGCGGACCTGTTGGCTGCCGCGATGAACCCGAGTTGCGCAGGCGGCGACCACGCCGCCATCTACGTCGAGCGGGCCGCTGTGCGCTGGCTCACGGAGGTGATCAGCTTCCCAACCGAAGGCACCATGGGGCTCCTCGTGAGCGGAGGCTCGGTGGCCAACCTCATAGGGCTCGCCGCCGCCCGCCACTGGGCCGCCGCTCAGGATGGCTGGAGCGTGCGCGGCGAGGGCCTGCAGTGCGGGCGCCTGCCTTTGGTCCTCTACATGTCGGAGGAGGGCCATAGCTGCATCCAGAGGGCGGCCGAGCTGCTCGGGCTGGGCTCGGGCGCCGTCCACAGCGTGCCCGTAGACGAGCGGTTCCGCATGGATGTGCTGGCGCTGCGCGCCGCCATCGCCGCCGACCGGGCCTCGGGCAGGCGGCCGTTCTGTGTGGCGGCGAGTGCTGGCACCGTGGGCACAGGCGCCATCGATCCTCTGGCCGAGCTCGCCGACCTCTGCGCCACCGAGCGACTCTGGCTCCACGTCGACGGCGCCTACGGCGCCATCGCCGCCGCGGTGCCAACCCGCCGCGCGCGCTACAGCGGCCTCGAGCACGCCGACTCCGTAGCCTTGGACCCACACAAGTGGTTGTCCGTTCCCGTCGAGTGCGGCTGCGTCCTTGTGCGTGACGGTCAGCTTCTGCGCGACGCGTTCAGCTTGGTGCCCCCCTATCTGCGCACCGAGCCCGACCGCGGCTTCGGCGGGTTGCCGTGGTTCTCTGAGTACGGCGTGCAGCAGACGCGTGGCTTCCGCGCTCTCAAGCTGTGGATGACGCTCCAGCACTTGGGGCGCGACGGCGTGCGCGGCCTCGTCGGGCGTCACATCGCTCTGGCCCAGCACCTCGCTGGCCTGGTGGACGCGGCGCCTGACCTCGAACGGCTGGCGCCGGTGGAGCTGTCCATCGTCTGCTTCCGATATGCGCCTGCCCATCTGCGGGCGGACGACGAGGACCTGAATGCACTCAACAAGCGGGTGATGGAAGAGGTGCAGGCCTCGGGTGCGGCATTCCTGACGCAGACGACGCTGCGCGGTCGCTTCGCTCTGCGCGCATGCATCCTGCACTACGCCACGACGAAAGCCGACGTGGCGGCACTGGTGGACGTCGTGCGCGAAACGGGCGCGCGGCTCGTGGTCGAGCCTAGAAAGGATTAAAGCCAGGTGATTTTTACCGACGTCACGGCAACGGTGGGCAGGACGCCCATGGTCGAACTCGGACGTCTGGCGAAGGATCTGCCTGGCCGAGTGCTCGCCAAGCTGGAAATGCGAAACCCGTGTGGAAGCGTCAAGGACCGGGTCGGCGTCGCGCTGATCGAAGACGCCGAGCGTCAGGCCCGCTTGCGACCCGGGATGACGCTCGTCGAGCCCACAGGCGGCAACACCGGTATCGGACTCGCCTTGGTCGCGGCGATCCGAGATTATCGACTGATCCTCACGATGCCGGAGGCGATGTCGAAGGAACGCGTCGCGCTGCTCCGACATCTCGGAGCGGAAGTCGTGCTTACCCCCGGCATCCTTATGGGTGACGCCGTCGCTCGAGCCAAGCAGCTCGTCAAGGAAATCCCCGGGTCGATCATGCTCGACCAGTTTACAAACCCCGCGAACGCAGAGGTCCATCGGCGGACCACGGCCGTAGAAATCTGGGACGATACGCGCGGTGCCGTTGACGTGTTCGTTTCCGCTGTCGGTACCGGTGGAACGATCACGGGGGTCGGCGAAGTTCTGAAGCAACGTAAGCCCAGCGTGCGCATTGTCGCGGTTGAGCCCGCCGGGGCGGCGCTTCTGTCCGGTGGGCACGCGGGGGAACACCGCATGCCAGGCATCGGCGTCGGGTTCATCCCCGAGGTCTTGAACCGCTCTATCCTCGACGAGGTCATCGCGGTGACCGACGAGGAGGCCTTTCGGTGCACAAGACGGCTTGCGCGAGAGGAAGGGATCGTTGCTGGGGTCTCATCTGGTGCAGCGCTCCATGCCGCGCTCGCCGTAGCCTCCCGCAAGGAGGCTGCTGGAAGAACGATTGTCGTGATGTTGCCTGATACGGGTGAGCGCTACGTCACCACGAGTCTCTTTGTGCGGTCGGAGCAGGCGCTTCACGGGTGCAGAGGTGGAGCCAAAGGGATGGGGGGAACGGCACGGCGGGTCGGCGAAGGCGAGAGGACGTTTTGAAGTTCCCAAGCGCTTCGCTGCCGACGCCGCAGCCCCGCTACCGCGCCCGCTCCATTGCCAGCCGCAGTCCAAATGCAATCAGGACGACTCCGGCGGTCGCTTCGATTGCGCGTTTGACCCGGGCCTGGCTGATCCACCAGCGCAACCGGCCCAGGAACAGAGTGAGCGTTGAAAGCCAGAGGACCCCTTCGACCCAGTGAATCCCGGCCAACAGGATCGACTTGCCGAACACCCAGTCGCTCGGGCTCATGAGCTGTGGCAAGAGCGCAAGGTAGAAGACCGCCACTTTGGGATTCAGCACGTTGCTAAGCAGCCCCTCGGCAAAGGACCGCCGGCTTCTCCCGGGTCTCGCTCGCAATGCCGCATCTTCGATGTCTACAATCTCCCTCGGCTGTCGGCGGAATGCCTGCCGTAGCGACTGAATACCGAGCCAGACTAGGTAGCCCGCGCCGATTGTCTTGACGACATCAAAGGCCGTCGCTGACCTGACTAGGATCAGGGACAGCCCGAGCGCCGAGAGGGTTGCGTGAATGAAGAGCCCGCTGCAAGCTCCCAGCGTGGTGAATAGCCCTGCGCGCTGTCCACGGGCCATCACGTTGCGGATCACCAGCATCGTATCCGCACCAGGTATGATCGTGAGCAGAGCGGCAAAGGCTGCAAAGGCGAGGATCTGAGGATCGATGGCGGTTGTCATGCCTTCCTCCGCCGAGCGGAGCGTCGCCGGTGAACAAGCGCGCGATCACAGGCTTTGGCTGCTCCGTCCGCACCTGCTATCAGGGACGAGGGCACGTTAGCACACGCGGCCAGCGTACTGCCGTTTTCAATGACGCGGCCGGTGCAGTCTTGAGCGCGATGGGCAACACCACGTACCGGGCCGGCCGCGCCTCGTGGCTTAACACGTCCCTCTTGGCGGAGGCAGCTTCTACACTTCGCCGCATGTGAAGGCGGAGGAGCGCCTCCGCTGGTACGCCAGCTTCTTCGAGGCCGTCAAGGTCAACGGCACCTACTACTCGCTCCCTGCCTACGACACGAGCCCGGCGTGGGTCGAGCGCGCGCCGCCGGGCTTCCAGTTCACTGTGAAGGCCTACTCCCTCATGACGTGGCACCACCCAAAGGCGCAAGGCCGCGAAGACGTCGGGTATCGCAAGCTGATATTTTGGCAGCTCCTCGCTTGAAAACATTCGTTGCCTCCCGTCAAGGGGATTGGGGTGACTGCTGCGTCACTCCTCGATCGCCCCGGCGATGTCGCGGAGGTGCTGGCGAAAGGCATAGGTCGGATCACCGCGCCGGCGTGACAGGTAATCATCGAACCTGAGCTGCTGGCGAAGGGAGGTCCCGGCCGCCATGGCTTCCGCCTGTCGTGCTTCGGTGTCGCGGATCTTGCGTGCGAACGATACGATGTCCGCAAGCCCGTCCCGTGGCAGGAACAGCACTCCGTCATCGTCCGCGACGACGTAGTCGCTCGTGCTGACCCGATGCGGACCGACAGCCGCCCACTGGAGGGCGTCCGGCCCACGAGCATTGAGCCGCAGTGGACCGGTTGGGAAGCCTCCAAGACTGAAGACCGGAAGTCCGATCGCGGCGATCTCGCGCGTGTCGCGGTGAAGGCCCCAGATCACGATTCCGGCAAGTCCAGCGGCCTTTGTCTCGAGCGCGATCAGGTCGCCGACGCACGCTTCATCGAGACGGCCGGCGTTGTCCACCACGAGCACATCGCCCGGGGAGGCCTCGCCGAGCGCTTCGAGGAAGATGTCGACGCTGCCGACATGTTGGGCAGGCCGTACGCGACCGCTGGCGCGGCTGCCCGCAACGACGGCGCGGAGCGATGCCGGCGCGCAGCGTACGGGAACGCCAGCCCGCAGACAGGCATCGGCCAAATGCGGCGTTGTGAACCCGGTCAACTGATCGTCGTTGAGTCTGTCTTGCATGGGAAGACCTCGTCTGTCGTGAAGTGAGCGTCGGGGTGTGGACCGGGGCGCATAACCGCATCCTCAGCCGCGCTCGTCCGGGATGCGCACGTAGATCGCCGTGTGGTGCGTCAGTGGGGTTCCCTCCTGGCGCGCGCATTCGGCGACGGCGTAGACCAATTGCCGCCCGATCTTGAGAACCCGCGCCGTGCACGTGAACGACTCACGGCGCGCGGCCCGCAGAAAGGCGGTCTTGAGATCCGCGGTGACCCACGGCTCGCTCGTGCCACGGCGCGTGGCGACGGCGAGCCAGATCGCCACGTCGGCGGCGGCCATGAATACCGGCCCACTGACGGCGCCGCCGGGGCGCTCGAACTCGTCGCGGAATGGCGCTTCGATGGTGCACTCGCCGGCGCCGAACTCGCGCAATCGGAAGCCGAAGTACGCGTTGAACGCGGCACTGGCGAGCCAGCGCTCCAACTCGGGCCGGCCGGTCACGGGTTTCATCCGTCCTCGGGTGGCAGGCAACTGGGCCGTCCGCCGACGCGCTCTCACCGGACGATGAGGACGATCGAGAGCGCGAGAAGGGCGCCCATCGCGATGTTGAAGATTCGCAGTCGACGCCGACTATGAAGGACGCGCTGGGCAACGGCCCCGAACGCCAGCCACAGAAAGCAACTCAGCAAGGCGGCCAGGACGAAGAGGCCCCCGAGGGAGGCGGCCTGAACGATCGGGTTCCCCGCTTCAGGGCTGAGAAAGGTGCCGGCCGCGCTCGCCGTCACCAGCCACGATTTCGAGTTGACCCACTGAAAGACCGCTGCGCCCAGGTAGCCCACCGGGTCCCGGCCCGGCGCCGAGTCGATGCGGCTTCCGGACGTCGCGATCTTCCAGGACAGCCAGAGCAGAACCGTCGCCCCGCCCCAGTGGAGCGCCTTGAGGACCAGGGGACGCTCGAGAACGAGACTCCCGAGCCCGAGCGGCACGACGAACATCATGACCCCCATGCCGGTCGTGACGCCGAGCAAGGCGAGCAGGCCTCTGAGGACGCCCGCCTGCGCGCCGACCGCGGTGAGCATAATGTTGCTCGGACCCGGCGTGACGGCGGCCACGACGGCGAAGAGAAGAAACGCCACAATCTGTTCCGTCGTCGTACGCTATCCTCCACGGATCGGGAGGCCTCCCGGGGCCTCGCGCGAGGATGCGAGCGCTGCGTCTGAAAGAAACCAGATCGGCCGGCGAGGGTCTTGAACGATCGTGCCAGGGCACGGTCGCGGGGTGGCTCGCCAGCTCGAGGCCGGCCGGTGGCGTCGAGCTCCTCAGCGCATGGTTCGCTGGCGAGGCCTATGCGAAACATCGCCACGACACGTATGCGATCGGGGTGACCGACTCCGGCGTCCAGGTCTTCGACTACCGGGGCTCCGTCCATGCGAGTACTCCAGGGCAGGTGGTCGTGCTGTATCCGGACGAGATCCACGACGGCCGCGCGGGCTCTGACGAGGGCTTCGGGTATCGGATCGTCTACGTGGAACCGTTTCTTCTCACGGACGCGCTACGGAGCCTCCGCGGAAGGCCCTATCCGCTGCCGTTCGTGAGCGAGCCCGTGTCGACGAACGCGATGCTTTCGCGAGCCATCGACGCGGCGTTTCTGGCTCCGCTGGAACCGCTGGCCGTGGACAGCCTCATCGTGGACCTGGCGCAAGGGTTGATCGCCGGAGAGCGGGGTGGTGCCAGATCCGTGATCTCCCGACGCGTCGACGTCCGGGCCGTTGAACGGGCTCGGCAGTTCCTTGACGCCGAGAAGACCCGGGTCGTGCATTCGCGAGAGCTGGAGTCGGTCACGGGATTGACACGCTACGACCTGGCGCGGCAGTTCAGGATCATGGTCGGGACCAGTCCCTACCGCTATCTGCTCATGCGCCGTCTCGAATTCGCCCGGGAGCGAATTCACCGGGAGCGCCCGCTGGTCGAGGTCGCGTTCGACGCGGGATTCGCCGATCAGGCGCACTTCACGCGAGCCTTCAGATCGGCGTTCGGACTGACTCCTGCGCGGTACCGTGCGTTGAGGGCGAGTCGGCGTTCGTCAGCTGCGCCGGCCTCGGCCTAAAGGGTATAGTCGTCGCGGGCCGTCGACTTTCCGAGTAGCTACTCAATGAGTGCGATAGCCATAAAGACAGCGCAGGCCGACGTCGTCATTCCTCTGGCGCGCGGTCATGGTGCCGATCGCGCGCGCCAATCGCATCGTCGCCCTGGATCTTCCGGGCTTCGGGGCCTCGGACAAGCCCCTTGGCATCCGGTATTGGCTTGTTGACCGCAAGGCGGGGAAGGGAATGATCGTCACGCTTTGGGAGAACGAGGATGCGACGCGGGCAAGCGAACAATCCCGTCTGAAGCGACAGGGAGCAACTGCAGCCGCCACCGGCGCGAAGGTTACGACGGATCGATACGAGGTCGTCGATTCACTGGTGATGTAATGGCTGGGAGGATGGGATCACAGAAAGCGGGCAACATAACGGCGTGTTGAAGCGGACGGGCGGAGCCCGCCGCTTAACACAGCGTTCAGCGAGAGTGTGATCCGATGGTGACGTGGAAGGAGTTCGCCGCGGCTGAGCCTGATCTGGCCGACGTCGGTCGATCGTTGCTCTTTCAGTTCAAAGTTGGGCTGGCTTTTCTCGCGACCGCGCGGAAGGACGGCGCCCCGCGCCTCCATCCGGTGTGCCCTGTCCTGTCCAACGATCGTCTCTTTGTGCTCATCACCCCAACCTCCCCGAAGCGTCACGATCTGCTGCGGGACGGTAGGTACGCTCTTCAGACCTTTCCCCAGCCGAAGCCCGGAAGCGACGAATTTTATATCACGGGCAAAGCCGTGCTGGTTGACGATTCTTCAGCACGTGCCGACATCCTTCGGGACGCCAAGCACATGGCTGACGCCTCGGAAACCGCATTCGAGCTCTGGATCGATCGCGTCATGCACACGAGATGGGAGCACGTGCTGACCCCGCAGATGCGTTCAGAGCACAGGAAGTGGCGCGCACCGGCAGGTCCGGCTGCGCAGAGCTGGTCTCGCTGAGGGGGTAAAACGCACCCGTGGCGTACTGTCCGCCGGAGCTGCTCGACGACCTCGCCGACGTGTTCGCTAACGTGCGGACCTGGCCCGGCGTCATCGATAAGAGGCCGGGCGTCTTCTATGCGCGCAAACAACCGTTCCTCCATTTCCACCTGCTCGCAGGGCGTCGGCGCCGAGCAGACATCAAGGGACACACGAAGTGGGTGCACCTTGACATTCCGCGGCCGGTCACTGCCACGAGGCGACGAGCCCTACTCCGTGAGCTGCAAATGTGCTATGGCGAGAAGGCAGAGGGCAAGAGCCTGGTGAGGCATAGATCGCCGAACCACACGCTCCAACGGACCGGGGCTCGCGATGATGGCGCCGACCGCTGAGCGTGCGCGTTCGCCAGCTGAGAGAGTCTCACTGCGACAAGGGTAGATGCTGCGCCGGAGGTGCTGAAGGGTTCTTTCCATCTGTTGTCCGCCCCTGTGGACCGCGAGGAGGCTGCGTGGACGACGCCCTGCTGGAATTGCTGGAGAAGCTGGCCAAGTTTGGAGAAGATAACGATACTCGGGAGACCGAACGCCCCAAGCGCATGCTCAACATCACGCGCGATACGGGGCGCCTGCTCTGGATCATCGTCCGCGCCACTGGCGCCACGCGGATCCTGGAGGTCGGTACCTCCAACGCCTTCTCTACCATCTGGCTGGCCGACGCCGCACGCTCGACAGGCGGCCGCGTCACCACGCTTGAACTCAACCCCGAGAAGATCGCCTTGGCGCGGGCCAATCTAGCGGCCGCCGGACTCGACGTCGTGGTCGAGATCATCGAGGGCCGTGCCGGTGAAACGCTCGCCGAACTGCCGGGTCCGTTCGATCTCGTGTTTCTCGACGCGGACCGGCCGAGCTATCCGACCTACTTGGAGCTTGTGGTGCCGAAACTACGCCCCGGCGGGATGCTCATTGCGGACAACGTCACCTCGCACGCGCACGAATTGCAAGACTACCTCCACCGTGTGAAGTCCCACCCTCAGCTCTTCGCCGTGACGGTTCCAATCGGCAACGGCGAGGAGATTGCGCTGAAGCTGGATGATCGCCTGTAAACGTCCACCCACAACGCGCTGGCGAACCACGCGCGCCAGCGGACCCGCTGCGCCGGCCGCTCACCGGCAGCGAAATGCGGACAGCACGCATCCTCCGTGATCCGACGATCGGAAGCCATGACGTGGGACCGCGAGTGGCGAGAGTGATGCCAGGGAGATGACGCCGATCATTCGTCGAATCGACGAACACGGGGTAGGTCAGCACCTTCAGTCCCTCACAGAGCTTCTTCAGGACGCGGTCGATAGCGGTGCGTCCGTCGGCTTCCTGCGTCCGCTCACGAAACCGACTGCCCGCGCCTACTGGCAAACCGTACAACGGGCCGTCGGGGCCGACCATCGTATTCTACTCGCGGCGTTCGAAGGTGATGCACTCGTTGGATCGGTACAACTGGATCTCGCGGGGATGCCGAACGGCTCGCACCGCGCTGAGGTGATGAAACTGCTCGTGCACCGACGCGCGCGGCGCAGGGGAATCGCCCGAGCGCTCATGGGCGCAATCGAGGAATCTGCCCGAGGGAGTGGCCGTCAGCTGCTGGTACTGGACACCCGCGTAGGCGACGCAGCAGAGCAGCTGTACACGAAACTCGGGTATTCGAAGGCCGGGATCATCCCACGGTACGCACGAAGGTCGACGGGTGAGCTGGACGCGACCGTCTTCATGTACCGCTGGTTGGACTAGCATACGGCGATCAACCGGCTAACTTCACGTTGGACCGGACTCGGTGGCTCGCATTCGCTCGCCGCAGCCGGTCAACGTGCGCGTTGGGAGGCGAGGCGAAGGCGATGAGTATGCTTGAACGCGGCGCCTTGAGGTGCGTGAACACGCATAATCTCCCGTGGAAGCCGTCGACGTTTGCAGCGGGTGTGTTCGTGAAGGACATCGCCACGACAGATGGCTGGGAGATGCAGATCGTTCGCTTCGAGCCAGGAGCGAGGTTTCCGATTCACACCCATGAGCTTCCAGAGTTTGTGTTCATCCTCGAAGGTGAACTCGTCCAGGCGGGGCGACGATTGGGACCCGGATGGGCGAGTGTCGCCAGCGCAGGAAGCGTCGACGAAGATGTGCATTGAGAAACAGGGTGTGTTTTCGTGCTGGTCGATCGTGCGTGAATTTCCCGTGCCGCCCAACTCAGAAGTAGCGTGGACGGCTGCCTCGCATTCGCTCGGCGCGGCCGCTCACTTCCGGCGTTGAGGCCGCCGGTGGTGCCTCGCCGTCCGATGGCCGGAGGCGCTCGATTGCAGCGTGAGGCTGGAATTTGTGATCAGTATCTCCTTGGTCCAGGCGGCCTCCTGCGTCACTCTGGGCGCTTCCGAAGCTCGCGGTACACGCTCGTTTGAACAAGCCGGGGTTCGGGAAAGCGGCCGGACCCCATTTTCTCGGGTGTGCCCATTCTGTGCCCGCGAGCCTCCAGGGGAACCTCACGTGACCTAACCTCAGCCGAGGTGGGTAGCGATCTAAGTCGGCGTGAAGACAGGAATGACGGAGGGTTGGGGATCACCGCTGAGTCGTCTTGAAATCCACCACCGGGTATCCGGTATCGGGGTTCGAATCCCCGGCCCTCCGCCACTTTTCAATCACTTGCGCGAACTCACTTTCGGAACCCTGATCGCCGTCGCGGTCTCTCTGCCTGACTCTTGTACTGAGTCGTGTAGGGCCTCGATGTAGTCGGCGACACGCGCAACGCCTGCGCGTAGGTCCTTTCCTCGGGCAATGTGATACCGCGAGTAGACCGCGTCGGTTTCATGGCCGGTCAGCTTCATCGCCACGGCCCGCGGTACGTCGGACCGGCGACGGTGTTCTGGCGTCGTTCGACGGCCAGCCCGTGCGGTGCAATGCTCAAAAAGCAGCTCATCGTACGCGCCCGCGCGCTGGGCCTCCCGATTCGCGCTGGCATTCATACCGGCGAATGCGAGGTGCGGGGTGACCGCCTCGCGGGGATCACCCTGCATCTTGCCGCCCGCGTCGTGACACTTGCCGGCGCCGGGGAGATCTTGACGACAAGCACCGTTAGGGATCTGGTCAATGGATCGGGTGTGACCTTCCGGGACCGGGGTGCCCACTCGATGAAAGGCTTCGACGGCCAGATTCAGGTTTTGGCAGTCGACCAGTGAACTCGGCGCGAGCGTAGGCGCTGCTAGTTGCCGGCCGGGTGTTTTCGTTTTCCTGAGCCGCCATCGGGTCAAAACCGTCCGAAATCCGTCCGAACGTTAGCGGAGAGGGCGCCCCGGGCAGGGTGGCTCCGCTGCATGTACTAAGCAGCTATTACCCGCAGGGACCGGTGCTTACTGATACTGGAGGTATAACGGACGCGGCAGCAGTTGCAGTACTTCGAGTTCCGTGAGCATCGGCTCGCCGCTCTTCGTATCGTTGTGATAGAAGAACTTAAAGCCAGTGAACGCGACCGGGTGCCGCACGATGTAGTCCTTGTATGAGTCGAACTTGAGCCAGGGCGGACCCCAGCCGTCCATGTGCATCACCACCTGGACCCGTGGCGTCGGCCTGATGTTCTCCGCGTCCGGCACCATATCGGCGCGGAAGCGGTGCACGACCAGAATCTTGGGCGGCAGATTCTTCTCGCGTGCCAGCTGATCGAGCACTTGGATGACGTAGTTCACGTCGGTCGACATCATCTGGCCAACTTTCACGCTCGGACGGATCCCCTCGCGCTTGTAGTGCATGTAGAACTCGGGGTCGATCCCGAGATGCACGTCCGGGCGCTCGAGATACCTCAGCAGCAGCGGCAACTCCTGCTGCAGCGTGCTGTGGCCCGCCTGGACGTCGAGGAAGAGCAGGCCCTGGCGACTCTGCGCCCACCTGTACGCCTGCTCGATCGTGTCCGGACCCTCGCGTAAGCGCCATTGGCCGTCCGGGCCTGCGTATCCCTGCGCCACCACCGCGACGAGGTGAATCGCCGGAATCACCGGCGTCGACGGATCCGCCTGACGCCACAGCGCGGCGGTGTTATCGAGCATCGAAAGCATCTCCTGCTCAGGATATTCGCCCAGCACCCCCATCTTTTTCGAGTGTGGGTTGCCGTAGTAGGCGACGATCCGATACTGCGGAAGAATCGCACCAGACAGTACGGCGGGTGCCGCCGGCCAGTTCGCTACCGCCTTGCGTCCGGCACGGATTGCCGCGGAGTACGAGATCTCATCGTGGCGACTGCGCCCTGGATTGAGCCGAACGGTGGCGGTGTCGTCCGCGCTCCTGAACATTCGAGAGTGCGCGACCGAATCGTACGCGCCAGCGCCCTGTGCGCCGTCGGGATCCGTGCCGCGTGCGACTTCGCCGGTGGCGTTCTTCGTCGAATCTGCCGTCGCCACAGTCGCGGCGGGCCTGCCGTCGCAGCCCGCCAGGGCGATCATGTTGGCCGCCAAGAGCAACAGAAGCCATCTCGATATCACGCAGTGCGTGCAAAGATGCGCGGTGCGGCGAATGTTATCCGACACGGATCTCCGGGACGTTACAAAGGCGACCGGCGGGGGCGCCGAGTACTCGCTGGAAAGCGTCGTCAGCTGGTCAAGGCGCTGGGAGCCCGTCTTTGCTAACGGATCTTCGTGGACTCGCCCTTCGACTCGCGCCGGATTTCATCATGGCAGGGGAGGCGGGCATTTCTGACATGAAAAGTCATGCCGACGAAAAAGCGCGAGCGAGCGGATGATCAGCGTGCAAAGAAATCACGTACTTGAAGCGCTGCTGCTCATCCTGATGGCGGCCAGCGCTGCTCACGCGCAGGCTCCAGGGATTGATCAAGCGACGCTCGAGGAGCCGAACCAAAGGACGAGGGAGGTGAGCACCGCCGAGCTCAAGCGTACCCTCGCGAACAAGACCGCCGTCGTGCTCGATGCCCGGCCGTACCGGGAGTTTGCGATGAGTCATGTTCCCGGCGCACAGAACGTCGCCCCCAAGCCCGGTATCGCGATCTCGATGTATGTCTCCGATGTGAAGGAGGTCGAACGGCTCGTCTCGGAGCCAGGGAGTTCGCGGAGGCTGGCGGCCTCATGTCGTACGCGCCGGGCATCGCCGAGGGCTTCCATCGCGGCGCGACCTGTGGACCGAATCCTCAAGGGCGCGAAGCCCGGCGACCCCCCGGTGGAACAGCCCGCCAAGTTCGAGCTGGTCATCAATCTGAAGACGGCGAAGGCGTTGGGGCTGACGATTCCCCAATCGCTCCTGCTGCGGGCCGACGAAATCATTCAATGATGAGCCGGCGCACGTTCCTCTGCATGCTGGCGCTTGGAATACTCAGCGTGCCGCACGCGGGCCAGGGGGAGCAAATTGGGTTCGGTGAAGCAAAGAGCTAGTTAGTGTGATCCTCGGCCCGGTCAAGAGCCCTCTCTCGTCCGGCTGACGCTATCGGATTAGTGCCACCTTAGAAAGCTTGCGCCAGCCCTAGCAGGCTGCGGAAAAAACGTGTGAGAGGAAGAGTCTCATCCGCGTCGACGCCTTTCGAAAACTGTCCGGTCCGGGGCGGTACCGCTCGCCGTGCGCCGCGGGGCGTTGAGAGCACGCGGCCGTCGCCCCCGGAGGGGTCATGTCGGCTGGGCTGGCCGACGAGCTGGCCGTTGGGGAGCCGCAGGATGGCTAGGCTGCTGGGGAGCGTCGCGTTTCGCCTGGCGCTCGGATATGGTGTGCTGGTCGTCGGAATACGCATTTGAGTACTCACGCGGTGCTCGGCGGCCTCTCGTTCCGCTATTGAGCAGGCGTCGCCGTCCCCGTGTCGCGTGGCTCTTGCGCAACGAATCACGCTAGAGGACGCCGAGCTGGACCTCCTCAGGACGGCGGGGCGGAACTGAGGCACGTTAGTCGCTCACCACCATCATCTCGGAAGATGATTGCGTCACCCGACAGCATGCAGGCGATTGCGAAGCGTCTCCAGGGTTCGGCGACCGGGACGCAACGGCGGCACTCCGCGGTCGCGTTGCCGAGCACGCCACCGGGGTGCGGACGGTCCCCAGGGACCGACGTGTTCCCAAGCAATCGGGGGGGCGTGCGTGTCAGCGCCTCGCTCGCCTCCGGCCATTTGACGGCCAGTTGCCCCCGCGGGGGTATGTGCGGCGGCTACATGCGCGGAGCGGCTTCGAGTACCCTTAGCCGGTGGACTTCTTGGGCGAGGCACTCGCGTCGACTAAAGACAATTCCTTCAGCTGACCTCCCATGAGCCTGTGGGCGATCACCGCAGCGTTCGTTACCCTCGCGAGTGGCGCGATGGTCCTCGAACACCGTTGCGGCGCTCCCCCGGTCATGATTGTGCTTGGCGCACTCTCCGGCGTTTTTGTCTCGGCTTCTCTCTTCGTTGGCAACATGCGAACCGTGGGTAAGCTGGCCACCTTTGCGGCGCTCGGGGTGAGCTTCATTCTCCTCCAGACATCGTTGGCGACACTGGCGTGCGTACCGTCTGAAGTTCCGTGGTTGAGCCTTGCCGGTCTCTCCGCGGTACTCGCAATGCTCCCCACAGTCGCCCTTCGCAATTGGTGCATTGGCACTGCGAGTCCCAATCCTGGCGACACCCCGCGGAAGATCTTGTCCCTGCTGATGTTTGGTGCCGCTTTCGCCGTAGCAACCTTATTGGCAGGTTCACACAAGCTTTCCCGCGCCGCCGTTGAAGTCGCATTCGGAATTCTCTTCACCGCCGTGTTCGACTACGTAATCAAGGGATACAGTGCGGAACTAATCGCCGCAGAGCGCCCTTCGGACCGCGCGAACAGCACCGACCGCCCAACATTGGACGCGTTAAGATTCGACATCGGCCTCGAGATACTAGGCGTGATGTTGGCTGCGATTACGGCTCTGGCGGCCATCGTAGTGTCTGGACATCCCATAGACGAAGGCTTGGCAAGAAGCGACTGGACAACACCTCTCACGAGCTTCATCGTCGCCGCAGTCCTGGGTACTGTGGGGATTCGGTTACGCTCGAACATTAGTGGCGATACGCGGCTGCGTCCGGTGCGGGCGGTTGGAAAACTTCTGTGCGTGGCTGCGTGTCTCGTCTGGGGAGGTACCAGCATTTCTGTCGCTGTCTATTCCGCCAGGGAAATGCCGCTACTTGCAGTTCTAGTAGCTGCGGCGAGCGCGGTCCTCTTTGGAATCCTAACCGCGGAAAGCCTATTCCGAAATGTGTGGGCGATACAACGCTTATCAGCGCCGGCCATTGATCTTGTCGTTGCTACTGCAGCCGCGCTCGCGTGTACCGCCACCGGTTTCTGGGTTCTCACTGCCGGTGTATGGGGAGTGTTCTCGGCAGTCTCTTCGCTCACTCTTGTCGCTGCTGGCGTAACCGCAGCGCTAATTCTTACGAGTGTCTGCGGATTCTGCGTTACGCGAGCTCCGAGGGAAGTTCACCTCACTAACAACCGGCCCATCGACGGCGTTCTTCAGGACGCTTTCCTATATAGCTTTCTGTTTTTCTTCGCAGCGTGGATGCCACTGGCCTTGTATCGGTACGATCGCCCTACGGGCTGGGAGTGGTTTGGCTGGGCCGCCTTTCTCTCTCCAGCTGCCGTCGCTTTCTTGTGGTTCGTTGAGATGGATTTTCAACATCTTGAGTATGAGCGCGCTTTGCCACTTGCTGACGTTCAGCGAAGATGTTTTCCGAGGATGATCGACGCCTCGATCAACAACCGAAGGATTCATTCTCTGCAGAGTCACATCCGCTGCCAAGTCCTTCTCGCCTTCGGGCTGAGTATTATCATGACGATCGGAGGATTGCTCGCGGACGTACTGAAGGGAACGTCCGTACAGAGAGATCTGCGGCTCCTTCGGGAGCTGACGACCAGTCACTTTATCCCTGTTGTGAGAGCAGTGCTTGGACGTGATCCACCAAGACGCTCGAGGGCTTCGACTTCAGCTTCAATCCCAAGCTCAACAAGGCCCAGGTCTTCGACCTCGCCACCTGCCAGTTCATCGCGCGCCACGAGAGCGTCTTGGTGTTCGGCCCGACGGGCGTCGGCAAGAGCCACCTCGCCCAAGCCCTCGCGCACGAAGCCTGTCGCCGCGGCCATGAGGTCCTCTTCGTGAGCACCGACAAGATGCTCACCCACCTCGCCGGCGGTCGTGCCGACGGCACCCGTGACTCCCGGCTCACGCGCTACACGCGGCCGGACTTGCTCGTCCTCGACGACTTCGGGCTCAAACCGCTGCGCGCCCCCGGCCCCGAGGATCTGTACGACGTCATCAACGAACGGTATGAGCGCGGCTCGATCCTGCTGACCAGCAATCGCGATCGCGCGGAGTGGGCGGAGCTCTTCGGCGAGCCGCTGCTCGCGTCGGCGGCCCTCGATCGGCTCACCCACGGCGCGCACTTCGTCGAGATCACCGGTCAGAGCTTCCGCGCCGAGCACACCAAGAAGCAGCTCACCGCGCGCCGCGCTCGCGGCGCCAACGCCGCCTAGGAGGACAACGACCATCTTCGTATCCGGGATCCGGGCACGCTGCCACACTGGCTCCATATGGGCGACCCCGAGTGGCTCTCGATGGGCGACCGTTGACAGGGTCATGTGTGCGCCTGCGGAGCAGCGCAGGACCGACACCCTGGGCGGCCGATGCAGCGGGCGGCGTGGGCCGCGCTTCACTGATAGACTTCGGGCGCCTTCC
>Ga0209157_1001841_pt1 | contig 17307 bp, 16 predicted proteins | sample GraSoiAngelo_135_FD_185892 | JGI IMG/M metagenome (GOLD analysis project Ga0209157, IMG submission 185892) | Grasslands soil microbial communities from the Angelo Coastal Reserve, California, USA - 14_0929_05_40cm (SPAdes) (version 2) | ecosystem: Environmental > Terrestrial > Soil > Grasslands ...
GGACCGCGACCCCCAGCCCGGCCTCCAGGGGGGTGTCCTCGCTGCCGAGATCGTGACCCCAGGCGCGATACGCCTTCTCCATACGCAGCGAGTCCATGGCGTGGTACCCGGCATGGCGGAGCCCGAGGTCCTCGCCCGCCGCCACGAGGGCGTCGTACACCCCGGCCGCCAGCTCCGTGGGGACGTACAGCTCCCAGCCCAGCTCGCCGACGTAGGTGACGCGCGCAGCGCGCACGGGCGCTGACGCCAGCCAGATGTCTCTCGACGCGAGGAAGGGGAAGGCTGAGTTCGAGAGATCGGCGTCGGTGAGGCGGGCGAGGAGCGTACGCGACCGCGGACCCATCACGCCGAGGACGGCCTGGCCCGACGTCACGTCGGTGAGCACGGCCCGCACGTCGCCGAGGTGGCGGCGGATCCAGTGGGTGTTGTGCGTGGCGGCGGCCGCCCCGGCGACGACGAGGAAGGTGTCGGCGGAAAGCCTCGTCACGGTGAGGTCCGCCTCGATTCCACCGTGGGAGTTGAGCATCTGGGTGTAGACGAGGCGCCCGGGCGGCACGTCGACCTCGTTGGCGCAGAGACGCTCGAGCACCGCGAGGGCGTCGGGCCCCTCCAGGCGGAGCTTGCAGAACGAGGACTGGTCGAAGAGCCCCACCGCCTCGCGCACCGCCTGGTGCTCCGCCGCCGCGCACGGGAACCAGTTCTGCCGTCCGTAGCTGTAGCGGTAGACCGCTTCGATTTCGGGCGTCGCGTACCAGTTGGCGCGCTCCCAGCCCATCACCACGCCGAAGCAGGCGCCGCGGTCGGCGAGCCGATCGTGCAGCGCGCTCTTGCGTACGCCGCGCGCCGTCACCGGCTGGAGGTGCGGCCAGTGCATGGCGTAGAGCGCACCCACCATCTCCACCGTGCGGTCGCGCAGGTAGCGCGGATTCGCCTGGAAGGCCGCCACGCGGCGGATGTCGACGTCCCAGAGATCCATCGGCGGCTCGCCGCCCACGATCCATTCCGCCACCGCTCGACCGGCGCCGGCTCCCGACGCGATGCCGATGGAGTTGAAGCCGGCCGCGACGTAGAAGTTGGCACACTCCGGCGCTTCGCCCAGGAGAAAGCGCCCGTCGGGCGTGAAGCTCTCGGGGCCGTTGACGTGGCGGCGCACCGGCGCGCTTTCGAGGGCCGGGATCCGGAGCACCGCCTGCTCCATGAGGACCTGAAAGTGCTCCCAGTCCTCGGGGAGGAGCGAAAAGGCGAAATCGGCGGGGATGCCCTCCATGCCCCACGGCTTCGCCACCGGCTCGAAGCCGCCCATGAGCAGACCGCCGACTTCTTCGCGCACGTAGATGTAGCCGTCGGTGTCGCGCAGCACCGGCAGGTCCGATGTCACCCCGGCCATGGGCTCGGTGACGATGTAAAAGTGCTCGGAGGCGTGGAGCGGCACCGCGACGCCGGCCATTCGCCCGATCTCGCGCGCCCACATCCCGGCGCAGTTCACCACGAACTCGCACGCCACGTCGCCGCCGGGAGTCCTCACGCCCGCGACGCGTCCGTTCTCGACGCGGATCGCGCTCACGCCGGTGTTCTCGAAGATGGTCGCCCCGCCCAGCCGCGCGCCCCGGGCCAGGGCGAGCGTCGTGTCGATGGGATTGGTGCGCCCATCGCGCGGCAGCCAGAGGGCGCCCACGAGGTCGTCGATGCGTATGAGCGGCCAGCGGCGGCCCGCCTCCACGGGCGTGACGACCTCCACGGCGACGTCGAAGCAGCGCGCCATGGACGCGAGGCGCTTCAGCTCGTGCATGCGCTCTCGTGTCCGCGCCAGGCTCACGCTGCCGGGGCGGCGGAAGCCCGTGGCCTGGCCCGTCTCTGCCTCGAGCCGCTCGTAGAGATCGGCGCCGTACTTCGCGAGTCGCGTGAGGTTGTGAGTCGCGCGCAGCTGGCCGACGAGCCCGGCCGCGTGCCAGGTCGTACCACAGGAAAGCTCGCGCCGCTCCAGCAGGAGTACGTCGCGCCAGCCGAGCTTCGTGAGGTGGTAGGCGACGCTGCAGCCCGCGATGCCGCCGCCGATCACCACGACCCGCGCGTGCGAAGGGAGCGCGCCCGCCACCGCGCGATCCGGCTACGGCCCCTCGTCCCGAGGCGTCGGCAGGGTGCGCGAGGGGAACTCCCGATAGGCGTACCGGGCCAGCACGTCCTCCCGGAGCTCGACGCCGAGCCCGGGCGCCGTGGGCACCGCCAGGTAGCCGCGCTCGACCCGGAAGGGATTCACGGCAACTTCCGCGGCGCGCGGCTCGAAGTTCACGAAGTACTCGGTGATCAGGAAGTTCGGGATGGCTGCCGACACGTGCAGCGTCGCGGCGAGGCCGACGGTGGTGCTGTTGTAGTTGTGAGGCGAGACGACCACGTGATAGGCCTCGGCCATGGCCGCGATCTCGCGGAGCTCCTCGATGCCGCCTACGTTGCACACGTCGGGGTTGATGATGTCGGCGGCACGGCGCTCGAAGACCTCACGGAATTCGAAGCGCGTATAGAGCTCCTCGCCGGTGACGATCGGTATCCGGATCTCACGCCGGCACTCGGCCAGAGCGCTCACGTCGCGCGCCGACACCGGCTCTTCGTACCAGAAGGGGTCGAAGGGCTCGAGCAGGCGCGCCACGCGAATGGCGTGCATCGGCGCCAGCCGGCGATGCACCTCGATCAGTAAATCCACCTTGGGTCCCACCGCCTCCCGCACGGCGCGGACGGTTTCCACCACCTGCTGCTCGGTGTCGCGCGAGATGTGGGTGCGCCACGGGCCGGGGAAGGGATCGAACTTGAGCGCGCTGAAGCCCCGGGCCACCGTCTCCTTCGCTTTTGCCGCGTACGCGTCCGGGGTCTTGGCGCCAGAGTACCAGCCGTTCGCGTAGACGCGGATCCGCTCGCGGCAGGGCCCGCCGAGCAGACTCACCACGGGCACGCCGAGGCGCTTACCGGCCAGGTCCCAGAGCGCCTGCTCGATCCCGCTCACGGCGCTCCAGAAGTCCATGGCGCCGCGCTTGGACGCGAAGTCGTGGTAGGCCCAGTGCGTGAAGTGACGGATGTGGCCGGCGTCGCGGCCAACGAGATACCGTCCGAGCTGCCGCAGGTGAGCGGCGATCGACTGGTCGCGATCCGCCTGCGTGTAGCACTCGCCCCAGCCGTGCAGCCCGTCGGAGGTCTCGACCTTCACGAAGAGCCAGTTCTTCCCGTATCCCGGATCGACGATGAACGGCGTGACGGCCGTCACCTTCATGGGCCGACCTCCCTCATCTTGGCGTACCCTCGTGCCATCGTGGTAGTGCGAGCCGCAGCCACGGGCGAGGCGAGCCTGTAAGCGTGGATCCTAAACTAAGAGTTTGGGTGGTGTTCGGCAAGCGCTTGAAGCTCGGCAGCGGACGGGCGCACCTCCTCCGATCGATCGACACGCGTGGATCGCTCCGGCAGGCGGCGGCCGAGCTCGGCATGTCCTACCGCAACGCGTGGGGCTACTTGCAGGAGCTGGAGCGCGCAGCCGGCTTCAAGTTCGTCGAGCGCGCCCCCGGCGGCGGTCCTCGGAGCGGCATGCGTCTGACCGCCGCCGGCCTGGAGTTCCTGGCGTGCTACGAGAAGTTCAGCCGCGGTCTCGAGGAGGCCGCCCGGCGCCACTTCAAACGTTCCTTCAAGGGCAAGGAGTTCAGGTCGCGTTCGCGAGCGCCAGCGCGATCCTTTCGGACGTGAGCGGCAGCTCGGTGAGCCGCACGCCGGTCGCGTCCTCGATGGCGTTCGCGATGGCGGCCGGGGCCGGCACGATCGGCGGCTCGCCGACGCCCCGCGCTCCGAAGGGGCCGTGCGGCGACGGCTTCTCGACGATGATCGTCTCGATGTTCGGCAGGTCCGCCGAGGTGAGCTTCCGGTAGTCGAGCAGGCTCGGGTTCGTCAGCCGCCCCTTGTCGTCGTACATGAGCGCTTCGGTCAGCGCCATCCCGAGGCTCTGGACGGCCCCGCCCTGCATCTGGCCCTCGATCGCCAGCGGGTTGATGGCCTTACCGACGTCCTGGACGACGACGAAGTCGTGCAGCGTCACCTCGCCGGTCTCGGGATCGACCTCGATCTTCGCCAGCTGGGCGCAGAAGGCCGGCGCCTGCTGCGAGAAGGCCGGATGGCTGACGCCGAACACCGGCTGTACCTTCGACATGTAGAGGTTGCCCTTCTTGCCGATCTGCGCGAGCGTGATGCCCTTGTTCGGCACGCCACGGACCACGACCTTCTCGTTGTCGATCTCGAGGTCGTGCACCGACGCTTCCAGCTCCTTGGCGGCGATCTCGAGCGTTTGGTTGCGTGCATCCGTGGCGGCTTCCATCACCGCCACGCCGACGGTGTAGATCGTCTTGCTGCCGGCGCTGAGGCCGGTCATCGGCGCGACATCCGTGTCGCCGGTCGTGATCCGCACCTTGTCGATGTCGATGCCGTAGGCCGTCGCGGCGATCTGCGCCAGCGCGATGTTGGTCCCGGCGATGTCCACCTGGCCCGTCAGCACCTGGAGCGAGCCGTCGGGATTGAGCCGCACGGTGGCGCCGGTCGGCTGAAGGCCGCCGAGCCAGCCGCCGAGCGACAGCCCGGTCCCGCGCAGCCGGCCGTTGGGGCTGCTCGCCTTCCACTGCGCGCGTGTCTTCCAGAGCGGATGCGCGGCGAGGCGGGTCAGCACTTCCACGCCCCCGTTGCTCAGCCATGGCTGGCCGTTGGCCATCTTGTCGCCTTCGCGCTGCAGGTGACGGAGCCGGAACTCGACCGGATCGACGCCGAGCGCCTTCGCGAGCTGCTCCATCTGAGAGTCGATCGCGAATATCGTCTGCGGCGCGACCGGCGCGCGGTAGGCGGCGATGCTCGGCTTGTGCGTGAGCACCTCGAATCCCTTGACGTCGAAGCTCGGCCAGAGATAGAGGCTCGCGAGGAACACGCCGCTCACCGCCAGCACCGCGCCGGAGAAGGCGCCGGACTCGAGAATCGCCTCCCCCTCGAGCGCCACGAGCGTGCCGTCGCGCTTCACGCCGGTCTTGAGGCGGATGATGACCTGGGGCGCCGGCATGCCGGCCTCCAGCTCCTCGCGCCGGGTCATCACGTAGCGCACCGGCCGCCCGGTCGCACGCGCGAGGATCGCTGTGATCGGCTCGCAGAGGGCGCGGATCTTGCCGCCGAAGCCCCCGCCGCACTCCATCGGGATCACCTTGATGCGGTTCTCCGACAGCTCCAGGACGTCGGCCACCTCCGAGCGCGTGTTGAACGAGCCCTGGGTGCTCGCCCAGAGCGTCAGGAACCCGGTCGTGTCCCACTGGGCCAGCACCGCGTGCGGCTCGAGGTAGCCCTGGTGGACCATCGGCACGCGATAGGTCTTTTCGATCACGACGTCCGACTCCGCGAAGCCCTTCGCCACGTCGCCGCGTTGAATGCGCGCCTGCTGGGAGATGTTCACCGCCTTCGCCGGCTTGGCCTCGGTCGTCACGCCCGCGACGCTGCCGTGAGCCTGAGCCTCGCTGGTGTCCGCCTCGGTGCCCGCGTCGGCGACCGGCGGCGCGCCGGGCTTCATCGCCTCGAGCGGATCGGCGGAGACCGCCAGGACCTCGTACTGCACGTCGATGAGGTCGAGCGCTTCCTCGGCGATCGCCGGCTCGTCGGCGGCAACGGCGGCGACCGGCTGGCCCGCGAAGACCACCCGGTCGATCGCCAGCACCGCGTGCGCGCGCGTCGGCGCTTTCCTCTTCAGCTCGGGGATGTCCGCGGCGGTCAGGACCGCACGCACGCCCGGCAGCGCGCGCGCCCGGCTCACGTCGATGCGGAGGATTCGCGCGTGGGCGTGCGGGCTACGGAGGAGCTTGGCGTGCAGGAGCCCGTGCGGGTTGAGGTCCGCGACGTACTGGACCTGGCCGGTGACCTTCTCGGGCCCGTCCGGCCGCGGGATCGACAGTCCAATTCCCTTCACGTCGCGGGTCGTCTTCATCACGGTGGACATGAAATCAGCTCCTCGGGCCGGCCGCGGCGCCGGCGGTCTCGGTGATCGCGGCCAGCATCTTCGTGTAGCCGGTGCAGCGGCAGAGGTTGCCGGCGATCCCGTAGCGAATCTCGTCCTCGGTCGGATGCGGGTTCTCCGTCAAGAGTGCGGCGGCGGCCATCAGCACCCCGGGGATGCAGAAGCCGCACTGGGGGACGCCGTGGCGAACGAATGCATCCTGTAGCGGGTGCAGGGCGCCCGGGCGCCCGAGTCCCTCGATCGTGAGCACGGTGTGGCGACGCGCCTGCATGGCGAGCAGGAGGCAGCTCGCGATCGGCTTGCCATCGAGGTGCACCGTGCAGGCGCCGCAGTCGCCGGTGCCGCAGCCTTCTTTCGGCCCCGTCAGGCCCATGCGCTCCCGCAGGGCGTCCAGCAGAGTATCCCAGGGCTGAACCAGCACCTCGGCCGGCTCGCCGTTCACCGTGCAGGTCAGAACTAGCTTCGCCACCTCTGATCCTCCTGCTGCGATGTCACGCGCTCGCGCGGGCGAGCGCCGTGGTCAGTGTGCGGCGCGTCAGGACACGAACGAGATGACGGCGGAATTCGGCCGAGCCCCGTTGATCACTGATCGGGCGCGCGACCTCGACCGCGAGGTCCGCCGCGCGCTTGATCCGATCGGGCGTCACCGGCTGACCCTCGAGCCACTGCTCGGCCGCCATCGCGCGGACCGGGACCGGGGCCACGGCGGCCAGCGCGATCCGGGCCTTCGTGCAGATGCCGTTCGCCAGCGTGAGCTGCGAGGCCACGCCCACCACAGCAATGTCCAGCTCTCGGCGCGGCGTGTGCCGCAGATAGTTGCCGCCGCTGCGTGGCCCGGGGGCCGGCACGACCAGCTCCACGAGCAGCTCGTCCGGGGCCAGCACCGTACGGTGGACCCCGGTGAAGAACGTCGCGACCGGGACGCGCCGCTCGCCCTTGGGGCCGGTGATCACCGCCTCGGCGTCGAGAGCCAGGAGCGGCGGCGCCATGTCCGCCGACGGCGCCGCGTTGCAGAGGTTGCCGCCGAGCGTGGCCAGGTTGCGCACCTGCACCGAGCCCACGAGGGCGCCGCTCTCGGCGAGCGAGAGATAGCGCGCGCGGACGGCTCGGTCGAGCTCGAGCGTCCGGGCCGTCACCGCGGACCCGATCCGCAGCCCCTGCCCATCCGCGGGCTCGATGGCGCGCAGCCGAGCCACGCCGGACAGATCGACCACGCGGGCCGGCTTGAGCAGGCCGTTCTTGAGCTGCGGCAAGAGGTCCGTCCCTCCCGCGAGCAGCTTCGTCTCGGGCCCGCGCTGGGCGAGGGCCCGCACACAGTCGTCTACGCTCTCGGGGAGGACGAGCTCGAATCGTCGCACGCGAGGTCTCCGCGAAGACTCGGTCGGCCAAGAGGCGCCGAGCCGGCTCTACTGCGTTCCGGACCATACTATGCTCATCAGAGCATAGTCAACGCGCTCGGCCCGCCCGCCACCAACCAGGGCCGGCGTTGGTGTACCTTAACACATCGTCCCGAACCTATCATCTCGGTGGACCCGGAGAGACGGTCGAGGCGAGGAGGAGACACGCATGCGTATCGGCTTCGTCGGGCTCGGCAACATGGGCGGACCGATGGCCCTCAACGTCTTGAACGCCGGGCATACCATGGTGGTGACGGACCTCCGGCCCGAGCTGGCGAAGCCGCACCTCGCCCAGGGCGCCACATGGGCCGGCACCGCGAAGGCGGTCGCGCAGGCGAGTGAAGTCATCTTCACCTCCCTGCCGGGCCCACGCGAAGTCGAGGCGGTGGCCCTCGGCGCAGGCGGCATCCTGGAAGGCGCGGCGCGCGGCACGGTTTACGTCGATCTCTCTACCAACTCGGCGACGCTCATCCGGAGGATCCACGGCGTGTGCGCCGAGCGCGGCGTCGACGTGCTGGACGCGCCGGTCAGCGGCGGCGTGCCCGGGGCGCGCTCCGGCAAGCTCGCGGTGCTGGTCGGCGGGGACGAGGCGCTCTACCGCCGCGTGAAGCCCGTGCTGGACGCCATCGGCGACAAGGTGACCTGGGTCGGCGGGATCGGCTGCGGCACGGTCGCGAAGCTCGTGCACAACATGGTCTCGGCGTGTTCGCGCATGGCCATCGCCGAGGGTATGACGCTCGGGGTCAAGGCCGGCGTCGCTCCCGAGGTGCTGCTCGACGCGCTCTCCAAGAGCTCGTTCGGTCAGGGGCGCGTGCTCAAGGACATGATTCCCAACACCGTGTTCCCGGGTGCCTACGACAATGTGAACTTCGCGCTCAGGCTCCTGCGCAAGGACGTGGGGCTGGCCACCGAGCTCGGCCGGGAGTATCACGTGCCCATGATGATCGCGGCACTGGCCGAGCAACAGCTGGAGGAGGCGCTACGGCGCGGCTGGGGCGAGAAGGACTCGATGACGTTCTTCCGCCTCCAGGAAGAGCGGGCCGGCGTCGAGCTCCGGACGGGAAAGCGAGGTACCTGACACCATGAGCGACGCGCTGTCCGGAATCCTCGAGACGAGCAAGGCGGAACGACTGGCCACGGGGTTCGTCTTCACGGAAGGCCCGCTGTGGCATCCCGACGGCTTCTATTATTTCGTCGACATCCGGCGGAGCAACCTGCACCGCCTGACGCCCGGCAAGGAGCCGGAGCTCGTGCGGGCGAACACCGGCGAGGGCAACGGGACGACGTTCGATCTGCAGGGCCGGCTGGTCATCTGCGAGGGCGGCAACCGTCGCGTCACGCGCTGGTCCGCCGGCGGGCCGAGCGAGATCTTGATGGATCGCTTCGAGGGCAAGCGGCTGAATCGCCCCAACGACGTGGTGTGCAAGTCCGACGGGAGCATCTACTTCACCGATCCGGGCCTGCGCGTCCCGCTCCCCGAGCGCGAGCTGGCGTCCGCGGGTGTCTATCGCATCGCCCCGGACGGGACGACCACGCTGGTGGCGGACTGCGAATACCCGAACGGGCTCGCCTTCTCGCCGGATGAGCGCGTGCTCTACGTGGCCAACACGCGCTGGACCCAGTACATCCACGCGCTCGAGCTGGATGCCGGCGGCGGGTTCGTGCGGCGCCGTATCTTCGCCGACATGTCCTCCGACGAGACCGACGGCGTCCCCGACGGCATGAAGGTGGACGTCGAGGGCCGTGTCTTTTGCACCGGCCCGGGCGGCACCTGGGTCTTCGCGCCTGACGGCACCCGGCTCGGGATCATTCGCACACCGGAGGTCCCCGCCAACCTCGCCTTCGGCGGCCCCGACCTCCGTACGTTGTTCTTCACCGCCCGCACCTCGGTCTACACGTTACGTATGAACGTTCCGGGCCAGCCACACCCCTGGTATCGTGTTCGAAAGAGACCATGAACTTCGGAACGTTCCTGCTGATGCAATCGCCGTCGGCGCGCTCCTCGCAGGAGATCTACGCGCGCGGCGTCGAGATCGCTCAGGCGGCCGAGACGCTCGGCTTCGGCAACGTATGGCTCGCCGAGCACCACTTCTCGACCTACGGGTACCTCTCGCGCCCGGCCCAGCTCGCGACCTACATCGCGGCGAAGACGACGCGGCTCCGCGTGGGCACGGCCGTCATCGTGGTGCCGCTGCATCATCCGCTGGTCATCGCCGAGGAGATCGCGACGCTGGATCTCTTGTCCGGCGGGCGCCTCGACGTCGGACTCGGGCGCGGTTACCAGCCCTACGAGTTCGAGCGTTTCGGCCTCGACCTGGAGAGCGGCCGCGCGCGCTGGGAGGAGTCGATCGACATTATCCTGAAGGCGTTTAGCGGCCAGCCCTTCAGCTACGACGGGAAGCTCTTCAAGATCCCGGAGACCACGGTGTTCCCGCAGCCGCTCCAGCAACCCCGCCCACCGATCTGGATGACGGCGCAGAGCCCGGAGTCGGTGGAGGCGGCCGTGCGCCGCGGCTTCAACGTGCTCACCGGCGGTTTCGGCGTTCCCGTCGAGCGGATGGCGGAGTTCCGCCGGCTCTTCGACCGCCTCGTCGCCGAGTTCAAGCCCCCGCACCCTCTCCGGGTCGGCGTGCAGCGGGCGGTCTACGTGGCGGAGAGCCAGGCCGACGCGCGGGCGGCGGCCGAGGAGGCGCGCTGGAACATGCGGGTGACGCTCTCCCTGCGAAACCAGTACGAGCGCGTGGAGCGGGGCCGCGCCATCCCGGTGCCGGCCCCGAAGGAGCCCGACACCGACGATCTGCTGGACCGCTTCCTGGTCATCGGGACGCCGGACACGTGCATCCGCCAGATCAAACGCATCGAGGAGCTCGTCGGTATCACGCACTTCAACTGCAGCTTCTGGTTCGGGGACCTCGAGCACGCGCGCGTGATGCGCTCCATGGATCGCTTCGCCCGCGAGGTCATGCCGGCCTTTCGTTGAGATGGGGGCACCGACATGCGGTCGGGGCGGATCAGGCTTTCCTGAGCGGATTGATCTCGACGAGCAGCTCGCCGCACCGATCTCGGTCAAGCACGACCCGCTTGCCCGGCTGATCACGCATCGTCTCGGCGACGCGGTTCGTGCTCAGCATGCGAACGACGGTGTGCCCCTTCAAGTCGTCCAAGAGGGGTCGGGCGATTTCGAGCTGGTGCTCGACATGCCCCTCAATCACGGGGAATACGGGCGCGACGCTGGTTGCATAGTCCCGGGGTGGGAGCACCTGGGCGGCTGGGAATGAGGCCTTGAGGTATTCGATGATCTCCTGGTGCTCTGCCATCACTCCCGCCCCGCCAGCAGGCTCGACATCCGCCGCTGGTAGCTCGATTGCCGCCGGTTGCTGATACCCGCCTGGCGCAGGCGGCCGGGGGCGCTTTTTAGCACATCAGTTCGTCCAACAGCCTCTGCGCGGCCGCTTCACGGTCCTGCGGGCGGGCCGCATACCGCGCCCGCAGCCACAGCGAAAACCAATCGAGCCTCCGCGTGGTGCTCCACGACGTCCAGGCAGGGTATTCCTTCCTGAACGCTTCGATATCGGCCGCCACACCCTTTGCTTCGTCGTCAGTCATTCCAACAGCTCCGTCACCGGCACGCCGAGGGCCTTCGCGCCTCAGGCGCGGACTCTGTTAAGACCATGTGCTCCACCGACGCCCGCGCAACAGGGCGAGCGGGGCCGGCCGACGCAGCGCTACACGGCGCCCCACACGTCCCGCGCGACCTCGAGCGCCAGCCCGAGCTTGCGCCGCTGGTCGTCGACGGTGATCTTGTTGCCGTGGTGCGTGCTCGAGAACCCACACTGCGGGCTCAGGCAGAGGTTCTCCAGCGGCACGTACTTCGCCGCCGTCTCGATGCGCCGCTTGAGATCGTCCTTCCTCTCGAGCTCGGGGACTTTCGAGCTGATCAGCCCGAGCACCACCGTCTTCCCCTTCGGCACGAACCTGAGCGGCTCGAAGCCCCCCGCGCGGTCCGTGTCGTACTCGAGGAAAAACGCATTCACGTTCAATCGGGTGAACACGGTCTCGGCGACCGGGTCGTAGCCGCCGCTCGCCATCCAGGTGCTCTTGAAGTTTCCGCGGCAGGTGTGGATGGCGACGGTGACGTCACGCGGGACGTCGCGGAGGACGGCATTGACCACGTCCGCGTAGGTGGCCGGCAATCTGTCGGGATCGTCGCCGAGCTTCTTGACCTGCGCCCTCACCTTGGGGTCGCACATCATCGCGACGGTGGTGTCGTCGATCTGCAGGTATGTGCAGCCGGCCTGGCGCAGCGCGCGAATCTCCTCCCGGTACGCGGCGGTCAGATCCGCCCAGAACTCGCCGAGGTCCGGGTAGGTGGTCTGGAGCGTCGGCCGGTCGCCGCGGGCGTGCAGCATGACCGGAGACGGCAGGCAGAACTTCGCCGTGCGTGTCGTGGCCGCCTTGAGAAAGGTGAAGTGGTCGAGCATGCTCGGCTTCGTACGCCGGATCTTACCGGTCACCTTCATGAGCGGCGGCTGCTCGTCCGCACCCTCGAATTTCACTCCGAAGCTCTGGGTGGACGTCTCGACACCGTCGAAGCCGCGCAGGAAATCGATGTGCCACCAGTCCCGCCGGAACTCCCCGTCGGTGATGGACTGAAGGCCGACCGACTCCTGGAGCGCGATGGCACCGCGGATCGACTGGTCCTCCACGGTACGGAGCGCGGCGCGGTCGATCTCGCCCCGGGCTGCGCGGGCCCGCGCGTGCTGCAGCTCGGCCGGCCGCAGGAGGCTACCGACATGATCGGCGCGAAACGGCGGCCGCGCTGCGCTGCTCATCTTCGCCTCCTCTCAGACGTCAGGAGCCACCGCCGAATCTACCAGGCGAGGGCATAGGTCGGGCGGCGCGGATCGGCCCCCGCCGAGAGCACACCGGTCTCCGGATCACGACGGGTCACCACCGCGCCGTTGCCGCAGGCTCCGATCTCGGTGACCGTGTGGCCGAGTGCGGTCAGCTCCGCGCGGGTGCTCTCGGGAATCCCCGGCTCGACGTTGAGCTGCCCGGGCCGGTAGACGCGCGGATAGAACGAGTTGACCAGGGTCTGGGTCGAGAAGCGCGGGGCCTCCACGGCCTGCTGAGGGTTCATCCCGAAGATCAACAAATTCAGGACGAGCTGCAGGTCGGCCTGGGTCTGATCGTCGCCCCCCGGACAACCGACCGTCATCGTGGGCACGCCACCCTCAGAGATCAGGTAGCTCACGAGCGTGGTGCGCGGCCGCTTACCGGGGGCGAGGGCATTCGGGTGATCCTCCTCGAGGACGAACATTTCGCTGCGCGTGCTGAGCGTGCACCCGAGCTCGGGAGCGAACGCCGACTTCCTGAACACGCCACCGCTCGGCGTCAGACAGATCATGTTGCCGTCGCGATCGATCGCGGCGATGTGCGTCGTCCCATCGGCGGCTGCCCCGGCCGCGGCAGCCCCGGAGGCCCGAACGCCCGACGTCGCGCCCACGCCTCGTGACGCGGCGTCGCGGGATCGCGGGTCGCCCGGCGGCGGCGCCTCGGGCGTTGCACGGTCCATGCGGATGAGCGCCGCCCTTCCTTGAAGATATGCGGGAGCGAGCAGCCCGGCGACTGACGCGAGAGCGTCCTCGCGGTCTCCGTAGTGCCGTTCGCGATCCGCGAATGCGAGCTTGAGCGCCTCCGACACCACGTGGATGTACCGTGCCGAGTTGTGCTTGAGCGCGCGCAGATCGAAGGTCGCGAGCATGCCGAGGGCTTGCATGAGCACCGGCCCCTGTGTCCACGCGGACTGCCCGAGGATCTCCCGCCCCGCGAAGGTCGTCCGTAGCGGCGGCTCGAGCCGTGTCCGGTATCCGGCCAGATCGGAAGCGCGCAGGAGGCCCCCCAAGCGCTCGGAGAAGGCGCCGATGGTCGCGGCGATGTCGCCGCGGTAGAAGCGCGCACGCGCGGCGGCGATGCCGGCGGCTCGATGGCCGCGGCCCCGGCTGTCGGCCTCGACGAGCCGGCGGAGCGTGCCGCCGAGCGCCTCCTGCACGAACAGGTCGCCGACCTCGGGCACTCGACCGCCCGGGTAGAACACCGCGGTGCCGCCGGGCGGATAGATGTCGAACTGGCTCCGGCTCTCCGGGATCGCGAGCAGGCGGTGCATGTGCTCGTACATCGGAAAGCCGCGCTCGGCGTAGTTGAGCGCCGGCGCCAGCACCTCGCTCACGGTCTTCGTGCCATGCGTTTCGAGCACGGTCAGATACGCGTCGACGGCTCCGGGAACGGTGAACGACAGATGAGCCTCCGGTCCCGGCCCGGTCGGGATACGGTCGAGCCGCCGCCCGCGAAAGAACTCGAGCGTCGCGAGGGCCGGCGCCGTCCCCTGGCCGCTCACCGCGAAGGTTTCCCGCTTTCGAGCGTCGTAGATGAGCGCCACACACTCGCCGCACAGCGTGTAGGACGCTGTCGGCTCGACCACGGCGGCGGCGAATCCCGCGGCCACGACGGCGTCGAACGCGTTGCCGCCCGAGAGCAGCATGCGCATGCCGGCCATCGACACCAGCGGATGGCCCGCCGAGACGACGCCCTGAGTGCCCGAGACCACGGGCCGCGTCGTCGCTCGGTCCGCGGTGTGATGCTCCAGCTCGTGGATGCGTCCGGTCGGTCTGCTCATTGGTTCACCCCCATGACTCCCTCGCCGGCTCACCGCATGACGCTCTCGGCCTCATGATACGGGCCCGGGCGGTGCGTTGTCGCGGGTCACGGCAGGAGATCGGCGACGGCGATCCGAGCGGCGGGAGCGGTGAGCGGAGACACACTGTCGCTGGGGCCCAGCGCCTCCATCGTGCCGTAGTCCCATCCGTACGGGGCCGAAGGTGATGCTGCGGGCTCCCGGTACACCTCGAGCACGCGGTCGATCAGGTTGACGATCCAGTACTCCGGACGGCCGGCACGGGCATAGAGGCTCGACTTGTGCGCGCGGTCGGAAGCAAGGCTCGTGAGCGCGACTTCCACCACCAGCACCGGATCGGCGGGATGCGCCTCGACGTAGTCGCGCAGCTCTCCGCGGACGACCGCTACGTCCGGCTCGGGCTCCGAATCGTCGTCGAGCGCGATCGGCGCCTGGGTACGGACATCCCAGCCCTCGCCGAAGGCGCGCGCGAGTGCCCGCTCGACGAGCCTGATCGCGGTGTAGTGCGGCGAGCTTTGGGGCTCGGCCACTACCAGCAGGCCGTCGATCAGCTCGACGCGCTCGCCCGGCTCGAAGACTCCCTTGTCGACCAGCCGCTCGTACTCGACGCGCTTCCACCGCCTGACCTGGAGGTCTGGTCCGGGCATGACACGTTCCCCCTCGAGGGAGTCTAGAGACGCGCTCCCCGACCGTCAATGTCGACAGACGGTGACGCCGGCGCGGCTGTCAGCCGGCGTCTGACGGCCCTACGCCTGGCGGTAGATCGGCCCACGCGCGGTGACGCGCGAAAGATCGGGAAGGTCTGCTGCGTCGATCCGGTGACCGCGCGGGTGGAGCGGTCCGGGATCGAGCCCGAGTCGTGTGACGACCACGGCGTGGCCATAGTACCCATCGTACGTGTGACGCACGAGCGCCTCAAAGAAATCGGCGTGTGACCGCTCGACCTGGCGGAGCACGCTCTCGCGATCGTCCGGGCTGGCCTGAGCGAAGCCGCTGACGCCGTTAGCCCGCGCCGCCTCCTCCACCACCTGGAGCCCACGAGAGAGCAGCGACTCGAGGTCGGCGGACGCCGCGGCCACCGCGAGGACGTGGTCGAGCGCCACCACACCTGCCCCCGGGAATTCGGCGCTTGCCGGGACCAGCGAATCGAGGACAAGGATCAGGAGGTCGCGCCTCTCAGCGAGCGCCCCCGGGGTCATGCGCGCCTCCGGATGATCCCGTCGGCGATGTAGAGCGCCACGGCCTGGATCGTCGAGGTGGGGTTCACGCCGCCACAGGTCACCATGGTGCTCCCATCCACGATGTAGAGATTGGGCACGTCGTGGCACCGCCCCTCGGCGTCGATCACCGAGGTGGCCGGGTTGCGTCCCATGCGCGCCGTGCCCATGAGGTGCCAGCCTCCAGCTCGCAGGAGAGGATTGAAGGCAACCTCGCGAGCGCCGGCCGCTTCCAGTGCCTCGCGCGCGCGCGCGATGCCGTGATCGAGCATGCGCCGGCTGTTCTCGCTCAGGGTGTACGACACGCGGGGCGCGGGGATTCCATGGCTGTCGGCGAGCGCCGGATCGAGGTCCACGCGGTTCGCCGGCTCGGGCAGGTCTTCGCCGATGATGGCGACCATGATCGTACGGTCGAAGCGCTCGTCGTACGCCCGCCGGTGCTCGCGGCCCCAGGGCACGCGGTCACCGACCGATCCGCCGGAGGCCGAGGCGATCGGCGAGAGCCCGCGGGCCACCTGAAACGAGTAGCCGCGCACGAAGCCGCGCGAGGGGTCGGTCTCGTAGAACTCCTGGCCGATGATGCTGCAGCCGATCGGGCCGCGGTGGCCGCCGAGCGGCCGATCGAAGACGCCGCGCACCATCGCATAGGGATGGAACATGTCCGTCGGGGAACCGTGCCGAACGCGAGTTCAGCAGGAGTCGTGGCGTGCCGATCCCGTTGGCGGCCAGCACCACCGCACGCGCCTTCTGCGCGTGCACGCGCCCCTCGCGGTCGTAGTAGACCGCGCCGTCGGCGAGTCCGTCCGGGCCGAGCGTGATCTCGCGCACGCGGGCGCGCGTGACGAGGCGCGCGCCTGACGCGAGCGCCTTCGGCCAATAGGTGACGTCGGTGCTCGCCTTGGCGCCGATCGGGCAGCCCAGGTCGCAGGGACCGCAGTTGACGCACGCGCGGCGGCCGTCGTAGTCGCGCGTGAGGATAGCGCTGTCCGACGGCCACCAGTGCCAGCCCAGGCGGTCGAATCCCCGGGCCATGGTCACCCCGAGCGTGTCGAGCGGGATCGGCGGCGTCTGGCGGGGCGACTTCGGGGGATAGGCGGGATCGCCCGTAATCCCGGCCACGCCCATCATGCGGTCGTTCAGGTCGAAGAAGGGCTCGAGAGTGGCGTAGTCGATCGGCCAATCGTCGGCCACGCCGTCGAGGCTGCGTACGCGAAAGTCCGACGGGCGGAAGCGCGGGAAGTGCGCACTCCAGTGGATCGTGCTCCCGCCCACGGCGTTGTACATCAGCGGCGCGATCGGAGAAGCTGCGTCGTTGACCGGATAGTCCTGGGGTAGCCGCCGCACGTTGGGCTCGGCACTCCAGTCGGTATTCCGGTGGAGCTCCCAGTCGGCCCGCCAGTGCGGATAGGCGCGCGGGTCGACCCAGTCACCTTGCTCCAGGCACACCACGCCGATGCCGGCGCGCGCGAGCCTCCAGGCGACGGCGGCGCCGGCGGCGCCGGCACCGATCACGACCACGTCGATCCGATCGTCCGTGGTCGCGACGAACGTCGCCATCATTTGTCCCGAATCTCGCCCAACAGGCGCTCGGCGGTTGGCCGGTGCCGCATGACCCAGTCGGCCGGGTAGCTGGGCTGTCGCTCGTCGACGACCCGCTTCAGCTCCCCACGCGCCTCGTCGTAGCGGCGCTGCTCGATGAGACAGCGGGCCAGCTCGATCCGGGCGCGGGTGAAGTGCGGATCCAGCGTGAGCGCTTTCCTGAGGTAACCCTCCGCTCGGGGGACGTCGCCGCCAAACATCCCGGGCGTCTCAAGGTAGAACGAGCCGGCCAGCGCCAGGCCCGGGACATGATTGGGATCGAGCTCGAGGATCGTCTCGATCTCCCCCCGCAGGGTGGAGAGCAGGAACGCAGCGCGAAGCTTTCCCTTGGTGACGGCCCAGCGGCCGAGATTCGCGGCATACCAGAGGTGCGCTTCCGGGCTTCGCGGC
>Ga0209157_1001844_pt1 | contig 17294 bp, 18 predicted proteins | sample GraSoiAngelo_135_FD_185892 | JGI IMG/M metagenome (GOLD analysis project Ga0209157, IMG submission 185892) | Grasslands soil microbial communities from the Angelo Coastal Reserve, California, USA - 14_0929_05_40cm (SPAdes) (version 2) | ecosystem: Environmental > Terrestrial > Soil > Grasslands ...
GCCAGCGGCTCTATCGCTCGAATGACGTCGTAGCGGAAGATGCCTCGGTTATCGGCGGGGAGGCGCAGCGACGGGCTTGCCGGGTGATCGGGTCTCTTGCTGGATCAGCCCGATGGCCTGGAACTTCTCGTCGCTGAGCATGCCGTACACGACGATCGGCGCGCCGGGCGTGAGCGACACCGCGGCGCCACGGAGGCCGGAGAGGTCGACGGCCACGAGCTGGCCGTCATCGGCACGCACCACGAGCTCCTGGCCGGCGACCGAATGCACCGCGCCACGAACTTCGGACCAACGGGATGTGCTCGCTGGCCTGGCCGGCGCCGTGACGGACGGTGGTGACGGTTCCGACGGAGTCGTCGTCTTGGGCGCGGTGACCTTTTCCTTGTGAGGTTGCGGGCTGGAGGTCGCCGGTGCTTTCGCCACGCTCTTCGACATCGGCGCTACGACTGCAGGGGTGGGCGGCCTGGACGACTCGATCGGTGAAGTCGGTGAAGGCGAGGGGGCCGGCGTCGCCGGCGTGGGGCTCACGTGAGACATGAGCGCCAGCACGAGAGCGGCGGCATCTCCGGAGCTGAGAGCGAGCGCCGTGATCTCGTGAGACCGCGCCGCCTCGGTGCCGAGCACGGTGACACGCGCGCCCGCGGTGATCGCGGACGATTCCAGACGCTTCGCTCCGTTCACGTCGACGTAGTACCAGTGCCCGTCCTCGGAGCGAACGATGACGAACGGCTCGACGGTCAGCTTGGGCGGCCACTCCAGTACGCCCTGGACCAGGCGAGCGTCGCCGGGAACCGCGTGAGCGGAGGAAGCGGACGCGAGCACGAGAGCCAGGACGACGATCGATCGCCGCATGAGATCCTCCCGCATGGCGGATGGTGCAAAGATCCAACCACGCGCGGTCACGATGGCATTTGCTGCCCTTCCGGTCGCGGCTCTGCGGCGTTTTCGAATCGCTGTCAACGCTCCCGACCGTACCGTTCGTTCAATAGGCGCGTCGTCGAGCCGATCACCGCGTTTCAGGGAGGATGCGAGCCGAGCGGGCCTGCGCGATCTCGACGAGGAGGGGCGGAGGGCGGGACCGTGCTTCGATCCCTCGAGCAGTGTCAGACAACTCGACTCGACCGAACGTGGACTCAGCGCACGCCGGCCGGCAGGATCTCCGTCTCGCCGACGTATTCGCGGCGATACAGGTCGGTGATCGACGCCCAGCGCAGCATGCACGCCTGCTCCGCCACCTCGAGCGCTCGGGCCTTGAGAGCGTCGGTGTCGAGGTACTTCAGGCACAGCTCGGCCTGACGATTGCTGTGCTCGATGTCGGCTTCGGCGTGCTCGGTGAAGAACTCGATCGCCGGCGAGCCGGGCGGGAAGTTGTAGTGCCTGGCGAGCGCCGGCAGCACCACGTCCTTGTTGAGCGCGGGCTGCTGGCCTTCCTGCGTGGATTGCATCGCGAGGACCACGCCGATGGGCTCGTGCGCCGTGGTGTGGTAGTAGTGCAGCGCCCGCGCCCACCACGCCGGAGTCATCTTCGTCGCACGCACGTCGTCCGCGGAGAGCCCGGCCGCCTTGCAGAAGCGAAAGATGAGCTCGCCGTGATCGTGGGGCTGGTGGCCCTCGCGCGGGATCGCCTTCAGGCCTTCCTCTTCCGAGAGGTTCTCCACGACGGCCTTCCGCACGTCCGCGTGCTGGTACGTCCGCGCGTAGAAGATGCCGAAGCTCGCGAGCGCCTTCTGCAGGAACTGGTAATGCATGGCCTTGTACACGCCCATCGCGCGGAGCGGCAGCTTGCCCTCGGCGAGCGCCTGGAAGAACGGATGCTGCTTGGTGTGCCAGCGCTCCCGGATCGCGCGGACGTCGTCGGTGATCTGGGTGGCCATCATCGGACCGCGAACGTGACGACGCTCAGGATCACGAGCGCGCCCGCGACGATGAACTGAAACACCTTGGACTCCTGCAGCAAGGCCCAGAGTTGTGTGGCCACGGAGTAGGCAAGGAGGGCGAGCCCCACCCCGACTCCCGCGCCGAGCAGACCTGCGAGCCACCATCCGCCCACGGCCGCGACAATCAGCAGGATGAGGAACATGACGGCTCCCTTTGGCAATGACGCCCGACCAGAGGGCGTGATGATGCCCTCCGAAATCGTCATCGTCAAGAGAGGCCTGGCCGCCGAGTCTCTCTAGACCGGCGTCCGCGGTGTGCGCTGAAAGCGAGCCTGGCTCCCCACCTCATCGAGCGCGTCGATCACGGCGCTCATCCGCAACGGCTTCGGGATCAGACGGTCGACGCCGTGTTGGATGCACTGGTCATCATCGAGCAGGAGATCCCAGGCCGTGAACATGACGACCTTGACCGATGGACGCTGGCGGCGACACGCCTTGGCGACTTGAAGGCCGCTATAGCCCGGCATGGCGAGATCGGTGAGCACGATGTCGAAGTCCTGGTCGCGAAACGCCCGGATGGCCTGCGCTCCGTCCTCGACCGCGGTGACCGCGTACCCATGTTCGCGGAGGGTGTCGCACAAGAGATCGCGGACATCGCCCTCGTCCTCGGCGATGAGCACGCGAACATGGGACTCTGATTTGGGCATCGCTTGCATTGAGGTCTGTCCTCCTGCCACGAAGGCGCCGAAACCGTTGCTCCATTTCCCGCCGCCGAGATTGCGAACGTCTGTGCACGCCGGGTGCCACGGAGCGTGTTGATTCGTAACGCGCGGTATGGTCGCGACTTGGGGTACGTGTGGCTGATTTCTGGGCGGCGCCCTCCGGCGCGAGTTGTCACGGACCCCGGAGGATCTCCTGTCGAAGAATCCCCGCCCGATCGCCGCGCATCCAAGGCATCAGCGGGAAGGAGGTTCCCCATGGGAGCGAAGGGCGAGGCGCTGGCCAAGCAGTTCGAGGGGAAGGTTCAGGAGGCGGCCGCAGTCGTCGAGAAGCTGAGCGACACGGACTGGAAGAAGACGACGTCCGCGGAAAAGTGGACGGTCGGGGTCGTGGCGCACCACGTGGCCATGAGTCACGAGGGCATCACACGGATCATCAAGACCGTCTCGACCGGCCAGTCGGTGCCGAACTTCACGATGGACATGCTCAACGCGATGAACGCCCAACACGCCAAGGATCACGCCAACTGCACGAAGGCTGAGACCGTGGCCCTCCACAAGAAGAACGCGGCGGCGGCGGCCGCCGTCGTGCGCGGTCTCAGCGACATCGAGATGGGAAAGACCGGCACCGTGCTCGCGGGGATGCCGTCGATGAGCGTCGAGCAGATCGTCAGCGGGATCCTCATCAACCACATCGACGAGCACCTGGGGAGCATCCGGGCCACCATCGGCCGCTGATCGGAGCCGGTCGCTCGCTGTCCCGATGTGATCGCTGACCCACTTGACATCCGGGCTCGGCTGTCGCAAATAGTACCGCCATGTCCATCGATCCGAATGTCGAACAATCCTACGTTCCAGTTCCGATCAACCGTGAGAGCGTCATCTCGAAGGCCGCCGACGAGATTCGCAGGCTCATCGGCGCCGGCAATCTCAAGCCCGGCGATGCGCTGCCGGTCGAGCTGAAGCTCTCCAAGTCACTGGGGATCAGCCGCGGCTCGGTCCGGGAGGCGCTTCGGGTCCTCGATGGTCTCGGGCTGGTGGAGAAGCAGCCGGGTCGGCGGGTGATCGTGGCCGACCGGTCGAGGCTCTACACGTCACCGCCGATCGGCGAGGCGGCGTTCCTGAAGGCGCTCCCCGTGGTCTACAAGGTTCGGGGGCTCGTCGAAGAGCGGTGCGCGGAGCTGGCCGCCCTCCACCGCACCGAGGAAGAAGTCGCCGAGCTGGAAAACTACCTGGCCCTGTTCCAGGAAGCCCGCAAGCGGGGAGACCCGGTCGCCGCCGCCCACAACCACCAGGCCTTCCACTCCGGGATCGTCGCCGCCGCTGGGAATCCCGTGCTCACCGCGCTGTTCCAGCAGGTTCGCTTCTCGATTGCGGCGGTGGCCGAGCGCCTGCCGGAGAGCCTCAGGGACTCGCGTCAGGCCAGCATCCACACGGCCGTTCTCGAAGCGATCCGTGGCCGCGACGCGCGCCGGGCCAGGACCGCTGCGCGCCGCCATTTCCGGATGATTGCACCGCTGATCGAGTTCGTGACGCGTTCGGGCGAGCAGGAGGGGCCCCAGATATGACGGTTCAGGTGAGCGACCGGTTCGTCGACACCAACGGGACTCGGCTCTTCGTAATGGACCGAGGACGCGGCCGGGCGCTCGTCTTCCTGCATGGGCTCGGGTGGGACCACACGCTCTGGCACGGCGTGACCCAGGCGTTCGCCCACGAGTATCGCGTCATTGCGGGTGACACGCGCGGGCACGGGCGCAGCGCGAAGCCGGACGGACCCTACACGATCGCGCTGTTCGCCGAAGACTGGTTCGCCGCGTTCAAGAATCTTCGAGTTCGGCAGGCCTGCCTCATCGGCTTCTCGCAGGGAGGCATGATCGCCCAGACTCTGGCGGTCCAGCATCCCGAGATCGTCTCGGCGCTGGTCCTGGTATCGACGTCGTGCCGGAGCGATCCGGGGGCGTACGACAAGCTCGAGGAGCGGATCCGTGTGGCCAGGACCCAAGGGCCGGTCGCCTCGGCGCGCCTGGCCGCCCAGTCGATATTCTCCAAGGCGTACATGCAGGCGCGGCCCGACGCCGTCGAGGAGTTCGTCAACTGGCGCGCCGGAATGGACCAGGAGCCGCTGGTGCACGCCACCCGCGCCGCGCACGGGTTCGACGTCTCGGCGCAGCTCGCGTCGATCGGGGTGCCGACGCTCGTCATGTACGGCGAAGAGGACGTGCTGACTCCGCCCTCCGTCGTGACGAGCGTCGCGTCCCACATCCCCGGCGCGGAGCTCGTCGGCATCCCGGGCGCCGCCCACATGATCCCGGTGGAGAAGGCCGAAGAGTTCGAGCTGGCGCTCGACACGTTCTTGAAGAAGCACTACGAACCGAGCCTGTAGGAGGCGTCGATGACCACGTCGGAGCTCGAGCTCATCTTGCGCGGAGGGCGCGTCATCGACCCGGCCCAGGGGATCGACGGCGTGATGGACGTGGGCATTCTCGGAGGCCGCGTGGCCGCCGTCGCGCCGGCGCTGGCACCGGCGCCGCGCACGAAGATGATCAACGTCCACGGCAAGCTCGTGCTCCCCGGTCTCATCGACACCCACGCGCACATCTACGAGCACGTCACGGGCATCTTCGGCCTGAACGCCGACCTGGTCGGCATTCGGTCGGGGGTGACGACGGTGGTGGACCAGGGCGGCGCCAGCCCGCTGACGTTCAACGGATTCCGGAATTTCGTCGCCCAGCCGGCGAAGAGCCGCGTGCTCTCGTTCATCTCGATCTACCTCGCCGGCGGCCTGATGGGGCACTCGCACGCGGGCCTGTATGGACCGCACGGCATCGACGTCGGCGCCACCGTGCGCGCCATCGAGGAGAATCGCGATCTCGTCAAGGGCATCAAGACCCACGCGGAGATCGGCGGCTACTCCCGCTGGGGCATCGAGGTGCTGAAGCTGGCCAAGGAGGCGTCGCGTCGGGCGCGCGTGCCGGTCTACGTGCACCTCGGTGGCATGTGGCCCGTGGTCAAGGAGTCGGAGCCGGATCCCGACTCGATCCTCAATCAGGTGTTGCCGCTGCTCGACAAGGGCGACGTCCTGGCGCATCCGTTCACGCGGCATCCCGGCGCGTTCGTCGCCGCCTCGGGCAAAGTCCATCCGATCGTCACCGAGGCCGTCATGCGCGGCGTCCGGATCGACGTCGGCCGGGGCGTCCATTTCAGCATCGAGAAGGCGCGGATCGTTCTCGAGGCCGGCATCATGCCGTTCACGCTCGGCGCCGATCTGCACGGCTATGCGGTCAAGCGCGTCAAGGCCGACCCGGCCGACGTCGCCCCGGCCCCGAAGGGCCGCTCCCGGGGCAACGGCGAGCGGCTTACCGCAACCTTCAATCTCCACCAGGCGATGAGCGAGCTGCTCGCCCTGGGCGTTCCGCTCGGCGAAGTCGTCAGCATGGTGACGTCGAATGCCGCCGTGCTGCTCGGGCTCGACGGCCAGATCGGGACGCTGGCGCCCGGCGCCGTCGCGGACGTCTCGGTCGTCCGCCTCGAGCGTGGTGACTGGACCGTGCGCGACGCCAGTGGGGTCGAGCTGCGTCTCGCGGAGCGCATCCGTCCGGACTTCGCGCTTCGCGAAGGTGTGATGTACAAATCGAACTCGCCGCTGGTCCCCGAAGTCCTCACCGCCGCTGCCTGAGGCGACCACGGAATTCGTCGACGAAGGAGAACGGTGATGACACGAATCAGTCGCCGAGAGTTCCTGGGGTATTCCCGCTGGGCCGTGGTGACGACCGCCGCGGGCGGCTCGATCCTGGCCGGCCGTCCCGGGCGCGCCGTGGCCCAACCGTTGACCAAGGTCCGCTTCACGCTGCCCTGGGTCGCGGAAGGCTCGCTCATCCATACCTTCATCGCCCGCAATCGTGGCTTCTGGAAGAAGCGGGGCCTCGACGTCGACATCGCCCGGGGCTACGGCTCGCTCGCCGCGACCCAGGCGCTGGCCGGCGGGCAGTTCGACGTCGGCCAGGCGGTGACCTCCGTCATCGTGCTGCAGAACATCAAGGGCCTGCCGCTGACGACCATCGGCGTGCTCGGCTACAAGACGACCATGGGCGTGGGCGTGCTCGACGATTCTCCGATCAGGACGCCGAAGGATCTCGAAGGCAAGACCGTGGGCTGGACGCCGACCTCGGGCGAAGTCCCGTTCTTCCCCGTCTTCGCCCGGCTCGCCGGCGTCGATCAGGACAAGATCAAGTTCGTGAACATGAACATCGACGTGCGATATCGCGCCTTCATGGACAAGCAGATCGACGCGATCACGGACTTCGCCGCGAGCGCCATCCCGCCCATCTCGGCCAGGGGCTACAAGGTCCGCTGGATGCTGTACGCTACCCAGGGCATTCACCTGTACGAGTCGGCGTTCTTCACGACGCCCAAGATGATCAAGGAGAATCCCGAGGTCTGTCAGGGGATGGTGGACGGCATCATGGAAGCTCTGGCCTTCAGCTACCTGAACCCCGAGGAGTCCATCGACATCTTCTTCAAAGAGGTGCGGGAGGCCGGGTTCGTGGCCAAGGAGCGCGAAAACGTCCGCATGGGCTCGGGGATCGCGAACTTCTCTGGCCTGGCCGAGGAGGCGCGCGTGAACGGGCTGGGCTGGTCGGATCCGAAGCGCTTCTCGGAGATGGCCGACCTCGTGCTGACCTACCTGGCCAAGGGCGCCCAGAAGCCGAACGTCGACGAGCTCTACACCAACCGCTTCGCCGGACGCATCAAGTTGACGGAGACGCAGTGGGTCGACGCCAAGAAGCGCAACGAGGAGTTCGCGAAGTTCTTCGCGTGAGCCCCGCGTGCTGATCTCGGCCGAGCCCGGGACGCCGACGACTGTGCCCGGGCGCGGCGCCGAGACCTACGTGGTCGTCGACGGCGTCAGGAAGGTCTACAACGCCGGGGCGAGCGCGCTGGAAGCCGTCAGCTCCGTCAGCTTTGCCGCCCGAGCGGGCGAGTTCGTCTCGATCCTGGGGCCAAGCGGCTGTGGCAAGAGCACCTTGCTCATGATGGTCGCCGGCCTCGAGCCGCTCACCGCCGGGCGCATCGACGTCGCCGGCCAGCCGATCACCGGGCCGCGCGCCGACATCGGCGTGATCTTCCAGGATCCGGTCCTGCTCCCGTGGAAGAGCGTGCTCGACAACGTGCTCTTCCCGATCCACATCCTCAAACGCCCGGTGCGCGAGTACACCGAGCGAGCCCGGCAGCTCCTGGACATGGTCGGCCTCTCGGAGTTCTCCGCCAAGCGGCCGCACCAGCTTTCGGGCGGAATGCGCCAGCGCGTCGCAATCTGCCGCGCGCTCGTCCACGATCCCACGCTGCTCCTGATGGACGAGCCGTTCAGCGCCCTCGACGCCATCACCCGCGACGAGATGAACGCGGCCCTGCTCGACATCTGGCAGCGCTACCAGAAGACCGTCCTGTTCGTGACCCACGGCATCCGCGAGGCCGTCTTCCTGTCCGATCGGGTGCTGGTGATGGCGCGCCGGCCGTCCACGCTCATCGCCGACGTGAGCATCCCGCTACCGCGCCCTCGCCGCCTGACCATCGAGGAAACGCCGGAGTTCAACGAAATCTGCGCGCTCCTCCGGGCGAAGATCGAGGAGAGCCACGGCCGTCGGGGAGCGTCCTGACGTGGCCCTCGACAGCCTCTCGACGGCCGACCTCGGCGCCGGCCGCCTCGACGGGCTGACGCGCGCGCTGAAGGCCGGCGTGTCGCGGGGCTGGCGGCCCGTGGTCTTGCCGATTGTCACGGCCGCGCTGGCCCTGGCGGCGTGGGAAGCGCTGGTGCGTGTGCGCCGCATTCCCTCGGCGATCTTGCCGCCGCCGACGGAGGTGGCGCAGACGCTGGTGGCCGTTCACGGCTTGCTGCTCGAGCACGCCTGGCCGACCCTGGTCGAGACGGTGGCCGGCTTCCTGCTCGCCGCGGTCGTGGGCATGGTCGTCGCCATCGCCATCACGTATTCGCGGCCGATCCGGGAGGCGCTCTACCCGCTCCTGGTCGTGTTCCAGCTCATCCCGAAGGTCGCGCTCGCTCCGCTCTTCATCGTGTGGCTCGGCATCGGAACCAGCTCGCGCCTCATGTTCGCGCTCTTCATCAGCTTCTTCCCGGTCGTCATCTCCACCGCGGCCGGACTGATCGACACCGACCGCACGATGATCCGGCTGGCGCGCTCCCTGACGGCGAACGACTGGCAGATCTTCGTGAACATCCGTTTTCCCGGCGCGCTGCCCCACATCTTCAGCGGCCTCAAGATCGCGGTCACGCTGTCCATCATCGGCGTGATCGTCGGCGAGTTCATCACGTCGCAGGCGGGGCTCGGGTACCTCATCGTCTTCGCAACGTCGCGCGCCGAGACGGCCGCCATCATGGCGGCGATCCTCGTGCTCTGTGTCATCGGCCTCGTGCTGTACGGCGTCGTGGCCCTGGCCGAGCGCGTGATGCTCACGTGGTATCACGGAGACCGGTGATGCCGACCCATGGCAAGGTGTTCGGGCTCTCACTGAAACCCCGCGAGCACCTCCCGCTCCTTCGCGGGGCTGGACGGTATCTCGACGACATCACGCGGCCGGGGCTGGTGCACCTGGGGGTCGTCCGCAGCCCGCACGCCCACGCGCGAGTGATCGCCATCGATGCGACGAACGCCCGTGCGCTCCCCGGCGTGCTCGGGGTCTTCGGTCCGGCCGAGCTTCCCGAGGTCACGCGGCCGATTCCGCCGCATCTCCCGTTCCGGGCACACGTGCGGCCCTTCGAACAGTGTGCGCTCGCGCTCGGCAAGGCCCGATACGTGGGCGAGCCGGTGGCTGTCGTCGTCGTCGAGGCCGCCGCCCAGCTCCAGGACGCCATCGACGCCGTCCACGTGCAGTACGAGCCGATGCCCGCCGTCGTGTCGACCTGGGAGGCCTTGAAGACCACGGCCCGTCTCTACGACACGTGGCCGGACAACGTCGCCAGCGTGTCGACGGACGGCGTCGGTGACGTCGAGGAAGCCATGGCCGCCGCTGACCTCGTGGTCGCCCACGAGTTGCGGCACGCGCGGAACGCCGCCATGCCGATGGAGCCGCGCGGGGTCCTGGCGTGGCACGACGACGCCGGCGTCCTCGTCGTCCACTCCTCCACCCAGACGACCTACTTCGTGCGCGAGGCGATCGCCGCCGTGCTGGGCCTCGACGTCGAGCGGATCCGGGTCATCGCTCCGGAGGTCGGCGGAGCGTTCGGCGCCAAGGCCCAGGTCTTCCAGGAAGAGGTGCTGGTGCCGCTCGTGGCCTCCCGTTTGGGCCGCCCCGTGAAGTGGGTGGAGACGCGGCGCGAGCACTTCATCGCGACGTGTCACGATCGGGAGCAGGTCCACGCGATCCGCGTGGCCTTTCATCGCGACGGGGTCATCACGGCCGTCGACGACCACTTCGCGTCCGACATGGGGGCCTATCCGATCCAGGGGGAAGGGATTCCCCTCAACACGATCCATCACCTGTGCGCGCCGTACCGAGTCCGCGACTACCGCGGACGATCCGACAACGTGGTGACGAACAAGACCTTCAGCGCCGCCTACCGGGGCGCCGGCCGTCCCGAAGCCGCCTTCGTCTTCGAGCGGATGCTCGACATCGGCGCACGGAAGCTCGGCCTCGATCCCGCGGAGATCCGGCGCCGGAATTTCATCCGCGCCGACGAGATGCCGTATCGGCCGGGGATGAAATACAAGGACGGCTCGACGATCTGCTACGACCCCGCCGACTTTCCGGCGGCGTTCGACAAGGCGCTCAAGCTCCTCGGGTACGACGAGCACCGCGCGCTCCAGGCGACGCGTTCGAATGGCGTCCGCCGTCTCGGCATCGGCGTCGCCTGCTACCTGCAGGGCTCGGGGCTGGGGCCGTACGAAGGCGCGAACGTGCGCGTGGACCCCAGCGGCACGGTGTACGTCTTCATCGGGGTGTCGGCCCAGGGCCAGGGCCACGCGACGACGCTGGCCCAGATCTGCGCCGAGGAGCTCGGCGTCCCGGTCGAATCGGTGAAGGTCGTGGGCGCCGACACGCAAGCCTTTCCCTACGGGATCGGCGCGATGGCCAGCCGCGTGGCCGCCAACGCCGGGCCCGCGGTCGCCCGCTCGGCGCGCGAGGTGCGCCGCCGGGCGGCGCTGGTCGCCGCCACGATGCTCGAGTGCGCGCCCGAAGATCTGAGGATCGAGAACGGCCGCGTGTCGGTGGCTGGAGTGCCCGGCCGAGGTCTCCACCTCGCCGAGGTGGCGGCGGCCGCCGTGCGCTCGAAGGCGCTGGCGCCCGTGAGCGAGCCGGGTCTCAACAGCTGCACGTACTTCTATCCCGACACGGTGACATGGGCGTTCGGCACGCACGGGGCGGTCGTCGAGGTCGACGTCGAGACGTGTCAGATCCGCCTGCTGAAGTACGTCGCGGTGCACGACTGCGGGCGGCCGATCAATCCCATGATCGTAGAGGGCCAGCTCCAGGGAGGCATTGCGCAGGGCATCGGCTCCGCCCTCACCGAGGACCTGGTCTACGACGACAACGGCCAGCTCCTCACGCAGAGCTTCATGGATTATGGCCTGCCGACGGCCGCCCAGCTCCCTCCGCTCGACACGGCGCTGGTGAATTTCCCCTCGATCGTCAACGACCTCGGCATCAAGGGCGTCGGCGAGAGCGGTGCCATCGCCCCCGCGGCGGCCATCGCCAACGCGGTCGAGGATGCGCTCGCCGGGTTCGGGATCACCATTCTCGAGCTGCCGGTGACTCCGGCGAGGCTGTTCTCGCTCCTCCAAGCGCGTCGCGCTGGCTGATCCCCGACCGAGCCCGGTTGCGTTTGCCCGCGGTTTCCCCTATAGCTTTCGACATTCGTCGAGCGAGGTGAGCGATGAACCGCAATTGGACGCAGGGAATCCTGAGCTTCACCGTGGTCGGGATCGTCATCGGGACGCTGGCCCTCGGGGGATCGGGCGCACTCGTCGCCCAGGCCGCGGACCCGATCAAGATCGGGTTCGGCATGGCGCTGACCGGCGGACTCTCCGCCAACGGCAAGCCGGCGCTCCTGGCCTTGCAGATCTGGAAGGACGACGTCAACAAGAAGGGCGGCTTGCTGGGCCGGCCCGTCGAGCTGGTGTATTACGATGACCAGACCAACCCGGCCACCGTGCCCGGGATCTACACCAAGCTGCTCGACGTCGACAAGGTCGACCTCGTCATCTCCGGGTATGGCACCAACCTCATCGCCCCGCTCTTGCCCATTGCGATGGAGCGGAAGCTGACCGTCATCGGAATGTTCGGCCTGGCCAACAACGAGAAGTACCAGTACCCGAACTATTTCCAGATCCAGCCGGCCGGTCCCGATCCGCAGACCAGCACGGCCATCGGCTTCTTCGAGCTGGCGGCCAGGCAGAACCCGAAGCCGCAGACCGTGGCCATCGTGGGCGCCGACGCCGAGTATCCGCAGAACGCGCTGGTCGGCGCGCGCGAGCTGATCAAGAAGTTCGGCTTGAAGACCGTGTACGACAAGACGTACCCGCCGAGCACCGTGGACTACACGCCGATCGTGCGCGCGATCAAGGCCACCAACCCGGACATCGTCTTCGTGGCGTCCTACCCTCCCGACTCGGTCGGCATGCTGCGCGCGGCTCACGAGGTCGGGCTCCAACCCAAGATCCTCGGCGGCGGCATGGTCGGGCTGATGTTCACGACGGTGATGACGAGCATGGGGCCGCTGCTCAACGGCATCGTGAACTATGACTTCTGGGCGCCCGAGGCGCCGTTCCTCGCGATGCCCGGCATCAAGGAGTTCCTGAAGGAATACCAGGCGCGGGCCGAGAAGGCCGGCGTCGATCCGCTCGGCTATTACCTGCCGCCGTACTCGTACGCGGTCGGGCAGGTGCTCGCGCAGGCCATCGAGGCCACCAAGGGCTTCGACCAGCAGAAGATCGCCGACCACATCCGCGCCACCGAGTTCAACACCGTGGTCGGCAAGATCAAGTTCGGCAAGAACGGCGAGTGGGCCCGGGGCCGCACCCTCATGGTCCAGTATCAGAAGATCCAGGGCCCGGGCATCGATCAGTTCCGCGGGCCGGGAAAGAAGGTCGTCCTCTACCCCGACGACCTCAAGTCCGGCAACATCATCTACCCGTACTCGGCGGCCAAGAACTAGCGCGAGCGCTCCCTGTTCTCCTGGGACCTCCTCGCCAACGCGGTGGTCGCCGGACTGCTGCTCGGGGGCTTCTATGCCGCCGTGAGCCTTGGCGTGTCGCTCATCTTCGGGCTGCTCGACATCGCCAACATCGCGCAGCCCGCCTTCGTGATCCTCGGCTCGTACGCGGCGTACGTCATGAACGACGCGCTCGGCCTCGATCCGATCCTCACGGGGCTACTGTTGACGCCGCTGTTCTACGGGCTGGGCGCGCTCGTCTATCGCGTCTACTACGCGAGCTTCGAACGGCGCGGGGAGGAGTCGCTGCGGGGGCTCGTCTTCTTCTTCGGCATCCTCTTCATCATGGAGGTGAGCCTCAGCCTGACGTTCGGCGTCGACTACCGGCTCGTCCAGACCGCCTACACCAGCAAATCGATCGATCTCGGCGGCGTCGGGATCGCCTTCCGCTACCTCGTGCCTTGCCTCGTCGGGATCGCGATGACGGCGGGGCTCTATCTGTTCCTCGGCCGGACGTTCTACGGCCGGGCGATCATGGCGGTGTCGCAGGATCAGCTCGCCCTGCGGCTGATGGGCGCGAACCCCGTCCAGATCAAGACCATCGCCTTCGGCGTGGGCATCGCGGCGGCCAGCCTGGCCGGCGCGCTGCTGATCAGCATTGCGCCGGTGATCCCGTCGACCGACCGCGACTACATCGGACGGATGTTCGCCATCACGGTCCTGGGCGGCATGGGCAGCATCGGCGGGACGCTCGTCGCCGCCGTCGTCCTCGGCGTGGCCGAGAGTCTCATGGCCACGTTCTTCGGGCCCTCGTGGTCGCTGGCCGTGTCGTTCGGCATCCTGCTCCTGGCGCTGGCCGTGCGGCCGGCGGGGCTCTTCGGCCGATGACGCCCCGGTCCGGGCTCGCGTGGCTGGCGGGCCTGGGCGTGGTCGGGGCGGGGATCGCGCTGGCCGGGTTGCGCGTGAACCCGTATGTCTACTTCGCCGGCTACGTGATCCTGCAATACGTCGTGATCGCGACGGCGTGGAACATCCTCGGCGGCTACGCGGGATACGTGAACTTCGGGACGCCAGCGTTCTTCGCGATGGGCGCGTACACCGCGGTCTTCCTGATCCAGTCGCTGCGGGCGCCGTTGCCGGTCCTCATCCTGGCCGGCGGCCTCGTCGCCGCGCTCCTTGGACTCGGCATCGGCTATCTGACGCTCCGGCTGAGAGGCGTTTTCTTCTCCATCGCAACGCTCGCGCTCTCCGTCGTCCTCCAGACGATGATCATCAACTGGGAGTACGTCGGCGGATCGAGAGGCTTGAGCGTCATCCGCCCGAGTGGACCGCCCTTCGGCAGCTACGTCACGTTCTTGTTCACCGTGATGGTGGGGCTGGCCGTCCTGTCGGTGATGGTGGCGCGGTTCATCGAGCGCTCGTGGATCGGCCGCGGCCTGGCGGCGTTGCGGGACAACGAGGAGGCGGCCGAATGCATGGGCGTGCCCACCTTGCGCCTCAAGCTCTTCGCCACCACGATCAGCGGCTTTCTCCTCGGCGTCGCCGGCGCGCCGTTTCCGTACTACGTGACGTTCGTGGAGCCCAACTCGGCGTTCGCGCTCGACTACGCCGTGAACGCGCTGGCCATGCCGATGATCGGAGGGACGACGAGCTGGGCTGGGCCGGTAATCGGAGCGGTATTGCTCGGGACGGCCCAGCAGCTGGCGACGGTCACGATCTCGTCGGAGATGAACCTCTTCATCGTGGGCGTCGTGCTCGTCGCCTTCGTCGTGCTGGCGCCCGAAGGCATCCTGGGCCTCGTGCGGCGGCTGCGGGGCCGCTGATGGCGGGGGCGCTGCTCGAGATCCACGGCCTCGTGAAGCGCTTCGGCGGCTTCACCGCGCTCAACCGGGTGACGCTCCACGTGAAGGAGGGCGAGCGCTTCGGCCTCATCGGACCGAACGGCTCGGGCAAGACGACGCTGATCAACTGCGTGTCCGGCTCCCTCCGCCCCGACGACGGACGCATCGTCTTCGCGGGCCGGGACATCACGGCGCTGCCCGCCCACCAGCGAACCCGGCTCGGCATCGCGCGCAGCTTTCAGATCCCGAAGCCCTTCACGAGCATGACGGTGCAGGAGAACCTCGACATCCCGCTGGAGTACGCGGGCCACGCGCGCGCTCGGGACGCGGGCGCCGAGGCGGCGGAGATCCTCCGGGCGATCGGGCTCGACGCCAAGGCGCACTTGCGGCCGTCCGGGCTCACGCAGATCGAGATGCGGAAGCTCGAGCTGGCCCGCGCCATGGCGGCGCGCCCGAAGCTGCTGATCTCCGACGAGGCGATGGCCGGACTCTCCAGCGCCGAGGTGGACGACATCCTGGCCATCCTGTTCCGGCTGAACGGCGAGGGGATCACGATCATCATGATCGAGCACATCATGCGGGCCGTGATGCGCTTCTCCGAGCGCATCGTGGTGCTCGACGCCGGCGAGCGGATCGCCGAAGGGACGCCCGACGAGATCGTGCGCAACCCGGCCGTCGAGAAGGCCTACCTTGGCGAGTAGGATCGTGGTCCGCGACGTCGACGCGGGCTATGGCGCCGTCCGCGTACTCCACGGCGTGTCGCTCGAGGTGCGCGAGGGTGAGACCGTCGCGCTCCTCGGGACCAACGGCAACGGCAAGAGCACGCTCATCAAGTGCCTCATGGGCATGGTGGAACCGGAGGGCGGTGAGATCTTTCTCGAAGCGGACGGCACGCGCATCGATCTCACGCGGAAGTCCACGGAAGAGATCGTGGGCCTGGGCATCGCCCTGGTGCCGGAGGGGCGCCGGCTTTTCCCCAAGCTCACCGTCGAGGAGAACCTGCTGCTCGGCGCCTACCGCACGCAGGCCCGCGCCGGCATCACCCGCAACCTCGCCTTCTGCTTTGAGGCGTTTCCGGTGCTCCGCGACCGCCGGCGCCAGCTCGCCGGCAGCATGAGCGGCGGCGAGCAGCAGATGCTCGCGATCGCCCGCGCTCTCATGTCGTCGCCGCGGATCCTCCTCGTCGACGAGCCGTCGGTGGGTCTGGCGCCGATCCTGGTTTCCCGCGTCATCGCCAAGATCAAGGAGCTGAAGGAGCGGTACCAGCTCACCGTCCTCATGGCAGAGCAGAACTTCAACCAGGCGACCAAGATCGCCGATCGCGGCTACATCATCGTCCACGGCAAGATCGAGTTCGAGGGCCGCAGCACGCGCGAGCTCCGAGAAAACGAGCTCGTGAAGAAGTACTACCTGGGCGTGTAGTCGCCGGCTCTCGTCGGTCTGGTTGCGTTGTCGTCGACGTTCATTGAACCTCTCGCCCGTGACGTTGCACCGGCTCGTTGGTGTCGGGCTCGTTGCGGTCGTCCTGGCGCTCGCACCGGCCGCGCACGCGAGCCCGCCGGATGACTCGTCGCTCGCCGGCCTCTACGACAATGCCGACTTCGACGACGTCGTCCTCTTGATCACCAGCAACCTGGGTGCGATCCAGCCCGCCATCGTGTGGTCCGTTCGCCCGGTGGCCCCCGTTGTCGCTCTCGTCGCGCCGACGAACGCGGGCCAGCGGCCACTGTTCCCGCTCTCCTCCGCCCTCAGTCGCGCGCCTCCGCTCGCCTGACGACCCCGTTCATAACGTCGGCGGCGATTCGTGGCCGCCACGACACCAGGCCGGACCGGCGCCGCCCCTCGGCGTGTTCGAGCCCCGGGTCTCATGGCCCGGAACAGGCGTGTCAGAACGTAGACGCAGCGCCCCTCATTGTGTGGAGAGGCACGTGACCCGAATGACGAACTGTCGAGGTCGCCACGCCCTCGAAGGTCGGCGGCGCCGGAAGACCGCTCCACCCTTGCCGAAGCCCGCGCCACAGCGCGACCGCCGCGGCCTCCACGGCCGTCTCCGCCGAAACCCAGGACCGTGCTGCTGAAGTGGTGAGGGACACCCGCCGGCGCGACAGCGTCGGCGGGTGTCCCCGCCTCATGGCTCAGAGGCTACGAAGGAAGTTCAAAACGTCCTGCTTTTGCTGCTCGTCGAGTCTGTTGAAATTGTGGATGACCGCGTTCGCCTCTGACGGCCCGAATTGCGCGTTGCCCGCGCTCTTGTGCGCCTGGATCGCCTCGAGCAGGTCACTCGTCCGCCCATCGTGCAGGAAGAAGATGCGCTGTCCCAGGCCCCAGAGCGGCGCGCTCCGGAACTCGTCGCCCGCGGCTTCTCCCTGGAGGATGTCGTCGGCCAGGCCGGGGCCCATGTTGTGGATCAAGAGGTCCGAGAAGAGATTGACAGGCTTGTTTCTGAGCGCCTCCACCGTCGAGATGCCCGTGTTCAGCGTCGGCGTGTGACAGAGCGCACACCCCACGCTCACGAATTTGGCCCGACCGTTACTGATCGAGGACGCGCCACCGGGCATGTTCGGCGACGGCGTGGGCGGCGCCAGGAACCTCTGGAAGAAGGCGAAATGCTCGATCGCGCTCAATCCGCCAGGGGTCTCGGTGGCTTCGGTGTCGGTGACCCCGTTCGGAACGGTCGCGAACTGGCACG
>Ga0209157_1001849_pt1 | contig 17269 bp, 15 predicted proteins | sample GraSoiAngelo_135_FD_185892 | JGI IMG/M metagenome (GOLD analysis project Ga0209157, IMG submission 185892) | Grasslands soil microbial communities from the Angelo Coastal Reserve, California, USA - 14_0929_05_40cm (SPAdes) (version 2) | ecosystem: Environmental > Terrestrial > Soil > Grasslands ...
AGATCTTGTTCGATGGCGAGCGGCAGACCGGTGGAGAGAGCGCGATCGATGCGATCTTTCCACCATTCGCCATATGGATAGCAGTTGTGTGCATCCAACAGCACACGGCGGCCGGGATACGGAGCTCCGATTGACCCCGCTTCCTGCGCGAACCTCAACCCAGGCCAGAAAACCAGCACTATGAGAATCCAACCGGCGCGCCGCATATCAAAAAATGAATTTGAGCGCGAATTGCATGATTCTGGGATCCCCCGCAAGATTGGTGATCTGTCCGAACTGCCCGCTGGTGACGTCATTATTCGGTACGCCGAAATGCGTATTGTTGAAGGCATTCAACATGTCCCAACGCAGCTCCATCTTTCGTCCTTCGCCGAAATAATTGAACGTCCGTGTCACGTTGAAATCGAACTGTGCCAATCCGGGACCTGTCATGGTGTTTCGGCCGCAGTTGCCTAGCCGGACGGGATTCGAGGGCGCAGCGAAATCAGCGGTGTTGAACCACTTCGTCACAGATTGCTGTCCGGAAGGAAGCGCTCCAGGGCCGAGGCAGTCACCATATTCAGTGACAAGCCCGCCGAGGTTTCCCAGCGAACCGTTGTTGGCGTTGGCGACTATCGTAAATGGCCGGCCGGTCCGAGCGGTTGTGACCCCGGTGATGCGCCAGTCACGAAGAACGTGGCGGAGAGAGCCGGTTGCGGATCGCAGTTCAGGAATCTCGTAGACGTATGTGAAAGCAAACCAGTGTCTGAAGTCAAAGTCACTACTTCCCCGGTTAGTACCTTTCACGTTATAAGCATTCGGAACGATCGAGGCACTCGCGCCACCGAACAGGTTGTCGCGCACCATGTCTATGGAGTGCGAATAAGTATAGGCGGCATGAAGCATCAGACCGTGACTGAACGACTTATTGAGCGATGCTTCCAGACCGTGATAGCTCGAGTTGCCCATATTGTCCCGGTACTCGATCGGACCAACCGCGCCTCCAATCAAATTAGGGTAGGGAATGGTTGTGCACGTTGCCGCATTGGGACACGTTGTTGTTCCGTCCGGATTGAAAGGGGCCTGATTCAGATTTCGCAAAACCGACAAGTGCGTTCCTTTAGTACCGATGTAATCCAGCGTTAAAACCATCCGATCCGGTAGCATCCTCTGCAATCCAACATTCCATTGATCAACACTCGGCATGACAGACTGTGGATTAACAGCTCGCAGCCGCACTGTGCGCGGGGCGACCGCGTTTGGATTGAGCGAGAGATTGAAGCCGGTTTGGATACGCATGCTGTTTACAGGAGCTGTTTTGCTCGAGGTACTCACGACGTTGTTCACGAGCCAAGGCAGATTCAAACTCAATTGATCCTCGCTTCCCACACGCTCGAACAACTGATAGAAGCGGCCATACCCGCTGCGCAACACCCACTTGTCGGATACTTGGAACGCAAAGCCGAGGCGCGGAGCGAAATTGTTTTTATCCGGCTGAACCAGACCTTTACCGAATGGAGAATTGGCCGGAGTAATAATCTGGCCGGTTGAGGGATCGAGATTAGTCAACTGGCTGCTTCCTTCGTAGGGCCATGTGGAATAGTCGTAGCGGAGGCCGTAATTCATCGTGAGCTTTCGCGTCGCCTTCCATTCGTCCTGAAGGAAGAATGAAGTCATCCAGATTCGTGCGTCGGTGACGTGGAAGTTCGTCAGCTGGGCAGCTTGCGGATAGCCGAGAAGAAAGTCTGCCCATGGAATACCATTCCCCGGCTGGCCGGTGAACCGTCCGTCGAAGCTCCAGCTACCCCGCAGCCCAGGAACATCCAGATAGATGTTCCGCATCGGAAGATGGAGATCGACACCAAATTTAAACTGATGCGCCCCGCTCGTCAGGCTCAGCGTATCGGACTCCTCGAATTGATTTGTTTTTTGAAACTTGGGTAGAAAATCGGGAGAACCCAGACGTCCCAGTCCTCCACCCGCTGCGGGTTGCGGCACTCCGCCGCCGCCATTGATGCTGAGTCCCGGCAATCCGCCGCTATATATGGGATTGTCCTGTACACCGAGGATGCCGATACTGGCCAGTGTGTTCTGTCCGAACGGATCCTGTGCCGCAAAGGAGTCGTTGCGGCCCCATCCCAAACGGAATTCGTTGAGCATTCGCGAACTGATGACCCAATCGTGGCCGAAAGCGGCTGCGTGAGCCTTTAGACCCTGCCGGCCGAAGGCCGAGGTCCCGGTGCCATCAATGATTCCGCCAAAAGCTCCGGGTACGAACCGGTACCGGTTGGAATATACATAGCGCCCGAACAAATGTTGGCGTGGATCGATTTGCAGGTCCGCGCGGGCGGTGTATGAATCATTGTTATCGATCAGCGAAGGGACTCTTAAATAGTTATTCGTATTCAGAGGGCCGCTGCCCGGCACCAGATTGGCGGCGGGCAGCAGAGTCACGATCTTTTGCGCAACAGGATCAAGGCATCCAGCCGGAATCTTATTGTTGGCGAAGTGCGTTGGTCCAAGTGGGTCCGACGCGCTGAACGCGCCTGGAACCTTCTGCATACAATCGCCGACATTGTCGAAAATGTTGGCATACACCGCACGGTTGGCCGCCGCCGCGGCGGGCGAAAAATCTCCAATGCGCTCATTATCGGTTGGGACATTCGTCAGACGCGTCTGCCCGCGGACGATTCGCGTTCCTTCATAGTTGAAGAAATAAAACGCGCGATCTTTCAGGATCGGCCCGCCCAGATTGGCTCCAAACTGATTTTGCCGGTTTTTGGCTTTTGGCACGCCCGACCGATTGATGAAGAAATCGGCTGCATCAAACTGATCGTTCCGGAGAAATTTCCAGGCGGCTCCGTGAATCTGGTTGGTTCCACTCCTGGTGACGACGGTGATTGCCGCGCCTGGACTCCGGCCGTATTCAGGCGAATACGGTGCGGTGGTGACCTTGAACTCCTGGATCGCATCCACGGAGGTGTGCACAGTTTGTGTGCTCAACTCCTGAACGTTTTCGGAGATGGTGTTGTTGTCCACACCGTCCAAAAGAAAGTTATTCTGCAATGAACGGACGCCATGCACGTTGACGCCGCCTGTCCGTCCAGTAGCGGTCGAGCCACCCTGTTCCGTATAACGATCACCGGCAACCCCGGGCACCGTCTGAAGTAGATCGTCCCAGTTGCGCGCGCTTAAGGGGATCTCGAGCACCATCCGGTTTTGAACAACCGTGCTTGGTGCCGCCTGCCGTGTTTCGAGCGGCGATGCCGTCGCCTCTACCTCGACGATTTCAGTGACACCTCCAACTTCGAGGGTGAAGTCATTCCGGCCGCGCTGGCCAACCTCGAGCACGATGGCGTTGTGCACTGCCTTCTTGAATCCTGCCTGTTCCACAGATACTAAGTAGACGCCAATGGGCAACGAAGCGAAAAGGTAATAGCCGGTGGCATCGCTTTGTTGTGTGTACACAGCGTTCGTCGCGGAGTTCTTCGCGGTCACTGCCGCGCTGCGCACAACGGCGCCAGTGGGATCGGTGATCAATCCAGCCAAGCTTGCGTTCTGCACTTGAGCTCGTCCCGCCGGGGGCCTCCCAGTGCAAATCACTCCAATAAGGGTTACGAACAGAAGCTGCAGTGTTGCTTTTTTCATATCGATTCTCCTTACACAAGCGAGTTCGTCGACTTGCGCGTAGACACGCGCCCGTTCGTTATTGAGCATTAGAGGGGCTGGCAAGAATCAAAGCCCTGGCAAAGATTGCGCTGCAGTTATTAATGCCTCATTAAACGGGTGTGATTATTTGGTTAGTGGTGGTCGCAGCCGAAATCTCAATTTCACATTGACTTCACTCCTGCGTAACGCGCGTGTAACCAGACTAGCGCCAACTGAAGTTCGTGAGTGCGGCCCGGCCAATTCAGGCAGGATGAAGGTTCGTACACGCACTGCGGCGCCAAATACGTTGCGGCGGCGATTCTACTGGGCCGAATTTGTCGCAGAGTTCATCCGGCAACCCGGAACTACGGCCGCACTGCTGCCTAGTTCCTCGTATCTTGCAAGAGTCATGGTTCAGCAGGCCGGACTGGCGGACGCCGATGCGGTTCTCGAATACGGTCCCGGAACCGGCGTGTTCACGCCCTACATCCTTCGAGAGTTGCGCCCTGATTCGAAGTTCGCAGCAATCGAAATCAATCCGCGATTCGCGTCGCTTTTCAGGACACTTCATCCCGGTGTTACATTGTTCGAAGATTCTGTGGAGAATGTCGTCGCACTCTGCGCGTCCATGCAGGTTGCTGCAGTAGACTGCGTCATCTCCGGACTGCCGTGGGCTCTCTTCCCAAAGTCGAGACAGATCACGATACTGGATCAGACAATGCGGGTCTTGAAACGGGGCGGAAGATTCATCACCTTTGCATATCCGCAGTCGATGGTCTTACCGGCAGCAAAGCACCTGGCTGCCTTGCTGCCAAACTATTTCACGACCGTTTCCAAAAGCCCTATCGTGTGGTTGAACGTGCCTCCCGCTTTTGTCTACCGATGTGTGCGGTGACGCAAAAAACACATAATTTTCATTTCCTGGCCGCAAAGTTGTCACATCACAGGGCTATATTGAGGCTGGCCCCATTCCCGGATGACCTTGTACTCTTTTCGAAAGATTTACGCCCGGCTCCTTCTGTTTCGCGCGAAACACAAGTCGCTCCATGGACATCCCAAGCTGGCCCTGAAGATCGCGCGCCGGGTTTGTTCCTACACGTACCCGGGCAGCGCGTTCTTCTCGTGCGATTCAGCTCCTTTGGATATTGTGACGAAACGTCGAGAAGGTTTCGAACGCCTGGCGCGCCTTTTTCGACAGCGCTCCCCGAAAACGATCGCGTTGAGCGCTGAGCTCGAGACCAGCATGCCCGATCTGGCTTTTGTTAATGCGCACCGTGTTCCCTTTCAATACCAGCAGTACGTCCAGGAACATCTTGGAGTCGGATCGATTGTAGAAGAGACGGATGGACCGCGCGTCCGCGATATGGATGGAAACTGGTTCTACGATCTCGGCGGTTCCTACGGCGTGAACTTGTTCGGATCCGACTTTTATAAAAAGTGCATCGACAGGGGTGTCGAACGTGCCCGCGATCTGGGCGTTGTTCTTGGCTCCTATCATCCGGTGATCGCGGATAACGTGGCTCGATTGAAGAGGACTTCCGGGCTTGATGAGGTTTCGTTCCACATGTCAGGAACCGAAGCGGTGATGCAGGCAGTACGCCTCGCGCAATATCACACGAATCGCTCGCATATCGTGCGCTTTAGCGGCGCGTACCATGGTTGGTGGGATGGAGTTCAGGCGGGTATCGGTAATCCGCGGCCCCCACGTGGAATCTACACTCTGAAGGAAATGCACCCGGACACTTTGCGCGTGCTTCGAAACCGCAATGATATTGCCTGCGTTCTGGTTAATCCAATTCAGGCGCTGAATCCGAACGGAATTCCGCCAAGTGATACGGCCCTCGTCGCAAGCGACAGGTCCGCGAGTTTCGATAAGCCGTCCTATACTCGCTGGCTGTGCGATCTGCGCGAGGTGTGTACGGCTCGCTCGATTGCACTCATCTTCGATGAAGTCTTCCTCGGATTTCGTGTTGCGCTGGGAGGAGCGCAAGAGTATTTCGGCGTCAGAGCCGATATGGTGACGTACGGCAAATCTCTGGGCGGGGGATTGCCGGTCGGCGTTGTGTGTGGCAAGTCGACACTGATGCGCCGATACAAAAATCACCGGCCGATGGACATCTGTTTCGCCCGCGGGACATTCAATTCACATCCGTATGTCATGGTCACCATGAACGAATTCCTCCGCTACCTGGACGAGCCGGCAGTTCGTACGGGGTACCAGCAACTCGACACAGTCTGGAACGCCCGCGCATGTGTTCTCAACGAGCGGCTCGGGAGGCTTGGGATTCCAGTTCGCGTTGCGAACCTGGCCTCTGTCTGGACAACCTTGTACACCCAGCCAAGCCGTTACAACTGGATGTTCCAGTATTACCTGCGGGCCGAAGGTCTCAACACAAGCTGGATAGGCACCGGAAGATTCATCTTCAGACGACCTTAAAGAGTGTGATTTTCGAGAGATCACCAATCGATTTGTCGCAGCTGCTCAGGCCATGCAGGCCGACGGCTGGTGGTGGAACGACGGGGCTTTGACGAATAAGGCGATCAAGCGCCGCATCATGAAGGAGCTGTTTACTGCCAGTGTCTGGCGTCATCCATCGGATCCAACCACTGGCCCCTCAGCAACCAGATCGGCGCCGTATGATAGATCTTCACGTCATGAAACGGATCCGTTAGGATCTTGGTGAACCACACCAATCCTGTCTGAACGCTGCGGCTGGCGCATAGCCAAAAGGTCCGAAGGAGCAATCCTGCGAGACCCATCACCCACCACAGGATGCCGAGGCGATCAAAAAACGAATAGCCGCCGGACTGTGAAAACAAGCCCCCGAATGACGAGTTGAAGAACAAAACCGCCGGCACCGAAATCCACGCTACAAACAAAATTACTTTACGTTGCAGGTTAAATCCGACCTTCACGTTCTCCTTATGGTCGAACGTTACCTTGTTGATGTGGTCGAAACCCTTAGGTTCAAAAAAGAAATGACCAATTTGCCGAGACCACATTGCTACCGTCCACCCAAGAAGGCTTGCGGCAATTGGATTGAAAAGCACAAGGACGTAGCTGGCCAAAAAACAGAGGGCGCTGAACAGGTGGAGGCTTTGGGTGATGCGGCTCTGATGATAGAAACGGTGGTCGTCCCAGCGCTGTTGCTTAAGCTCTTGCCCAAAAGTCAGGTTGGATCGAGCTTCCGTGGAAGGGGTCATGGTGTTCTCCTATCGATAGTGATATGGACGTAGGGCACGTCAACAACGGATCGCCGACTCGAATGGTCGAGCCCTCAACGACGTTGCTGGAAAATTCAAAGTCGCGCGAAGCGAACATCACAATGGTAGAGCCGGTTTCGAAGTAGCCGAGTTCCTGGCCTTTGACGAATCGCGCGTCGCACTCGATTTCCGTGGCGCCGCGGTAATTGAGACTGAGCGCTGCGGGAATGAAGTGCAGCCGGATGCTCGCCACGAGGATGGCGGCAACGGGAACGAGCGTCAAATACAAGTCGCTGGTTGGAAGTTCAAACGGCAGCACTGCGCGCTCATTCTTGCAGAAGAGGTTCTCGATTCGTTTGAGCGCGATCGGATTGACGTTCCAGGTGTCTCCCGAAGTGTATCTGACCCAGCGGACTCGGCCGTCACAGGGCGCGTGAAACCGGTGATACATGCTTGCCCGGAGCCGAAGGGTCACAAACTTACCGCCCCGATGCCGGTCGACGATCCGTTCATCACCTAACAAATCGCCGACGCTATAGGGAAAACCTTTCGCTTGAATAGCCCGGTCTGCCTGTAAGTCGCCAAATGCTCCGATGACTGCGTCGCATGGGCTGGTAACAACGTGCGGATCCGCATCAACACAGCGCACGCCGGACCGAAGTTCGCGCACAAAGCAATCCCGGAGGCTGACAAAGTCGTGCGTCTTAGCTTCATCGAGCCGCAGGTCGTCAAACAGGTTCCACGCCGCTACGGAAAGGCGCGTCAACCGCCTGCTGCGGATTCGACTGAACCAGCCGATCAGGAGCGTCGCATAGCGCCTCGGAATTCGGTTTGTCACCAGGAAGTTGATGTCTTCTTGAAGAAAGATATTGACAAGGGTCGAAGCCGCCCGCCTGCTTCCAACTTTCGCCACTGAGCCGTTTCTATTATGAATGGTCCGCACTCGATCGCAGCTTACCGACCAGCCTTTACTGTTTTGTTCTATATTCGTGACATTTTGCAAACATCCAAAGGGGGCGTTCGCAGCTGGCATGGCCGGACCGAACTATCATTGAAGAGCGGACCCAGACTTCCAAAAATTATTTTCGCCGCCGTAAAAAAGATGTCTGAGCCGGGGCTGCGCAAACGTCTAGAGAGTAGATATTCTTAAAAAGGAGGAAGCCCGTGAGTGAATGCCGAAGAGGCATCAAAAGTTCGTCGCTATGCATCCTAAATGAAGGAGGGGGCCTTGTAGCGTCAGTGCGCCCTGAAACCTTCAGCAGGTTACATACTTACCCCTTCCATGACGGCAGCGACGTCGCTTTTCCCGTTTAAACCTAACACTCCGCGCTTATTTGACTATCCGCGTGCACGTCGTTTTGCACGCATACACTTGGCGCATGCGAGCCAGCACTTCCACGCAGACGTGCTGGTTTGTCCACCGTTGAGTTGTGTGGGATCTCGATGACAACCAGGGCGTTTTTTTACAAAGATCCCATCTTGTCATCAAGTTTTCTCTCGATACTCACCAAACCGTAACACGTTCGCCGTAGAGTCCGTGCTCTCTGATTTTCTTGACCATTCATGCCGGATTTCCGGCTGAGGAGGACGTGTGTATATACGCGAGAACGATCGGAATTTGGTTAACAGGTTGATATTGATTGCGGTGGTGACTTGCGCGCTGCTGGCTCCAGTGCCTGTCATCGGTCAATCCACGTATGGCGGAATTACCGGGACGGTGACCGATCCGAGTGGTGCTGTTGTCGCCGGGGTCAAGGTCGAAGCGCTGAACCAGGGAACTGGAGAGATCCACGCAGGCACGACGGACGCTGAGGGCAACTACCGCTTTCTGAATCTCGATCCGGGCTCTTACACAATCACCGTGTCGAACGCACCATTCGTCACGCAAAAAAACCAAAACGTAGCCTTGCTGGCGCGGCAAATCGTGCGCTCGGATTTCCGCTTGCAGTTATCGGGCACCGCGACAGAAGTACAAGTGGTCGAGACCCAGGAAGTCGTCGCGGAAGTGCCGGCACAGTCAAATTCTCTTTCCGGTCTTGAAATCAACTCTCTGGCTTTGAATTTCAGGGCAACCAACAATACCAGTCCTCTCTCGGTCGCCGTGCTGTCACCGGGCGTGCAGACCGATCAAGCGGGCAATGTCTCGATTTCAGGCGGCCTGCCAAATTCGACGTCTTTTTCCATCGACGGGGTATCGACGCAATTAGTTCGCTCGGGCGGACCGAATCGGGATTTGTTTCCTTCGGTTGAAAGCATTGCGGAATTTCAGGTGAACACCTCTGGCGGTAGCGCAGAGTTTTCGCAGCCTACAGACCTGACGATTGTGAGCAAGAGCGGCACGAATCAATACCATGGCTCAGGCTTTTGGTTCCTCCAAAGGGACGACTTCAATGCTCGGGATACCTTTGCCACAACCAGGCAGAAGGTCGATGCCAACGCGTTCGGCGCGACACTGGGTGGCCCTTTACGCAAAGATCGCACGTTTTTCTTCTTTACCTACGGCCTCAGGATTATCTCGTAAACACCACGACCATACCGGCGCCATGGCGTTCAGGAGATCTGTCGAGCATTCCCGCGCAGATCCTTGATCCATTGACGGGCCAGCCGTATCCGAACAACAAAATTCCGGTGAACTCTGTGTCCACGAAAGTCATGGACGCGCTATTCCCGGCCCCGACTAACCGATCGAATACGTCGATTGCTTCTCCCAACCTCACCACAAACTTTGGCGGCGACTACATTCAAGATGGATACGACGGCAGGCTGGACCACATCTTCAACGATCGGCACAAAGTCTTTTTCAGATACAGCCAGAAGGACATCTCCAATAGCGGCACAGACGGCTCGTCCACCTACAATGTGAATTTAGGCGCGCGGTCGCTTGTAACCGGCGTCGCAAACATCGCCGGCAATCACAATTGGATCGTGCGGCCGAATCTCATCAACGAATTCCGTCTTGGCTATTCGTTCGCCAACTACACGACCGCATATCCGTTCACGGCCGGCTCGAATGATTTCGCAAAGAGTCTCGGGATTACCGGACTGCCCCCATTTCCTGCGCGCGGAGGCGCGCCCGATTTCGAGGTTTCCGGATTTCTCGGAGGAATTCTGAACAGCGTTGGCGCGCCGCGCGACATCGACAATCGCACTGTCGATATCAATGATGCGATCACGTGGATCAAAGGCGCGCACACGATCAAAGGCGGTTTCGAGTTCCGGCGCTACAGTTACCGGGATCAAATCACATTTGGCGGTGGTGAAGAATACGGTACCTATCAATTTACCGGACAGGTATCGGGCGCTGTGAACCCGGCTCTATCGGGAACGGTAAACTCGCTGGTGGATTTCCTCCTGGGGCTTCCGGTCAACGTACAAGTTGCTCAGAATGGCCCCGATGGCAAGCCGTTCGGCCACCACTATGGCGGGTACATACAGGACGATTGGAAAGTCACGAGAAATCTCACGTTTAACCTGGGACTGCGCTACGAAGTGAATCCGGCTTTTGATGACGAGACGAACCAGTTGGGTAATTTCGACCGCTTTTATCCGGGCGGTCGAATCGTGGCGCAGGACTTGAGTCTGATCAACCCCCAGTGGAGGATTGCCCTCGGCAGCACGCCATTTGTCAGCCCTTCCGAGGCGGGACTGCCGCACACGCTCCGCAATACGTATTGGGGCAACATTCAACCGCGGGCTGGCTTTGCCTGGAAACCGGTGAACGACCTCAAAACCGTGATCCGCGGCTCGGCGGGCGTGTATTCCGTGCCTGTCCTTGGGTCGGTGCTTTATTCACTGCTGGGTGTGAACACGAGCAATTTCCTGAACTTCGACTATTCACCGTCGAAACCGATTATCCTTCCGAACCTTGCATCAGGTTCGACGTCGGTCGCGCCATATCCCGGCTTCCGGCGAGCCAACCAAACGGATCTCCGCGATCCGCGTGTGGTGCAGTATTCCATTTCGGTTGACCGGAATGTGTGCTGGCAGACGCTGCTGCGTTTCAACTACACCGGATCCTTCTCCGAAAATCTGATCTATAGTCCCGACCTGAATCAGGTGAGACCGAACACGGTCGGCTATGCCGCGCTTGTGGCTACTCCGGAGTTGCGCAGGCAGAACCTGCGCTTTCCGAATTTCCGCGAGGTACTGACGCGCGACAACGGCCCCGTTGCGGACTACAACGCATTCCAGATCGAAGTGACACGCCACTTTGCGAGCGGCTTGACATTCCAGAATTCCTACACGCTGGCTTCGAACAAAACGAATGCGCTCGGCTCGGCTCCAAATTCTTTTGCACCAAATGGAGAGCGGGGATTGGACAGGTCAGGAGACAACGGAGGGAATGTGCTGAACTATTTTGATATCGGATCCGACTACGGCAATGCGGCATTCACCCGCCGTCATCGTTTCGTGAGCACTTTTGTCTATGATCTCCCGTTTGGGCGCAATCGGCATTTTCTCGGGAACATCAGCACCCCGTTAAATCATGTGGTCGGCGGCTGGAAGCTGACCGGTATCACACTCTTGCAAAGCGGCCCATTCCTGACGCCTACCTTCACTGGTACGGATCCCTCAGGAACAGCGCCAAGCAGCCGTAGTGTCAGCAGCTTCATGCGGCCGGATTGCATTGCAGGGGTCAATCCCCTTGCTTCCAATCCTTCGCGCTCTCAATGGCTGAGCCCGGCAGCGTTTGCGGTTCCCGCCAGTAACATTGGAAGATTTGGCAACTGTGGCGTGGGAATCATGGAAGGCCCGGGAACGCAGAATTTCTCGGCATCCATCGGCAAGCGCTTCAGCCTGACCGAAAGAGTCGCCGCATTGTACGAAGCCCAGATCTCGAACGTGTTCAACATCACCAATCTCGGAATTCCGAACACTCAGATCAATAGTGGCAGTTTCGGCCGGATCACCAGCACGCAAGCGGCGGAGCAAGCAGGCGCTCGAACGATACAAATGACGCTCCGCCTGAAATTCTAGGACTCTGAAACCGGCGGTCCGGAATTCGGCAGAGCCGGTCGTGCCGCCCGGGAGTCAGGCTCCGGGCGGTTCTTTAATTTACAACGCCACCGCCAAATCGGGCGTCGCTGATGCTGTCAACTACAAAGCGTTGGGCGAGAAAACCATTGCGCAGATTAGGAAAGCGAACGCACGCACCGGTTAAGGAAATTTTGACCAGTAAAAGTCCGCAAACCTCGGGAAGCTCCGACCGTCATTAGGAAGAAACGAATTGTGGGCTGGCCCCCGGGAATCGTGACCGCTTCATGCAAGCGCAACCCGAATTCGCGCGAGGCCAGAGCCTGACTACGGCCGTTACTGAGCGTGATCTTAGAAAATTTCCGTGGCAGGAAGAAAGTTTGCCCGGCAACTCGTCGCTCTTTCCCATAACCTGTCGTCATTCACTCAAGGCACGCTTAGCTAATCAAAGCTGGCTTCGCTATTTGCGCTCGCTTCGCCGGTCTTCTGGCGTAGCCACGCCGTGGCTGGATTATTGCACCAATCGTTTGTGACCTGCGTCGGCTCTCAAAAGGATAGACGGCTCGGCGCAAAGGGGAGTCTATATGAGCAATGCAAGCTTTTATGATCTAGCGCGAGACCGCTTCCGAAGTGGATTGGCGGAGATCGCTGGGAAATGGGGCTGGTACTTCGCATTGGGCGCTTTCTTAGTTATTCTCGGGGTTATCGCGTCTGGAATGGGGGTCGTGACCACAATGTTTTCCGTCGTAGTGCTGGGCTGGATATTGCTCGGCGCGGGAGCCGGTTTGGTGATCCTCTCATTTCTAACGGGCAGGTGGAGTGGGTTCCTGTTGTCGTTGGCTGCCGGTGTCCTCAGCATTATTGCCGGGATCGAGATGCTAAGCTATCCGGTGTCTGCTGCAGTTGCAATTACGATGATCATTGGCACAATCCTGCTGGTAGCAGGCATCTTTCGATCGGTTGCGTCCCTTGTGATGCGCTTTCCTAATTGGGGTTGGGCCCTTGTAAGTGGAATTGCAGCTTTCGCGTTGGGCGCAATGCTGCTGAAGAACTGGCAAAACACGAGTCTGTGGTTCCTCGGTTTCGCTATTGGAATTGATCTCATCCTCCACGGGATTTCCTGGATGACGTTTTCGGTTGGGGTTCACCGTTTGGCAGAAGAGCTGGGAATTACAGAAGCGGATCGTCGTGCGGCCTGATTGAATCGGAATGTATTTGCGGACGCACCGGATGCTGGGCACGAAACAAACGCAGACGGAGCAATCCCTTGCGCTTTTGTGATTGTCGCTCTAGCGAATTGTGAGTACGGGACAGGCTGCGCGGCTGACCAACTCGTGGGCAGTGTCGGATTTAGGAAGGTGTGCCGCCATAACCGGCGCATTTTTCGGGCCCACGGTTAGAACTGGACAAGGCGCCAATCGGAAAACTTCTTCTGCTATCGAGCCCAATAACAACTTCTTAAGCGCTCTACGGCCATGCGTCCCTAGAACGGCGAGGTCGATATGATTCGTCTAGATAGTTTCGATCAAGACCTCAGAGACCGCACCCTCAGCAACCACGATCTCATAACGGTCAGGCTCTAAGCGCAAGGGGGTCAGCAACTGGGTTATTTTCTGCGCGGCCCCGTCGTGAGCCTGCTTGATCATTGCCTGGGCTGATTCGGGTTCGAATAAGTAGAAGCTCTCAGGATTGATCACATGGGCGACGTACAGCCTGGAGTGGTAACGGCCGGCAATCGCCGCCGCGTACGAAAACGCAGCTCCCGTCGCGGGAGAAAAATCAGTCGCAAAGAGGACTTTATCGATAGAGATTTCCATCAGTGGTCCCAGAAATAGGGTACTACACCGGCGCGGGCTTCAGCGGAGGGGCAAGCAGCAACTCCAATTGGTGGCGGTCCAGAGTTTCCTTTTGAATCAACTCCTGCGCGATCCGTTCGAGGTCGGCTTTCCGGCTTGTCAAAATCGTCCTGGCTCGCTCATAAAGTTCGTCCGCGATCCGTCGAACTTCGCCGTCGATCTCTTCGGATGTTTTCTCGCTATAGTTTCGTTCCTCAGTTGCGAACGGGGAACGTAGAAACTGGTTATTGCGCTGGGTTCCATACGTCGAATGGCCGAGCCGATCACTCTTACCAAACCGCGTCACCATTTGGCGAATGAGTTCCGAGGCACGCTGAAGGTCGTCCGATGCGCCAGTAGAGATAACGCCATGGAAGATTATTTCTTCCGCCGCGCGCCCACCCATCATCACGGTGATCTGGTCTTCAAGGTGCGGCCCCGTCATGAGGTATCGGCCCTTGTGCGGTCAGCGAGAGACGCAACGAATACCACATCAGGGCAAAGAAAAGGGAATAGGCCAAGAGGTACAGCCACTGATACTTCCTACGTTTCGCCATGGGTATTCACCTCCTATTTGGATCGGGCTTCGGCTGCATCAGCGTTGTTCTAATCCCGCTCTGATCTCCTTGTGCTAAATCTTATGGTCTTACTAAGGATACATCCACAAGGTGCTCAGACTCTGCGCAAGAGTTTTTATCCGGATTGACTGAGCGTTGTATGGTCTGCGCTTTCTAATGCCGGAACGAGCTTGTTGGTGCACGAATACACACGCCCTCCTCTTCCAGAAATCGGTGAATAGGTCACTCAACAGATCAAACGAGGCCGCGATGCTACGGCCGGTGTGTTACGTATTCGTGAGTGTTGGGATAAAAACCAGTGACAGCCTGAGGCAAGAATCTCGCCGGAACGCACACTGAGTTCACCAGCCCGCGTGCCGCGGCTTCGGACGATCTGGCGGAGCGAAGCTGACAAAAACGGTGAATGTTTTTATCTCGAGATGGTGCGACTTGTGTTCGTTAGTATCGGAACGAGTGGGAGTTTTTGACCGGTAGCAGGCTCAACTGTAGGCGATGGCCCTGACCGGCGTTGGCTTTGTGCTTCAGTGCGTGTTGTTTCTTTAGATGGCCTTGAATTTCTGATCGGAAAAATGCGTTCCAATATGTCGGATGATTTCGCGATGCTTTTGATCAGGCGTGCCCGCTTTTGCGCGAGCCGGTCCAGTACAGGTACTATGGCGAGCATTTTACCTCTCTTTGCCGCCCACTTCTGAAGGTGCGCTCTGAGGATTTCAATGTCACGAGCATTCCCCATCAACTGCTGGTACGCATGCATTTCGTCCGCGCTTTCTTTTGCCCAGTCGCCAGGAATCGGGTGGCCCCCTTCAACGACATACCGAAGCTTCTTGAGAGCGATACGCATCTGATGCAATGTCTCGTCGTTCCCCGGTTTAAACCGTCGCCTCGCTTTAAAGAATTCGCTGCGGCGGAGCCGCACCACTTGCTCAATCGATCGACGAACGTTATCGTCTTCGAGCGCTTCAACCAGAATCTCGAAGTCCGAGCGTAGGTTCGCAATCGCGTCCTCGAGGCGTCGCCTTTTCCCGGACTTCAAGTCTTTTCGAATATTTTTGATCTTAGCGTTTTCTCGCCGCTTCAAACTTCGCTTGAAATCAGTGATTACGCCGTTTGCGCGAAACCGCGCGAGGCCTTCCAGCTGCACCTGAACATCACGTAGAGGCCGTATTAAACTTCGTGGCCGAAGGGGTAATTTTATGACGACTGCGGCAGTGTCAAGGAAATAGTCTGCCGCGCTTATGCTGGATGATGGTGTTGGTTTCGACTCATGCACGGCCGAAGGAAGACCGACGAGGAATCTGCCGCCGTCTGCGGTGACGGTGTTCTTCCGGCGAGAATGCTTGACTTCGTCCACAAGAATCCGGACTGCATTTCTGCAAACGAGCAGCGCAGAAAGATACACCTGCCGCTCGATTGGCCGAGAACGGAACTATCGGACCAGGATATACGTGAGTCTATCACGCCTCCCGACAGCGTGTGCATGATGCACCAGTGACGCAGTGGTGCCCGTGAATTGTTTGACAGCGGGCGCTGGACAAGCAGAGGGATACTTCCTTGTGAGAGTGCAGCGCGGCCTCCAATTTGCCGTAGGCGATTTCGTATCACAAAGAGGCGTGGTGCCAAACGTGGCGAAACATTCCGTCGAGAATGTTGCAGAACTCGATCAGAACCGGGAACGGCATCGCTTCGTTCCGCTGCTACATTTATTCGACAACGATGCCGGTTGGTGGGATACTGAACGCCTCTTTGGAAGAAGGGAGCCTGGTCGTTCTTACGATTCCTTTCGCTTCTGATCTCCCGAAGATCTCATGCAGACTCAGTCCCTGACCCCCACACGATCCAGACAGGGCGTGAGGTGTATTTTGTCAGTGGGAAGCCATCTTCCTATTGTCGGCGAGGCCAAAAACATTTGCCACGATTCTTATGATGAGGTATCGAATGAATTCCAGAACAACAGACGAAACATCCAAAAAGCAAAACGAAGTGTCTTCAACAAGCGAACAAAAACTGAAGAATGAAAAGAAAACCGTAAGAACACGGGCTATTTTCAAAGAGCCCAAAAAGAATGTCGAACGACAACTATCCGGAGCGCTTGCGCACCTTCGATCCGAAGCGCGTCTAACGACGCGTGCTTATCTGGCCAATCTGGAACGCGACATCGTCAAAGTGACCAATTTCGTTCATGATTCCCAAAACGGTAAGAGCAAGAACGGCGCCGCCAAGCATATTCTTCAGATCCAGGAAGTGCTCGACAACCTCGAAGTAAAACCTAAAAAAGGGCGGCGGAAGGATCTCAAACGCATTGAAAAAACCGCCCGATTACGAAGCTTGCTCCAGAACTACAAAGCCAAACAACAGCAGATGCAACCTCCTCAGGCCGACCGAGTCGACCGATCGGCTGTTCCTTTGTGATGTCTTTCATGGTTTCGGGTTCTTTGGCGATCATCGCAGCAACCATAGGCGTTTCGATTGCCCCAGGGCACACCGCATTAATACGGATGCCTCTGGTGGCGTATTCAAGTGCGGCGCTCTTCGTGAGGCCAATCACACCGTGTTTCGTTGCATGATAGATGGCCCGGCCAGGAATGCCGATCAGGCCGCCGATGGAAGAGTTGTTCACGATGGCGCCACTTCCTTGTGAGCGCATCTGAATCAATTCGTACTTCATACAGAGCCAGACACTGCGGAGATTGATCGCATTGACGCGATCGAACTCTTCACTGGTGGCATCAGCAGTCTCAGCCGCAAGACTCTGCACACCCGCATTGTTGAACGCCACATCCAAGCGTCCGAATGCGGACACTGTTTGCTCGACCATGGCCTTCACCTGACCTTCGTCAGTGACGTCGCAGGGGATCGCAATCGCCCTGTGGCCGGTCGCGACGAGTCGCCCTGCTGCTCTCCGAGCCGCCTCTTCATTGATGTCAACCAGTGCTACGGCGGCACCCTCCGCAGCAAATGCCTGTGCAGCGGCCAAACCCATGCCAGAACCGGCACCGGTAACGAGTGCCACTTTGTTTTCAAAACCCATGTTCATCATAAGATTCCTCCAAT
>Ga0209157_1001851_pt1 | contig 17267 bp, 13 predicted proteins | sample GraSoiAngelo_135_FD_185892 | JGI IMG/M metagenome (GOLD analysis project Ga0209157, IMG submission 185892) | Grasslands soil microbial communities from the Angelo Coastal Reserve, California, USA - 14_0929_05_40cm (SPAdes) (version 2) | ecosystem: Environmental > Terrestrial > Soil > Grasslands ...
CGAGCAAGGCATTAATTATTATGACGTCACCCAGGCGGCGGCGCGGGGCGACCAGAAAGCGCTGAAGACATTCGATAACATTGCCGCGGACGGAGGTGCTGCGGAAGAGCACGAAGGTGTTATGTGCGTTGTGATCCATCTCATCGGCGACGACGCATACGCCAAATATCTACGGGAACAGTCGCGCGATTTTGTGAGCATCCAAGGGACCGACCTCGTATTTCCATTTAATGGCAAAGAATACTTTCGTCAGCACTTTCCTAAGTCAGCAAAGTACCTTTTTCCTGACTATGACCAGTTGATCCTCGATTTTACGGACGACATTAGACGCAACCCGAAAGATAGCGAGGCTTATCGCCGGCGCGGCAACGCCCAATACGAAAAAGAGGACCGGAATCGGGCTATTGCTGACTTCAATCGCGCCATCGAACTCGATCCCAAGAACCATTTTGCTTACTGGAACCGCGCCTGGGTTCATGCTGACAAGGAAGAGTATGAAGCGGCGATCAAGGACATGCAGAAGGCTACTGAACTGCAGCCGCACGAGCGAGCCTACCAATTCGACATGGAGAAGATCAAAGCGTTGCTAACTAGTAAAATGCAAGACACCAATTCCACCAATTCACACTAAGTCATCCAACAACCAACCTTAGTCTTATGCAGTTCGTGCCAATTCGTGTAATTAGTGTCTTCTTCGCAATCACCGCGTGGGTCGCAATACATGGCCGATAGCACCGAGGCACACGCACATGTGATCGAGAACGCGTTGAGGAAAGAATCGTCAAATGAATAATCTTCGAGCAGTGAAATAAACCATCCCCTTAAATGAAAACAAAAATGTGCATTCTCGCGTTGCTCGCCGCTAGCGCTCTCTCTCCGAGCTTGCTCGGTCAGGAGACACCTCGCGGCGGAATTGTCAACGGTCCCAAAGCCGGCTTCAACATCGCGGCACCTGACGGCTGGGTCCTCGATACTGAATCGGGCAAACATCAGGACTTGCCGTGCGTTCTTTACCCGAAGAGCTCATCGTGGGCGGATGCGAAGACGGTGATGTACGCGAAGGTAGCCAGCCCTCAATGGGAAGGCGTAAACGCATTCGTAGCATGGGCCATCCAGGGCATGAAGGAAAAGCGCGGCATGCCAAAGGAGAAAATTGCGTCCGGCAAAACTAAGGACGGCCACGATTACTTCATCAACGAATACCCTGCCACGAAGACTTATTCGCAATGGGAAAGGGTAGGCTACGTCCAACTTCCGCAGGGAGTCGCTTATATCGTCCTCACATCCCGCGATCAAGCCAGTTACAAGAGAGATTCCGGCGTGCTCGAGAAAGTTCTGAAAACCCTGGTCTACGTCGAACCGAAGTCCGAGGTGGCGAGTGGCCAGGAATACGCTCATCGTTACAGACAGCTGGTGGATCAGCATGCGGAGAGGCAGATCGAGCCACTGCTTACCGAATGGCGGGAGAAGGCGCCTGACGATCCCGACGCATGGATCACGAGCGCGAATTATTATTTTAACGAACGCCAGACGAACATTTCGACGAAGAAACCCGGCCCAGGCGACATTACGTTGACTGATAAGAAGGGAAAGCTAGCGGGGAGCATTTCGTTCGAGCAAGTGGAAGGGAGTAAGAAGCGGGCGATCGATCTTCTTCAGGAAGCGACGGCGAAATTTCCCAATCACCTCGACATCTGGTGCGGGCTCGCCTTCTTTTACCAGGAGTCCGGCGATTTCGAGAATGAGTTGTCGACGTTGAAAAAGATGGTCGCGTACGCCCGGGAGCATCCGGCGCAGCTCAAGTGGTTGAAAGGCGAGCCGCTAGGTGAGCCTGCCGACAAGTTCGTTCCGGACAAGCTGCACGAGTACGGTTTGTATTACGAGAAAAAGGAGAACGCGGAGGATGCTAAGCGCTGGTTCCAGATTTCGAGCCTGGCCGCACAGCAATATCCGTCGGATGTAAACGCCTGGATCGACATCGGCGGTTATTACGCTGACACGGGCGAATGGAAAAAAGCTATCGATTCGTTCGAAAAAGCGCGCGCTCTCAATCCGAAATCGCAGATGATTTTGGTCAATCTCGCCCGCCTCAGCCTGGAGCTCAAAGACAACGCCGGCGCGCGAAAGTATTTTCAGGAAGGACTGAACGTGGATCCGAATGGCCCATACGCGCAGGAAGCAAAGGAAGCGTTACGAAAACTGAACAAGAAGTAGCAACTGAAGTCGATCTTCCGGCCCGAGTTGTTTGGGTAAAACGCGCCGGAATTCCTGAATCTGCTCGTCTTCTTCGTGGTACCGCCAGCGCGTTGCCTAATCGGTGAAGAACTTCAGGTCGGACTGGATGAAGGACTTGGCTGCGGCGACGCAGGTTTACTTTTGGTTTTCCCGCGGATTTCTGCAGCGCGCTGCCGGAGCGGATCCGCCTTTGCCTTGTCACCCATTGCGTCATAGACCTTGGCAAGATCACTAAGGCAAGTGGCAGTCTCGGGATGTTCCGGGCCTCGGGCTTTTTCGGTTACCTCCACTGCGCGCAGAGCATACGATTCGGCCTTTTTGTATTCGCCTTTTTCACGATAAAGCACACCGAGATTGTCGAGGGCTGCGCCGGTCTTGTAGTGATTTGGTCCGAGTCCGTCCTCAAAAAGCTTTAACCCCTTCTGGAACATCGGTTCGGCTTTGTCGTATTCACCCATGCCTTCATAAATCGCGGCCAGGTTATTGTACGCGGTCGCCGTCATCTGGTGCTTCGGTCCGAATTTCTTTTCCGAAAGCTGCAAGGCATGTCGGGCGAAGGGTTCAGCCTTGGCATAATCTTTTTCGAGTCGATACAGGTCTGCCAAACCACCGATGCTCGAGACCAGGTCGGGATTGTTTGGCCCCAAAGCTTTTTCGCGAATCTTTAAAGCCCGCTGATAATACGGCTCGGCTTTTTTGTAGTCGCCCATCATCTGGTAAAGCACTCCGAGGTTGTTAAGGCTAGTAGCTGTGTTTGGGTGATCGGGACCGGCGGTTTGTTCGGTAATTTTAAGGGAGCGCTGATAAAGTGGTTCAGCCTTGGCGTAGTCGCCTGCGTCCATATAAACCCAGGCCAGATTATTAATGCTTTCTCCAGTCGCGGGATTGTTAGGGCCGAAAATTTTCTCGCGCGCCTCGAATGCCTGTTTAAAAAACGATTCAGCCTTTACCAGATCGCCCTGATCAAGGTAAATTGCCCCCAGATTATTTTGGACGTTTGCGGTGTGAGGATTTTCCGCTCCGTACGCTTTTTCGTAGATCTTCAATGCGCGCTGATACATCGGCTCAGCCTTCGCGTAGTTGCCTTGGTGATAATAGAGTGTACCCAGATTGCTCAGGCTGTTTGCGACCTGAGGGTTGTCGGGCCCAAGCGTTTCCTCGCGGACTTTCAAGACTCGCACATATAACGGTTCCGCCTTCGCCGAATCCCCTTTGTCCTGATAGAGCAGCGCGAGGTTGCTCATGCCTGACAGGGTGTTCGGATGCTTCGAACCAAGTTTGTTCTCCCAAATCTTTATTGCCCGTTTGTAGAGCGGCTCCGCTTTTGCGTAGTCGCCGCTTTCCCGATAGACCTCTGCGAGATTGTTAAGACTAATCGCAGTATATGGATGGTCCGGGCCGAGTGCTTTTTCTCGGATCTTCAACGCACGTTGGTAAAGGGGCAAGGCTTTGGCGTGGTCGCCCATCGAGCTGTACAAGAACGCGAGGTCATTTAAGCTGTCCGCAGTCTCCGAATGTTCCGGGCCGTAATTTTTCTCGCAATACTTCAACACCTGCTCGGCAATTGGTATTGCTTCCTGAAACTTGCCCGCGCTGCTCAACTCCTCGATTTTCTGAACCATCTCGCGAACGTCAGACGTGTCCTGCCCTGAAGCAGAACTGAAACATAACGCGACCGCGCAAAGAAATGCCGCGCGACGCGGCCAGCGATTAATCAGTCGCTGGACCCTGGTAAGGTTTTCAACCAGCTCTTTCATGATTGGAGAGTGGGGGATAACAGCACTCAATTGCAAGCAAACTCTGATGATCGAAGCGTGTTAACCTATTTCGAAGCAGCCGAATTCCATTGTGTTGCCTCTTTCTCGTAACTATCATGCCGAGACAATGACCCTGCGCGCTTACATCCTGGGCATCGCCTGCGTGCTAATTGCTGCGCCATTTGGCAATGACAGACTTGCTGCTGCGGCCGAACCCTCGGCGCAGCCGGAGTCGCGCTGGATTGAGATCGGATCGGAGAAAGCTGTGATCGCTCGCGATTCAAAGTCCGCGGATGGTCGCAATGCCCTGGCTTGGACAGTTGCTAGCAATGAGCCGGTAGATTGGTCGCTGCTGGAAAAAGATCCCAATCGTTTCTATGAACAATACGAGGTAAAGGCGATCTGGGTCATCAATCTCGTTGATAAAAAGAAGGTAGGCACAATCGGCGATACCGGAGGATATGTGCGACCGGGCAGTCATCGAACCTTGAGCATTGCCTGGGGGCCGGTCGAGAACGGGAAACGATTTGCTCTGGCTGCCTATCAGTGGAAATGGGGCACCGATACTTTGCTTCTTCTCGACGTGGGTCAGGACGACTGTCGCTCCGCACAGATCGGGCCTGTTTTGGATAAAGCCATCGAGGCACAGATTAAACGCGCCAAACCGCAGAAACGCGGTCCGTTCGATTCGACGTATCTGCTTACCGGCTTACCAGAACTTGGAAAGAAGACCGGCTTTTCTAGTCCGACCACAGTTGGTCTACCCTTTATCACAAAGGATCGCGAACACGATGCGTCTATCAGCGAAGGGATTCTTTCGCTCAAGCTCGCGCGTGCCGGTGAAGGTCCTACTGCCACTGTCGTTAGGCTAACTCCGGGACCGTTGCCGGACGATCCCTTTTCAGAGTCAGCACGACTTGCCAAAGCCGACCGCGAATTGAACGCAATTTACGCCGCGCTACTAAAGCGCCTCAGTCCGTCGGAGCAAAACGCGCTTCGATCCGAACAACGCGCATGGCTCGAACAACGCGACCGTCAAGCCGACGAAGCGGTGCGCAACAAGAGCGAGTCCGAGAACGCACGCATCGTTCGCGACCGCGTTCTGCGTCAGCTTACTGAGGAACGTTCCTCCGAATTGCGAAAACGGGAGGCGAAGGCGAAGTAGAATTTATTGGAGCATCCGCTGTTGCTTCACACCCCACACGCGACGGAAAGCAACTCCTCAACCTTTTTTGGATTGCACCGATAAATTGTGGTGGCTCCTCCTTCATAATAATCAGAGCGGACGACGATCTCCATCTTTCCGTCGCCGTCGAGATCTAGTACAGCGATCACTTTGTAAAGCGTTCGGAGCGTCGAAGCTATCTTCCTTTCTTACGTAAGCTTTTGGGTGAAACTCACCTTCGACCAGTTGCGTTTCCACTTTTCCAGACACGACCCGCCGCAACAACACGATTGAATAACTGCCAGCCGGTGATCGCATCGGCGCGCCCTCGTCTTTTTGAAAATAATTCGTCGCGCTGATCAAGACTTCCTCTTCGCCATCGCCGTCCAGATCAACTCGCAGAATGTTTTCGATCTTCACTTTCGGTTGCTCGATTAGCTTTGTTTTCAGAAAATCGCGCACCGCATCGACGTAAACTTTTTGCGTCGGATCGATCACTTGCGGTTTTCGCGGCAAGGCGTTCCACGGCGCGGCCAGTGCGACCGCGCCCTTGTCCGGGTTTGACGAAAGCGAAACGACAAAGTTGTCTAAACACACATCCTCTTCTGACGGTTTTGGCTTGTCTCCCTTGGCTTCACCGAATGATTGGGTCAACCCATAAATCCGATACGTAATCTCAGCCTTAAGTGCCTTCGCGGCTTGTTCCGCTTTCATCCATTTACCGTCGGCGGTCGCGCCGAACAGATATCCATTTTGGACCTCCACAATGGGATGGAGCTCGCCCGCTCGCGCCGCAGCGCAAATTAACAAAGCACTTAGGCCGGCTAGGGATTTCTCAAGCACGCCCTTCAGGATCGGTCTTCGGCTCACTGACGATCATTTTTCTTTCTCAAACTTTTCGCCTGTCCAAGTGAATTTGTGGAGGATCTTCTTGGTCTTCGGTGCGCGCACCAGAATCGTCTTGCCTTTCCGCGGCAACACAAATTCCCAGTCCCCTTTTCCTTCTGCGACCCACCGATCGTATTCGCGTTGAACGCCCGGAAACAAGGCGAGGGAGAGAGATGAATCATTCGACATCGAATTCGTAATTTCGTGCATCTTGCCATCGGCGCCTAATTCAAAGAAGGATAGGTATGAGTAAACGGAACGCTCCTCTTCCACTTCGGGCTCGCCGGCCTGACAAAGCGCAAGCAACGGCCGCCCATCGCGATAAAGAAAAAGCGCGACGTCAAAAGAAGCCTGCGCTCCGTCGCCACCGCAACTCATATAGCCGTTCTTTTCATCGATACTCTTTTCACGCGGTTCGGCTTCGCAAAGATAAGTATGGCCGCCAGTTCGCGCGTGCCGCAACCAAACCGACGGTGGGCCTTCAAACCGATCGGCTGGCAACAGCAAAAAGTAATCGACGATCGACACTTTCTCCTGCTCGGCGCTGCGAATCGCTGCCCGGTTTTCTGGATCGAAGCCAATCGTGATTTTCGAAGCCGCTCGGCCCCACGCGTCATTTAGCACTTCGCTTTCCAGAACCAGGTCGCCATTTTCAAGCCACTGCATCGGTTCGACCCGCCTGGTAGTGTGCGCGTCTGAGTCTGTCGCCACTGCTTTTGGCGGAAGCTTTGGCGAGGGAAGCTCCGGCAATTTAACTTCGTTGAATGTAGAGCCGTTTCGGAAGAAGACGCGGGTCGAGCAGCCACCCGCGTTTTCCGTAGAATGGGTGTTGTCTGCAAAATAGGAAACTCTTTGAGAATCGCGCGACCACAACAACTTCAGGTATCCGCTGTTCCAATTCGAATCCAACGGCGCCACCGTCTTGCCCGTCGCGACCTCGATTATCGCTGTATCTCCGGCGTACGGCTGCTTCTCCTCGTGAACATGACGCAGCGCGAATTTCCCGTCGGGTGACTTGCAGCTGATTACTTCGCGCGCATTTACACAAGGCGCGAGGCAACAACTGCCTAACAATGCGACAATGAAACCAATAAGTTTCACGGTCGCCGAGTTTACGCTCGTCGCTCTTTGATAGACAATAAGATTTCCGCGATCGCTTCGGTGCGCGGCTTCGCACCGAGGTTGCCTTTGCCGTGGACGCGGACGCTAACGGCGTCCGCTTCCATGTCGCGTTTTCCGATCACGAACATGGTGTGGATTTTCACTTGCTCGGCGCGCTGAATTTTGCCCCGCTAGCCTTTCAGGCGAACGCCAGGCGTCCTTTGGGTTCGGGAACTGGCCATGAAGCCTCGCGTGCAGTTTTGAGATAGGCGTCAATCATTTCCTCTGCATTCTGCAGGGCTTCTACTCGTGTCGCGCCATCCGTGATAATGCTCGGCAGTTCTGGTACCTCGGCGAGAAAATGTCCGTCCTGTTCGCTCCAGTAAACAACGACTTCGTATTTGCTGTTCATAACAATTTATTTTTCTGAAGCACCTTGCGCGCTTGGCGGACTTGATAATTCTTCGCCTTTCCACCGCGCGGTTGCAAGTTAATCGCTTCGCTAATGCCGGCCCTGCGAAAGAAATGATGACTTCCCGAAACCCGCATTTCAAATCCGAGATACTGAAGTAATTGACAGAGTTCAGTGAAGCGCCACGATGCGTCGCATTGCGGATCTCGCAGTCGATCCAGTAGCTTGTCCTGCTGTCTCATCCACGCCGCTCTTTGATCGACAAGAGAATGTCCGCGATCGCTTCGCCACGCGGTTTGGCGCCGAGATTTCCTTTGCCGTGAACGCGGATGCTCACGGCATCGGCGTCCATGTCGCGTTTTCCGATTACGAACATGGTGTGGACTTTCATCTGTTCGGCGCGCTGGATTTTGCCATTGATCTTGTCGGTGCTTTCGTCCAACTCCGCGCGGACTTCATGAGCGCGCAATTCGTTCAGAATCGATCGCGCGTAATCGAGCAACTTCGGTTCGTCACCGATGGTGAGAATGCGCACCTGTTCAGGCGACAACCAGAGCGGGAAATTGCCGGCGTAATGCTCGATCAAAAATCCGATGAAACGTTCGTGCGTGCCAAGTGGCGCCCTATGAATGCAGATTGGAATTTTCTCGGTGTTGTCGCGGTCCTTGTAACGAAGATCAAAATTTCGCGGTTGCGCGAAATCGACTTGATTGGTCGCGATTGAAAACTCGCGTCCGATGACGCTCCACGCTTGCACATCGATCTTCGGCCCGTAAAACGCCGCTTCGTTTGGCACTTCGACGTAGTTAATCCCAGAGTTTTTCAAAACGTTGCGCGTCATCTCTTCGGTCTTTTTCCAAAGCTCGGGCTCATCGACAAATTTTTGCCTGAGCTTGGATGGATCGTGCGTGGAGAAACGCATCAGATATTTGTCGATCCCGAACAGCTTGAAGTAGTTCAGATACATCTCGTTGACGGCATTGAACTCCGCTTCGAACTGCTCCGGTGTCATGTAGAGATGGGCGTCGTTCATCTGCAGCGAGCGCACTCGCATGAGCCCAAACAACTCGCCGCTCTTCTCGTAGCGATAATCCGTCCCGTACTCCGCTAGCCGCAACGGTAGATCACGATAACTGCGCGGCACCGCCGCAAATAATTTGTGATGATGCGGGCAGTTCATCGCCTTGAGGTAATAGCGATTTCCGCCGCGTGCTTCCTCGAGCGCTTTCGACAGATCTTCTTCTTGATGTTCTAGCTCTGCCCATTCGTCACGCGTGGTTACTTCTTGCGAAGGATCGAGAAATTGAAACTTCTTCTTAAGTTCGTCTTTTCGTATTTCCATTCGCTCAAGCTTTGACAGTATGTCGCGTTGTGCTTTCCACGCTGCTCGGTCTTCAGCTTCGTTTTCAAACGGCAGAACCATTGGTGGAAACATCGACTCGGCGTAGTAGGGAAGGTGACCGCTCTTTAAGTACAAACTCTCGCGCGCGATGTGCGGTGTGCGGACGCGTTGATACCCGGCAGCGAACTCGGTTTCTTTCGCAAGCTTTTCTAATTCTTCTGCGATAACTGCGCCGCGCGGTAGAAACATTGGCAACCCCGGTCCAACGTCGTCATCGAAAACAAAGAGCTCGAGTTCGCGCCCAAGCTTGCGATGATCGCGCTTCTTGGCTTCCTCGAGCATGGCGAAATAATCGTCGAGTTCCTTTTTCGTCTTGAACGCGGTGCCGTAAACCCGCTGGAGCTGCGGATTGCTCTCGTCGCCTTTGTAGTACGCACTCGCCACGTTGGTGAGCTTGAAGGCGCCGATGTTTCCCGTCCGCATCACGTGCGGGCCGGCGCAGAGATCGATGAAATCACCACTGCGATAGAGTGAGATCTTTTCGTCAGGCGGAATGTTTTCGATGATGTCGATCTTGAATTTGCTCGGCTCGGCTCGTTCGCTCAGCGCCGCGAGCCGGCCTTTTTTTCCGAGCGCGAGCGCCTCATCGCGCGAAACTTCAACCCGTTCGAAGGGATGATTCGCCTTAATTTCGTTTTTCATCTCAGCCTCGATCTTTTCGAAATCATCCGGCGAAATCCGGTGCGGAAGATCCACATCGTAATAAAAGCCGTTTTCAACCGGCGGGCCGGCGGCGAACTGCGCTTCCGGCCAGATTTTTAAAATTGCCGTGGCAAGTACGTGCGACGCCGAATGACGCAGCCGTTCAATGTCCGTCATTGTGGCACGTTGCTCTAAAGTTTTGCGGTCTTCCTGCATGAATTGCGCTGGAAATTAACCACGAAGACCACGAAGGACACAAAGAATTTGCTGCATCGTACAGATGATCCACTGCCGCCTGATGTGAAGACATCAAGTTATGACGATCAAGCCACGTCCCATAAGTCGACGGCCAAGTCACGGAAAAGAAGCTTACACGATGACGGCGGATTAGGTAAAAACGTCTCGATTACGTCACCCGACGTTTCAACGCATCTTCGGCCGGGCTGAAGAAGCTCGTGGGGCAGGACCTGCGCTAGGACCGCCGCTTAGCGCGATCGCCAGATTCAACTGGAGCCCCGAGTCAGCCGATGTGAGGCCGTTCACAGCGCCTCGTGAGGATGGTTCCTAGTTCCGCGCGGAACTGGATTGCAGTTCATGCAGTTCAACAATTCAACCTGAACACGACGAAAAAGAAGAAAAGGAAATTAAATCATGAGCAAATCAAACATTAGACAACATCTGCGCAGAAGTTTTTTCGCGCTCGCAATTATCGGCGCATTATTGACGCTGCCGAGCGCTCAAGCCGCCATAACGGAGGTTGTTGGCGGGCTGCACAGTCCGCGCGGGCTGGCATTTGGCCCCGGCGGCCAACTCTTTGTCGCCCAGACAGGCGACGACACTGTTGACGGCTCGATTATCGAAATCTTAAGTCCGATGGCAGTCAGGCCGAACGTTCGAACAATCGTTAGCGGCCTCGCCGTTATTGGCGATCCCGAGGAAGGCGAGTTTCTCGGCGTCAGTGGAATCTCGGTCTTTGGCAACGGTAGAAATTTTGGCCTTTACGCCATAATGGCGGTTGACCCGCAGCAGACCGGTGACCCTGCGTTTGGCAATCTCCTTCGAGTGAACTATCGCAATCAGGTCGAGACCCTGGTGAATGTGGGTTCCTTTGATTACGAATGGACAGACGAGCACCAGTGGCTGGTGCCGTTTGGGGATTTTCCAGACGCGAACCCTTACGGAGTGCTGGTCGTGCCCGGCCATACCTACGTTGTCGATGCCGGTGCGAATACTCTCGACGAGGTAATGCCTGACGGATCGATAGTAATCCTGGCGTTCTTCCCTAACAACGTGTTGGCCGATGCCACTCCGACGTGCGCTTGCCAGGGCTCGGATGGTTTCCTGTACATTGGGACACTGGCCTTGGTGGACAGCCTTTTCATCGCTCCTTCGGCCAAGGTCTATCGGCTCGACCCGGCGGACGCCAATATCCCGGAGCCATGGAACACTCCGATGACGGTGTGGGCTTCCGATTTGTGGCCCATCAACGGTTGCACCTTCGGACGTGACGGCAACTTCTATGCGTCGCAGCTATTCACTAACCCGAATTGGATTTACGGCGAAGATCCGGAAGGCGACGTGGTCAAGATCCCGTTTGCCAGTCCCGGTACTCACATGTTTCTGGCCGGCGGTGCGCTCTCCTTTACCGGTGGCGTGGCCGTTGGTCCGAATGGCGCGGTCTACGTAGCCGACGGTACGGCCTTCGTGGCGCCAGGCGAAGGCAGGATTGTGCGGCTTAGTCCTTGATCACGAGGCTGAGCGCGACTACTGGGCGGCCGAACAGTCGGCCGCCCAGATTTCCAAAATGGCCGTCGCCAGCACGTGCGACGCCGAGTGGCGAAGCCGCTCGAGGTCGGTCATCTGTGCGCGCATCTCAGGAGTTTTGCGTTCTTCAGACATGGTCGAAGTCGGCTGAAATTAACCACGAAGGACACGAAGGATACAAAGAATTTGCCACTGACAGGATCACGTGCCGCACCAGCAAAATTCAAGCCACAGGTATAGGCTTGATTTCTGTACGACTTTTTACTTATATCGTATCGTGCCTGCGGTAGCTAACGGGGCACCGGGGAGCGCGACTGGTCAAAGCACTCAAAACGGTGCTGCTGCATTTGCCACCACGCATTGGAGCGTGGTGCTGGCAGCGCAAGGCGAATCAACCGAGGCTAAGGCGGCGCTGGAAAAGCTTTGCCGGACTTACTGGTGGCCACTGTACGGCTTCGTCAGACGCGAAGGCTACAAGCCAGAGGAAGCACAGGATCTCACTCAAGCTTTTTTTGCGCGGCTGCTGGAGCGGAAGGACCTCGAGACTGTGAGGAAGGAAAGGGGACGTTTGCGTTCTTATCTGCTGGCGTCGCTCAAGAATTTTCTTTCCAAGGCACGGCATCGCGAACTAACCGTCAAACGAGGCGAAGGCCGTCCTCTGGTTTCGCTGGAGGATTTGCTCGCGCGCGAGCGCACCGACCAGGAACCGTCCCACAAATTGAGCCCTGATCGCATTTACGAGCGTCGCTGGGCATTAACATTATTGGAGCAAGTCCTTACCCGGCTGCGAGCCGAATATGGAGCCGCTGGCAAACTGCCGTTATTCGATCTCTTGAAAGAATTACTGGCCGGGGAATCCAGCCAGCCTTCGCAGGCTAAAATTGCCGCCGAATTGCAAATGACCGAAAACGCCGTGAAACAAGCGTTTCACCGCCTGCGCCATCGCTATCGGCAGTTGTTGCAGGAAGAGATTGCCCACACGGTCGCGGCGCCGGACGACGTCGAGGATGAGCTACGACATTTCATTTCCGTGCTCCAGAGCTAACCACGAATGGACACGAATAGACACGAAAGGGTTTGGCGGCGAAGCCGCTTTGGAGTGCGGCGGCTTGACGCCGCTTTTGGGAACAACCTTACTAGATTTGCGCGTCATTTCGCATGTTTGGGGAATCATTACTTTTGGGCGCTTCAAACGTAACCTGTGAAAGAATTTCGGGCAGTACAGGTGGAGATGGTAAGTCGGCCGGAAAACAGGATGACAACTGCCAGCAGAGTTTGCGCAGAATGCGGGGCCACCGTGTTCGCGGATGCGCCGCAGGGAGTTTGCAGCGTATGCCTATTTCGGACTGGTCTCGCCTCACTCGAAAACAAAGATGACGAGGCGTTTGAACCAACGGTCGCGCGGATGTTGAAAGATTTCGGCGACTACGAATTACTCCAAGAAATCGGACGCGGCGGCCAGGGCATCGTTTATCGGGCACGACAAAAAAGTCTGAACCGGATTGTGGCGCTCAAGGTGATTGGCCTCGCTCACTGGGCAACAGAAGCACACGTGAAGCGCTTTCGCATGGAAGCGGAAGCTGCCGCCAGCCTGAACCATCCGTGCATCGTCCCGATTTACGAAGTCGGGGAGCGCGACGGTGCCTGTTACTTCAGCATGGGGCTCGTGGATGGCGGCCAACTCGATGCCGTCGCCAAGCGCGAACCGATATCGGTCCGTCACGCAGCGGAACTAATCGCCAAGCTGGCCCGCACAGTTTCCTATGCGCATGAGCACGGCATTCTGCATCGAGACATTAAGCCGGGAAACATCCTGCTGGATGTAAAAGGCGAACCGCATCTCACCGATTTCGGGCTGGCACGGCTCGCCGAAACAGAGAGTACCGTCACGCGCACGATGGAAGTTTCGGGCACTCCCAGCTACATGGCGCCGGAACAAGCTGTCGGTGATAACGCGCGCGTCTCCGGAGCCACGGATATTTACGGACTCGGCGCAGTGCTTTACCAACTGCTCACTGGCCATCCACCTTTTGCTGGCGGCACGACCTATGAAACGGTCCGATTGGTTTTGGACACCGAGCCGCGGCAACCGCGCCTCTTGAACCCGAAAGTAGATCGCGATCTGGCAACGATCTGCCTGAAGTGCCTCGAGAAAGATCCGCAGCGCCGTTACTCTTCGGCACTTGCACTCGCCGAAGATCTTGAACGCTGGCTAAAGCACGAGCCGATCCGCGCCCGGCGCACTGGACTCGTCACCCGTGGAAGGAAATGGGTGCGGCGCAATCCAACTAGTGCGTTGCTGGTGGCATCACTCGTCGCCCTCGCAGCGGCGATAGGCGCAATGATCTGGAAGAGCGAATTTGTCCACCGTCCGCTGGCAACCGGAATCGCCGTGTTGCCGTTTGAAAATCTCAGCAAAGACGAAGAAAACGCATATTTCTCCGGAGGCGTGCAAGACGAAATCCTCACTAATCTGGCCAAGGTTGCCGACCTGAAAGTCATCAGCCGAACGAGCGTGATGAAATACAGAAGCGACTTGGAACGCAACCTTCGTGAAATCGCAAAAACCTTGGGTGTTTCGCATGTGGTCGAAGGCAGTGTCCAACGCGCTGGCGGTCGAGTTCGGGTGAGGGCGCAGCTGATCGACGCGCGCAGCGATGCACACCTTTGGGCTGAGCAGTACGACCGCGATGTCGCAGACGTATTTGCGATTCAGAGTGAGATCGCGCAGCAAATCGTCAATCAACTTCGCGCCAAGCTTTCAGAGGCGGAAAAGGCGGCGATCGCCGAAAGGCCGACCGCCGATCCAGTAGCCTATGCCTACTATACAAAGGCCAAGGAAATGGACCTCTCGGTCAATTGGGAAGGCGACGAAAAAAACCTGAACCAAAAAGTGGAACTGCTCGAGAAAGCGACGCAGCGCGATCCGAACTTTGCTCTCGCCTATTGCGCCCTCGCGAAAACGCAGGTTGATCTCTCTTCAATGATCGGGGAGCCCGACAATCGTAAGCATCTCGAGTTAGCAAAGAAAGCGGCGGAGGCCGCGTTGCGATTGCGTCCAGATTTGGGCGAAACTCATCTAGAGTTGGCTCGCTATTACTTCTACGCTGGTGCTCTCACTAATGATTACGACCGGGCACGTGAGGAGTTGGCGATCGTTCGACGCAAGTTGCCAAACAATGCCGAAGCGCTCACAATCGAGGCTAGGATTGGTAGGCACGAAAATCGCTGGGACGCTTCGCTCGCCAATCTCCAAAAGGCGAGCGAGTTGGATCCACGCAATGATGAGATCGCATTCTATCTCGGGCAGATTTATTTTGAGATGCGCCGCTACTCCGAGTTGGAACAACTCCAGACGAAGCGGGCGGCTGAGAGCGGCACACTAGACAGTCTTGGGCTTCAAAGTTATTTAGCTCGGATCAAGCTGGCGCAGGGTGATCCAGTTGCGGCTCAATCTCTTCTAGAGCAAGTGCCCCTGGACTATAGTCCGGGCTTCTGGGTATGGGACATCCGATTCACGGCAGCCCTTTACCTGCGGGATTACGACGCGGCGAACCGGGTGATTGCCGCTACTCCTGCGAAGTGGGCGGATTTCGCCTTCGGTGAGCAAACTGCGAGTTGGGCTGAGGGACAGGTTGCGCGTGCGCGCGGCGATAAGCAGAAAGCCCTGGCGGCGTTTGCAGCCGCGCGCAAGAAGATAGAAGCGAAACTCGGCCATGAGGCCAAGGATGCGATCTACTTGTCGGAAGTTGCGACACTTGATGCCGGGCTTGGCCAAAAAGAACAGGCGATCCGCGAGGCTCGGCGTGCGGTCCAACTCATGCCAATTGCCAAAGACTCGCTCAACGGTCCGACCCTCGTTGCCAACCTGGCGCTGCTTTACGCGTGGACGGGCGAGCGCGCCCGCGCGCTCGAGCAACTCGAAATTGTCGCGACGATTCCCGGATTGGCGCCGACGTACGGCGATCTCCGCTTCAATCCGTGCTGGGATGATTTGCGCGGTGATAAGCGCTTCGACAAAATCGTTGCCGCAGCCAAGGCTGCCAGCAGATAGCCTGCCGCGCCGTAGCCTTGCGAAGGCGGGTTCCTCGCCTCAGAAAAGTAGATCGTTCTGATCTATTCGCGTCTGTTCGCGTTATTCGCGGGCTGGCCTCCGCGGGGTTTTCAAAAGATTACCGAATTTTCCGTGTAACCTCAGGCCGAATTTCCGGCTGTACATCTCTAACTACACAAAGATGCCAACAACAATCCAGCCTCAACAAAGAAAGGAAGAACCATGAATCCGCTGACTCAGTTCAAAAAAATATCAATTCTGCCACTTCTCATCGCACTGGTGCGATCTGCCCAACGAGGGACAAGCAAACGCGGGATCTTAATTCTGACGCTGATGAGTCTCTGCTATTCTGTAGCAGCCTGGGGGATGGGCGAATCGAAATTGGGAGCGTGGTCTGCGCCCGTCAACGTTGGACCGCCGCTTAACACTCAATACAACGATACGTATCCGATTCTGACAGCCGATGGACTAACTGTTTATTTTACGTCGGATCGTCCTGGTGGACTTGGCGGAGACGACCTCTGGGTTTCTCGGCGCGAGAGCACTGACGCACCCTGGGGAGAGCCGGAAAATCTTACCATCTTGAATAGCCCATTTAACGACTCGCTATCGGTGCTTAGTACATCTGGAAACATCATGTACTTCCACAGTGACCGTCCGGGAGGCTGTGGTGCAGGAGATTTGTGGATGTCTCGAGCAAAACCTGGCGGCGACGCATGGATGGCTCCGGTGAATATGGGCTGTGTTGTCAATACTAGTTTTACCGAGATTGCTCCGGCCTTCTATGCGAATGACGACCTTGGACTGTTGACGATCTACTTCGGTAGCAACCGACCCGGCGGGATCGGAGATTTCGACATCTACCAGACGACCACGACGGACGAGGACTTGGAGAGCGCTGTCTGGGGTCCCGGCGTGCTCGTTCCCGAACTCAGCAGCCCTGCGCGCGATACGCGCACGTTCGTGAGACGGGATGGGCGCGAGGTCTTCATTACTTCGAATCGTACTGGCGGTGTGGGAGGCCTCGATATCTGGGTTGCCACGCGTGAGGACTCTTCAGATCCCTGGTCCACGCCAGTCAATCCCGGCCCGCCCCTCAACAGTGCCGCAGATGATGGATCGCCTGCTCTGTCCAGGGACGGTAGAACACTCTATTTCTTCTCGACCCGTCCGGGTGGCTTCGGCGGCAGAGATATCTGGTTTACCGTAAGAGAGTAGCGGCTCAGCCACCGACCCACGCGCAAGAGGCCAAGCGCGCGTCTCTTTTCTCAAGGAAATAAACCTGTCCGACAACTGGCGTGCTCATGCTTGGATCTTGAGCCACTGCTGGCGCAGCCAAAGGAATTGTAGGGCATGCGCTTCGCTTGCCCGAATCATAAGCATGGCAAGCGATGCGCTTGCCCTACAGCAGACTACTGCCTAAAAAATTTGCGCATTGCGTCGCGCAGAGCGCGACGGCTACAGCTTTCGCGTGGGTTGGGTCCGGTGTATTTTTCATTGTGCGACGAACTTCGCATTGGCTGATCGTTGTCCTGCTTGCAGCGGCCGGTTGCGGTCAGAAGCCCGCGCCGGTTGTCGATTTCGCGAGCGAGCGGCAGCGGATGGTGCGTGGGCAGTTAATGTCGCGCGGCGTTCGTGACGAGCGCGTCCTGGCAGCGACCTCGAAAGTGCCCCGTGAAGAATTTGTGCCCCAATACTCGCGTGCCGCCAGCTACACCGATCAGCCTCTTCCCATTGGTTATGGTCAAACCATTTCGCAACCGTATGTCGTCGCCTTTATGACAGAGCAGTTGCGACTATCGAAAAATGATCGCGTCCTTGAAATTGGCACAGGCTCTGGTTATCAG
>Ga0209157_1001856_pt1 | contig 17229 bp, 17 predicted proteins | sample GraSoiAngelo_135_FD_185892 | JGI IMG/M metagenome (GOLD analysis project Ga0209157, IMG submission 185892) | Grasslands soil microbial communities from the Angelo Coastal Reserve, California, USA - 14_0929_05_40cm (SPAdes) (version 2) | ecosystem: Environmental > Terrestrial > Soil > Grasslands ...
GGATTACGCGAAGCAGAAAAGGGCGCAGGTCATCGTCCGCGGAATTCGCGCGGTCACCGATTACGAATATGAATTCCAAATGGCGCTCATGAACCGCAGGCTGACGCCGGATATCGAAACTGTTTTCATGATGCCTGCCGAAAATTATTCTTATTTGAGCTCGCGGCTCGTGAAAGAGATCGCCGAGTTGGGCGGATCCGTAGCAGGTCTTGTGCCCGAGACCGTCGAAAAGCGTCTAAAACAAAGATTCAAGAAAGAGACATAAATCATGAACCTCGCAACTAGAATTTCGCGCATTTCCGTTTCGAAGACTATGGCCGTTATGGAAGCTGCGATCAAACTGCGCGATCAGGGTATCGATGTCGTGGACTTCGGCCCCGGCGAGCCCGATTTCCCGACCCCCGAAAACATAAAGCAGGCCGGCATTCGCGCCATCCACGCCGATTTTACGAAATACACAGCCATCGGCGGAATCGAAGAGCTGAAAAAGGCGATCGTCGATAAACATGCCCGGGAGTTTGGATCGAAGTACAATGTTTCCGAATGCGTCGTCAACATTGGCGGCAAGCATGCGATCTTCAGTATATTTGCCGCCGTGGTGGATGAAGGAGATGATGTCGTCATTCCCACGCCGTATTGGGTTACGTTTGCGGATATCGCGCGCTTCGTAAATTCCAATCCCGTTTTCGTCCCTACAAAAGAGTCCGAGGGGTTCCGTCTGACCGCCGAAATCCTCCAACGCGCGCTGACGCCAAAGACTCGGCTCGTCGTCGTCAACTCACCCAATAACCCGAGCGGCGCAATTGTGGACGATGCGGAGTTCGGAAGGATCGCGAGTCTGTGCAGGGAACGTAACGTTTATCTCCTCTCCGACGAATGCTACTCGCATTTTCTTTATGATGGACGAAAACCGTTTTCCGTTGCGTCCTACACGGATCTCAAAAGCCACGTCGTCATTGCCGGATCGGTTTCCAAAACTTACTCCATGACGGGCTGGCGCATCGGTTATGTACTCGCCCTGCCGGAGATCATTAACGCGATCGTTAAGCTGCAAAGCCATTCCACCTCGAATCCGACTTCGGTTTCACAGAAGGCAGCGGTCGAGGCCCTCAGCGGTCCACAGGAATCGGTCGGCATCATGCTTGCGGAATATGCCCGCCGGCGGAAATTTGTGCTGGAACGATTGCGCGCTATTCCGGGAGTCAAATGCGCGGAGCCCGGCGGCGCATTTTATGCGTATCCGAACATATCCGCAGCATTTGGTCGCGGCGGCATCCGCGACAGTGTCGATTTCTCGGCCAGGCTTCTCGAAAAAGCTCACGTAGCCGTCACACCCGGTGAAGCGTTCGGAACCGCCGAGCACATCCGGATTTCATATGCCACTTCCATGGAGCAGCTCGATAAAGGTCTCAAGCGCATCCACGAATTCATGGCAAGCCTGTGAGCGGCGGTCTATGACGGTGTGAATGAATTGAACTCTCGCAGAGTATTCCCCTCCTCGCAGCGGAGGGGTGTACTCCACATTCAACATTCATTCAATTCATTCACACTTTCTATGACCGCCGGCGATGTCGCGAACTGCTGCATAGTCGGCGGTCATAGACCGCCGCTACAATTGCAGATTAAGAAGTCCGACTGGCTTTCCAGATCTTTTGTGTAAGCGATGAGATGGGAACCGCGTCGACTTGTTTCCAGGCAAACTGTTGTTCCGCCGAAAGCTGTCCCTCGAAGACGCTCACGTCCAAACGATGGTGCGTGATCGTGTGACGGCATTGGCCGATTTTGTTGAACGATCCGGGGGGCAGTTCAGGAAACATCGGAAATTCCCACATGCCGTCGACTGGTTTCATCAGATAGCGGCTACCCCTTCGGTGAATGACGGCGAATAAATGCACGTGCACTACGGCCGGCCGCTTTTTTACTGGAGGAATCTTGTCCTGCATTCCTGTTTTGAACGCAGCACAAGAAGTCTGGATCGGGCACAATAGACAACGTGGCGATCGGAATGAACAGATCTTCGCACCTAACTCCATTAAGGCTTGATTGACAAGGCGAGGTTCGCCTTCGCGGACAGCACTCCGAGCCGCGTCCCACAGTGCTTTAGGATCGTCTTCGGTCCATCCGTAGAGGCGCGAGAGCACGCGCCTGACGTTTCCATCGACGACCGGATAAGGTTTGTTGAACGCGATGCTGAGGATCGCGCCGGCCATGTATTGTCCAATCCCGGGAAGCTGGAGCAGCGTTTCGTAATCGGCCGGCATCTTTCCCCCGTGTTTCGCAACAATCTCCCGCGCCGCCGCGATCAGATTTTTTGCGCGGCGGTAGTAACCGAGGCCAGCCCACAGCTTGAGCACTCGCTCCTCATCGGCATTCGCGAGAGCATCAACGGAAGGGAATTCACGGACGAACCGTTCGAAATAAGGAAGGGCCGTCTCGACTTGAGTCTGCTGAAGCATGACTTCCGAGACCCAAACCTGATACGGGTCGTAAGACGTTCGCCACGGCAAAGGCCTCTGATTTTCCTCAAACCATTTGATGAGCGGCTCGAGCACTGTCTTTCATCTCGTTTTCGATTTTTTTGATCTGAACGAGGTGGGTCGGATTGAAAGCGAGAGAAGGGTAGTAGCAGTTGCTTTCATGCGTGCAGAAGCAGCCGTTGGCCACCCGGTCGCGCCGGGCGTCCATTGCAGGCGAATACCAAAGCTTCGAGAAATCCCAATTGTAGTCACGCAAATTCGCAACCGAGTCCAGGATCTCGCAGCTCGACACCGTGCCCTCGTCGTAAATGACCGCGCCCGCACTTCCGGCCCAGCACTGAAGCTGCGGCCGGCCTTCCAGCGCGGTCTTCGCGATCAGTTCGTGCATGTAGATGTCAATCGCCGCTTTGAAGAATCCCGCATCACCTGTGTAGTTATTCTTGATGAGCGCATGACGTGAATCTTCGCCGATCCGATGGCAGAGTTGGTCATATCGGGTTTTATCGATGATCAACTCCTTCGGGCGCGCCGACGGTGGCCGGATATAGTTGATATTTACTTTGTCCGGCTTCAGTTCGTACTTCAGAAAGTCGTACCACTCGAAGATCCGGTCCTGGTTGCTGTTCATGAAGCAGGTGCAGGTCTGTATATCGAGCCGCGGGTACTGTTTCTTGACGGCCTGAAGCTTGCGCGCGGTGTCGATGACGATGTTCCAGCTTCCCGGCTTCTGACGAATCGCGTCGTGGTCTTCCTTCAAGCCGTCGATACCAAGGGCGACCGTCACGTTCAGTCTCCGACATTCGTCCAGGATGCGTGTGACGTCGGGAATGATCCGCTGCTGGATCTGGCCGTTCGACATCAGGTAGATCGATTCCAGCTTGTTGTTCTCGTGGAAAGCTCGCGCGATTTCGGGAAGGTCCTTTCGTGTAAACGGTTCGCCGCCCGCAATGATCAGAACGCCGAGATTGGCTCCAAGCGTTTCGCTGATGCGCGCCACCTGCGCCGTGGTCATCTGGAGTTTTTTGCGAGGTTTGTCGTCCAATTCATCCGTGAAGAAACAATGAACGCAGCGCATATCGCAGACGGAAGTAATGAGGATATTCAGAAGGATTGGCGCAAACGGACGGCCGGTTGCCATCCGCGCGTACCGCTTCAGAATTTCTTTGTGGTGGAAATCCATACAGCTCGAAGCGAGCAGTATAGCAGGTTTACTGGTTGCTGGAGACCGGCTCGGCTTTTGGAGCGTAGTAGCCTTGTTTGGTATGCCAGGTGATCTTTCCCAAACTCTTTGGCGGATTCACTTTGACCCCGATTTCTCGGTAGCTTCCATCGAGCTTGGCATTCGTGGGTGTGTAGCTGATCGTGTAATCGTTCCGCAGATCGTGAGCGATGTGCTTTACAAGCTCCTCCACCTCGTCGAGATTCTTCGGAAAGAACGCCTGGCCGCCGGTGATCTCCGCGAATTTTTGGAGGTCATCCTTCGCTTTTTTTGAAGGCGGTTTCTTGAACAACCCGCCGCGCTGATCGTTCTCTTCGAGCAGCCCGATCGTGTAGAGCGTAACCTTCGACTGTTTCAGGGTCTCGATGACTTTATTGATTCCGTACTTGCTGACGTTATCTTCACCGTCTGTGATCAGCAGCAGGGCTTTTTTATCTTTTTTCCCGTTCTTCGCGTGTTCCGCGGAAAGGTAGATGGCGTCATACAAAGCCGTTTCACCTCGCGCATCGATGTTATCGAGCGCGTCGATGAGATCGCCGATACTGCCGGTGAAATCCTGTTCGAGGTACGCCGAGTCGTCGAAGTTCACGATGAACGTTTCGTCATCGGGATTGCTCTCACGCACAAACGCAAGCGCAGAGCTGTTCACGCGCTCGCGCTTATTGCGCATGCTGCCGCTGTTGTCGATGATCAGCCCGAGGCTCAGAGGAATATCTTCGTGCTTGAACGTCTTGATCGTCTGCGGAACTTTGTCTTCGAAAATCTGAAAATTCTCTTTCGTCAACCCGTTAACCGGACGGCCTTCCCGGTCGAGTACGGAAATGGGCAGCTGTACTTCGAGCGTTTCGACGCTCAACGTGTAGCCTTTGTCGCTCTGGTTTTTCTGAGGCTGAGTCCGTTCCTGAGCGAATACGACAAGCGAAAATAAAACGATGGCTACGCTAAAAGCGGTTTTACGGTACATGTATGGACTACTATTAATTCTTATTCGAGGCGGCAGCCGCGTCGGCCATCGGCGCATAGTATCCCGATTTGGATCGGACGTTCAGGTGTTGAATGCCTTTCGGAGGATTGATCTTCAAGCGAAGCTTGCGCCACTTTCCGTCCTTGGCAGCATTGGTGGAATGATATCCGATCACGTACTGGTTCTTGAGCTCCACAGCAATTTTCGTACAGATGTCCTCTAGCTCATAGACTGAATCCGGGAAGAACGAGCGTCCTCCGGTGAGGTCCGATAATTCTTCGATCATCCCACGGCCCGTATGACCCGCGCCCAACTGCGAATTCCACTGATCGACAATGCCGATGGCGTATATCTGCACATCCTGCTCTTTGACAAACTCTTTGACGTTCTGGAACGTGTAACGGCTACGATTGTCCTCGCCGTCGGTGATCAGAAGAAGCGCTTTTTTCGGATTGCTGCCCGCCTTCAGTTTTTCAAGCCCTACGTACACAGCATCGTACATCGCCGTCATGCCCTTCGCGGGCGTGAAGATCAGCTTACTTTGGAGTTTGGAGACATCCGTGGTGAAGTCGGAGGCGACTTCGGGTCGATTCGCGAACTCGACAAGGAAAAATTCGTCTTCGGGATTGCCTGTTTTCAAGAATGTTACCGCGGCATCGCGGGCTGTTGTGATCTTGTCCTTCATGCTGCCGCTGACATCGAAAATCACGCCGATGCTGATGGCGACATCTTCGGAAGAGAAGTAGGCAATCTTCTGCTCGAGTTTGTCTTCCCAGATCTGAAAGTGTTCCTGGCCAAGGCCGCTAACGTAGCGGTTTAGGGGATCCGTGACCGTAGCGTTGACGAGAACCAGATCGACGTCGACCTTTAATGTTTGGATTGACGCCTTGTCGGCAGAGGCCTCTTGCGATTTCTGGATGCGTCCCGCGCGGGCGGCGACCAACACAGGTAGCGCGATCACAAAGAACGCAGCCGCTATGAAAATCCAGCTCTTGCGAGTCATTAGCCCATCTCCCAGGGTTGCCCTGCCGGGTATCTCCTTAGAAGCAACGTCATTATATTACGGAGGCGCTCTTCTGGAAAGTCCCGGATCAGTCACCGATTTTTGAAATCTCCACCAAGCCTCACACCCCCGAGGTGCAAGTTTTCTGCCAAAGGTCCTGCGGTGTCCTGGAGCTCATGTTAAGATGAATTGCGGTGTTTGATGAAGGTTGACGCCGCAGTTGCAATCATCCCCGCCCGCTACAATTCCACTCGTTTCCCCGGAAAACCACTAGCCGAAATCGAAGGAAGACCATTGATAGAGTACGTTTACAGGCGGGTGGAGAAGGCGCGTTTGATAACCAGGACCGCCGTTGCCACCGACGACGGGAGAATCGCCGAAGCCGTTGAGAGGTTCGGCGGGACTGCTATCATGACCCGGAATGACCATCCCAGTGGTACCGACCGGTTGGCGGAAGCCGTTCATGGAATTTCCGACGACACACTCGTCGTCAACGTTCAGGGTGACGAACCCATGATCGATCCAGCCGACATCGACCGCGCAATCTCAGCAGCACGAACGGGTAGCGCCGAAATCGTTACTCTCATGACAAAAATCGGCACGACCGAAGCCGCCGATTCCAACCGGGTCAAAGTGGTTACGAATTGTAACGGAATGGCTTTGTATTTTTCCCGTTCAAAAATTCCTTCGAAAGGGACCTGTTTTCTCCACGTCGGCTTGTACGTTTACTCGGCCGGTTTTTTAAAAAGATTTACGAAACTCGAGAGGACGCCACTTGAAGTGGCAGAAGGACTGGAGCAGCTGCGGGCGCTGGAACACGGGTACCGCATTCGCGTGGTCGAGGTCGAAAGCGAGTCTTGGGGCATCGATACACCAGAGGATCTGGAAAGATTTCGGGAGAATCAATGGATAAAAAATTTATCTTCGTGACTGGCGGGGTCGTCTCATCGCTGGGTAAAGGGTTGGCTTCGGCGTCCATCGGCTGCCTGCTGGAGAGCCGCGGGTTCACAGTCAATCTGCTGAAGTTTGATCCCTATTTGAATGTGGATCCTGGGACCATGAGCCCTTACCAGCACGGCGAGGTCTACGTCACCGACGATGGCGCCGAAACAGACCTCGACCTGGGTCATTACGAGCGCTATACACACGCGCAACTCGGCCGGAAAAACAATCTGACCACCGGCCGCATTTACGAGACGATCATCCAGAAAGAGCGGCGCGGTGATTATCTGGGCAAGACCGTTCAGGTTATTCCGCATGTGACGAACGAAATCAAAGCCGCCATTCATCGCGTCGCCGAAAACGTCGATGTGACCATCGTGGAGGTCGGCGGCACCGTGGGTGATATTGAGTCCCTGCCTTTCCTGGAAGCCATCCGGCAGATGCGACAGGATGTCGGCCGCGACAATTCGGTCTTCATTCACCTCACGCTCGTACCATTCATACCAACCGCCGGTGAGTTGAAAACGAAGCCTACCCAACACAGTGTGAAAGAATTGCTCGAAATCGGCATACAAGCCGACATTCTGTTGTGCCGCACCGATCGGTTTCTTTCACCAGAAATGAAAGCGAAAATTGCCCTCTTCTGCAACGTGTCGGAACGGGCCGTCATCACTGCCAAAGATGTCGCCAGCGTATACGAAGTCCCGCTGGTATATGCGCTTGAAGGTCTCGATGAGCAGATCGTGCGGCTGCTCCATCTGCCTCAGACCGAGCGCCGCATGCGGGATTGGGAAGCGCTTGTCGACCGCATGCACCACCCGATCGACGACGTATCGATTGGTGTGGTCGGCAAATACGTCGAACTCGAGGATGCGTACAAGAGCCTGCGCGAAGCGCTGGTCCATGGCGGACTCGTGCATAATCTCCGGACGAAGATCGATTGGATCGAAGCGGAAAGCCTTGAAAAAGGCGAAACCTCCAGGCTCCGTCAGTTCGACGGAATCCTGGTTCCGGGCGGCTTCGGCAAGCGGGGTATTCCCGGAATGGTTCGTGCTATCCAGTTCGCGCGCGAGCAGAAGGTTCCCTACTTCGGCATTTGCCTGGGAATGCAGTGCGCGGTCATCGAATTCGCCCAAAATGTTTGCGGGCTGCGGCAGGCGAATAGCACGGAGTTTGATGCGAACACGCCCTATCCGGTGATTTATAAACTCCGGGATCTGCTCGGCATCGACACGATCGGCGGGACCATGCGCCTGGGGGCTTATCCCGCGCAGCTCAAAGAAGGTTCCCTTGCCGCCCGTATTTACGAAACCGATGTGATCTCGGAGCGGCATCGCCATCGATATGAATTCAATCGGCAATTCGAACAGGTCCTGACGGATCACGGGCTGGTGATTTCCGGTGTTTCCCCCGATAAGAATTTTGTGGAAATCGTCGAGATTCCCGACCATCCGTGGTTTCTCGCCTGCCAGTTCCATCCCGAATTCAAGTCGAAACCGCTGGCGGCGCATCCGTTGTTCTCATCCTTTATTGATGCGTCCTATGAGCACCGATTAGCGCGGACCAAGACCGGACAGCTGGCGATGAAATGAGATATTCCATACCGGACTTTGGTATCGACCTTTCCCATGATCTTTTTCTCATCGCGGGTCCTTGCGTTGTGGAAAGCCGGGAGCATGTGATCTTCATGGCCTCCGAGCTGAAGAAGATCACGTCCGCCTGCCGTGTTCCGTTGCTTTTCAAAGCCTCATACGACAAGGCCAATCGCACATCGATCAAGTCGTTCCGCGGTCCCGGCCTTCGCGAGGGATTGAAGATTCTTGCTGATGTGCGCGAGAAAATCGGAGTACCCATTCTGTCCGATGTGCACGAACCTTCTCAGTGCGAGGCCGCGGGCGAGGTCCTCGACATTCTTCAAATTCCCGCATTCCTCTCGCGCCAGACAGACCTCGTTGTTGCGGCCGCCCGGACCGGAAAGATCGTGAATGTGAAAAAGGGCCAGTTTCTGGCGCCATGGGAGATGAAGAACGTCGTCGAGAAAATGCGCGAGGCGGGCAACGATCGACTGTTGCTGACGGAGCGTGGCGTGTCGTTCGGATACAACAATCTTGTGGTCGATTTCCGCAGCTTTCCCATTATGCAAAGTTTGGAATGCCCGGTGGTGTTTGACGTGACTCACAGTTTGCAGCTCCCCGGCGCTCAGGGGCAAAGCTCGGGTGGGCAGCCGCAATACATTCCGCATCTTGCGCGAGCTGGCGTTGCCGCCGGTATTGATGGCCTCTTTATGGAGGTTCATGAGGATCCGGCAAAAGCGTTATCGGATGGTCCAAATGCGCTCACACTTTCGCTTCTGCCGGCTCTCCTCGAGCAACTGGTCGAGATCCGCAAATGCCTGAAACCGACCTAAAAATCTCAAATCCGAAATCCGAGATCTTAAATTGGACGGTCAACGTCAACTGCGAAGTCCAATTCGAAATTTCGAAATTTCGGATTTGAGATGCAGGATTCGTCCGATTTCAAAATTTCTTCCGTCCCTCTACACCTCGATCCGGGCTTCCATCGTGATCTTCGCATTCAGGAGCTTTGAAATCGGGCAGCCGTTCTTCGCATTTTCCGCCGCTGTCTGAACTTTGGCGCGATCCGCACCGGGCGCTTTGATCGTCACGTCTAGATGGCTCGTGGTGACTGAAAAACCGTCTCCAACCTTTTCCAGCGCCACAGTTGCGGTGGCCGAGATGTTCTGCGCCTTGATGCCCACGCCATCGAGCTGGGCGGACGTCGCCATCGCGAAGCAGCTCGCGTGAGCCGCCGCAATCAATTCCTCAGGGTTAGTTCCTTTTTCTTCTTCGAATCGTTTTGAAAATGAATAAGACACATTCGACAGCACACCACTGTCTGTGGAAACCGTGCCCTTGCCGTTTTTCAAATCCCCTTGCCAGGCTGCAGAAGCTTTACGTTTCACAGAGTACCTCCTCATATTGAGATCAATCCCATTAGCTTATATATTCTTATGGATTATGAAAACCCATCTTGCCACCACCTTATGTCTGGTCCTGAGTCTGTCCGCCTGTACCGCGCCGACCAGTGGAAGCGACGCCGGCGTGGTCACCGGCGCCGGCGCGAAGAAATTCATGGACGACGTGAATGAGACTTTACTGAAGTTAGGAATCGAAGGGAGCCAGGCGGCATGGGTTTCCGAGACCTACATCACCGACGACACGTCGGCTCTGAACGCCCGCGCAAATCAGCGCGTCATCGATGCCACAGCGCGGTTCTCAAAAGAATCCGTGAAATTCGATAAGCTCGATTTGGCGACTGATCTTCGGCGAGAGATCAACCTTCTGAAGGTCTCTCTCGTCATGGCCACGCCTTCCAATCCCAAGGAGGGCGAAGAACTCACCAAAATTGCGGCCAATCTCGATGCGGCCTACGGTAAAGGCAAGTGGTGCCCGGATCCGAAGAAACCGGAGACATGTCTCGACATCAATAAGATCACCGACATCATGCGCGAGTCTCGCGACCCGAAAAAGCTGCGCGACGTTTGGGAAGGCTGGCACACGATTTCGCCCCCGATGCGTAAAGATTACGTTCGCTTCGTGGAACTTTCCAACAAGGGTGCGAAAGAACTCGGGTTTGCCGACACGGGCGCCATGTGGCGTGCGAAATACGACATGCCTCCGGACGAGTTCACGAAAGAGCTCGATCGGCTGTGGGGTCAAGTTCGGCCGTTGTACCTGAAGCTCCACGCCTATGTCCGCATGAAGCTTCGCGAAAAGTATGGCGACATCGTTCCTGTAAGCGGCCCGCTTCCTGCGCATCTTCTCGGGAATATTTGGGCTCAGGACTGGACCAATATTTATTCCTTGGTTGCGCCGGCTAATGCCGATCCCGGCTACAACCTGACGGACATTCTGAATCGCCGCAGAACGACGCCCATGGAAATGGTCAAGGCAGGAGAGCGCTTCTACACATCTATCGGGTTCGCGCCGCTGCCGCAGACCTTCTGGGATCGTTCGATGTTCGTGAAGCCTCGTGACCGCGAAGTCGTTTGCCATGCGAGCGCCTGGGATATTGATTCCGTAGAAGACGTGCGCATCAAGATGTGCATCCAGCCTACGGATGAGGACTTCAAGACCATCCACCATGAACTGGGCCACAACTTCTACCAGCGCGCATACAAAGATTTGCCCGTGATCTTTCGCGACAGCGCGAACGATGGTTTCCATGAAGCAATTGGAGACACGATTGCTCTTTCGGTCACTCCGGAATACCTGGTGAAAATCGGACTGATCGATAAAGCGCCGGATGCCTCGCGCGATATCGGTTTGCTCCTCGATAAGGCCCTCGAGAAGATCGCGTTTCTTCCTTTCGGATTGTTGATCGACCAGTGGCGGTGGAAAGTTTTCTCTGGAGAAATCAAGCCCGAGGATTACAACAAATCCTGGTGGGATCTTCGCTTGAAATATCAGGGGGTCGCGCCCATTGCCGGGCGCGGCGAGGAATTTTTCGATCCCGGAGCGAAATATCATGTCGCAGGAAATGTCCCATACACACGGTATTTTCTTGCATTCATCCTTCAATTCCAGTTTCATCGGGCTCTCTCGCAAGCTGCCAACTGCGCGCTGCCGATTCATCGCTGCTCGATCTATGAGAGCGCGGAAGCCGGCAAGAAGCTGAATGCGATGCTTTCGATGGGCCTTTCGCGTCCCTGGCCGGAGGCTCTGGAGAAGATTGCCGGGACGAGGGAAATGGACGCGACTGCCATTCTGGACTACTTCAAGCCTCTTGATTCCTGGCTGGATGAGCAGATCAAAGGAAAGCCGGTCGGCTGGTGAAATGCGAGCCTCTGTCGAGGATCTTCAAGCTTTAATCGTCGATGCCCGCACGCACACCTTTGATCTCGTGCGCGATCTCTCGGATGAGCAATTTCGCGTGCCTCTGCTGCGGACGATCAACCCCTTCCTTTGGGAGATCGGGCACGTCGCATACTTTCAGGAATACTGGGTTCTGCGGCACGCCGCGGGGCGTCCTCCGATACGTCCCAACGGTGATGGGTTTTACGATTCGGCTAAGGTCGCGCACGACACTCGCTGGAATCTGCCGCTGCCCTCACGCGCCGAGACACTGCACTACATGTTGGAAGTTCGTGACCGCGTCATGAATTATATGGACAGGAGTTCTTTCGATCCTTCGCGGGAAGCCTACTTCGTGCTTCTGTCCGTATTCCATGAAGACATGCACGATGAGGCTTTCTTCATTACGCGTCAGACTCTGGGCTACCCCTTTCCCGCTGCGCTCCAAGGAAGGGATGCGCCGCCGGTACCTGTGCTGGAAACGAGTGAAGTGTCCATTCCTGGAGGTGAGTACACGATCGGATCCACAGCCGATGAGGGGTTCATCTTCGATAACGAAAAGTGGGCTCATAGCGTCAGCGTTCCCGCGTTTCGGATCTCCCGCTCGCTTGTCGCCCAAAAAGAGTTTTTAAACTTCGTGGAAGCGACCGGGGCACCGCCTCCTGTTTACTGGAAACGCGCTGAAGATGGCAGATGGCTGCGCCGCCATTTCGCCGAATGGATTCCCTTAGAGCCGCACCGGCCGGTCTCTAATATCTCCTGGTTCCAGGCGGATGCTTACTGCCGCTGGGCCGGCCGGCGATTGCCCACCGAATTCGAATGGGAAATCGCTGCACGCCACGGCGGCTGCAATCAGATGTTTGGCAGCGTGTGGCAATGGACATCGAGCGACTTCCTTCCATATCCGGGTTTTTCCGAGGATCCCTACAAAGAGTATTCCAGCCCCTGGTTCCGTACGCACAAGACGCTGCGAGGAGGCGCCTTCACGACGCGTTCGCGCATGATGCGACCCGCATATAGGAATTTCTACACACCGGAACGATCCGATATTTGGGCCGGATTTCGCACCTGCGCGCTCGAATCGTGAATATCGTCATCGTCACGCCCGAGGCGCCGCGCTCCACACTCGGAAACGCTGTGACGGCCAACCGCTGGGCGGATCTTCTGCGTGAGTTGGGTCACAACGTCGTGGTAGCAATGGAGTGGGCGGACGGCGCCGCTGGAGATTGCGATCTCCTGATCGCCTTGCATGCTCGCCGCAGTTACCCGAGCGTCGAGCGGTTCCACCGAACCCACTCCCGTTTTCCATTGATCGTCGCTATGACCGGCACGGACCTTTACGACGATCTACCGGCTGGAAATCCCGAAGCCGAGGGATCGATCGAACTCGCAACCCGAATCGTTGTTCTGCAGGAAGCCGGACCCGAAGGATTGCCCGAAACAATTCGGCCGAAGGTTTCCGTGATCTACCAATCGGCGGTAGCGCCGGCGAACCCGCGCCCATTGCGGCAAGATTGTTTAGAAGTTTGCGTACTGAGTCATCTCCGCGATGTGAAGGATCCCCTTCTGGCTGCAAACGCTGCCGGCCTGTTGCCGGATGAGTCACGCGTCCGAATCGTTCATGCCGGCCGCGCGCTGAATTCGGATTGGGAGGCGGCTGCCCGTGAACAGGAGCGCAAGAATCCCCGATACGAGTGGGTTGGCGATCAGTCGCACGACCAGGCCATGCACCTGTTGTCGGGTTCGCGATACCTCGTCCTCTCCTCTTTGATGGAAGGAGGCGCCAGCGTCATTGCCGAAGCTGTCGCCTGCGGCGTCCCCGTTTTGTGTTCGAGAATCCCCGGTAATATCGGAATGCTCGGGATCAATTATCGGGGCTACTTTGAACCTCGCGATCTCGTCGGCCTCACCGAAAAGCTCCGCTTCGCGGAGGCCTGCCCCAGTATGCACGAAGACCTCCGCCGCGACATTCTCACCCATCAACCCCGTTTTTCTCCCCAACAAGAACGCGCTTCCTGGCGCCAACTGCTCGCCAGGCTCTGACGCCCTCTCCCAGCGGGAAAGGGGGCTGCTACTTTCCTCCGACTACCGCGATCCCTTGCACCTCCACGAGCAAGCCCGGAACCGCCAAGCCGGTTACCGTGATCAATGCACTGGCCGGAAAACACTCTTTAAAAATTTCCTTGCGGATAGCGACGAACCGATCCCCGTTCCGCGCATCGGTGATAAACACGGTCATCGTCACCATGTCCTTCAGGGTCCCGCCTTGTGCCTTCAGCGTCTTCTCGATCGACGCAAACACATCCCGCACCTGTGCATCAAAGTCCGCCACCGGTGGCAGCGACGCGGTCTGTCCTCCGAGCCAAAGAACCTTTCCGCCTTCCGTTGTCACCGCGCGCGAGAACGCGCGTTCCTGCGCCCGGGCATCGGGCGCATAACACTGCTTGGCATTAACGGGCGCCGCCCAGAAGACAACCATAAGCCCTGCTGCAGTTCCTACGAAGCGACTGACCTGCCCTGTCGTCATGCGATCCTCCTGTTGAATAGGTTTATGCGATTGTAAATGAGCCCTACCGGCCGCAGCTATTCAATTGCTTTGTGATTCAGAAGCTTTGCCGAATGCCGAAGGTACACAAAAGGCACAAACCGCTTGATAGTTTGAATGAGCGCTGATAACGTTCACGCAACGCCAAACTAATGGGAATCCAGCTCAAGGAGGCATCCGTGAAGACAAGTGTGTTGGTAGCTTTGTTATTGGTTTTGACATTGACGGCAGGCACTGCGGCCGCGCAACAAGCCCCCTTCAACGAGGTAGGGGTGACCATGGGTCACTGGCACATCGCCTCGAAGGATGTGGAAGCAAACAAAAAACTCTTTCTTGCCATGGGCGGCAAGTTGTACACGCCCGGCGGAAACCCGCTGATCATGTTCCCCGGGGTCTTGATTAATTTGAACCTCGGAAATGAGAAGGGAGAGGGCGGCACTCAGGGTTCTGTGGTAAACCATGTTGGGTTCATCGTCAATAACGTCCAGCAGCGAGTCGCGCAGTGGAAGGCCGCCGGCGTGCGGGTGCTCCCGGGCAACAACAATCGGTTGGACCAGGCCTTCGTCGAGACGCCGGACGGAGTTCGTATCGAAATCCTGGAAGACAAGACGCAGTCCATGCCGGTCCGCAATGAACATGTTCACTTTTTCCTGCCGGAAAATGAAATTCCCAAAGCACAAGCATGGTATGCGAAGACCTTTGGCGGCAAACCGGGCACCCGCAATAATGGTCCGGTCGTGGATCTTCCGGGAGTACAGCTCCGGTTCAACAAGGCCGACGCGAAACAGGCGCCCACGCGAGGGCGTGTGCTGGACCACATCGGTTTTGATGTGAAGGATCACGAAGCGTTCGTGAAGAAGATCCAGGTGGAAGGTATCAAGCTCGATGAGCCGGTTCGCAAGTCTCCTACCGGCAGCACTATCACGTACATCACCGATCCTTGGGGTACCCGCATCGAGATTGTCCAACGGGCACCGTTAGGACCGCAGGTGCAACAGCCGTAGCCTGATCAGCGGGGTGTGCGCCTCTGCGCGCACCCCGCCGCTACAGTTGTTTGCACTCTCGCCGATCTCTTATGTTTGAAGGGACAATTTACCAGCACACGTGACCGGCGGCGTCGCTGCTCGCGAGATCGCTGGGCGCTTCGTGATGTCACTCTCGGTTCTCTTCGATCAACCGTTGCGGCAACAGACAAATTCGACCTCTTCGCCGCGGCGGTCGGACTGGCCCTTTACCGCGAAGGCTGGCAGCTCGACCACGAACCCCGATACGCGACTGGATGATTTCGTTGGACGTTCAAAGCATCGTGCTGCGACAATACGATGCTGTGGGATACGTCGAGAACAACCTGATTATGGGCGAGACCATCACTTACCGCGCCCGGTTACATTGGATTCTTTTCGTCAAGCCGAGTCTGATCGCCCTCGCGATTCTCGGCGTTGGTGCCCTGATTTTCTATGCAGCCGATTTAGCCAGCGTCCTGTCGACTATGGCGATATTGCTTACGTGGGCTGTCTTGTTGATCGTCGCCGCAATACCTGTGCTCGCCGCCACTGTCAACTGGCATTCTGCAGAGTTCGCTGTCACCAACAAGCGAGTCATCCTCAAGATCGGCTTTATCCAAAGCAAGACCGCCGAAATGTTCTTGAACAAAATCGAAAGCGTCGGCATTGATGAAACGCTTACCGGCCGCGTGCTTGGCTTCGGCAGCATCGTGATCCGCGGTACCGGAGGGTCCTTAGAGCCGTTCCATCAAGTCGCCGCACCACTGGAGTTCCGCAAAGAAATCCAGGAACAAATCGGGAAAACGTTCGAGGCGATCCCTCGCCCCGCACCTGCCGGCTCGTCGAGCAACTGAATCGACCCCCCCGCGTGACATAATGAGGAGGTGTTCGACCTCCGATCAAGAAAAAGTCGAGCGGAACTGGTTGCGTCGCGGATTTAGTTGCGGCTTATGGAACGACCCAGCCGGCCGGCGGTGGGAAGACTTCGTTCACAATACCGATGAAGTCGTCATGGTTGTCAACCATCGTGAAGCTCGTGTAGCTTTTCGCGTACGGCTTGAAGCGTTTGCGCCAGGGATTCGGCATTTTTCTCCAAAGCCTTCATTCGTGAATCCCGCGCAGACTTCCGCAGATTTTGTAACTGTTCAATAAGGCCGGCCACTCGCGCCTCAAAACCGGGGACGTTGGACGTCAGCTTGGCGCGATCCTCGCCGGTCAGGCGATCGCCGCGCGCGGGACGAAATCGGCCGATGGCTGCGGTCAGTTCGCGGACTTTTTCACCCAAAACGCGGAACTGCTCCACTTTTTCGTTTCGCTCGTTCTGGCGGATGTTGAAAAGCTCGGCTTGGCGCGACACTCCTTGCGCCACTGCTTCGGCGCGTGCTTGCGCTTCGCGAAGTTGCGTGGACAAGTTGGTCACTTCCTCGGAAATGCCCTTTCCGCATTCCGTGAAGCGAGTCATGAGCTTTTGAATGTATTCACCGTCGAAGTCGGAACCCATGTCCGTACCATTGATCTTCGTGCCAACACGCTCGAGGTCGCTCAGGTAGCTATCCAAGGCGAGGACGGATCGGACTAATGGAGAACCCCGTTTGTTCTTATTCGACATGATGTACGCACGGCTGCCGGCATTGGTAGCAGTAGTATAGGTTATGTGCCGGATATAACTTTGGTTGAAAGCAAACGTCGCAGCATAAGATCAAAAATTTTCGAAACGAAGTTTAAGATGACCCTTTATCCGCCATCTATCCCAAAAGCCGAAACAAGCTTCCGGGTTGTGGTATATTGCTTTTCGTCTGGGTGTGATCGCCCGGACAGTTCGTAAAGCAGGTTTTGTAGTCGTTCTTAGATCCAGTGAACAGCAGGCGGGAGTAATTCAGCGGTAGAATGCCAGCTTCCCAAGCTGGACGTCGCGGGTTCGATCCCCGTCTCCCGCTCTTTCCTTTGAACAACTTAGCTTGGGGTTAAACATTTCTGTACTCCAAAATACTCCATTAAGCGGATTGGACTGCAATTTCGAGTTGATTGACGGCAGCCCGGCGATGGCTGAGATCAGGGATGGTATAGACGTTTTGATTCACATCCAACGTATGCCCCAGTTGATCGGCCACGAGCTTCGGATCGACCTTCAACTGGTTCATGAGCGTCGAATGTGTCCGCCGCATCACTTGAAAATTGACCCAGCCCAGATCAACCGAATTTAGATAAGGCTGAATCGACCG
>Ga0209157_1001860_pt1 | contig 17200 bp, 12 predicted proteins | sample GraSoiAngelo_135_FD_185892 | JGI IMG/M metagenome (GOLD analysis project Ga0209157, IMG submission 185892) | Grasslands soil microbial communities from the Angelo Coastal Reserve, California, USA - 14_0929_05_40cm (SPAdes) (version 2) | ecosystem: Environmental > Terrestrial > Soil > Grasslands ...
AGCGTCGCGAACGTCGTGACGTATACGCGATTGGCGGGAGCATTGACCGCCACGCCAAACGGCTGGCTCTGAAGGATCGGGAACGGCGCGATCTGCCCCTTGCTCGGATCGAACACGCTGATCGTGTTGTTGACGCCAGGGATGTACACGAGCCCGGTCGCGGTACTAAACGCCGCAGCGACGGGATCGAGGCGGTCGTCCTTCACGGCTGCGATAACACCGCCGACGTCGAACGCGGAACTTGTTCCAGTCAGCGCTCCGGCTGTCGCGTCGAGCTTGTTACCGAAGCCGGCCGAGTCGACACCGAAGCTTGCGAACGTCGCCACACCATTGACGGCCGCAGCACCGACGCTGCCCTGGAGCTTGGCCGCTGGATTCGAACCAGGCTGCAACCCCAGCGTCACGAAGTCCTGCGCCGAGGGCACGCGGTTCCCGAATTGGTCCTCGATCTCCACGCTGACAGACGTCATTGTATTGCCAGCCAGCCCGTGGGTGGGCTCCGTGACGAACGCGAGTCGAGCGGGAGCGCCGGCGACGCCAGTCGCGCTGAAGGTCACGGTGGGCAACGCTCCGGCAGTCACCGTGACCGTGTTCGTCCCCACGAGGGACCCCAGAGTCCAACTGCCCGAGGTGGCGAGCCCAGACGCGTCGCTCGTGTCCCGAGCGGCGCCGACGATCCCGCCGCCCGCTGCCGCAAAGTCCACGATGACGCCCGCAACGCCGTTGCCGAATTGGTCCACGACTTTAACCACCGGTGCGGTAACGGCCGTCGCCACGGTCCCGGTTTGTGCGTCCGCTGACTGCTTGACGAGCTGCGCCGCCGCGCCGGGAAGTGCGTTTGCCAAGAAGGTAACCGGTGAGCCGCTGAGCCCACCGACCGACGCGGTCGCGGTCTGCGTTCCCACGGCGGGTCCGAGCGTCCGCGTCGAGCTCGCGATGCCGTTCACGTCCGTCAGGGACGTCGCCGGGTTCATCGATCCGCCCTCGGGGCCTGCGGCCCAATGGACTGGAACGCCTTGAACTGGGACAAGGACGTTCGTGACGACGACCGAGTAGGCGGTTGGCAACACGGCACCCACCACACCCGACTGCCCGTCTCCCGCACTCAGCGCCATGGTCGTCGCCGTGGTGATGATCCCGGTGGCACTGAATGTCAGCGGGCTACCGGCGAGGCCCGGCGCGGTGGCGTCCAAAGTGTTCAGCCCAGCGATGATCGCGAGCGTCCAGCTCGCGACACGTGCGATGCCCAACGAGTCGGTCGTCACGTTGCTTGGCGTGAGGCTGCCGAGCAACGCACCCGTGAGCGCGAACGTGACGGGCGTGCCAGGAATGGCGTTGCCGTATTGGTCCGCTACCTGCACAGCGGGGGGCGTGCTCACGGGCTGGCCAGCAATGGCCGTCTGCGTATCGATGCTCACGCGCAGCAGCTGGGCCGCGATATCGCGGGTGCCGCTCGCCGTGAACGTGATCGGACTGCCGGCGAGTCCGGTCCCGTTCACAATGACGGCGTTCGCGCCGACGAGAGTCCCGAGTCGCCAGCCCCCGACGCTCGCGACACCCGCCGAGTCCGACACCGGGGCGGAGTTCGTGATGCTCCCGCCGCCCGAGGCAACGGCTGCGCTGACCGTCCTGCCCGCGACTGGATTGCCGAACTGGTCCACGATCCTGACCTGCGGAGCGATGGGCACGATCGTGTTCACGATCGCCGACTGGAGATCGCCCACGAGCTTGACGATGGTTGCAGCCGCCCCCGCCACTCCCGTCGCTGTGAACATCACGGGCGTCACACCGGGGGCGTTCGCCGTCAGCGTGTTCGCACCTGCGATGGTACCGAGCGTCCAGCTACCGACCGTCGCGATGCCGGCGGCGTTCGTGAGCTGACTGCCACCCGTCAGGCTGCCGCCGCCGCCGCTCACGGCGAATGTCATGCTCGCCCCCGCGACCGGGTTGCCGAGGGCATCCTTGAGCTGCACCGCAGGGCGCGTCAGGAGCGCCGTGGCCACCGTCGCGAGCTGTCCGACACCCGCGATGGCGAGGAGCTGCGCGGCCGGGCCAGCGAGCGCGACGACGCTGAAGGTCACCGGGCTGCCGCTGAGTCCCAGGACCGTTGCCTCGAACGTCTGGCCGCCGAGCAGCCCACCCAACGTGACAGTTGTGCGCGCGCGGCCGGCGCTGTCCGTCACGACAACCGAGTCGGTCACGCTGCCCCCGCCGGTGAGCGCCCGGAAATGCACCACGACGCCACCCACACCCAAGCCGTCGGCGGCGCGCGCCAGGACCTCGAGCGGCAGGCCAAGCAGCTGGCCAATCGTGTCGATCTGACCGCCTCCCGCGAGAGCGAGGAGCTGCGTGGCGGGTGGCGTGAAGGTCGCGGTCACGGAATCCCTGGCACCGGAAGGCGTGCGGGCCCGCACGCGTACGCCGCCCCGGACAGCGGGCGCGTGCAACACGCCGAAGCTGTTGATGGGGGCCGTCGCGTCGCTCGTCTCCCATGCCACGAAGAACTGCGTTACGGGGAGGCCTCCGTTGAAGCCCTGCACCTGCAACCGCAGCGAGTCGTTCAGAAGAACGAAGGGGCTGCGCGGCAGAATCACGATGCTGTCCGCCGCGGGGCCGATGTAGGTCGTGATCGGGATCTCGGGCGGCGGCAGGGCCGTGGGAACGCGCACCAGGCTCGTGCCAGTGAATAGCGGGATTGTGCCGGCCAGCGCGACGACGGAGACGCTCAGGGTCTCGGGAAAAGTCACGAGTGGCACTCGGATGTCGAGCGCCAGCTCCGTGACCTCCGGCGGCAAGTCGACCGTCGTATCGGCGAGCGTGTCCGACAGTGGCCGCACGACCACGAACCGCACCCGGTCGATCGACAGTCCGAAGGCCCCGAGAGCCGCTTCCGATGGCAGGACCGGAGCGACGGCCACACGCGCGAAACGCGCTTCCGGCGCCACGCCGTCGCGGCAGGTGACAAGCGTTAACAGAAGGCTCAGTACGACAAGCAGAGGCCTACGGCGGGACATAAGAGCCAGCGAATTGACCTCCGCACAGACTACCGGTCAAGACGATATCTTTCGCGGTCATGCGTACCGCACGCCGCACGCACGGCTTCACGGAATCGGTTATTCGTGGGATGACCCGGCTCGCGAATGAGCACGGGGCCATCAACCTCGCTCAAGGGTTCCCGAACTTCCCCTGCCCCGACGTCCTAAAAGACGCCGCGGCCCGCGCGATCCGTGATGACATGAACCAGTACGCCATCACCTGGGGTGCTGCCCGCCTCCGGAACGCGCTGGCCGCGAAGTACCAAGATTGGTACGGCATGGCCATCGATCCAATGACGCAGGTCACAGTGACCTGCGGAGCCACCGAAGCAATGGTGTCATCGCTACTTGCCATCGTGAATCCGGGCGATGAAGTGGTCGTGTTCGAGCCGTTCTACGAGAACTACGGACCCGATGCCATTCTCTGCGACGCGAAACCGGTCTTCGTCCCGATGCCGGCGGAAGGGCCGATCGACCTGGACCGTCTCGCCAAAGCCTTTACCGCGAAGACGCGCGCCATCATCGTCTGCACGCCGAACAATCCGACCGGCCGGGTCCTGTCCCGGGCCGAGCTGACGGCGATCGCGGAGCTGTGCCAGCGCCATGACGCGTTCGCGGTCACCGACGAGATCTACGAGCACATCTACTACGAGGGCGAGCACATCCCGATTGCGACGCTGCCGGGAATGGCCGATCGCACGATCACGACCAGCGGTGCCTCGAAAACCTTCAGTGTGACCGGCTGGCGCATCGGGACGATCATCTCGCCTCCGGATGTGTCCGGCGCGATTCGGAAGGTGCACGACTTCCTCACCGTCGGCGCTGCCGCTCCGTTGCAGGAAGCCGTCGCCGTAGGAATGGAAACACTCGGCGACGATTACTACGAGGGGCTAGCGCGAGATTACCGCCGTCGCCGCGACGTGCTCTGCGCCGGGCTCGTGCAGGCGGGTTTCAAATGCCGACCGCCCCAGGGCGCCTACTACGTCATGGCCGATTTCTCGGTGATCTCCGATCTGCCCGATGACGAGTTCGCCAAGTGGCTCACCGCCCAGCACGGCATCGCCCCTGTGCCGGGCTCGAGCTTCTATTCGCGCCCGGAGCTCGGTCGCAAATACGTGCGGTTTGCGTTCTGTAAGACGGACGACATGCTCCAGCAGGCAGTGGAGCGGTTGCAGCGGCTGCGCGACTAGAGCGCGCTCTCGATCTCGCGGTAGCCTTCGATGTGAGCGTCGATCTCGCGCGCGATGTCTCGCGCCAGACCGAGGTCGGTCGTCAGGCTTCGCACCGATCCCGTCCCCGCATGCAGCCGGAGCAGATTCAGCCGGATCGTCTCGAGCGCCGCCACCGCATCCTTGAGCCGCTGCTGCACGAGATCGCGCTCGGCGCTCAGGTCCGCGACGATGCGGTCGTGCCGCGCCGCGATCCCGGCATCCGGATTGCCCGTGTGGCCGACGTCCACCAACGCCTCCTGGAGCTCCTCGAGCCGGGAGCGCATGCGCTGCGCGTCCTGCTCGAGCCGGTGCACCACGTCCGGCAAATCTCGCAACTGCTGGCGCGTCACTTTGGGAAGCGAGTCGTACAGCTGTTCCGCCGCCATGCCGAGCGCAAGCTCCGTCGGGCGGTGCGTGAGCGACGCCGGCGCCTTCTTGTTCCCGGTGAACAGCCCCGCGACGCTGAACATCCAGCGGCCCAGGCGCCCGGTCCACAGCCGGCCCCAGAATTCGGCGTCGACGTCGCGACGCCGCTGCAGCATGATCAACGCGCCGACGCCGGAGCTGAGGCCGCCGAAGAGTGACCAGCCGAACGTGATCAGCAGATCCGTTTGGGCCCACGGCGGTGCCCACAGGACCAGGCCCGAAAGCGCCAGCGCCGCCGTGCCCAATCCCGTCGCGCTGATCCAGCGGAGCACTTTCTCGAACAGCGACGGCCCCCCGCCGTGGCCCAGTCCGTACGCGCGCTCCTCGCGACTCCGCTCGATTTCCGCCTTGAACGCCACGCCGATGTCACCGTGCCCGAATCCCGCGTTGAGCAGCCGCCGCGCGCGATTGACCAGCACGCCGAGCGGGACAAGGGTGTAGCCGGAGACGAGCGTGAAGAATCCGAACGCCGGTGAGCCGGTGATGTATGCGGCAATCGGCGTGGCAAACAACATTGCGAACGGATAGAGCAGGACGCCGCCGCCGTCGAGCCGCGCGTCGTGTTTCACGAACGCGCGCAACGCCACGGGGAGCTCACGCCGCTGCTCCAGCGCATGGCTCAGCTGATCCGCCAAAGCCCCGGGGCCGGCCGGCCGCTCCGCGGGATCCTTGGCGAGACAGCGATCGATCGCCTGCGCCAGGCGGCGCGGCACCAGCGGCGCGAGCGTCCCCAGCGCCGGCGCCGGCTGGGTCACCTGTTTTGCCAGCACGTCCGTCGCCTTCTCCCCCTCGAAGGGCAGCGTGCCCGAGCAGGCGAAGTACGCCACGATGCCCAGTGAATACAGATCGCTGCGCGAGTCGACTGCTTCGCCGAGGGCCTGCTCCGGGCTCATGAACTCCGGCGTACCCACGACTTCGCCGCTCGACAATGCGCCCGCTCCGGCGACCACGCTGGCAATTCCGAAATCGGCAACCAGCACCCGGCCCGTGTTTTCCAGCAGAATGTTGTCGGGCTTCACGTCGCGATGGATCACGCCCTGGCTATGTGCGTACGCCAACGCCCACGCGACGTCACGCAACACCCGCGACGCTTCGGAGGGCGGCAGGGGTCCACGTTGCCGCACCCGCTCGGTCAGCGTCTCTCCCTCGATGTACGCCATCGCGAAGAACACGAATCCGCCGATCTCCTCGACGGCATGAATCGGGATGATGTTCGGGTGGGAGAGCTTGGCTGCGGTCCGCGCCTCGCGGAGGAACCGCTCGCGCAGTTTTGGATCGGTCGCTTTCGACGGTGGCAGCAGCTTGATCGCGACAGGCCGATCCAGCCGGACTTCCCGTGCCAGATAGACGACGCCCATGCCACCACGGCCCAGCTCGCGCTCGAGCGAGTAGCGGCCGGCGACCGCACTCTGGAAGTCCAGGAACAACCGATCAGGCGAGGGATGCGTCATCGCATCCCTAAATTAACGCTGCCGACCTCAAGCAGGCGTTTCCAGCCGACCGAGCACGGTCAAGATCGAAGGGTCCGCTGGAGGGCGCCGCCCAGCGATGCGAAACAGCGCGCGGCCCAGCGGGCCTCGCCAGAACCGCAGGCTTCGCTCTCCCAATGGATCCGTGCGCTGTTCGGTCCGGGCGCGGGCCACGATGGCCGCGAGCAACGCGGTCGCCGCTCCGATCGTGATGACGGACGGCAGGAGCGGCACGACCAGCCAGGGCACGTTGATGATGTCCAGCAGACCGCCAACGGCGACACAGGTCGTCAGCAAAGCGAGGCGCGCGAGCCATCCGATGGAGCGCTCGAAACTGGTAGGGCCCGGACCGTACACGAACGCCAACTCCTCCCGCCGCCGCGCCTGACGCGCGGCCAGTGCCGCGACCAGCTCCTCGCGTTGGTGACCGGCGGCGAGCAAGCGGCGCACGCGAACGACCGCCACCACGACCGGCAGCAGCAGGGCAACACCAAGCGCGACGGTAGTAGGGGCTCGCAGGGTTGCCGTCGCTGGTGACAGCCACGCGGCGACGGTCGCCGGTAACAACCCGACGCCCGTCACGAATGCGTAGATCAGACCGGGCGCCTCGAGGTGCGTGCTCCGCACCATGAAAGCCCGGATCGCCAGCGGCACGGCTGGAGGCGCAACAGCTGCCGTGACTGCCCGCACCAGCGCCGCCGCATCCGGGTAGCGCGCCCATGGCTCCTTCGAGAGACAGCGATCGACGATCTGCGCAAGGCGGGGCGGGACCATCGGTGGGGGCACGACCGTCGCGAGCTTGGGAGCGGGATCAGAGATGTGCTGCGCCAGAAACCCCTGGTCGGTGCTCGCCTGGAAGGGCAGTCGGCCCGAGAGCGCGTAGTAGGCGACCACGCCGAGTGAGTAGATGTCGCTCCGGGCGTCCACGAGATCCCCGCTCGCCTGTTCCGGGCTCATGAACGCTGCCGTGCCGACGACGTGCCCGCGCGGCGCCGCGGGACGTCCCAGCTGGCGCCCCCCCGACGAGCGCGCGGGGGGGCTCGCATGAGCGATCCCGAAGTCGGAGAGCAGCGCCCGTCCCGTGGCCTCATCGATCAGGATGTTGTCGGGCTTCACGTCGCGATGCACCACGCCGCGGGCGTGCGCATAGTCCAGCGCCTCGCCGACATCGCACAGCATCCGGCCGGCGGTGTGCGGATCGAGCGGCCCGCGCGTCGTCACGCGCTGCGCCAGCGTCTCCCCCGTCACGTAGGCCATCGCGAAGAACACGAACCCGTCGATCTCGTCCACGCTGAAGATCGGCACGATGTTAGGATGCGTCAGCTGCGCCACGGTCCGCGCTTCGCGCAGGAAGCGCCTGCGATGCGTCTCGTCACGTGCGAGATCGGGGTGCAACACTTTGATCGCGACCGGCCGGTCCAAACGTCGCTCGCGCGCGAGATAGACGAGACCCATCCCGCCGCGTGCGATCGGCGCCTCGATGTCATAGAGCCCCGCGAGCGCCGCGCGCAGGTCGTTCAGCATGAAATCACTTGAATCTGTCATCGGAGCCCTGCATACCCGGGAGGGGCTGCGCAAGTTCGCTGCTGGACACGTGCGCCATCGTGAGGGCAGATTGAGCCGCCTATGACGAGTATCCCGGCAGCCCATCCGGCAGCGTCACGCATGGCGCCTGAAACCACGCATCAACCGTACGTCCCTGCATCGCAGGCTCCCGCGGAGCTCACACCACGCGCGATCGTCCTAGGAGTTCTCCTAGGCCTCATTTTCGGCGCCTCCAACGTCTACCTGGCGCTGAAGATCGGCCTCACCGTCAGCGCATCGATTCCGATTGCAGTCCTCTCCATCACGATTTTCCGCTGGCTCGGACGCTCGACGATTCTCGAGAACAACATCGTCCAGACGACCGGCTCAGCGGCGGACTCGGTATCGGCGGGGGTCGTGTTCACGATCCCCGCGATTTTGCTGATGGGCTACGATCTCGACATCTCGCGCGTCACCATTTTAGCGATCGCCGGCGGGCTGATGGGCGTCCTGATGATGATTCCCCTGCGCCGGGCACTCATCGTCAAGGAGCACGGCAACCTCCCGTACCCGGAGGGGACCGCCTGCGCCGAGGTGCTGATCGCCGGAGAACGGGGCGGGATTCACGCCAAGACGGTCTTCCAGGCGTTCGGTATCGCGTTCGCCTACAAGTTCTTCATGACGGCACTGAAGGTGTGGCAGGAGTATCCCGGGAAGGTGATTCGCTCCTTCCAGGGTGCCGAGGTTCGGGTGGAGGCGAGTCCCGAACTGATCGGCGTCGGGTACATCATCGGCCCGCGGATCGCCGGGTACCTGTTCGCCGGTGGGTGTCTCGCGTACGTCGTGCTGATGCCAGCCATCAAGCTGTTCGGCAGCGCGATGACCGAGCCGATGTTCGGCACGACGAAGCTGATCCGCGACATGAATGCGGGCGAGATCCGCGCGGCGTTCGTGTTCTACATCGGCGCCGGCGCCGTGGCGAGCGCCGGTATCATCGCGCTGGCGCGCTCACTCCCGACCATCGTCGCCGCGTTCCGCGCCGGATTTGCGGACATGCGCGCCAGCAGGCTCGGTCAGGCGGTGGCCGCCAAACTCCGCACGGACGACGACCTACCGATCAGTGTCACCGTATTCGGCTCGATCGTCCTCGCCATCGCGATTGCGCTCATGCCACAGATCGGCGTCAACCTGCTCGGCGGCATCCTCATCATCATCTTTGGATTCTTCTTCACCACCGTCTCGTCGCGCATCTGCGGCCAGGTGGGCAGCTCGGCGAACCCCATCTCCGGGATGACGATCGCGGCCCTGATCGCGATCTCCTTCATCTTTCTGCTGCTCGGCTGGAACCAGATCGACGACCGCGTGCGCGCGATCTCGATCGCCTGCGTCATCGCGGTGGCGGTCGCGAACGGCGGCAATACCTCACAGGACCTGAAGACCGGATTCCTGGTCGGTTCCACGCCGCGGAAGCAGCAGATCGCCATTCTCATCGGCGCGATCGGCTCGGCGCTGGCGGTGGGCTGGACGCTCACCTTCCTCAACAGCGCCTACAGCTACCAGGTCCCCGAAACGCGACCCGGCTTTGTCGCGCCGGCGAGCGGCACCAGCCCGGATGGGAACGTGGTCGTGCACAGCGAGACGATGTCCCACTTCGGCATTGGGGGCACGGACTCGATCGACAACAACGCGTACCAGGTGATCCGCGTGTACGTGGAGACGCAGGGTGTACCACCCGGCAAATACCTCGTCGATCCCGCTTCACATGAGATCCGGTACGTCGTGGATCCCGGCATCGGTGGACGCATCCGCGAATACCGTGGCCACGAGCTGAAGCGGCTCGATTCGCCCAAGGCGACGCTGATGGCATTGATCACCGACGGCATCCTGACACACCGGCTGCCCTGGGCCCTCGTCCTCATCGGCGTGTTTCTCACCATCGCGATCGAGCTGATGGGCGTGTCTTCGCTGCCTGTGGCCGTCGGCGTGTATCTGCCGATCACCACGTCGGCGGGCATGTTCGCCGGCGGCATCGTGCGCTGGCTCGTCGAACGCCGGGTGCGGTCGGATAACCGCTCCCTCGCCGAGATCGAGTCGGGACCGGGCGTCCTGTTCGCGAGTGGCTTGATCGCGGGGGGAGCGATCTGCGGCATCGCCGTCGCGGCGATCGCCGGCTGGGGCTCGCGCAGCGGCAAAGCGGCCGATTGGCTCGCCGAGGCGGTGCCGCTGTATCACCAGCTCGGATGGTTTGCGACGTCCGCTATCGTCGGCCTGATCATGTTCGCCATTCTCGGGTTCTTGCTGTATCGGACCGGCCTCCGTAAACAATAGACACCATAACGACATCATAACGACAGCGTGACCATCAAGACCGTCGGATTCCTCAAGAAGCTGCTCGACACGGCGGGGCCCTCGGCGTTCGAGCAGGCGCCGGGACGGGCGTGGCGTGACGAAGTCGCCACGTTTGCGGACGACGTGCGCGCCGACGTGCATGGCAATTCCGTGGCGTCGCTCAACGCCAAGGGCAAACCTCGCGTGATGTTCGTGGGCCACATCGACGAGATCGGCCTGCAGATCACGCACATCGACGAAGAAGGCTTCCTCTATTTCAGCGGCATCGGCGGGTGGGATTCGCAGGTCCTCGTGGGGCAGCGCGTCTTGCTGCTCTCTCGGAACGGGCCGGTGAACGGCGTGGTCGGCAAGAAGGCCGTGCACCAACTAAAAAAGGAAGATCTCGACCGGGTCACCAAGGTGATCGATCTGTGGATCGACATTGGCGCCGCCAACCACGATGAAGCTGTTCATCGCGTGCGCGTCGGCGACGCCGGCGTCCTGGACAGCCGGGTCGAAGAGTACCCCAACGGCCGCATCGTCTCCCGCAGCCTGGACAACCGAATTGGCGCCTTCGTCGCGGCCGAGGCGATGCGCCGGCTGGCGAGCCAGCGGCCCCAACACGCGGCCGTGTTCTCGGTCGCGTCGACCCGCGAGGAGATTGCGTGGACCGGGAGCGGTGCCAGGACGAGCGCGGTCGGCATCGAGCCCGACGTTGCGGTGGTGGTGGACGTCACGCATGCGACCGATTATCCCGGCGCCGACAAGAAGCACTCGGGCGATCACAAGCTGGGCGGCGGCGTGGTGCTGAGCCGCGGCTCCTCGGTGAGCTCCGTGGTTTTTGACCTGCTGGTGGAGTGTGCGGAGCAGGCAAAGATCCCCTACACGATTCAGGCAGCGCCGCGCGACACCGGCACCGACGCGGATGCGATCTACAATGCGATGCGCGGCATCCCGACGGGGCTGGTCAGCGTGCCCAACCGCTACATGCACAGTCCGAACGAGATGGTGGCGCTGGAGGATCTCGATCGCGCCGCCGATATGCTCGCCGCGTTTGCCCGCCGGCTGGAGCCGGGGATGGACTTTATTCCGAAATAGTCGTCAAAAGAAACAGGGCCCCGGCGAAACTGCCCGGAGCCCTGAGTTTGGTCAGGAGTCTTACGACAGGCCTACTGCGGCGGCATCTCTCCGAAATTGTTCACCGACCACGTCATGAACGAACTGTTGAACGTGAACGTGTAGCCGGCTCCACCACAGCCTGAGCCACCGACCGGCACCGTCTGACTATACGGGCCCTGGCCCGCGGGAGGGGCGCCCAGACACACGCTGTACGTCGTGTTGCCGAGATTCTCGAAGCGGAAGCTCCCGTCGCTAAGCGACGTCTGGCTGAGGAAGATCTGGCCGTTCCAATAGAGGTCGACGGTCCAGCCCTCGATGCCCATCTCACTCGAGAAGACGTCCTGTTTCCCGTCGCCATCGAGATCCTCGAACACCACGCCCCGCGCCTGATGCGGCCCAGACGGCGGGCTTGAAGGCGGAGGAGGCGGCGGAGGCGGCGGCGGCACCGGAGCCGGAGGCGGCGGCGGTGGCGGCGGCGGTGGCGGCGGCGGTGGCGGCACCGGAGCCGGAGGCGGCGGCGGTGGCGGCGGAGGCGGCGGCACTGGAGCCGGTGGCGGCGGTGGCGGCGGCGGCACCGGAGCCGGAGGCGGTGGCGGCGGTGGCGGCGGCGCCGGAGGCGGAGCCGGAGGTGGCACGGTAGCGGGCGGGGGCGGCACGGGCGCCGGGCACTTGTTGGCCTGGGCCGCTGCGACCGCAGCAGCACCACGCTGGCTGTTGCCGTTCTGACCAGCCTGCGGTGTGTTCTTGCACTTGTTGGCGGCGCTCTGACCCTGGGCCGCGGCCGCTACGAGCGGCAACGCCGAGAGGGCGAGCAACACGGAGACTACACGGACGCATTTCATGATCTCTCCTGACCGAAGAGGTCGTTGGTACACGAACAGTGGCCACGACACGGGCAAGAACCGCACCCATTTCCGTGGAGAGATGATAAGCGCAAATAGCAGAGTAGCTTACGTCGTTAGCACGGAGCGAAATTCGGCTGTGCTTATGTCGTTATATTTGACGTTGCGAAGTGCGGTTTTTCTGGCGATTTGCAAGTGACATTAAGGCAGCAAAACCTGCCCTATTTTCGCTTGACGTCGCCGAGCGCCAACTGCGCAGCTGCGCGCACCTGTTTGTCGCCGTCGTCGGTCAGTCCCTCGAGTGTCCCAATCGCTGCCGGCGTCGCAGCGAGACGCAGCGCTTCGACGGCGGTTGCGCGCAAGGCAGCCGACTTCCGTCCGAACAGCCGGCCTCCGGGCTGCGCGAATTTGATGAGCGCCTGGACCGCAGACGCGGAGCCGATGCGGCCCAGCGCGAGAATCAGCTCCCGTTCGACGCTTTCGTCCTCTTCTTCTTCCATCGCCGCGACCAGCGGCATCGCGAGCGCGCTCGATTTCCGGCCCCCCACACCGAGGGCAGCCTGCATGCGGACTTCGGGTGACTTGTCCCGCAGCGCCCGGCGCAAGGGCTCAGCCGCGGCGCCGGACCCGATCTTCGCCAGCGCCGATGCCACCGCTTTACGGACGCGCTCGTCCTCATGCGCGAGCTGCTGCGCCAGGGCCGGGACCGCCTCCTCGAGGCCGAGCTCCCCCGCCAGCTCCGCGACGTTGCGCACCACGAACCACTGGTGATGTCCCAGCATGTGCACCAGCTGGTCGGTGCCTTCCTTCATGCCAGTCAGTGCCATGAAAATGCCGCGGCGTTCTTCGATGGTCGGGGCCGCGACGAGCAGATCGAGCAGCACCTCGACGCCATCCTCCCCTGCCCTGCGCAACACGAGCAACGCGTCGTCCCGGTCCGATGGATCGTTGGCCACCTCGGCGATCGCCTCGAGGAAGGCTTTGCTGTACATGCGCTTGAGCGCGATCGAATACTGCCGGCGCCGCGTCGCATCAGTCACTTGCTGCTCCGCGCGAACGATTCCCGCCACGATCGCGAGCGCTTGCGACGTGCGGTTGGTCTTCATCGCGGTCTCGAGTTGGCGGCCGAGTACCGCCAGCACGTCTCCGACATCCGGCCCATCCGGCCTTTCGCGCAGCTGCGCGATCAACGCCGCCGGAGCTTGTGTCGTCGCGGCCGCCGGTGAGAACGCGGCGTGCGCCCCGTTGGCATCGCGAACGATGCCCGGAATATCCTCCACTTCCCCTGTGACCGGCACTTTGGGAGCTGGTGGTGCGGGTGGGACGGGGGGGACGCGGGGGACGGGTGGGGCGCCAGGTGTACGCGGGGCCGCGCCCTGCAGGGTCAGAACCGTGTCGGGCCGGCGCTACCGGGACGGCCCGTGGTTCCGGCTCCAGGACAGCGGTGTGCATGGTGATTGAAACCCGCTCCGCGCCATTGGCCTTGAGCCGCGACGCGAGATCCTCATCGCCGGGCTGATCCGCGAGTGCGCGCAGCAGCTCGAACACCTCGGCCACGGGCGGATCGGCCGGGATGTTGATCTCCTTCACCGCATGAAATTCGAGCCGCTGGGCGAGCGTGTTTCCATCCAGCGTCGTCCCGTTCACGGCCAGACGTCCATCCTGCACGCTCAGCGTCACGCCCTGGAGCTTCAGAAGCCCGGCCAGCGTGCGGAACCGCGCCTTCTGTTCCTGTTTCGCTCCGGGATCGCGAAACAAGTCCAGCGTGCGCGCGAACAGCGCGGCGAATTCCTGCGGGCTGGCCATGGGGAGGCTCAATCTATAGAGTACGCCTCATGCCCGCAGGCTCTGTGTCGGAGGCCACAAAGGTCGTGCGCGCCCTGCGCGCGGCGCACCTGCACGAAGAGGGCCGCAGGGCGCTATTGCAGATGGCGTGCGGGCGCATCCGGTCGTGGGGCCCGCCCTTCACCTCCGTCTACGCGTACATGCTCCACGGCAGCGACCTCGAGCTCGAAGCATACGCGGGTCGCGAGACGGAGCACACCCGGATTCCCGTCGGCAAAGGTGTGTGCGGCACCGCGGTGGCCGAGCAGCGAGACCAGAACGTCGCGGACGTCAGCGCGATCGGGAATTACCTTGCGTGTAACGTGTTTACCAAATCGGAACTGGTCGTGCTGATCCGGCGCGGCGACCACATCCTGGGGCAGATCGACATCGACTCCGATGTGCCGAACGGATTTGGTGAGCGCGAGCATGCCGAGGTGAAGGAAGTCGCGGACGCGCTGGCTGTGCTGCTGTAGTGCAGCTATTCACGCGGCAAGTCGGAAGCGGTCCTCTCGTTGTGGTGCTGCATGGCGGGCCGGGTGCGAGTCACGACTATCTCCTTCCTCAATACGATCTCCTCGCCGGGCGGCGCTCTCTCCTTTATTACGACCAGCGCGGCGGCGGAAAGTCCCCCGTCTCGCGGGACACTCCCGTCGGCTGGCGGGAACACGTCGCCGACCTCGACGCGCTGCGAGCGCAGCACGAACTCGAGCAGCTCACGCTGTGCGGATACTCCTGGGGTGGCTTGCTTGCAGTGCTCTACTTCCTCGAGCATCCCGCACGCGTCGCGCGCCTGGCGCTGGTTTCCCCCGCCGGGGTCACGGCCGCGTACCGTCGCCAGTTCGAAGACGAATTCGCCCGCCGCATGCAAGCGCCGGAAATCCAGCGGGAGCGGGATGCGCTGCGCGCGAGTGGCGTTCGCGACCCAAGAAGAGCCTTCGAGCTGTCCGTCGCCGGCTACTTCCGTGATTTCCACGACGCCAAAAACCTCACCGCATTTCGGGTGACCGCTCGCACCCAGCAGGCCGTCTGGGAGAGCCTTGGCGATTACGACCTGCGTCCGCGGCTCCGAGATCTCCGATCCCCCGTCCCCTGTCCCCCGTCCCTAGTCGTTCACGGCACCTTTGATCCACTTCCCATTGCCGGATCGCGTGAACTTGCGGCGTTGCTGTCGGCCAAATTCGTGGAGCTCCCGGCAGGACATTGTCCGCACGTGGAGGTCACGGAGGAGTTCGTACGGACGCTGGACGCCTTTCTCCCTTCGATCTAGCCTTCGGCGCCATTGCGCCGGCGCGGTTTCCGGCGATCGCCGAGGCTCTTCAACAGGAGGGCGCGGCGGCCACGGACCGGGACCGGTTTGTCTTGCTCGAGCCCGTCGGCCGGCTGCTGCGCGAACTGGCGCCCGAGGGCGCGGGGCCCGACGCACTCGAAGCTCATGTCCTGCTCCTGCATCACGCCTATCTCTTCTGGGCGGCCGAGCAGCCCGTCTACCGCATCAGCGAACAGACGCTCCGTCGCGCCGCTGGCGAAACGCACATCACGACCGTGACGCCGCGGCCTTCGCAGTACCTCCAGCTTCCCGAGCTGCGGGTGTGGGGATCACCGAACGAGTCGAGCCCTCCCGAGCCGCTCGACGGCCTGTTCGTCAGTCGCGCAGATCAGCCAGGTGCAGTCGATATCCTCGCGATTTTCGGCATGCGCCCCGACCGGCCGGGCTTCAGTGCCGTGGGGCTCGTAGGACGCGCCGACACCGACGACCCGTCGACCCATGAGAGCGAAGTCGCTGCGACGCGTGACGATGGGACCCCCGCGTTCGCCCCACGGCTGGCGGGCGGCTCCGCGGCCGGACTCTATTCACTCGCCAACAACGGCGAGTTGCTGCTGCTCACCGGCCGGCTTCTGGCGCTGCTAGATTCCGTCTAGCCATGAAGACGAAAGTCAGCGCGGCCGCGGCCGAGCGGAAAGCGCGGGCGCGCAAGATCCTCGCGCGGCTCAAACAGGAATATCCCGACGCGACCTGCGCGCTGCACCACAGCAACGCGCTCGAGCTGGTCGTCGCGACAATCCTGTCGGCGCAGTGCACCGACGCCCGTGTCAACATGGTCACGCCGCACTTGTTCGCGAAGTACCGTACCGCCCGAGACTACGCCGCCGCGGATCCGCGGGTGCTGGAAAGGGAGATTCAGTCGACAGGGTTCTTTCGCAACAAAACGAAATCGATCATCGGTATGGCGCAGGCGCTCGTCGAGCGGCACGGCGGCGAAGTGCCGCAGACGATGGAAGAGTTGACCGCACTCCCCGGCATCGGACGTAAAACCGCCAACGTCATCCTCGGCACCTGGTTCAAGAAGAACGAGGGCGTCGTGGTCGACACCCACGTCCAGCGTCTCAGCCACCTGTTGGGACTCACGCGCCAGGACGACCCTGTGAAGATCGAGCAGGAGCTGATGGAGATTGTGCCGCGGGACGACTGGACCTGGTTTTCCCACACGCTGATTCAGCACGGGAGGCAAGTGTGCATTGCGCGGCGACCGCGGTGCGCCGACTGTGTGCTCAATCGGCTGTGCCCGAGCTCGCTGGTGTGAAACCGTCCCCCTCCCTCCCGCCCGTCGACCGCGCCGCACTGGTCGCCATGCGGCGCGACATCCACCAGCATCCTGAGCTCGGATTCGAAGAGACGCGCACCGCCGCGCTCGTCGCGGAGCGATTACGGAGGCTGGATTATCATGTCACCCCGGGTGTCGGGAAGACCGGCGTCGTGGGATTAAAGAAGAAGGACGGTCGCTGCGTGCTGCTGCGGGCGGACATGGACGCGTTGCCGGTCGAGGAGGCAAATGCCGTCCCGTATCGTTCCAAGACGCCGGGGAAGATGCACGCCTGCGGTCATGACGGGCATGTTGCGATCGGCCTCGAGGTGGCCCGCCGTCTCGCCCCGCTCAAGCTCGCCGGAAGCGTGAAATTCGCGTTCCAGCCCGCCGAAGAAGCGTCGAACGGCGCGCAGGCGATGATCAGCGACGGCGTGCTCGAGACGCCGAGGGTCGATGCGGCATTCGGCATTCACCTTTGGAACGACCTTCCGGTCGGCACCGTGGGCGTCATGGCGGGATCGGTGATGGCGTCGGTGGATCAGTTCGAAATCGAGATCGTGGGTCGCGGTGGCCACGCCGCCGCGCCCCATCAGACGATCGATCCGGTGCTGGTCGCGGCTCACGTCATCACGGCACTCCAGACTCTGGTATCTCGCCGCCGCGATCCGCTGTCCGAAGCCGTGGTCTCCGTGACCGAGGTCCATGCCGGTCGCGCTTTCAACGTGATTCCGGAGCGCGCCGAACTCCGCGGCACCGTACGCACATTCGGGGGGAGGTTTTGGGAGGACGCGCCCCGGCTGCTGGAAGAAACGGCGCGCGGTGTCGCGTCGGCAC
>Ga0209157_1001862_pt1 | contig 17193 bp, 28 predicted proteins | sample GraSoiAngelo_135_FD_185892 | JGI IMG/M metagenome (GOLD analysis project Ga0209157, IMG submission 185892) | Grasslands soil microbial communities from the Angelo Coastal Reserve, California, USA - 14_0929_05_40cm (SPAdes) (version 2) | ecosystem: Environmental > Terrestrial > Soil > Grasslands ...
CTCTGCGGAGGCTCTCCCACGAACATCGGTCCATCATTGTCCTTCGCGACATCGAAGGTTTTTCTTATACCGAGATCGCGGACGTGTTGGGAATTTCGATGGGAACCGTCAAATCCAGGCTGGCGCGGGCTCGCGCCGATTTGAAGAAATCGCTGATGCGCTATTTATCGGTGCGGTATCTTTGAGGTTTTGCAATGCGTAGTTTAGATTGTCCTTCGGCCCAAAAATTGATGAGCGCGTTTATCGATTCAATGGTGACGGCCGCTGAGTCCGATAGTCTGGAAGTCCATGTCAGCCGCTGCCAGGCTTGCCAGCGGCAATTGCAGTCCTTTAAATCGATGCGAAGTTTATTGTCACGCATGGAAAAACCGCCGCTGCCCGAGGATATGGTGCTGGAAACACGGGTGAGGCTGTCGCAGGAACGCAATAAGAACTTCCGTGCCCGCTTCGAGAACCGCTTGAACTATGTCTTTAAACCGCTAGTGATTCCGGCACTCTTCGGAGTTTCGTTAACGACACTGTTTTTCGGTATCTTGTTGGGCTGTTTGGCCTCCGATAACACGGCGCTGGCCGAGGCTCGCTTGGAAGAAGAACCCGTGTTTGGCTTATATAAGCCGGTGCATACGACAGATCACACGATGTTGCGCTTCGTCTCCAGTGACGAGCAGAACCTCGACGAACCTCTCACAATCGAAACCCATGTTGGTGATGAAGGGCGCGTGATCGATTACGAGGTTCTGTCGGGCCCTCAGAATCCCGAGGTGAATGGCTGGATTCACGAAATGATGTCGCTGGCGCAGTTCACTCCGGCTACGGCCTTCGGAAGGCCCGTCGAATCGAAGATCATTCTCTCGTTCGTGGCTGTCCGCAATTGACCGCGCCTGCGACAGTGTCTGCTACACGTTCGGCAACGTTCCCCGATCCCAACTGGCGGCGCAGGCGCTCGTAATTTCCTCGGATGCGGGACTGCAGCCATACGTCATCCATAAGGCGCTGCGTCATCTCGGCCACGGCGGCGGGTGTCATCTGATCCTGGAACAACTCAGGCACGACCTCTTCGCCAAGAATGATATTCACGATTCCGAACAGCCGCACTTTCAAAAAGAGCTTTCCCAGAAACCATGTGGCCGGCGAAATTCGATACACGATAACCTCGGGCGTACCGAGCAACGCCGTTTCGAGTGTGGCTGTGCCGCTGGCAACGACTGCAGCGCGCGAATATCGAATCGCGTTGTAGGTTTCATTCCTCAGAACCGTGATTGGGCGCGATTGGATAATGCTCTCGATGAGACGCGGATCGAGCCCGGGCGCAATCGGCAGGACGAATTGCGCATCGGAGTTTGCCGCTGCCAACAGTTCGGCCGCCTGACACAAGATGGGAAGGATGAACCGGACTTCTTTACTGCGGCTGCCCGGAAGCAAAGTAACGATAGGTTTCCTTGGATCCAATCGATGATCAGCGCAAAATTCTTCTTTCGATTTTGTCGTGCGGACCATGTCCATAAGTGGGTGACCGACGAACTCCACTTCGATGCCGGCCTTCCGGTAAAGTTCTTCTTCGAAGGGAAAGATGACCAACATCTTGTCGACGAGCTGTTTGATCTGCTTGACGCGGCCGGCACGCCATGCCCAAACCTGGGGGCTGATGTAGTAAAAGACAGGCGCACCCGCCTGCTTTAGTCTTTTTGCAAGCCGAAGATTGAAATCGGGAAAGTCAATAAGGATGGCGGCGGCGGGGGGATCCGTTTCGATGCGGTCGGCGATGCGGCGGAAAACGCGATAAAGCGTTCCAAGATGGCTGATGACTTCAAAGGGACCGATGACGGCGGTCTTGCTGATGTCTCCCTCCAGCTGAACGCCCGCCTGCCGCATTCGCGGTCCTCCCAGGCCGTAGATGCCGCAGCTGGGAAATTTCTTGAAAAGGCAGCGTGCCACTTCGGCGCCGTACATGTCGCCTGAGGCTTCCCCCGCGACCATGACGAAGCGCGGAGAACTCACGGGATATGTTTTTTCAATTCGACGAACTGAGGGATGGGACCGCGGACTTCGAGGGAATCCTGCCAGATCACGTCCTGGCTTCCGACCGTTCCGACCGCCAGGATCTTGTATTCACCGTACGGAACGTTCCGGAATTCGAATCTTCCGTCCGCTGAAGCGTCCTTTAGATAGTTCGAAAAATTGTTTGAAGGATCCCTCCGCATACGCGTGATCACGTAATTTGTCGCTTCTTTGTGCGCCTGCGTCGAGACTTCAAAAAAGAATTCCTTTCGGCGGGCAAACGCGGGTTTGTAATGTTCCCAATAAACATCGAGGCGCTTTTGGAGATCGCTGTTCCAAAGATCGCGGTATTGCGCCGGTAACAAGATCACCTGTACGGGCGGGGAAATCTGTTGGGACGCCGGGGCAACGACGATTCCTACAACGATCCCTGTCTCCTGCGGCTTTTGGCCCAATAAGAGAAGCGCCGCAATAAGGAATGCTTTGGGCATACACCAAATTCTCTCACAAAACCACCCTGCGAGAGGCCGGTTTCACGTGATCCTTCCGGCGCCTGGAAGGTCTCGCATTGGGTCTGGAACAGTACGAAGGCGGTCGGGTCGGGGACCAATCGCTACATGACCCGCATGCTGCAGAGGAAGAAGACGAAGGCGTCCTCCACCGTGGGGAAAGCGTAGCGCGACCTCTTGGTTTTTTTGCCTTCCGCCGGTCCAAGCCGGCTCCTTAAGATAGTCGGCATCACTTCGATGGAGGGCCTATGGATGCAGCACTTTGGCGTGATCTATTTCACCCCGACGTATCGATACTCGAAAAAATCATCCGTCCGATTCTGGTCTACGCGTTTCTGATCGCCGGCCTTCGCCTGGCTGGAAAGCGCGAGTTGGCACAGCTCAACGCTTTCGATCTGGTTGTCCTGTTAACACTCTCGAATACCGTTCAAAATGCGATTATCGGCAATGATAACTCCGTGAGTGGAGGGATCATCGGCGCCACGACCCTGCTCGTCGTTAACTACATCGTCGTCCGGTTCCTTTATTTTCACGAACCGCTGGACCGCCTGATCGAAGGCGAACCGGAGGTACTCATCGACGGCGGCCAACTGAAGAAGAACGTTCTCGAAAAAGAACTGATCACCGTACAGGAACTCGAGGAGGCCGCCCACAAGCAGGGTTTTGCCTCACTCGATCTGATCGACCGCGCCATACTCGAACCCGGCGGCGCGATTTGTTTCCTCGCCAAACAACCCACGCCCGAGGAAACCCACTATGGCGATATCCTCAAACGCCTGGAAACCATTGCCGCCGAACTCTCCCGCCTCCGCTCGGCCTAGCAGCCTGGTCGGAGGTTTGGGCAGAAACGAGACATGGACGTTCAAGGAGTTACGCAATCGAACGAAATCGCAGAGTGGTGTGAACACACCAGCACGTCGAAGTGCATCATGAACGTCGCCCATCGAAAATAAGGGGCGACCGGCCTTCTCCCCTAAATTGTTGGAACTTGTATTTGGGATTGCGGTTCTAATCAGCAAAAGCGTTTACCCATGAGGAAATGCGTTTGCTCATCAGCACCGGCGTTTGCCGGGGCTCTTGTTGGCCTGCATGCATAACGCCCGCGCTTCACGCCGGCACACTCTTTTGGTTCACGGACTTGCGGTGGTGAGCCTGTCTCATCTCACGGTCGCTTCTACCGGGATTCTCGGCCGCAATAGATGCTGGGGATTTTGCCTTCGATCAAACGAGCAATCATGAGGGTTGCCCCCGTTCCATTCACGTTGGATGAAAACCGCTCCTGCGATGGACGCTCGTGAGTATCGCGTGGAATCTGAAACGGCTATTCGATCTGCAACAACACGGACCGTTCCTGCATTCGCTTGGAACGGCACTGGAATGGTGCAAGATATCGTCCCATCAGTCTTTTCCGGCTGAGGCGAAGCTTAAAGTTTTTAATCGCGCAGTTTTCAGACCTTTTTCCTACCGAATTGCATTCCCCATGTATTTATCCACTTTCGACCAGGTCTTGAGCGAGTCAAGTCCGGTCCACTGCTGGCAAGCCCTTCAGGTGTTGAAATCGTCCTCCTGCGCCCCTACAATCTTTTCAGCCCACGTTTTTCCTGGGGCGCGTAGCTCAGTTGGAATGAGCGCTACCTTGACACCAACGCGCTTTCTGTTCTTCTGGCTTTCATCGAAATTCACTGGCAGCCACACTGATACAGCGTTCCGACACACACCAGACACACACAGCCGATTAACTGTATCCCTATGTCCAAGCGAGTCGCGCCCACTTACACAGTGGGATGGGGCGTCGCCTTTTTCCTGTCGGCAAATGTGAGCACAAAGCGAAGCGAGGCGCGGAGGCGCGTACTTGTGCACGTTTTGCTCTTTTTCTTGGTATCGGAGATTTATTTTGCCGTTGATGGCGTCTTCGATTTCTGTGGCAAGTGATACAGGATGCCGTCTTCAAACAGAACCTTGGTAAAAAAATGAGCTATGGGGTTGCCGCTGCCAAGCGTGAGGATATCAGTAATGCGAATGGCGCTAGGAACACCGCTCTGTTCAGTTAAAACCGATTCGCAGACGATTATCGTAGCGCTGATGAGGGTCTCACTGGGCACGACTGCCAATCTATAGGATGGTTATTGGTCAGTCAAATAGGTTATTGCCGCCGAAGTTACGGTTGAAAGAACCTCACACTTGGCTCAACGGCAACGCATGCTCACGATAGGAGCCACGCAAGTGAGGGGAAATTGGGAAATGATGTTTTAGACACGCTCGAATAGCTCGAATAGCTCCTCCCGCCCTTCGATCTGGCTGTAGCGCGAGTTCTTCACCTTGATCCAAGCAGGGGGCTCACTTCTAGTGGATCAGTTTGGATTATGCAGAATCCTTTAGTCCGAACAAATACCCGCCGATTGCACCAAGGATGCCCATTGCGGCGGTGAGAGATTCCCTGCCATTGAGCGCTAGTAGCGATGCAAATGTCGCAACCAGTACAAGACCGACCGCCTTCAAGGTGAACGGCCCTAACCCTGGCTTCATTCGGACAAAAACGCCGACCAAAGCGACCATTCCAAACGCTGTGATGCCCCACACCAATAATTGATTCATATGGAGCAAAGTCTAATCTGAGGCCATGTATTTCTTCATGCGTTTCGTCTGATGTAGCATCACGCCGTGTTCTATGAGAGCTTTTTCTATAACGGCTCCAACGTCGAGAAGCGAATGGAACGGCAGTGGATTTCCCGGAGTAAATGCTGTGAGTTTTATTCGGTTCCATCCGGACCACCCCGCTTACCCACGCGTGCTTCGGAATTATCTGTCCGGCGGGAGCGATATCATTCTTCCCAAAAGCGATCCGCTCTTCGATCAAGTGATCGCGGTCCCACACGTACTCGTCGCAGGCGAAGCAGAAGAAGTGATCGATTGATGCCTCGGCTCGACGCGGCGATTTGGATTTGATTTGAGTCGGCTTCACATGGGTATGGCGGAAGAGACTTGAACCTGTTTGGTTCTCCGTCTTGGCGAGGATGCTTTCGCCCTTGCATCTTCGAGGATGGTCAGGAGGCTATCAACATCCACGCTGGCGAATATCTCCAGTGAAAAAGGCATGCGATATCATCCCTTGTCCCTGCCGATTCGACGTTGACGAATATTCCGGCCGCACGGCGAACCAGCGACCTCGCAGTTTCAGCCTCGACCAGCACTCATACGAGATCGCGGCGGTCCCCAATCAGTGGTATGAACCATTGGCCACATACCTCACAGTTCAAACGACAGAGGGAAAGGTTTTATCTACTCCGATACGATGGGCAAGCGGACGAGTGGACGTTGCAGAGCGGGTTTGATGGGGATGAGCTTCGCGTATGTGGTAGTTAGCCGATAACAGTGTCCGCCGGTCAGAGTCGCTACACCGGCTCGACCAGCGTCTTCTCGAAGATGGGCCAATGGCATCGTCCTAATTCACCGGGTAACAACGAAGACTGATGCCGGGGAGCGTATTATTCCGCTAACTGGAGCGGCAAGATGGTGCTTCTCTCAGCTTCTCAAGAGAGCAGAGCTGCTGGGTGCAACAAAGCCGGAGCATTTCCTCTTCCCCCGGTTTGAGTTCCGAAATAAACGCTCCACGAAGCTGGGCTATGATACAGAGAGGCATCAAGTCTCTTTCAGAACTGGATGGAAGAATCTTTTGAAAAAAGCGGGACTCCCTAAGATCCGCTTCCATGACTTGAGACATCATGCGATAACAAGACTCGCCGAGCAGGGCATTTCAGATCCGGTGATTCTCTCTGTGGCGGGTCACGTTTCCAAGCGGATGCTGGAATACTACAGTCATATTCGGCTCGAAGCCAAGCGTGCGGCAATTGCAAAGATCGATACGTTCCAAGTCCCGGCAGAGCCAGCGACGGCAGATCATGAACAAGTCAATTGAGAGGGGGTAAATGTGGAAGAAATTGTGGAAAGTCCTCAATTGCAAAGTGAATGGGATTGTATTGGAAATCACATATCCGCTAAACTTCTCAACCAGATGCAACGCATCGGGGGCGCGTAGCTCAGTTGGAATGAGCGCTACCTTGACACGGTAGAGGTCATCGGTTCGATCCCGGTCGCGCCCATAATATCCGTTACTTAGCCGCCTCGATCCCGCAGTTGAGCGCTACCCGGGGTAAGCAAGATAGCCGCGCTTCGCGAACGACTTCCAATACGTTACTGGATAAGCTGCGATCAGTTTTCACCCCGTGGTTTCCAAAATCTAGATTCATGCAGATCACGGTAGGTGGTGCTGACCCTCCCAGAGGAACGGACGAACCCCAAAGGACCTTCACCTTTGGGTCTTGAACCCAACGATAAGTGCAATCCTCCCGTTGTGACGGCGGCCAGGGACTCGATACAACGTGCGACTTGGCATGCACGGCTCCCTTATTGATGGATAGAGCACCTGGTCCCGAACCAGATCCCGTTATGTTATCGAAACTCGTTGAAATGGGCTGTTGCTAAGTGATGCTGATTGAAACTGGTGTCGAGTCGGATCAATGCGTGAGGCAACGTTAATGGTCATATTGAGATCTGTCTGCTGGAGTTGAACTCCAAACCGCCTTCTTATTTCGGCACGGAATAAGGCAGGATAAGGGGCGATCTCTCGAATCACAAGGTGAGGTTCTTCATTTACAGGATATACTGTGGCACCGGCGCACAATAAGCCTTCGGCAATTTGCTTTGCCACCTGGTTTTTAGACATAAGCTAAGAATCTAGCCCCCCCTGTGACAAGGCGGGCAATGCCCAAATCCATACGAGTTCACTTTTCGTCAAGATGGTGTGCTAGTGCGCTGCCTGTCGCGACGATCCCGAGGGAATGGCAAGCGTCTTGACGAAAACCGAATTCGAGGTGCCAGAGATTAATCGGCGCGGACACAATGGCAGAATTGGATCTGAAAATACTTATGACTGAAAACACTGCCCGGACGACGATCGAAGGAAAAGAATCAGGTGCTCGACAATCCAGACGCGGCGTGCGCCGGATGCTGGCGGCCTTCACCTACCGCGACTTCCGCATCCAGTGGATCGGAGCCTGCAGCTCGGCGATAGGCACGTGGATGCAAATCATCGCGCAAAACTGGCTGGTGCTCTCGCTGACCAATTCGCCGTTCTACCTCGGCCTCGACGCGTTCCTGCAACAGCTTCCGATCATCCTGTTCACACTCATAGGCGGGGTGTTCGCCGATCGCTACGACCGGCGCAGGACGCTGCTGGCGTCTCAGTACATCCAGACGTTCACGTCGGGCATGCTGGCCGTCCTGATGTACCTGCACGTCGTCCACGTCTGGCACATCATGACACTGTCGTTTATCACTGGAGTGGCGCAGTCGTTCGGGGGCCCAGCCTATCAATCGCTGCTACCCTTGCTCGTGGACAAGAAAGATCTGCCGAATGCCGTTGCCCTCAACTCGATCCAGTTCAACCTCGCCCGGGTGCTCGGACCGCTGCTCTTCGCGGCCACCCTTGGTACGTTTCTCAAATGGGGATACAGCGAGCCACAGGCGATAAACGCGGCCTTTTTCCTCAATGCGATGTCGTTCTTCGTCGTCATGGGCACGCTGATGTCGCTGCATGTGAAGCACGTCCCACCGACGCAGACTAACCGCATGCGCGACGAGTTGCGCAGCGGGCTGCACTACGTACGCCACCACGGCAGCTTGGTCGCCCTCATTGTCCTCGCAGCGGTCACCACGTTTCTCGGGTTTGCGGTCCTGACGTTTCTGCCGGTGTTCGCGCAGCGCGTGTTTCATGGAGATGCCAGTACCTACAGCCACATGATGGCTTTTTCCGGTTGCGGTTCGATTGCCGGCGCTCTTGTCGTGGCGTGGCTCGGAAAATTTGAACGGATGGGGCTGACCGCACTGACGATGCAGGCGATCTACGGTCTCCTGATTCTGACGTTCTCCATATCGCGCGTGATGTGGCTGAGCGAGATCCTGCTCTTCTGCACCGGCACCGCGCTGATGATGGTGTTTTCGACCGTCACCTCACTCGTGCAGCTCATCGCACCGAACGAGATGCGCGGCCGGGTGATGAGCATTTACATGGTGGCGTTCCGCGGCGGCATGCCGCTTGGCAGCCTCGCCGGCGGCTATTTCGCAACGATGATCGGCGCCCCGACCGTCATCGGCATCAACGGTGTCCTACTGGTTCTTGTCGCTGCCTATTTTCTCCTCGTCCACAGCCACGGGGTACGAGAAGCGTAGGGATCTCGTTGTTCCGGGCGGAGAGGTAAGCCTCTAGATGGACCATCTGGCATCTCCAGACCCAAAGCGGTCAAACCGCAATCCGCGGAATCAAACGCCGGGAGATCAAAGTCGGGCGGCTCTCGAGAGCCTTGAGCATTGCCCTGGCCGCACGCGCGTACGCCGTGGGATCGGCGATCGCTTGCCGGATTGCATCGACGGCATCCTTCGCCGCGTTGCCCGGATAGTAAGCACTCACGAGAACATCCAGGCGGTGAATCGCGCGCGTCACCCCTTCGACATCGAAGACGTCCAGATCTCGCCACTGGACGCCCTCTTGCGACGGTCTGCCGGCGGCTCCCTGCCTTGTGTGAAGGCGGCAACCTCGTGCTCCCCCCGGTGGGCCTCCGCGAGCACCCGGCTTCCGATGTTCCCGCTAGCTCCAATGATTCCGATCTTCATTGCAGCTCTCTCCTTGCTGTCACTTAGCCTTCATGGCGGCTTGTCGTCGACCGGGATGACCACCACGGCGAACGGCGTGCTGGCGTCGTCGGTCACTTGCGGAAGTGGTGCTCCGAATTGATTCTCTCCGAGCATCCCGTTCTTGTAGTACGGGGAGAAGACCATCCTCAGCCCGTCGGCTCGCATGCCGGCTTCGGTTCCGTGAGCGCAGTTCCTGGGCGATATCCACCTCCCGGTTTCGAAAGCAATCAAAGATTCTTTCCCGCCGGCACCGCTGCCAATTTCGTAGGCGACGGATGTGAGGGCAGGGGCCACACCCTCGTCAAATTCGGACTGGCTGATGGTATTCAACAACGTACCAAGAGTAATCAAAGCGAGTTTTTCGTGGCTGATCGATGGCGGGGGCGTTGCATACCTGGGCAGTTTCTGACTTCCAGGAGCCTTCAAGGCGAGTTGTTTCCTGAAGGATTGCCTGCGCCAGCGGTTTCAGAGCGTCCGCCACCAAATCTCGTACCGGCTTCGAGTCCGTCGCTAAGGCGTATTCGCGAGTTTGGCAATAGCGCAGGATGCCATCCTGTAGAGCGTCGGCTTCGAACTTGGTTTGTCGATCTGTTTCATTCATTTGCGGCGATGGCCGGTAGGCCCGACGCTGAGGCGATGTGCGTTGTCACAGGAATCTTACCCTATTGGAATAGAGAGCTTCACTCTTTCCGGCAGAAAGGACTCGCGCCGGGGAAACGGATTTCGGAGTTCTCATCCGTGTTTCGCAGTTGGTGTTTGTCCGTAACCAAATCGCGGCGCGAAGCGCAAGCGCGATAGCGCGAAGCCTAAGTCGAAGTCCGCAGAAAGGAGGTAAGGCTATGAAGAAAAATGCAACGATCAAGGCAGCAACAGGGTTCCGTAGCATGAAGCCTGACGCTGTCTTCTCCACATCGCAAGCGATCTACAACGCGCTGAACGGGAATGCCAACATTCCCGCTCCGCCGGCACCGTTCGACTTGCCGACGTTGCTTGCCGCCAACCAGGCGCTGTCCGCTGCAAATTCGGCAGCTCTGGACGGAGGCAAGAAAGCCGTAGCTGAACGGAACCATTGCAAGGAAGTTGTTGTGAAGATTCTGGACCAACTCGCCAAGTATGTCCAGGCGAACTGTAAAGAGGACATGATGATTTTCTTGTCGTCTGGTTTCAAAGCGCAGTCTTCCACGAAGACGGCGGCGGCCACGGCATCGGAGTCGATCCGCTATGTCAAGCCCGGTCCCAATAGCGGCCAGGTGCAGGTCAAGCTGGTCGTCGTCCGGATCGCCGGCAGCTATGAAGTGCGTTGGGCGCCCGTTGTCGCCGGCGGTGTTCCCACGGCATGGACGACTCAGCCGATTCTGAATGTCCGTTCGGCAACGGTTGTCTCAGGCTTGACGCCGGGTACCACCTATGCGTTCCAGGCTCGTGCCGTCATCCCGTCCGGTTACACGGATTGGAGTGATTCGGTGACGCAGATGGCAACGTAGTCTCGCTCAATCGCCGCTCCCGCGAAAGCGGGAGCGGCGTTTATTTGTGCCAGGAGCGGATTCCGGGAAACGGATTTCGGAGTTAAAAAACGGTTTTCGGAACTAGAAAACGGATTTGGGAATTCAAGAACGGATTTCGCAGTTAAAGAACGATTTTCGGAATTAGAAAACCGATTTCGGAGTTCCTAATCGATTTTTGGAGTCAGAGCACGGATTTGGGAGGTCCCAATCGGTTTTCGGAGTCAGAGAACGGATTTGGGAGTTCCCCGATCGGTTTTCGGAGTCAGAGAACGGATTTGGGAGTTCCCGATCGGTTTTCGGAGTCAGAAAACGGTTTTCGGAGCTCCCAATCGATTTTCGGAGTTAGAGAACCGATTTGGGAGTTCCTAATCGAATTTCGGAGTCAGAGAACGGATTTGGGAGTTCCCGAACCTGTGTTATGCCAATCGGTTGGCATTCCGCCAATTGGTGAGTGGGGTGGACCCCATTGTTTGGACAGAAAAACGGGTGAATTAAGATGGAGCCGCCGTCGTGTTGAATTGGTTGTTCGAGTTCATTCGTCAGTAAGAGTCCCCTCAGTTGGGTAATCCCAGAAGCATACTCGACTCCAGCTGGTGAAGCGGAGACGAGTTCTGCTGGAGAGCATCTCGTCAAGGAATAGCCGGCTGGAAACTCATCCGAAAGATGAGTGGGGGCGTCGGCCTTGGGAGTCGGCGCCTCCATCGTTCGGATAGATTTCCTCATGCCTTTAAAACTCATCAAGAAATGCCGCCGCGAAGCGGCATCCTTTCTGAACTTCCGCGCGTGACTGAAAAACGTCGCGCGAGGATGGCCTATAAACGACGATCGGCAGCAAGGCCGATCCTGAGCATGGCGGTTTTTGTGGCATTCACGCCGAAGTACACAGCTTCCGGAGTCTGATAGTTCAATGCCTGGTGCGGACGCTGCCGGTTGTAAAAACGAAAGTAGGCTTTCAAATTCCCAATCGCGTCCAGCACACCGGTATAGTCCTTCAAGTAAACCTCTTCGTACTTGACGGTACGCCACAACCGCTCGGTGAAAATGTTGTCCAGCGCGCGGCCACGTCCATCCATGCTGATCAGAACGCGGGCATCCTCCAAGCGCCGAGTAAACTCGGCACTGGTGAACTGGGAGCCTTGATCGGAATTGAAGATCTCGGGCTTCGCTTTCTCCAGAGCCCGGTCTAGCGTTGACAGGCAGAAGCTGGTGTCCAGCGTGATCGAGACTTCCCAATCCACAACGTAGCGGCTGAACCAATCCAGAATGGCGACCAGATACACGAATCCATTCCGCATTCGGATATAAGTGATATCGGTGCTCCAGACTTGATTCGGACGTGTAATCACCATGCCGCGTAGCCGGTATGGATAGATCCGGTGTCCTGGCGCGGGGTCCGACAGCCGCGGTTTGGGATAGATCGCCTCGATGCCCATCTGCGGCATGAGTCGTTGCACGCGTTTGCGATTGACCTTCCAGCCTTGCTCGCCGAGCGCAATCACCATGCGCCGGCTCCCGTAGAACGGCGTGCTCGTGTATTGCTCGTCCAGTAGCCGCATCAACAGAAGATTCTCTGCCGTTTCCTCCTGTAGCTTGTAATACCAGCTCGAACGCGGCAACGCGATTAGCTCGCATTGCCGCGCGATGCTCAATCGACGGTGATTCGCCTCGATACTTTCCCTTCTCTGGCTCAGCGTCGTAAGATCCCGGACTTTTTTTGAAGCCAGTCCAATTCCATCTGCAACCTTCCGATTTGCTGATAGAGCTCCGCCTTTTCTTGCTCAATCGCGTCGTTGTCGTGAATGCCGGCCCGTGTGAAGATCTCCGACGCTTGCGCCACCAACTGCCTTTTCCACGTCGTGACTTGCGTCGGATGAACGCCGTAAATGGACCCGATTTCCTGCGCTGTCCGTTGTCCTTTGATCGCCTCAACGGCGACCTTTGCTTTGAACCCCGCTGTGAACTGCTTCCGCTGTCCCATGCTGTCTCCTTAAGACAGCGGGTTTCCACCTTAGCTCCCTGTCCAGTTTTTGGGGTCCACTTCACTCTTCTATTGATGTTTCGCCAAGCTTACGCTGATCCGATTCTTAAATTAGATGTATTTTCAGGTTCGATTCGATCTGGCAAGAAGCCAGTAGTATGTCGATTGCTTTCCTTCGACGGCAACGACGTGACCTTTCTATGGCGGGATTACGCTCACGGCAACAAACAAAAGAAGATGACGGTTCCCGCCGAGGAGTTCATTCGTCGATTCCTTCTGCACGTGCTGCCGAAGGGATTTGTCCGTATCCGGCACTTTGGTTTCATGGCGAACTCCCAGCGCTCCGGTGACCCGAACGCGATCTCCAATCTTGAAGCGATGATTCATAATCGGGAACTTTCCCAAGACATGGAATCGCAGTATCCCTGAGATCCGTTAATGCTACGATCATGCCAATCTAAATGACAAATTCTCTCTCAGCAAAGATGGCTTCAGTGCCGGACGCCGCATCCGGGGACCCAAGATCAAAAGCAAAAATCGCGTCACTCAGGTTTTTCGCTTGGCCGCTCAGTCGCCTCACAATAGCCAATCCTACCTGGGTCACTATTACCGCTCTCAACGCGCTCGGCATGATGCCCCCAAAGCCACCACGTACGACGAAACCGTCTTCGCAGAACTTGAAGCCCGCAACCACCAACGCCAATTGCGTAAACTCCAATCGCTCGCAAAGCAAATGGGTTACTCCCTTGTCGAGGCAACCGCATGATCATCCAGTTCCTTGAAAGGATGGTGAAATCCTCGACAATTTTGCGGAGTAGGTTTTGACGGAGTCGCTCCGCGAGTTTTAATCGACGCGTCCGAGCAAATTCCTGCATCCATCGGAATCGGACCCACACTGTTCGCCAATTTTTCCTAAATTTCGGACGAGCGATCGGATGATTAGTCCGTCAAATGAATAGGGAAGTATCGATATGGCTGATCCACAAGATTTGCAGGAAGCGGCCGATGCCATCCGCGCCGTACGCGCGTTGCCGGCGGTTCAGCGACATCAGGAATTAGATGAGCCGCTGCGGCTAGCTGAAGAATGGGCTCGAAGAGAATATCGTAAAGTCCGTGAAGAGAACGGCGATCACGGAGCGGGCAATCTGCGAAACGACCCGCGCCGCTAAAGTTCTCAGTTCCGCTGGTTGGTGGTTGCGAACACCTTATTTGCCCAAGGTCCACAGGCCTGTCCTTTCGTTATAGCTTAGAACGTACGTTCTGCTATCGTCCGCACGCACGCGAAAGAACATTGCGTCCGTCCCACGCCATTGATCCTCAATAAATTAGATTCCACGAAGAAAACCTCTTCGTCGATCCAAAACTTAATCGGCCGCTCATTCGATTTATAGCCGGAATAGCATTCGACCTGGATCTTCATCGCAAATGATTATTTTAGGTTTTTAACCTGGAGGTCCTTTCATTATCTTCCGCCAGGAATCTACTCCACGCAGCGCGCTTGCAAACCGGGATATCCTCGATGCCTTAGGTTATGTCATCGAAGCATGAAGCAGTCGGTTTGTGGCTGCCTGTGCCTACTGAAAATGCCGTCGTGCTTGAAATAATTGAACTTCCGCGTGTTGCCGTTTTAGGCTTCTGCCCCCATGCTTGAAGTTCTATTTTTGTTGTCGTTTCGCGTGTACTTTCAAAGTAGCGGACCTGCAACTGGAGGTTTTCGCCCTTTGACATCAGATCACCGCCCTGCAACGAAAGTAGCCGGTCATTCTGACCATTCCCGAATGCAACCACCTGTCGCAGATCGAATTGCTTGGCTAAATCCCTCCTCTGTACGTCATGATCGCTGCCCGTCAGAATATGCAAGCGCGACGGGAGATCATGAAGCTGCTCTCTTGCCGTGCCCCGCGTGTCTGCCGATAAGACGTGAACATCCAGCTTCTCGCCTAACTGACGGAGTTGTGCATACACGCCTGCGGTGAGCACACCCCGGTACGAAAGCGTGCTACCGGCCATGGGTAAGCTGCTCGCGATCTCCCAAATTTCAAGCGGCGGGGATCATGGCTGGATCGATGTATTTCTTGTATTCCGCAACAACGGATTGGCAGTAGGCGCAATGAGCCAGATGATAGCGCTCGTCGTCCGTCAAAGGCATTGAACCGTTTAAATAGTGGAATAGCGTTACGGACGGAATATGACTGGTGGGATCCATAAAAATTACTCCCACCTTCAGTATAGCTCGGCCACGGCAGTCTCAACAAAAGGTCTGGGTATCACACGATCTGGGGAGTCATCTGGGACTCGAACTCTTCGTGTCGAGAGAGAGAGAGTACACGCTTAAAAGGTCCAGATAACTCCGAAACGGCGCACTCTGGCTGCTACTTTCGTGGCACTTCGACTCGATTCAATTCCTCGATCGTCCGCTTGAGTTCCTCGAGTTTCGTTCCGGCTTCTGCGAGCTTGCCGTCGGCAGTCAGACGTCGATAATCGGCGAACGCCTGGTTGGCGCGCTCGATCAGCGTGCTAATGGAGTCCGGCGTCCCAGACGTCGTCGTGGTTGGTGTGAGTGCGGATGGCGCTTCGCTTGGTGCGGTGATTGAGCCGTTGCCACGGCCTTCAAGCAAAAGTCGTAGGGCCTCGTCGAATGTCGTCGCATATGCCAGCCTGTCCTGAGTGGCGAGAACGACAAGACGTAATTCGGGCATCGGGCTGCGCTCCGCCTGCAAGTACATCGGTCCGGCAAAAAGGAGCGTATCGTCGAGGGGAATGACGAGCAGGTTCCCACGAATCACTTTAGAGCCCTGCTGGTTCCACAACGTGAGTTGCGACGATAGCTGCGGATCCTGATCGATCCGCGCTTCAATTTGAAGTGGTCCGCGGGCAAGACGATTACATCTCAAATATCGTCGCGATTGAGGATCAGCAGCTGATGTTTAATAAGCGCGGACTCGGCCACGACTGACTAGAGACCGCATGGCTTTGCAAGCCGCACTACGGTGACGATCACATGAACAAAAAGGATAACGATGTCGCGCATTCCGGCATCGTATCAAAACACAAAACTCCCGGAATTCCGCCCAAATCAGGAATTCGCCAGCGACAGGTCGGAAATGTTCAGTACTGAAGTATGTATTGACGAGCGAATTCCCCAGATGGCGGAAGAATCACCTTTGACAGCGGCGACAGAACGCGGCCCACGGAGAAGCGTCAAGTGTTTTTTCGTCGATATCTTGGCCACACCTCAGACATTCACCATAATTGCCGTTATCGATGCGTTCCACAGCTTCGGTGACAGACTTGAACCACCTCAAATCGCTTTCCCTCCAAGGTAACAAGTAGTTCCCGTCTTGATCCATGATGCCGAGATCGCCTTCATCCTCGGTGTTTCCTAACATAGTGCCCTCCATCGCTCGGTCTCAATGACAATAACGTGGTCAACATGACACAAGTCGATCTCGTGGTTTCCTACGGCAAGGAAGTGGTGATCGCCGAGCTCCGCAAAAACGTTCGGTACCGTTCCGTCAGTGGCAACTTCCTTGCACATTTCAATTACGATGCCACCCGATTATCCGTTTTGCTTCTTTCTTCCACCGTGTGCAATGCTCAACGGGAAGGGCTTACAGTGACTCGCGTCTCGGCGTTCGATTTGTTATCGAAGGCATAGAGAGCGTTCGTTCCGTCTTCAAGGCGATAACGCCAACCAGGAACGCCGCAAGGCCGATCCAATTCAGCCAGAGAAAAGCCCTACCGGAAAATGCAATGGGCGAGATCGGACTGAAAGCCACGATAATTGGCAGGAACCCGGAGGCAAGGAGGTACTGGCCGGCGCGAACCGCCTGGCAGATAACCAGGAGACCGGAGGCACAGACCACAATCTCCACCAGTACTGGCTCACTCGTAACGGGAAGCTCTAACAACGCCAGAAGCACCACTGCGATCGAAACCCACATCATGATTTTCGTAAGCATTTAAACCTCGTTCTTGCACCTAGATTTCCCTTGGCGGGACACGGGGCGGACTTGTCCGCCCCACACTGAGTAAGAAAATCCCTTCTAGGGTTACGCGTTCACCAGCTTCGATCATGCAAGTTGATTAGAATGCTTCGAAAGGTCCGGACTCCTGCGTCCGCAACCAGCGCAACCCCGATCATCAACAGTAAAGCCCGAAAAACAACGATAGAAATCAGCTCGTAATTCACGTTTCAACCTATTCTCAGGCTGTCTAGTACATCGATGGTCCGCCGCCCGGCAGTGCAGGAGCTTTTTCTTCCTCCGGAATTTCGGAGATCAGGGCTTCCGTCGTGAGCATCAAGGCCGCGATGGAGGCAGCGTTCTGAAGGGCCGAACGGGTCACCTTGGCCGGATCGAGAATACCGGCAGAGATCATGTCGGCGTAGTCTTCGGTTTCGGCATTGAATCCGAAGTTTGGTTGCTTCGACTCGCGAACTTTGCCCACAACGATCGCACCTTCGTGGCCGGCGTTGGAAACGATCAGCCGGATGGGCTCTTCGAGAGCACGC
>Ga0209157_1001865_pt1 | contig 17179 bp, 16 predicted proteins | sample GraSoiAngelo_135_FD_185892 | JGI IMG/M metagenome (GOLD analysis project Ga0209157, IMG submission 185892) | Grasslands soil microbial communities from the Angelo Coastal Reserve, California, USA - 14_0929_05_40cm (SPAdes) (version 2) | ecosystem: Environmental > Terrestrial > Soil > Grasslands ...
GAGATATCCGGTGATACGCGCGACGGCGGCCGCGGGCGAAACGAGCATCGCGATGAATGACGTAAGTGCGGCGAGCGCACCTAGGACGACGATGTCGGCGATGAGGTCGTCCGTGACCGCGAGCGTGATGAAGACGAGTCCGTTCAAGAGGATCACCGGTCGCAAGAGCTGGTGGCGGGCACTCACACGTGTCGTCGCGACCAGGGCGGCCGCGACATAGAGAGCGCCGATGCCGACGCCGATCGCGGCGAGACCGTCCAGGCGATACGAGGCTTGGATGGTCGGCCCCCCTACGGCGGACCATTCCCATAGCGCCTGTCCACGGGCACGCTCGGGATCGAGCGCGACATACAGAAGGAGCGGCGCAAGGCCCGCGATCACACACAAGGCCGCGGCTAGTGGGATCCGCCAGCGGAACGTTCTATACGGCATGGCAAATGCGAACGCGAGCGCGGCAAGTGCAAGAGCCACCACGAACAGGATCAACTCGGCTCGCACGACCATTGGGTTAAGGTAGCCGAAGTGGATCTGCGCTTACTGCCGCAGCAGCAACTGAAGGTCACCCCGAAACAGATCGCCGCCAATGCGATCTTGCAGCTGTCATCACTAGAGCTGCAGGACGTCATCAATCAGGAGCTGCAGGAGAATCCGGCACTCGATCTCGAGGAGCAGCAGGTCTGTCCCCTTTGCGGGCAGCCGCTTCCAGGACGCGTGTGCCTCAATTGTTTCGGACTGGCGAAGGCGCCGCGATCGAACGATCCCGAGACCGAACCTCTCGAAGGCACGAGTCTTATGCAGCGTGACGACGACGGTGACGAGTTCGACCCCGTCGTGCGCGCCGAGTCGGAGCAGACCCTCGCCGAGTGGCTTTCGTGGAATGTCCGCGTCTTGCTCCCTGCGCGGCTGCTCCCGGTCGCGGAGTACCTCATCGGCAACATCAACGAGAACGGGTACCTCGATCCGAGTGTCACGATCGAAGACGCAGCGAACACGATGAAGGTCTCGGTCGCCGACGCGATGCGCGCGCTGCGCGCGATCCAATCCGTCGAGCCCTGGGGCATCGGCGCGCGTGACGTTCGCGAATGCCTCATGATCCAGATGCAGCACCTCGAGGAGGTCGGCGAGGAAGTCCCGCCACATGTGCGCGAGATCGTCTCCGACCACTTCCGCGAGATGGGCGAACACAAGTTCGGTGATGTCGCGCAAGCGCTCCGCATCACGCGCGACGAGGTCCAGAGCGCGCTCGACTACATCGCGGCGAACCTCAACCCACATCCGGCGCACGGCTTCGCCGCCGGTCCGGATGGCACGAGCATCGGTGGTCGCGAGGTCGGCTTGCGGCCCGACGTGATCATCACGAAGTCGGAGGCCGGTCAGCACGAGGTCGAGGTCATCGAGTCGCGGCGTTTCTCGTTACGCGTGAATCCCGTGTATCGGCAACTGATCATGCAGCTGCAGGCCGCGCGCAAGGACGGCGGTGCCGCGACGGTGCCGATGAACGACGACGACCGGCAGCACATCCGCGAGTACGTCACGCGAGCGAAGTTCTTCATCGACAACATCAATCAGCGTCGTCAGACGATCCTGCGGATCACCGAGGTCATCGTCGAATGCCAGCTCGATTTCCTCGAGCACGGGATCCAGTCGCTGCGTCCGCTGACGCGTGCCGAGGTCGGTGAGCGGATCGGCATGCACGAGTCCACGGTGAGCCGCGCCACCGCCGGCAAGTTCGTGCTGCTCCCGACCGGTCAGGTCGTCCCGTTCGCGATGTTCTTCACGGCCTCGCTCGGGACGAAGGACGTCATCAAACAGATCATCGAGGCAGAGGACGAGGGCCGGCCGTACTCCGATCAGGAGATCGTTGAGAAGCTCGCCGAGAAGCACGGCATCAAGCTCGCGCGGCGGACGGTGGCGAAGTACCGCGAGGAGCTCAAGATCCTTCCGGCGCGCCTGCGCAAGCACGCCTAGACCGGGCTAGTTCCGGGCGGGAGTCTTGAGCGAGCTGTTCCCTTTCGGCGGAGCTTCCCCGAGGGCCTTCTTGATCTCGTCCACCGCCGACGCCTCGACGTGATAGCCGAACGAGGTGCGGCGGACGCCCGGCAGGTCTTTGCCGCGGAGCGCGTCGCGCAGCGCATGCTCGCGCCAGCCGATACGCTGGGCGAGCTCGCCCGTCGTGAGCCAGTCGCGGTCCTTGCTCTTCTGCTTCTCGGACGCGTCCGCCTTGGGTGCGCTCTTTGAGGCCTTTTGCGGGGGCATGTCTCGAACGATAATCGCACGGCTTTCGCCGTGCTCGTCTGCGCTTGCGTCGGCGTTTCGTGCACGCCGCGGTAGCCGGTTTGCCCGCTGGCGCCGTCCTGCTCTAAACTGCCGCCGAAGCGCTGCGGCCCCCTCCGTCGGGGCGGGCGCTTGCTTCTTGTAACTTCACTTTTCGAGGTAGCGGAGGGCTCCTTTTGGACGCGCAACCCCTGCTTTGGGTCGTTCCCTTCTCCGGACTGGTCGCGGTCCTCGTCGCCGGCTACTTCGCGTACGACGTCCTCCGCTCGCCGATCGGGACCGCCGACATGCAGAAGGTCGCCGGGGCGATCTACGTCGCGGCCGTCGCGTTCATCCAGCGTCAGTACCGCACGATCTTCCTCCTCGCCATCGCCGGCATGGTCCTCATCGGACTTGTCATCTTCTTCTTCGAGACGGCGCCCGGTGTTTCGGCGACGGAGCTCGCGATCCGCACGTCGATCGCGTTCTTCGTGGGCGCGATCTGTTCGATGGCTTCGGGCATCGTCGGCATGTTCGTCGCGGTGAAGTCGAACCTGCGGACCGCGGCGGCTGCGCAGCACAGCATTGGCGACGCGCTCCGGATCGCGCTCCGTGGCGGCGCGGTGTCCGGGATCCTGGTGGTCGGCCTGTCCCTCATCGGCGTGTTCGCGATGTTCATCGCCTACGGCGGGTTCCAGAATCCGGACCAGGCGCCGTTCACGATCGTCGGCTTCGGCTTCGGCGCCTCGTTCGTCGCGCTCTTCGCGCAGCTTGGCGGCGGCATCTACACCAAGGCCGCCGATCTTGGCGCGGACCTCGTCGGAAAGGTCGAAGCGGGCATTCCGGAAGACGATCCGCGCAACGCCGCGGTGATCGCGGACCTCGTCGGCGACAACGTCGGCGACTGCGCCGGTCGTGGCGCGGACCTGTTCGAGTCGACCGCCGCCGAGAACATCGGCGCGATGATCCTGGGCGTCGCGATCTACGCGGTGACGCACAACGTCGCGTGGATCGTGTTCCCGCTCGTCGTCCGTGGATTCGGCCTGATCGCCAGCGTCATCGGGATCTTCACCGTCCGAGGCAACGAGAGACGGGACCCGATGGGCTCGCTGAACTCCGGCTACTACATCACCATCGCGCTCTCGATCGTCGGGATGTATTTCGTCACGAACCAGATGCTCAACGAGAAGGGTGGCGCCCTCTACTTCTTCGGCGCCGGCGTCGTGGGCATCCTCACCAGCCTCGCCTTCGTCTACATCACGCAGTACTACACGTCCGGCAACTGGCGACCCGTGAAGGAGATCGCCGAAGCCGCAAAGACCGGTCCGGCCACGACGATCATCTCGGGCGTCGCCGTCGGTTTCGAGACCACCGCGTCGTCGACGATCACGATCGCGATCGCGCTCTTCATCTCGCACTGGCTCGGCGATCAATGGGGTCAGACCACGGGCCTGCCGCATGGCGGTATCTACGGCACGGCCGTCGCGACGATGGGCATGCTCATGAGCGCCGCGTTCATCCTCGCCATGGACACCTTCGGACCGATCACGGACAACGCCGGTGGTGTCGCGTCGATGGCGCGTGCCTCGGAAGAGACGCGGGAACGAACCGACCGCCTCGACGCCGCGGGTAATACCACCAAGGCGCTGACGAAGGGATACGCCGTCGCGTCGGCCGCCCTCGCCGCGTTCCTGCTCTTCTCCGCCTATCTCGACAAGGTCGCTCAGCTGACCGGGAAAGAGTTCAAGACCGTCGACCTAGCCAAGGTGGACGTCTTCCTCGGCGGCTTCCTCGGCGCCATGCTCGTGTACCTCTTCTCATCCCTCGCGATCCGCGCGGTGGGTCGCGCGGGCGCCGCGATCATCGAAGAGGTGCGGACCCAGTTCCGCGAGCACCCCGGGATCATGGCTGGCACCGAGGAGCCGAATTACGCGCGCGTTGTGGACATCACGACCGCGTCGGCGCTGCGCAACATGATCGCGCCGGGCCTTCTCGCGGTGGGCGCGCCGATCGTCGTCGGCATCCTGCTCAAGGCCGAGGCCGAGGCGGCGCTGCTGATGGTCGGCACGATGGCCGGCGTCATCCTCGCGACCGTATTGAACAACGGTGGCGGCGCATGGGACAACGCGAAGAAGTACATCGAATCGGGCATGCTGAAGGACGACAAAGGTCGGGTCCTGGGCAAGGGCACCCCGGCGCACGCGGCGGCCGTCGTCGGCGACACGGTGGGGGACCCGTTCAAGGACACCGCAGGCCCGAGCCTGCACGTGTTGATCAAGCTGCTCGCGACCATCACGCTCGTCCTCGCGCCGCTCTTCATCTAGGGCGTCCCTGGCACGCCAACTGCGGGCGTGCGGCCGTGCGCCGATCAGCATGGCTCTTGGTCCTCGCCGTTCTACTCCCTTCGTCGGCTCCGTCGAGGACGGAGCGTCCCATTGTCGTTGTCGCCGCGAACCAGTCCCTCAACTGGGCCGGGTACACGCAGGGCAGCATCGAGAAGGGCACGACCTTCCACTCGATCTCAGGTGAATGGCTCGTGCCGAAGGCGAAACAGCTCAAAGCGGGCGAAGCGGAATACTCCTCGAGCTGGATCGGCATCGGCGGGGGCTGTCTCGATACCGCATGCACGCTCTTCGACTCGACGCTCATCCAGGCTGGTATCGGACATGACGTCGACGCCGCAGGTAGCGCCGACTACTACGCGTGGTGGGAGACGGTCCCCGCGCCGTTGATTCGCACCGGGTTGGTCGTGCGACCCGGCGATCACATGCGTGTCGACATCGCTGAGAGCGCGTTGGCGCCGGAGGTGTGGACGATCACGATCGCGAACCTCAGTACCTCCATCTCCTTCGGCATCACGCTGCCCTACACATCGACCTACGGCACCGCGGAGTGGGTGATCGAGACACCGGTCGTCATCTCCGATACCGGAGCTGTCACGGTCGGACCGATGCCCGACCTCACGATCGTCCACTTCGACAACGCAACGGCCAACGGGCTCCCCGCCGCCTTTGTCGCCGCCGAACAGATGCAGCTCGTCGACTTCGACCTGTCGCTCATCGCCAGGCCGTCCCTTCCTGACAGCGACACCGACGGCTTCAACGACTGCGCTCATCGCAAGTCCTGTCCGACGCCGAGGAACGAGCTGCGGTAGGGCGCTAACCTCGCTGCGATGCGAAGTGTCGTGCTCGTCGGCGCGGGGGTCCTCGCCGTGGTGGTGGTCGTCGCTGCGATCGCGTTCGGGCCCCGATCGACCGTGATCGCCACGCAGGCGCCGACCGCCGTGTCCATCGCCGCGACACCCTCAGCGTCGCAGGCGGCGTCGCAGATCCCAGCGTCGTCCGCACCAGTGGCAACGACCTCGCCGCGTCAGGACCTCGCGTCGCTGCTGCACCCGCTCGTGGGGTCGTGGCGCCCGTCCGGGCCGTTCCTGCTCGTGGAGCATTCGGACGCGCCCGGCGCGACTCTGCTGGCGGTGCCGCTCGACGGCGGCACGGCAACGCCTCTCGTCGCGCTGCCGAATCCCATCCAGCTGGGCTACGCCCTTCGGGACGACGGCAGCGTGCTCGCGGTCGCCCTTGCGATCAGCGCGAACACCGCGCGGATCGCGATCTGGGACCTCGCGTCGGGGTCGACGCGCTGGCTCACCGAGGAAGAGTCCGGCGTCACGCAGTCAACGCCTGTCTGGTCGGAGGATGGCTCGCTCCTTTATTACGCGGCCCACACCTCGGCCGGACAGAGCGGCGTCGTCGACCTCGGCATCTTCCGCGTGCGCAGCGACGGCACGCAGAAGACGCGCGTGCGTGGTCCCGATGAGAACGGCGCGCAGCTGCGCGGCCTGACACCCGATGGTCGCGGTCTGGTCTGGGACCGCATCCGCGCAGGCGGTGCGGTCGAGGTCCTCGATCTCGCGTCGAATGTGAATCACTCCTTCGATGAGACGACTGCCGCCAGCGTCGTCTCATGGCGGCGCGCCCAGCCACGGGCGCTCGTCGGCGTCGGTGGTTGTTGTGCCGGCCGACCTGGGGGATCGCTTGCGCTGTGGAACGACGCGACCGGCTCATCGAAGATGCTCCTCGGTATCCAGTCGACGCCCCCGGTCGCGGTGACCTCCGCCGCATGGGAGCCGAACGGCGCGCGATTCGCCGCCGCCGTCGTAGATCGCGCGAGCGTGAACTCCTTCGGCTCCGTGCTCATCTACGACGCCGATGGCGAGCAGCTCGCGGCCGTTGCGGCGACCGACGGCGCGCAACAGGTCCTATGGCTGCCCGCGGGAATCGTCTTCACGCGCGCGAGTGGCTCTCGCGGCCTCGAGATCGTGCTGGCATCCGTCAACGGAGGCACGCAGGTCAGCCTCTACAAGGATCCGAGTTCGATCTTCATCCGCTCCGTCGTGGGTCCATGACGCGCTCGCTCGCGTCGATCGATCTCAACAGCGATCTCGGCGAGGGCGCGGGGACAGACGCTGAGCTCATGCCGCTCATCAGCTCGGCGAACATCGCCTGCGGCGCGCACGCGGGCGACGACTCGACGATGCGCGAGACGGTCGCGCTCGCGCGCCGTTACGGCGTGGCCATCGGGGCGCATCCGGGATATCCGGAGCGCGCGAACTTCGGGCGCCTGCCCATGACCATGACCAGCGACGAGCTGAGCGAGGAGGTCGCGCGTCAGATCCGCGCGCTGCAACGCGTCGACCCCGACCTCAAGATCGCGCATGTAAAGGCGCACGGCGCGCTCTACAACCGGGCCGAGCGTGACAACGCCGTCGCGAAGGCGATCGTCACGGGCGTGAGGAAGGCGCTGCCGCCGCCCAGCGAGGCGGCCATGTTCGCGCCGCCGAAGTCGGCGATGGTCGAGGCGGCGCTCGCTGTCGGGCTGCGCGTCGTGCGCGAAGGCTTCGTCGACCGCGCCTACGAATCGGACGGCACCCTTCGTGCGCGCCGGCTGCCGGGCGCGCTGCACGCCGACCCACAGATCGCCGCGAAGCAGGCGCTCTCGTTCGTACGCGAGGGCGGAGTGCGCGCACACGATGGGACGTTCCTCGACCTCACCGTCGACACGCTGTGCCTGCACGGCGATACCCCTGGCGCGCCCGCGATCGCCGCCGCCGTGCGCGCTGCGCTCGACCGTGCCGGTGTGAAGGTGCGGGCGGCGGTCATCTGGCGGTGAGGCCGCGCGTCGTTCCTTTCGGCGAGGGCGCGCTGCTCGTTGAGCTCGGGGACGAATTCCAGGAGAACGTCGTCGGCTGGGCACGCGGGATCGCGGACACCTGGGAGACGGACTTCGCGTTCGGTCCGGCGGTGCCGGCCTACACCTCCGCGCTGCTTCGTTTCGATCCGCTGCGCATCGCGCCGACGGAGGCCGAGAAGTTCGCACGTGAGCTGCTTCCACGCGGCGAGATCGCGACCATCGTGGGCGACCGATCGCGGCGCGCGATCGAGGTTCCGACGGCCTACGACGGCCCCGACCTCGCCGAGACGGCCGAGCGTTCGCAGCTGGGCGTCGAGCAGCTCGTCGCGCTTCACGCGGGGCGCGAGTACACGTGCTACTTCCTCGGATTCCTGCCGGGGTTCGCGTACTGCGGTCGCCTCGATCCACGCATCGTGGCGCCGCGTCTCGAGCGTCCGCGCGAGCGAGTTCCCGTGGGCTCCGTCGCGGTGGCCGATGGCCAGACGGCGGTCTATCCACTCGTGTCGCCGGGCGGTTGGCGTCTCATCGGACGGACCGAACTCACCATGTTCGATCCGGCCGCCGCCGAGCCGGCGCGCATCCGTGCCGGCGACCGCGTGCGATTCGTCCCGCTGTGATCCGAATCAGCGAGTCGGGCGCGCGTTCGACGGTGCAGGACCGTGGACGCTTCGGCCATCTGCGTTCAGGCGTGCCGCCCGCCGGCGCCGCGGATCCGTTCGCGCTCGCGGCCGCGAACGCGCTCGTTGGCAACGACGCCGACGCAGCGGGCATCGAGATCATCGGCCCGCCGTTCCGTTTCACCTGCGACGACTCGCGCGTCGTCGCGGTCGCCGGACGCGACGTCTCGCTCGCGACGCGCACGCGGCTTCCCGGCTGGAGTTCGGTGTTCGTCCGCGCCGGCCAGATCGTGACGGTGCATTCCGGGGAGCGAACACGGTTCGCCTATCTCGCGGTGAGCGGTGGCATCGCGACGCCCGTGCTCCTCGGATCGCGCGCGACGTATCTCCCCGCAGGTCTGGGCGCGGCGCTGCGCGCCGGCGACACGCTCCCGCTCGGCGACTCGGGATCCGGAGCGGAGGATGCCGGGCGGCACACGGAGCCGGCGGCATACGAGGGTCAGGTGCGCGCGATGGCAGGTCCGCATGACCATCGCTTCGAGCCGGATGTCGTCGCGCAGTTCTTCGACGCGACGTTCGTCATCGATGCCGCGAGCGACCGGCAAGGCATACGCCTTGGTGGCGTGCCCATCGCGCCACGGGCCGGCGAGCTGCAGAGCTGCGGCATCATCGCGGGCGCGGTGCAGGTGCCGCGGGGCGGCGCGCCGATCGTGTTACTGGCGGATCATCAGACGACCGGCGGGTATCCCGTGATCGCGACCGTCATCGCCGCCGACCTCGGGAAGGTCGCGCAGCGCGTGCCGGGCGAGTCGCTCCGCTTCTACCGGGTCGAGCGCGACGAGGCGCTCGATGCTTTACGTGCCGAGCGCCGTGCGCTCGACGGCGCGCGCATCAGCGCCTGACGGAGGGACACCATCTCGAGCGCCGCGTCCATCGACTCGGAACCCTTGTTGCCCTCCGCACCTCCGGCGCGCTCGCGTGCCTGCTCGATGGTGTCGCAGGTGAGCACGCCGAATGGGATCGCGGTCGGGTAGGTGAGCGTGAGATCCATGAGACCTTTCGCCACAGACTGCGCGATGTACTCGAAGTGCGGAGTCTCACCGCGGATGAGGCAGCCGATGGGAACGACCGCGTCGTAACGGGCCGTGTCCGCGAGGAGCGCGACGGCCGCAGGCAGCTCGAACGAACCCGCGACATCGAAGAGATCGACGCTCGCACCGGACTCGGCCGCTCGCTCGATGGCGCCGCGCTCGAGAGCGAGGGTGATCTCTTCGTTCCACCGCGCGCGAACGATCGCGACACGGGCGCCGCGCTGAGCGCCGGCGCGCTTAGGGGCACGTGTCTTTTCGGTCGCCACTCATCGCACTCTATCTATCGGGGGGCTCGCCGTCGCATCTCGCGTGCCCTAACGTTCAACAAGGAATGGACGACCCTCGCCTCGTCGCGCTCGGCCTCGTTCCGCCCCCGCCTGGCCAGGAAAGGGCTGAGGAAACTCCGGACGCGCCCGCCGCGCCAGCGTTCACGCCGGAGTGGCAACCGGTCCAGCAGTCGCAGTACCTGCCACAACCGAATCCGTTTTCGGCAGCAGCAAGCACGATCCCGGAGTACCCGGATCCGTTCACGAGTCCGCCGCCCGCCGCTCCGCCGCCGGCGCCGCCCGCGCCGACGGTGCCGTCGATCTTCAACTCGCCCAACTCCCCGTTCGCGTTCGCGCCGCGGGCGTCGGCGCCCGCGGCTCCGGCGCCACCGACCACCGCTCCGGAATGGGTGTCGGCCGCGCAGGCGGCCACCGTGCCCAGTCCCTTCACCTCGCCGAACAGTCCGTTCAGCGTCGCGCCCGCGCCGACCTCGTTCACCCCCGCTGCGCCTGCGGCCGCGCCGATCACGAAGCAGGACAAGAAGGCCGCGCTGCGCGCGATCGAAGAGGGGAAGAAGGCCGCCAAGCTCGCTGAGGAGAACGCGGTCAAGGCCGCGAAGATCGCGGAAGAAGACGCGAAGAGGAACGCGAAGCTCGCCGCGGCGCAGGCGAAGATCGACGAGCGCGAAGCGAAAATCGCCGAACGCCAGACGAAGGAAGCCGAGCGCGAAGCGCAGAAGGCCGCGAAGCGCGGAAGGCCCACGGCGCAAACGGCGGAGCCGGCGCCTGCACCGGCGTGGGTGCCGCCGCCCCCAGCTCCCAAGCCGTTCGTTCCGCCCGTCTTCACCGCGCCCCTGGCCCCCGCGAAACCCCCGGCGTACCTCGAGCTCATGGCGACGATCGGAAAGCATCCCGCCGTCATGCGAAAGGACGTCCGCTTCGGCTTATTCGGCCGCGCGCGCCTCGAGCTCGCGCCGATCGGGATCGCGATCGTGGGCCTTCGGACCGGGACGGCGTACACGTGGAGCGAGGTCAAAGACGTTCAGGCCAACCGCGGTCGTCTGGTGATCAAGACGGAGGCCGACCGCGAGAAGCTCGTGAAGACCAAGGAAAGCGCGACCATGCAGCCGTACGTCGAGAAGCTGACGCGCGCGCTCGTCGTCTCCATCGACGGCGCGACCGAGCCGGGACTTGCGCCCTACGTCGCGAAGGTCATGCAGGACATGCGCGCGCAGACGTTCAACTACCACTCGACGTCGTGGCTCGAGTACGAGAACGCGATGGAGCGCGTGCGCGGGGAGTTCTCAGAGCACGATGACCCGTTCGTGCCCGCGGTGGCCGGAGCGCTGTTCGCGTTCATCTTCTTCGCGGGGCTCTTCATCCTCCCGGAGATCGTCAACCTCGCGTCGGACATCAGGCCGCCCGCCGGGTCGGGTGCGTTCGTGGTCCAGCCGCGCTACAGCTGGTTCGACCTACGCAGCTTTGTCATGGCCGTTGGGCTATCGGCACTCCTCACGCGCCTGGTGCTGCGTCTCGGCCTCGGATCGTCGGCGCTCGCGTGGGCGCGCGGTAGCGTGCGGGGCTGGCACACGAGCGGGCCACTGCCGCTGCGGATCGCGTCACGCGAGCTTGCGCGCCTGCTGCTCGGCACCTCGGTCGCCGCAGGCGCGCTGTTCCTCGGCTTCGCCGCCTTCGCGCCGACGGTGGCGACGACGCTGGTCATCGACAATTCCGGCCTTCGCGAGATCGTTCCGTTGCCGATCGTCGGCATCGACAAGAAATGGTCGGAAGTGACCGACGTGCAACGGAGCCAGGGTCCGGGTCGGCTCGAGGGCATTGGCGTGACGGTGATCTTCAGCGGCGGCCGTTGGATCACGACCATTGACCACGATCTCTCGGGCGGGACCGACAGTCAGCTGCTGAAGAGCGCGACCAGCTGGTGGCAGAACGCGACGCGTTAGCTAGCTAGCTCGTTTCGTCCGCGACCACGCTCAGCAGATGGCCCATCTTGTCGCGCTTGGTGTTGAGGTAGGCGCGGTTCGTCGCGGTCGCACGGATCTCGATCGGGATACGTTCGACGATCTCGAAACCGTATAGCGAGACGCCCGCCTTCTCCGGATTGTTCGTGAGGATGCGCGCGCGCCGTACGCCGAGGTCCATGAGTATCTGGACGCCGATGCCGTACTCGCGGTGATCGGCCTTGAAGCCGAGCCGTTCGTTCGCCTCGACGGTGTCGAGGCCCTGGTCCTGTAACGCGTAGGCGCGCAGCTTGTTCATGAGGCCGATGCCGCGTCCCTCCTGCCGCAGGTAGAGGAACACGCCCCGGCCCTCCTGCGCGATCCGCTCGAGCGCGGCGTCCATCTGCGCGCCGCAGTCGCAGCGCTGCGAGCCCAGGAGGTCGCCGGTGAGGCATTCGGAGTGCACGCGCACGAGCACCGGCTTGCCGTCGGCGACGTCGCCCATTGTCAGAGCGACGTGCTCGGCCTCGGTGTTGCCGAAGCGTGCCTTGTAGCCGTGCACCAGGAAGTCGCCGTACTTCGTCGGTAGCTTCGCGGTCGCGACGCGCTCGACCATCTGCTCGCGCGCCATCCGGTACGCGATCAGGTCCTTGACCGTGATCATCTTGAGACCGTGGCGCTTCGCGAATCGCTTGAGCTCCGGAAGGCGTGACATCGAGCCATCGGGGTTGGTGATCTCGCAGATCACGCCGACGGGCTCGAGGCCCGCGAGCCGGCAGAGATCCACCGCGGCCTCGGTCTGGCCGGCGCGCACGAGCACGCCGCCATCGCGCGCGCGCAGCGGGAACATGTGGCCCGGCTTGACGAGGTCCGCCGGCTTCGCGTTCGGGTCTGCCAGAACGCGGATCGTGCGTGCGCGGTCCACCGCGCTGATGCCCGTCGTGATGCCTTCGCGCGCGTCGACCGTCACGCTGAACGCCGTGCCCAGCCTGGCCTCGTTGCGCTGCACCATCTGCGGCAGCTCGAGCTGCTCGAGCCTCTCGCTGGTCATCGGCACGCAGATGACGCCGCTCGCGTACTTGCGGATGAAGGCGACCGTCTCCGGCGTGCACGCCTGGGCGGCCATCGTGAGATCGCCCTCGTTTTCGCGGTCCTCGTCGTCGACGACGATGACCATCCTGCCGGCGGCGATCTCGGCGACGGCCTCGTCGACGGTGCTGAACGGCGGCATGGGCGAGACGACTCGCGGGTGAGGCGTGATCTTGCGCGTGGCGCGAGCTGTCTTCATGACTCCAGTTTAGTTCACGACTTGCGCAGCAAACGCTCCACGTACTTCGCGACGATGTCGACCTCGATGTTGACCGTCTCGCCGACCCCGAGGGCTCCGAGCGTGGTGCGCTCGGCGGTATGGGGTATGAGCGCGACCTCGAAATACGTCTTCCCGAGCGCGGCGACGGTGAGGCTCACGCCGTCGATGGTGATGAAGCCTTTCATGACGACGTAGCGGGCCGTCGCCTTCGGCAGAGCGAAGCGGAGTCGCGCGCCTTCACCCTCGGCGCGGCGCGCGATCAGCTTGGTGGTGCCGTCGACGTGACCTTGCACCAGGTGGCCACCGAGCGCGGTCTGTGGCGTGGCCGCGCGCTCGAGGTTGACCCGACTCCCGCGCAGGAGCGTGCCGAGCGTCGTGCGCGCGATCGTCTCCGGCACCACATCCGACACGAAACCACGGTCGTCGCGCTCGACCACGGTGAGACAGGCACCGGCGACGTTGACGCTGTCGTCGATCGAGAGGCGCTCGAGAACGCGCGCGCATGCGATCTCGAGCCGCGAGCCCGATTTCGTCGCGCTCACGTGCCGGACGGTGCCGAGCTCCTCGACGATGCCGGTGAACACTCAGAGATCTCCTTCGACCGCGACGTCGTCGCCGAAGCGGCGGACACGCACGTTCTTCAGCTCGGCGGTGTCCGTAACGCCCGCGAGCGCGGGCGGTCCATCGCCGCCGGCGATCGGCGCGGTGATGATCATGAGCCGATCCGCGAGTCCACCGCGCACGAGCGCACCGGCCACGCGCGGCCCGGCTTCGGACAGCACGGTGTTCACGCCATGCTCTCCGAGCCAGCGCATCGCCGCGCCGAGGTCGAGGCCGCCGTCGGCGCGTGGCAACGTCGCGAGCAGCACGCCCGCCTCGCGCAGCTTGTTCGTGCGACGAGCATCAGCGTCGCGCGCGACAAAGAGCACCGTGTGCTGCGGATCCTTCGCGCGGACGACCTTCGCGGTCGGCGGCGTGCGCGCCTCGGTGTCGACGATCACGCGCAGCGGGTCGCGGCCGGTCACCTCGCGCACCGTCAGGGCTGGATCGTCGGCGAGGACCGTGCCGATGCCGACAAGCACGGCGTCCGAGCGATCGCGGAGTCGGTGCACTTCACGGAGCGCGCGCTTGCCGACGAGGTAGCGGCGGCCGTGGGCGGTCACACGGCCATCGAGGGTCGTCGCGAGCTTCACGACGACGAACGGGCGCCCGCGCCGCACGCGACTGACGAAACCCTCATTGAGGCGCAGGGCCTCGGCTTCGAGGACGCCCTGCTCGACCTCGACACCGGCGGCCCTCAGCTGCCGGAAACCCTTGCCGTCGGTGCGCGGGTCCGGATCGCGCATGGCCGCGACCACGCGGCGCACGCCTGCCGCGAGGATCGCGTCGACACACGGCGGAGTGCGGCCGTGGTGGGCGCATGGCTCGAGCGTCGTGTACAGCGTCGCGCCCCGCGCGTCGTCGCCCGCTTTGTTGAGCGCGCTCACCTCCGCGTGCGGCTCGCCCGCGGCGCGGTGATATCCCTCGCCGACGATCGTGTCGCCACGAACGATGACCGTGCCCACCATCGGGTTGGGACTCGTACGCCCTGCGGCGCGCGCCGCGAGACGCAGCGCACGTCGCATGTACTTGCTGTCCTCGTCGCTCATCGGTTGTAGTCTGCGGCCTCGTGGCCACCGATCTCGCCGCCGTCGCGAAGCGTCTCCCACCGGAGCTGCGCGTGCGGGAGCGCGCGGACGCCGACATCGAGCGCGTCGTGGAGTTCCAGAACCGCTGGGCCACGCCGAGTCAGTGGATGTCGCCCGCGGCAGCGCGCGCGATGCAGAACGCCAGTCCCGAGCCGCTGCGCCTGGTGCTGCTGGTCGAAGACACAGGCGGTAAGGTCCAGGCGGTCGGCTCCACGAGCAACGGCGGCCTCTTCGCGTCGCCGGACGGCTCGTGGCGCGTCGGCGTGCGCACCGCCCCCGAGTGGCGCCGTCGCGGAGTCGCTCGGGCGCTGCTCGAGCAGCTCGCCCACCACGCGCGCACGAACAAGGCGATGCGGCTCGTCGCGGCCGTGCGCGGCGACGAACCCGAAGGCGCGCGTTTCGCCGAGGCCATGGGCTACCGCGCCTTCCACGAGCGCATCGACTCGTATATCGACGTGCCGTCGTTCGACGCGGCGGGCTTCGACGATCCGGACGCGACCGCCGAGCGCGCAGGTATTCGGCTCGCGACGTACGCCGAGCTGCTCCGCGAACACGCGTCGGATGTCGAGGCGTTCCAGCGCGAGCTGCTGCCGGCGATCTGGGACATGGCGCGCGACGTCCCCTCGCCGACTCCGATGCCGGAGCAGCCGCCACCGTTCGAGCAGGCGAAGCGGATGTTCTTCGAAGGGCCCGGCATCGATCCGCCGAGCACGATCATCGCGCTGCGCGACGGTCACACCGTCGGCATGAGCGTGACCATGGTGAAAGAGAACGGCACGGCATACACGAACTTCACCGGCGTAGCGCGCGCCGAGCGCGGAAAGGGCATCGCCCTCGCGATGAAGCTCCGTGCGCTGCGCGACCTAAGTACGCGGGGCGTGAAGCTGTTCGGCACCACGAACGACGAGCAGAACGCGGCGATGCGCGGCATCAACCGCCGCCTCGGGTATGTGCCCGACGCGCCGACCACGATGTACGAGAAGCGCTTCTCTTGACGCTCAGCACGCCCGCGCCGATACATCCAGGTCACGAGCTCCGCGACTCGGCGTTACGTCAGCTCGACAGCGCGGCGCGCGCTCTGAACCTCGATCCCGGCATGCACAAGTTCCTCAGCACGCCGGAGCGCACGCTCATCGTGTCGGTCCCGGTGATGCTCGAGGACGGGCAGCTCGAGGTCTACACCGGCTACCGGGTGCAGCACTCGACCGGGCGCGGTCCGGGCAAGGGCGGCATTCGCTTCCATCCCGGCGTCACCCTCGAGGAGGTCGAGGGACTCGCGATGCTGATGACCTGGAAATGCGCCGTCACGGACCTGCCGCTCGGCGGCGCGAAAGGCGGCGTTGCGGTCGATCCGCACAGGCTCACGCGTCGCCAGGTCGAACGGCTCACGAAGCGATACACCGCGGCGATCCTGCCGATCATCGGCCCCGAGCGCGACATCCCGGCGCCCGATGTGAACACCGACGAATCGACGATGGCGTGGATCGTCGACACCGTGACGATGATGACCGGGCAGCATTCGCCGGAAGTCGTGACCGGAAAGCCGATCGAGCTCGGCGGCTCGCGCGGCCGCACTGAAGCCACCGGGCGCGGCGTCGCGTTCGTCACACTTGAGGCGCTGAAGCGCGCGGGGCGCCTACCGGAGAACACGCGCGTCGCGGTGCAGGGCTTTGGCAACGTGGGCAGCGTGACCGCGAAAGGTTTGGCGGAGGCCGGCTGCAAGATCGTGGCGGTATCCGACGTCAGCGGTGGCTACGCGGCACCGTACGGGATCGACATCCCGGGAGCGATCGAGCACGTGCGGCGACACCCGAAGCGGATGCTCGAGGGTCTTCCCGGTCTTTCGAAGATCAGCAACGCCGAGCTGATTGCGATGGACGTCGACGTGCTCGTGCCCGCCGCGCTGGAGGGCCAGATCACGTCCGCGAACGTGCACGAAGTTCGCGCGAAGATCATCGTCGAGGGCGCGAACGGCCCGATCACCGCGGACGCTGATCGTAAGCTCGCGGACCGAGGGGTCGTGATCATGCCCGACATCCTCGCGAATGCCGGCGGTGTCGTTGTTTCGTATTTCGAATGGGTGCAGAGCCGCGCGCAGTTCTACTGGGAGCTGGACGAGGTCGAGCGCCGTCTCGAGATCTACATGCGCCGCGCGAGCGATCTCGTGCTCGCCAAGACGAAGGTGTACGACTGCACGCCGCGCGAGGCGGCGTTCATCGTCGCGGTCGAGCGCGTCGCAAGCGCGATCGAGAAGCGGGGGATCTTCCCCTAAGACCAATGGCCGAGGTTGCGCTCGCGTTCCCGAATGATGAGACGAGCGCGGAAGTGATCGCCTCGCGCGTCCGTGCGGATGGCATCGCAGCTCGCGTCGATCGCGGCTTGATCGGTTCGACGTGGCAAGCGTCAGCGAGCGCACTCGTCATCGGTGTCGTCGCGATAGTGATCACGGTCGCGACCCGCTGACGCGCTCGACCCGGCGCGGCGAGCGGTTCGACCTGGCGACGAAACCTCCCCAACTGCGAACCCGTTCGTAGTACTTGGGCGCGATGAATGTGACGCGTGGGCCTCCGCCGTGGTCCAGCCTGACGGTGTCCCTCAGGAGGTGGACCCATGAAAGCTCTTCGCGTCACCGCACTCATCGCCTCCGTTCTTTGTCTCGCGGTCCTCGTGTCACCGGCCGTCGCCTCCGGTCCGATCACATCGACCACGGCAGCGCCCGCCGCCGAAGGTGCGTTCGTCACGGCGATGGGCATCGGTGTCGCGCCCGCGTCGGCGAGCGACCCCTTTGCCATCGGGCAGACGCTCTA
>Ga0209157_1001866_pt1 | contig 17177 bp, 17 predicted proteins | sample GraSoiAngelo_135_FD_185892 | JGI IMG/M metagenome (GOLD analysis project Ga0209157, IMG submission 185892) | Grasslands soil microbial communities from the Angelo Coastal Reserve, California, USA - 14_0929_05_40cm (SPAdes) (version 2) | ecosystem: Environmental > Terrestrial > Soil > Grasslands ...
TCGAGCGCTACAGCGCCGCTGCGGACCATCCGGTGGCGCTCGAATTCCCGGAGGCCGACTATCTGAAGGGCCTTCTGGTCCTCAAAGGCTAAACAGGACAGACCACGTTTCTGGTCCCGCGAGGCCTCATTGCGGAAAAACGTGGTCTGTCTGTCCCTGATTTCGGTACGGCGCAGCAAAACGCCCGTGCACGCCGAACCGGGTCTTCCATCACGCTCTTCCCCAAATTCCTGAATCGGCCGGGAAGAGAAACCCGCGTCGGCCAGGAAGAGAAAATCGCGCTCATTTCTCCTATGTCCGGCGATTGATGCCGTATATACGATGCGCTAAATTATATATACAGAAACATGGAGGGCAAATGGCCGTAACGATGACATCAATTAGGCTGGACATTGATTTGGCAGACGAAGCTGCGAAAATCCTTGGCGTAAAGTCGCGGACCGAGGCCGTGCATATTGCGCTGAAGGAAGTGGTGGCGCTGATGCGGTTCAAGAAGATGATGAAACGAGACGCTGGGAAGCTCTCGTTTGAGGGTCATGATGGGAAACCTCGTCATCATTGATACGTCTATCTTCATCGATCATTTGCGCACGGCGTGTCATGAGGAGTGGATTCGGTCACTAACCGGCATCATTCGAACATCGGCTGTCGTGCTCGCGGAATTATGGCGGGGCGCGACGAAAGCTGGGGAACAAAGATTCCTCCGGGCTCTGGCCAGGAATCACCCGATTCTGGCCCCTACCGAGCGCAATTGGCAGGAATCCGGCCAGATCCTGGGAAAGATATACAAGACGCATGGCTTTACTCCCGACAAGCTCCGCGACCTCCACTTCGACGCCCTCATAGCACTAACAGCCCGATCGCATGGCGCCCGGGTCATAACGTCGAATCGAGCACACTACGAACTGCTGCGGACCTATCGCCACTTCGCTTTGGAGGTCTGGTAATTTACCCAGGCGCCAACGTGACTGCCCGCCCTACTGTCTGAGAATAGTCAAAACAAGCGCGACGAGTCGGAGGCGTATAGCCGTGCTTTGGATTTGTTTTTGCGGGATGAAAAAAAGGCGGACTGGTAAGGATCAAATCGAAAAGTAATGGACACTTCAGTTTGATACTGTCACCACTCAAAACGAAGTGTCGAGGGGCCGAGGCCATGTTTGGTCTTCGCCTCATGTTGATGGGCCCGACCCACTCAACATGAGTCCGCTGGAAGCAAGGCAAGTTTAAAACCGTTTTTCATATTCGCGACTAATCCGTGTCAAGATCGCGCCGTAATCTCTGAAAGTTTCGCGATAATCAATCCACTCGAACGGAAACGCACCGGAATTTGTCGCGCGGAAACGCAAAACAAGAAACTCGTCGAATTTGCCCGCAATTTCCTCTCGAAGTCTTGACTCCGCTTGTGCAGCCTCTTGAATCGGATGAGCGTATTTCTTTCCGTCTGTCGGCCACGAGCGGTCTCCCTCAAAGCTGGTGTAACTCGGAGACCAATTGATACCGACGACAGCGACACATATTGGACTGCCGCCCTTGCGCTTGAAATGCTGGATCTGATTCCCGAGATCGGTCATGACTCGGTCGATCTGTTTGATCATCGCCTTGGCAAGAATCTTGACCTCAACCCCAATTTCAACAGTCGCTATTCGACCACGTGCCACCTTGAAACCAGGCAGAGCAAGTGCGTCCTCTCCGGGAATGAGTTCACCAAACGTTCCGTCACCGCGACGGGCCTTCACGCCTTGCCGCACGTTTTGAACGTTTATTACTCGTTCGTGATTCTCGATACGGGAAATGAGTTTCTGGGACTTATGGAGATTGTGAAGATCCTCATACAATTCAATTGCGATAGAGTCGCCGATCGACGAGTCTCGGTGCTTGTACCGAGTTCCTTCAAAAACGTTTCGAAATCTTTCAAGTAGACGATATTTCGGCGAACTCCGGCTCATTAAATTCTGGTGTGTCCTCTGAGGATGCCAGCCTCGGATTCACGGGGCCGACGAGCTTCAGCTTTGCCATCGCTGCCGCGAGGCGACTCTTCGACATCCGAAGATAATCAGGATCGATTTCGTTGCCGATTGAGTTTCTTCCGCAGTTCACGGCTGCAACCCCCGTCGACCCTGTACCGATGAAAGGATCGAGTACGGTATCGCCGGCGAATGAGAACATTTGGATCAAGCGTTCAGCGAGTTCGACCGGGAACGGAGCAGGGTGTCCGGAACGCGTCGATGCGCCTTTGATATCCGTCCAAAACGAGAGAAACCACGATTGCATTTCTGCTTTCGTGAGCATCGACAGCGCTTTCTGAATGGGACTGACAGAGCGATAACCGCTACCTTTGCGCAGAAAAAGAATGTATTCGAGATCGTTCTTAACTACGGCACCAGGCTGATACGGTTTCCCGTAGAATCCCGCGCCGTTGCCTTCCGACTCCGTTACACCATTAGCGATCTTGTGCCAAAGAATTGGCGTGAGACAGTCCAAATCGAGAGACCGAGCGCGAACCTGAATATCGGCGTGAAGCGGCATAATGAGATGACGCCCAGCCTTTTTACGCGGAATGCACACATCTCCAACTACGCAACAGATTCGGCCACCGTGTACGAGCACGCGACGGCATTCAGCCCAAACTTTGTCGAGTTCATCCAGGAAATGCTCGTAATCCTCGATGTGTCCCATTTGTCCTGCCGTGTGGTTGTATTCCTTGAGCGTCCAATACGGGGGGGAAGTCACGACTAGATGAACTGATTGATCCGGAATCCAAGAGAGGTCTCTTGCATCGCCGAGATGCAACGTGTGAGTAGTTGTATCGAAGGGCGCAGGCCATGGTTCCTGCCGGTATCGAACGTTGGCTGCTTGAAGCGCCGCCAAAGCTTCGGGTGTGTTGTCCGCAATGGGCAACGGGGAAGATGTTGACTTCATATATGATCCCTGGATCGATCGATTCGGGACCGAGGTTGATCGTTTTGACACAAATCTTCCTTTACTCAGATGCAAGCAAAGGGCCTGACTCTACGTATAGGCGTCATCCGGGACAGAAAAGGTCCGCCCTCCCCTGAAACTGCAAAATATGACCCACAAAGGGCGCTTGTCGCTTGCTTGTAATCCACAAACGGAAATCTTCGCTTGCCAGGTTCATTTGGCCAATTTGGCTTCGCAGAAGAATGCAATTGTGAGTCGTGTCTTTTTCAACGGCCCTATATCTCGGAACAAGGCGCTTAGAATCTTCACCGGCGAAGTCCCGACCTCAAGTCTCTTGCGAAGCATAGGAAAAATGAACGCGGTTTTCCCTCCCTGGCCGATCCGGGAATTTCGGGACTGAAGTGATGGAATACCCGAATCCGGGCGTGAGGATAGTATCTTTCGGGGTGCAGGTGCAGGGGCGTTTTCGGGCGCACAAACTGAAAAGGTTTCTGCTTCAACACGCCGAACGGGTCAAACAACACGCCATCGATGTCGCCAAGCAGGAGGGACGGCCATTTCAATAAGCTGAATAGACCGCCCCTACAGCTTGGGGGTCGCAACTCCTAAGAAACTTCCTGGGGGCGCTCCGCGAAGCGCAAGCGCGATAGCGCGCAGCCTCAAGGTATGAGCGCCCACGATGTATTTTTTGTGCAAAGCCCTGCTGAGGAGGGGAGAAGTATCCCCTCCCCGCCGGCTAAGCTAACCGCAGATGAACGTCATCGGGTCACTCCAATTGGTGTAACCCAAACGGCCCATCGCACGGACTTCAAATGCATAGGTGGCGCCTGGCGTGAGATTGGAGATTGTCACCTTTTTTGAACCAGGGAGCGTGAGAGTCGTCCATGCAGCGGGCGGCGTACCGGCATTCGCCACAACCCCGTAATGCAAGTCGTAGCTAATGGCTTTTGGAAGACCTTTGACCTTGACCACGACTTGTCCGGCGGCCGGGCCACGGTCGATCCATTCAATGGACGCAGGAGGCAATGGTTCCGGAGGCGTACGCGAGGTCGGAGCTGCGACGAAACCGCTGGTATTGAAAGTCGCGAGATCGTCGTCACACGCTGCCTCGACATAGTGGCCGAGGAGCGTGACCTGCTTAATCATCACCTCACGCTGCTTGTTTTTCGCGGATTTGGCTTTCCTGCCGCCATCCTCCGCGTCCGTAACCAGGGTGTTGAACAGGTCGATACCCGACTTGAAGATGGTCATATCGACCGGTGGAGCAGGGAACTTCGGATTACCGTTCATGCCCTCATGTACAGAGTGGAGCTGTTTGAGCAGATCGGCATCCGATGTTCCGTGGAAACCCAGCAACGCTTTGAGCTTCTTTACTTTGGTTGTCATACGTTTTCAACTTTCAGTGTTCAAATTCCAGCCCTTCACGACACAACATCGGAAGAAGGCGGGCCGGTGAGACTTTCTCCCGAATCCTTAGGAGCACACACTATGCGAGACCTTTCAGCGGGTTCGTGACGCGGCCTCTCCGGACCGCCAATGCCTTGGCAATCGTTTTTCGTCCGGATGGGGTAATTTTGAAATATCGTTTGTCCACAATATCCGGTTCCTGAGGATTGATCGGTGAGGAAGAAACCAGGCCTGAGCGCTCCATCATGCGCAGTAACGCAAGAACGGCGCTGCCGGGCGCTTTAGATACCTCCAGTAATTCCTCAACCCTCTGAGTAATGGTTGCCGGCCGCCCTTGACCCTGAAGTTGTTCGACCGCTATCAGTACAGCCAGATGGATGTCGTTGAGCCATTCGGCTTTTGGCGGCTTTTTAACCGCCTTGAGTAACGCATTCGCGGGTTGGAATCGCATCGACCGGATTCTGCTCAGCACGATTTCGCTTGCTTCGTCCACCTCTTCCTGAGATGCGCGCGGCAGGTAGTGTTTCAAGATCTCGTCAATGTCCATGTCGTCGCGTTTCATTGTTTTGCTCCGTCTTTGGATCCACCGCCCAATAGTTCTTTCAGCCGCTGTCGAGCACGATGCATGGTCACGGCGACCGCTCCCCGTGTTTTGCCTGACATTTCCGCAATCTGCGCATCGGTGTAGCCGTGAACGGACCATAAAATCAGCATTTCGTGGTACGCCGGATCGAGTTGTGACAGCGCTCCAAGCAATCTTTCCTGCATGTCCTTCTCGCCCGCGCTACGATCGCTGGCCGGATCTTTGACCAGTTCCACCTCGTCATCCGAATGGTTCCGCCGCTTCTGTCCGAAACTTCTGCCGCGCCTCATTCAGCGCCATCCGGCAGAGATAACTTTCAGGATTGGAGATGGAATCCAGCGCATTTCCCTGGTCGACCAACGGCAGAAAGATATCCTGCTGAATATCCAACGCATCCTGCTTGTTGCCGGTCACACTGTAAGCCGTCCGATAGACTACCTCCCGGTATTTGGAGAAAAGCTCCTCGAACTTCTGCTGGTTCATGCTGCTTTGTTGGGTCGCGGCTGCTTTTTTCATCTCTCCTCACTGGTAAGATGCCGCAGACCCCCCATTTGTTACAGGTCGCGTAAAAAAGATCCGAACACGGGGGCCCCTACAATGGAATCTGTCATTTGAAAATTTATCGGGTACCGCCGAAATGTTACGTCCATCCGCGATATTTATCGGCAGAATGGAAATGAAACGCTTATTTGTGGAGATGACACGCTAGGTTTCGCGATTGATCATGAGAACCGCCGAATCTGCGCTTCTCACACGATTTTTGTGGACAAACGCCGGATTCGTCAGATCTTTCCCAAATTTTGTCTACAAAACCACAATGATCCACTCGATTCGCAATCTTTGCGTCCAAAACTTCGAATATCGGTGGCAAGCGCCGTTCTTACGGACAGAACCATAATCTCCCGTCTAAACGCCGACTCTTGTACTTAAAATCCCAAATGTTCCTGAAGGACTCGTCTTTTTCCGTGCAAATCCTAACGGGTACGGGAAAATCGCAGAATCCACACATAAACGCGAAATGAGCCGCAAAAATCCCTAATTGCACAGAACATCGGCGAAGTGCACGTAAAAAGCCGGATTGACGGATAAAGAAAGTAAAATGCACAGACCGTCGGGCAGTTGTCGTTAAATCCTGCCCGATTCAGAATGATGGCCGCAAAAAGGGAGATACTGTCTTAGTCGTATTGACCGGCGAGAACTTTTATTTTCCGCTCAAGCTCGCCGCGCGGGATGAGGTCGAGCACTTGAATCCGATCCGGCAGCAAACGAAACAGTAACCGGTAGCCGGTGATGCGATGACGTCTCACCGACGGGCAGGCTCTGAGACGGACGGCGCCGCTAAAGGCTCCATCCTCTCCTCCGGCCATTCGCGCCAGTATATTTAACGCGCCGCGCGCGACGCTTTGGGGGACCGCTTTCAGCCGCTGCTCGAAGTTGTTGGGAAAATCGATGACGCGGAGCGGCTGATGGATCTTTGTACTTTCCGCTTCGTCCGGCAGGAGAAGTTCGTCTTCCGGCGCCTCCTGCGAATCGGCTTCGGTCTGGCCGGGTTTGGTTTCCTCACGGCTGCGCATGGCGTCCAGTTCGAGTTCCTTCTTGCGCAGTTGACGGCGCAAACTGCTTCGTTCGGTGTTCCGCTCCCGGATTTCTTGTTCATATTTTTCGGCTTTTCGCCGCAATTCTTTGAGGGCCGCAACTTCTTCGGGCGTCGCCGTAGCCGCTTCGGCCTCGTGTTTTCGCGCCATCTCCTCCTCGCGTCGATTGACTTCACGCAACGCCTGGTCACGGGATTCCTTGGCCTGTCGGGCTTCGCGCGCTTTCAATTCGAGCAGTTCGCGTGTTTCGCGAAGGGCAGCATCGATTTCGGAAGCCTCGTGTTTGGCGGTCGAGACCATATCGGCGATATCGTTGATCGGATCATCCGGATCGAGAGTCAACTGCCGGCGTGCTTCCAGTACCCAATCAATGAGGGACGAAGACGCATCTGGAGATGACACCAGAGGAATAACGCCGCGTGCTAACAGAATCCCGACGGGCTGATGCTTCGTCAGCAACAGGGCGAATGCGAGTTGCCGGAGATCGTCAGGATCACCGGACCGGATGACCGAAAGCGCTTCATCGTCGAGCCAGTCCCAGCTCTTCACAGGATCGTCCTGGATCAGCGCGAGCTGATATGTCATGTCCAAAGTTGTGTCGGCGACGCCGGCCTTTCTGCGCACCTCCAGCACTCGTTGGAACGCGTTGCTGCGGCCGTAGAACGCCAGACGGAATGCCAGGTTCTCCCAGGTCTCCGGTCCCACCAGCCAAAAGCCCATCTTCTCCACAGCTTCGGCCGCGCGGTCGAACTCTTTCCAGTAACACAATCTCTCGAAATAGGTATCCAGCACATCACAGGGAATTCGATCCGGATCCAGTGCAAGCACATCCGTGATCATCATCGTCTTCAGCCGGTCTTCGGTCAAATATTCTTCCGGCGATTCCTGACGTTCCTGCCGTGTAACGCCTTCAATGTCCGACGACTGGCGGAGCCGCACGCGATCGGCTTCAAAGCAGCAGTGCTTGTACTTCTTACCGCTCCCGCAATGGCAGGGATCGTTGCGTCCGATGCGGGGAACGGAACGGCGCATGGGCGCATTACCCATCGCCACATACCTCTCGGCTTTTTCACCAATAAGCTCCATCACCGGCATCGCGCCTTGCTGTCGAAGGGCGTCGGGGAACGTTCGCGCGGCATCGCATTGCCTCCGCCAGGCGGCTTCCGTGAGTTTAGAGAAATACCGCTGCCGCAGAGACCGGTTCAGTTCGTCGTCTCCGAGATACATGACCAGGCCGTGGAGCGCCGGCAGCGCCTCAGCTTCTACATTTTCAGAGTGCGCGAGAGCCCGCGTTATTGAAGAGACGGCCTGGGGAATGTCTTCGCCGCGATCTTGATGCATAACCGCTGCAATGCCGAGCGCCACCGCCTTCCCGCGCTGGTTCATGAACGCGCCGCGGACTGCCTGCATCAGATATCCGGGTATGTCGCCGGTCATTTTCATCGCGATCTCCGGCAACATATCGCCTGCCGCGAGCGCTGCTGCGCCTTTCGCGAGGTGGCGCGCGTGAACTTCGCGCCCGGCGTCCAACGCCGCAATGACCAGGCAAAGAAATTCGTCACCGGCGTAATCCGCCGCCGTCTGCTCGAACCAGGCGTCGAGCTCGGTATTATCCGGCAACATCGTCTGGATATGCCGGATTGCTGCCCGATTCAAAGTCGTTTCACGGATGTAACGCCGGAGTTCCGGATTCATTGGACTTGACCAATTGTAACAAGCGACTGCTAGCGGCCCTCCGCTGATCGACACGCTGCGATCATTGTCCCCCAGATTCTGCCGAATGCCGCGTGGTTCCTACTGCCTCAGGATTATGCTAAATACAGTTCAGGAGCGTCGATGTACTTGCCAAACACATTTGAGGAAAACCGAGTCGAAGTGTTGCACGAATTGATACGCACATATCCGTTGGGAACATTAGTCACGTTGAATGACGACGGATTGCAGGCCAATCACATTCCGTTTGAAGTGCAGCGGGAACCGGAGCCATTCGGCACTCTTTATGCGCATGTGGCCCGTGCGAATCCGGTCTGGCGTGAGCTTTCGCGCAACCACGTTCTGGTGATTTTTCAAGGACCACAGGCATACATTTCGCCGTCGTGGTATCGCACAAAAAAGGAGACGGGAATGGTGGTGCCGACGTGGAACTACGCCGTCGTTCACGCGCATGGGCACCTGGAGCCGATCGAAGATCCGGTGTGGCTTCGCGCCTTTGTAGAGAAGCTGACGAGGACGCATGAGCGGGGCCGGGCGGAGCCCTGGAATATTTCCGACGCACCTCGGCAGTACATCGACAAACAGCTTAATGGCATCGTGGGCCTCAAATTGACCATCAGGCGCTTAGTTGGAAAGTGGAAACTCAGTCAAAATCGGCCGGCACAGGATCGGGAAAGTGTAATTGGGGCACTGTTGGCGCAAGGAACGGAATCGTCACGAGCAATGGCTGAAGCAATGGAAAAAGTTCACAACGGGATTGAGTGACAAGATGCTCCGCCGGCCTTACGTCTGCGTCACGGCAGTTCGCCGGCGCCGGCTTTGAGCAGAGCCCGAATCGTTCGTGTTAATCTTCCAAATACACGTACATGCGAGCGGCGACGGTTGTGCTTATCTTTTTCCTGTTCGCGGGCTGCGGCTCATCACAAAAGGCGCAGTCCAGTGGTCCGGCATTCCCGCCGGTCCCCGTCAGTACTGGAGAAGCAACGGAAGAATCCGTTCCAATCGAGATACATTCCGTCGGCAATGTCGAATCGTATTCAACGGTTGAAGTTAAAGCTCAAGTTGCAGGACCACTGCTGGCTGTGAAATTCACCGAGGGATCGAACGTTAGTTCAGGAGATCTTCTTTTCGAGATCGATCCTCGGCCGTTTCGGGAAGCATTGCGCCAGGCCGAAGCCGCGGTGGCGAAGGATGAAGCTCAGCTGCGTGTGGCTGAAGCCAATCTTGCGCGCAGCCGTGCTCAATTGAAAAACGCGCAGGCGGAATCCGTGCGGTTTGAGCAATTATCGAAGGAAGGCATTTCCACAAGACAGCAGGAGGATCAGGTCCGCACGGCAGCCGAAGTTGCCGAACATGCGGCCCGCGGCGACGAAGCGGCAATCGAAAGCATCCGCGCGGCGCTGGAGAGCGATCGCGCGGCCGTAGAGCAGGCCAGACTGAATCTCGCCTACTGCGAAATCCGAGCGCCGATTTCAGGAAGAGCCGGGAATCTCTTGGTCCATCCCGGCAATCTCGTGAAAGCCAATGGCGACAACCCGCTGGTCGTCATCAATCAAATTGTTCCGATCTTCGCGACGTTCGGCATTCCGGAGCGCTATCTTCGCGAGCTTTCTCGACAGCAGTCGCGGCACAAATTGACCGTCGAGGCGTCACCCGAGAAAGATTCCAACCAGGCGGTACGTGGCACACTCGTGGTCATCGACAACACGGTGGATCCAAATACGGGAACGATTCGGTTGAAAGCGGTATTCGACAACAAAGATGGCCGTTTGTGGCCGGGTCAGTTTGTAAATGCCGTCGTGACGCTGGACACGCAGAAAGCTACACTCATTCCAGCCGAAGCCGTTCAGGTGGGGCAGAGCGGATCATTCGTTTATGTCGTGAAAACGGATCATACCGTCGAGCCCAGACCGGTCGTCGTCGGCCAGACCGTAGCGAGCAAAGTGATTGTGGAAAAAGGTGTGGTGGCTGGTGAGACGATTGTTACCGACGGCCAGTCGCGTCTTTTTCCAGGCGCCAAGATCGCCGGCTCCTCTCCTGCGGCCGGCTCAGCCAAGTAATCATGCACTTCTCACGCATCTTTATCGAGCGCCCGATCATGACGACGCTCGTCACGTTCGCGATTCTGCTTTTTGGAATCGTCGGATTCCGGGCCTTACCGATCTCCGCGCTGCCGAGCGTCGACTATCCCACGATTCAGGTCACCGCCGCACAACCCGGCGCCAATCCCGAGACGATGGCATCATCGATTGCGACGCCGCTCGAACGCGCGTTCTCCACCATCGCCGGCTTGCGCTCCATGAGTTCCTCCAACGTTCAAGGCGTGACGACCATCACGATGCAGTTCGCGCTGGACCGCGATATCGATGCTGCCGCGCAGGACGTGCAGGCCTCCATCGCGCAAGCCATTTTGCCGCCGATGCCCCGCCCGCCCTCCTACGCCAAGCAGAATCCATCCGAACAGCCGATCCTCTATCTGGCCCTCACTTCGAATACGCTCCCGTTATACACGGTCAATGAGTACGCCGAGACCATGCTGGCGCAGCGCATCTCCTCGGTCAGCGGAGTGTCGCGCGTGCAGATCTTTGGCGCTCAGAAATATGCGGTGCGCATCCAGGTCGATCCGGACCGGCTCGCGGCGCATCAGGTGGGAATCGACGAAGTCCAGCGTGCCGTCCAGCAAAGCAATGTGAATCTGCCGACAGGCCGCCTGAGGGGCGCCAAGCAGTCCTTCACGGTGCAGTCGACCGGACAGCTTACACAGGCGTCCGCATATCGGCCTTTGATCGTCCAGTGGCGCAACGGTGTTCCACTGCGGCTCGAGGAACTTGCCAACGTCATCGACAGCGTCGAGGACAACAAAACAATCGCCTGGAACAATGGAAGGCGCGGACTCTTTCTGGCCGTCTCGCGGCAGCCTGGAACGAATACCGTCCAGATCGTCGACGACATCCGAAAAATTCTCCCGGAACTGCAAGCGGCGCTTCCGCCATCGGTCGAATTGCTTAGCCTGTACGATGCTTCCGAATCGGTACGGGGCTCGATTCACGACGTTGAATTCACGCTGATGCTGACGATTGCGCTTGTCGTTATGGTCATTTTCCTCTTCTTGCGGAACCTTTCGGCCACGTTGATTCCGGGCTCAGCCGTCGTGCTGTCGATCGTGGGAACCTTCGCCACCATGTATCTGCTTGGTTACAGTCTCAACATACTTTCGCTGATGGCATTGACCCTGTCGGTCGGATTTGTTGTCGATGACGCCATCGTCATGCTCGAGAACATCGTTCGCTACATGGAAATGGGCAAGGGCCGCTACGAGGCGGCGATGCTCGCCTCAAAGGAAATCGGATTCACGATTGTATCGATGACTCTCTCGCTGGTGGCCGTATTTATCCCGGTGCTCTTTCTCGGCGGAATGGTCGGACGCTTGTTGCACCAATTTTCAGTCACGATCATCGTTGCCATCCTGATCTCCGGTTTTGTTTCCCTCACCTTCACGCCGATGCTCGGCAGCCGCTATCTGCCGTCCCAGAACCGTAGGCACGGACTTCTGTATGTGGCGCTTGAAAAGGGTTTCGAAGCGGTTCGACAGCTTTACGACTACACGCTTCGGAAGGTACTCCGGCACAGCTTTGCAACTATGGCTGTGGCTCTGGCCATGCTTGCCGGCACGATTTATGTCTTCCGGACGATGCCAACCGGATTCATCCCAAGTCAGGATAGCGGGTTTGTCTTTGGCGTCAGCATGGCCGGCCAGGACATTTCATATGAATCCATGGCGCAGCGGCAGAAAGCTGTCGCGGAAGTGGTCCAGGCGGATCCCAACGTCGCCGGTACAGCGGCGTTTTCTTTGGAGAGCAACGTGGGATACGTTTTCGCGACGATGAAACCACGCAATCAACGCCAATTGTCGGTGGACGAAACCATCGAGGCGTTGCGGCCTAAGGTGGCCGGGGTGCCCGGCATGATGACGTTTCTTCAGAATCCGCCCCCCATCACCATCAATGGGCAGTTCACAACCAGTATTTACCAAATGACCCTCCAGAGCGTGAATCTGAATGACATTTATGAATGGACTCCAAAGCTGACGAACAAGCTCCGCACGCTGCCCGGCTTTGTCGATGTCAACAGCGATCTGCTGATCGCCAGCCCGCAAGTCACCGTCAATATTGATCGGGACCGCGCCCTTTCGCTCGGCATAACGCCCGAGCAGATTCAGAATGCGTTGTACAGTTCGTACGGAGACCGTCAGGTAACGTACATTTATGCGCCGGCGAACCAGTATTCGGTGATTCTGGAAGTACAACCGCAATATCAAAGAGCGCCCGACGCGCTTCAGAAAATTTATCTTCGATCGGCGAAAGGACGACTCGTCCCGCTGGATGAAGTGGCAACGGTCACGCGGACGGTGGGCCCTCTCAGTGTCAACCATTTCGGACAGATTCCCGCAGCCACAATATCGTTCAACCTTCAGCAGGGCTCGTCGCTGGGAGAAGCAGCCCAGCGCGTCAATGAGGCCGTTCGAGAGTTGCGCATTCCGGCCAGCTTGGCCGTGAGTTTTCAGGGAACCGTCAAGGAGTTTCAGGAATCGTTCCAAAATCTGACTATTCTGCTAATCGTGGCAATCCTTGTAATTTATATCGTGCTTGGTATTCTGTACGAGAGCTTCATTCATCCCATTACCATTCTTTCCGGCCTGCCTTCTGCGGTTTTCGGTGCGCTGTTTACGCTCGTGCTCTTCCACAAACAACTGGACCTTTATGCGTTCGTGGGCTTGATCATGCTGTTCGGAGTCGTGAAGAAAAACGCGATCATGATGATCGACTTTGCGATTGAAGCCCAGCGGGTCGAAGGCAAGACTCCCGCAGAAGCGATCTATCAAGGTTCGATCCTCCGTTTCCGGCCGATCATGATGACAACGATGGCCGCGTTGCTTGGCACTCTCCCGATCGCGCTCGGCTTCGGTGAAGGCGCTGACGCCCGCCAGCCCCTGGGCTTAGCGGTTGTTGGTGGTCTTGTCGTGTCCCAGCTTCTCACGCTGTACGTCACACCGGTGCTCTACCTGTATATGGAGCATCTCCAGGCATGGTTGCGCCGGGCAAAACCCGCGGCCGAACCCACGGTCAGTTTCGGTGATTAAGGAACGTTCACGGGAGATCGCTGGGGGCGCCGAAGAATAATGGGAAACCAGGGGCTGACCCCTGGTTTCCACGGCCTGACGGTGGTTTAGGTGTTTTTTTCCGACATCAGCTGGTTATAAGAATAAGCTTTTCAAACACCATGCCGCAAGTATCCGGTGGCCATTTGCGGGGTTTTCCGGACTGTGGCGACGTCACATAATGCGTTTATGTTGATTCGAGGCGAGAGCTGCCCAGGTCTACCGCAGCTTTTTCGGAGGGGGATAGCGGAGTAAGAATCGTAAGCGAGATACAAAGCAGCAATAGCCAGCCTCCGATTCGTTTATGTTCGAGGGTGTCAGTTTCCTCTAACACGCGGCCGCATCTCGTCGAGCGCCGATCTTTTACTTGTAAGTGAAATTCAGTGTGACCGTAGTTACGACTGGCACCAGTTCGCCGTTCAAGAGTGTCGGCTTATAACGCCACTGTTTTACCGCATCGATAGCAGCCTGGATCAACAGAGGATGACCTGTGATGACTTTTAAGTTGTCGACGGTGCCGTCTTTATCTATCACGGCCTCCAGCACCACAACACCCTGAATGCGCGCGCGCTTAGCCTCTGGCGGGTATACAGGTTGGACTACAGATATTAGATTCGCCTGCTGGACGCCGCCGTTTACGCGGATGGGCTGCGGCCGTGGGGCCGACGGCGGCGAGGAGTCCAAAGTCGGTGCTGGAGCGGCCGTTGTCTTGGTTGTTGTCGGGCTTTCAATCCCTAGATCAATCGAAGGGACTGTAGTTGCATCGGAAAAAGGGGCTAAGTTATCCGCGCCTTCATTGATTGGGATCTTCCATAATTTCACTTGGCCTGCCCAGCTTGCTGTTGCGAGCCAACGACCATCAGGACTGATGGCAACGCCATTGGTCCCCTTGCGATGTCCGAACAGCGTCCAGGTTTTTCCCTGTGCCAAGTCGGTCAAGAGGGCTCTTCCTCCTGACGTCTCGGTGGCCAACCAGCGTCCATCTGGACTTAGCGCGACATACTCGACAATATTGATTCCGCCCAAGTCGACAGGAATGTTTTTGAGCACGCGGCCCGTTTTGACGTCGCAGACCTTTACATTCTTGAGAGCGTCGACCACTGTCACCAACGATCCATCTGTGTTGAAGAACACGCCGACGACTCCGGTTTCTGCAGCGGCCGGTTCGCCTTTCACGGAGAAGACTTCCTGGCCTGTTTCGACGTCATAAACCTTCGCCATGTTCTTCGCGGCGGGTGTGGCGAAAAGACGGCCGTCCGGACTGAATTTCGCCAAACTCACAAAAGGGCTGTCGCCAGGGTTCAGAATATGGAGCTGCGCACCTCTCTCGAAATCCCAAAGCTCTATCTGTCCTTTGCCCTCCACATATCGAGCGACGTAGTCCCAATCGGAGGTAAAAGCAATACCCCTCAGGTCTTCAGGACTGTGGCCCGGGTGCACCTCATGCCCGCTGTTCACATCCCAAAACTTAAACGAATGCTGCTTGGACAGAATATCCGACGATCCAGTTGCGATGAACTTGCCGTCGGAACTGAAATCGATGGGGAAGGCGTTTCCATCAAGTTTATACGTGTCCAAAGAGCGTCCCGATTCGACGTCCCATACTTTGACGGTTTCATCGAGGCTACCCGAGGCCAGCAGCTTCGAATCGCGGCTGAACACCATTGTCCATACTCTATTGGAATGCCCTGCCAGCACGCGTAGGGGGGCGAGATACTTGTTGGGTTCCAGTTGTGCGGCTTTTTGAAATTCTAAGAGCGCTCCCTGGTCATCGTCCTTTTCCTCAAGCACCCTGCCGAGATCGTTATGAGCGTCTGCAAATTGAGGATTCAATCGAATAGCTTCCCGCAATTCCGCGATGCCTTCGTCAGGCTTTCCGCCATCGATAAGCAGACTTCCAAGTGTCCAATGTGAAAGAAAAAAGCCAGGAGCTACTCGAATAGACGCGCGCAGATCTTGCTCGGCTTCTTTCATCTTTCCCTCTTGTGCCCCAATTAGAGCGAGAACATAGAAGGGCCGAGGATCTTTGGGATAGGACTTCTTAAGAGCATTCAGCTCTGATCGGGCTTGATTCACTTCTCCTTGGCTCAGCAATTCCCCGACCTGTAGAAGCTTCGTTACGATTTGAACGTCGGTCTGTGCAAACAAACGTGCTGTGAAGGTCAAAACCAAAACAAGGAGGCCTGCTCTTGCACTCCAACGAATCATTAGTCTCTCCTTTTTCTGAAAGCGAACGCCAAAACGTAATCATGCCGTGCCGTCCCCCCAGAAAATCGTCTCGTCCCCTAGAAAGTTTACAGAAGACCCGTTATGCGACGTCGTTACTGCGCTTCCGTTACCAGAGTTACCTTCCACTCGGAACCAAACTTTTCGAGGTTGATTTCGATCAGCTGCGGTGCGGCCCACTTGGCGTCGAAGTCGGTGGCTGGGTCCTTTGATCCGGGGCCTGGGTCCTTTGATCCGGGGAGGAGGGAACCGGTGCGTGGACCGAGTCTAGCACCGCTCGCCGTGCGGCTCTTCATCCCGCAGCCCAATAACAAAGTTCGCCCCTGTTGCAGCGAGCAGTTTCCGCGCCGCCTTCCGGCTCCAATTTACGATGCTGTCAATCGTATTTGCATTCATATCACGGGTCGGTCGGCGAGAAGGCTGGCGATCAGCGGCCGTCCGCCTGCATCGCCATAACGACGGAATGAGGTACGAGCCGCTAATACCTTTTTGGAACGAGGGATTTCTAAGACCGAACTTCACATTTGCCGCTTCCGCCCTCTTCCGCTAAAATCTACAGACATTGCCGATTCCAGAGTCATGGAAGGTCATATCGCGGTCAAGTCAATCTGTAATGCCTCACTTTTTTTCACGCGCCAAAGGCATCGTTGTTCAGGGTCGATTCAGGCTGTTACTGGGCGATGATGAGAAGATTACGAAGCAGAGTCTGAGAACCGCCTGCGATTCATCCTGGCAGTTCGTATCCTTCCAAGTATCCTCTTCGATTTTTTGTTTTCTGAGAGTGGCAGTATTCGGTTTCGTTCACGGCTCACATAGATTCCGCGTGGGCCAACAACCCCATCGGTGCGCTCTCGCACTTGATCGTTGATGTATTGGGTCATAAGTCAAGGAATCCATGCCCGTGAGGAAATTGGGAGATAACGTGAAATCACGCTTGCGATTATTCATGCCCCTATTCCTATTCGCGAGACGCTTCGTTGCTTCTGGCCTCCTCACGGTCTGGATATTAGGCAACGCTGGATTGGGTCAACCAGTGACAGTACAAATCGTCAACGGCCGGAACGGAAAGCCAATGGCTAAGGTCCGAGTCTACATTGGTTTTGATGACCTTAGAGGCCGACAACCTCTCGATCTCACCACAAACCGCCAAGGGGAAATCCAGTTTGAGGCAGATGGAGCACAGACGTTTCAAGTGCATCCGGTTGGCACAGTTGCATGTGGTGAGCAACCTATTGGTGCGCCTTATCGCAACTACTCAGTTGCCGAGGTTTTCAAATCCGGGCTACTCACGCAGAACGACTGCGGGCACGGACACTACGAACCTCTGCGCGGCAGACTGTTGTATTTCGTAAGGCCCGCGAGGTGGTGGGAATTGTTCAAGAATTGAGGGTTCCCCGACGCACAAGGCGCGGGGAACGTTGCTTCTGCGGTTGCCGCCAGTCCGTGCGCCACGAGTCGATACCGACCGAGGTCGGCGACCGGAACCTCGCCTCATCCTGCCCCCGCCGCGCCGCCCCTGAATCCACTCACGTTTACATCGAGTCTCAATCAGTGGACGTATTGTCGAAAATTTCGG